>PVBE012039099.1_pt1 | contig 23938 bp, 16 predicted proteins | sample 1631181 | NCBI WGS metagenome assembly PVBE01 (sample SAMN08397723, study PRJNA350692) | Marine metagenome, whole genome shotgun sequencing project. | isolation source: water | place: Pacific Ocean | collected 2012-04 | reverse complement strand
CGAAATCCGTCAGCTCGTAACGTCCACCCATGATCCAGCTCCCACAGTTTGGTAGCTTGAATCACATTTGCCCCCTCAAGGGAATCATTTTATGAGTACGCGACCTAATCTTCAAATCTGGCCACTGAGTTGGGAAGCAAGTTAAAATGGCGAAAAGGCCCGCAAGGTCGGTAGACGAAAGCAGTCTGACGAAGATGCAGCTGCGCAAACTGAACGCCCTCAGGAAATCGATCGGCGAGGATATCGGCACGAAGGCGTTTCTCAACTGGCTGGAATCGCGGCCCACCGAAAGCAAGGCACCCGTGGACAAGAACGCAGCCAGGATCGTCGAGGCGCTACAACCGTTGATCGACTCCAAGAAGCTGACGATCCCCCGAGGCGGCTACCTCCTCAGGCGCGGCCGGGGCCGGATCATCGTGGCGCCGGGCTCGACGAACTAGCGCGGTTTCGACATTCGTCGAATCGCCGGGCCGATCGCCACCGCAGCTTCACACCGTCAGATATTGCTCTAGAATCTCGGGATTGGCGCGCAGATCCTCGGGCGGGCCCGAATACTTGATCTCACCCTTTTCCATAATGTGGACGTAGTCGGAGAGATAGAGCACGAAATCCAGGTTCTGCTCGGCCAGGATGATGGAGAGCCCGCCCTCCTTGAGTTGGCGGACCTGCTCGCGGAGCGTCTCCACCACCTTCGGTGCCAACCCCTCCGACGGCTCGTCCAGCAACAGCAGCTTCGGATTGCCCATCAGACTGCGGGCGATCGTCAGCATCTGTTGCTGGCCACCGCTCAGGACCCCACCTTGCCTTGACTGGATCTCCTCCAAATCAGGGAAGAGCTCGAAGACCTGTCGCTCCGACCAGCCGCCGCCACCGGCGGCGGAGCGCCGCGCGATATCGAGATTTTCCCAGACCGTCAGTTCCGGAAAGATGCGCCGCTCCTCCGGCACGAAACCTATTCCCAGCTTGGCGATGCGATGCGTCGGCTGGCGCGTGATCTCCTCGCCCTGCCACAGCACCGAGCCCTGGCGCGGCGGCGTCAGGCCGATGATCGAGCGCATGGTCGTGGTCTTGCCGACGCCGTTACGTCCGATCAAAGCCACCACCTGGCCGGGTTCCACCGTGAAGGAGACCCCGAACAGCACCTGGCTGAGGCCGTAGGAGCTGTGGATGTCCTTGACTTCAAGCTGCGCCATCGTCGGCCTCGCCCAGATAGACCCGCCGAACCTCGGCGTCGTTTCTGACCTCCTCCGGGGTGCCGGAGGCGATGAATTCACCGTGGTGGAGGACCGAGATGCGATCGGCGATCGAGAAGACGACATCCATGTCGTGCTCGGTGAAGAGCAAGGTCAGCTCTCGCGCCTTGGCGATGTCCTTGATCAGCTGCATGGCCACGATGGTCTCCTGCGGCGACATCCCCGCGGTCGGCTCGTCCAGCATCAGCAGCCTCGGCTCGGCGGCGAGCGAGATCGCCAGCTCGAGCTGCTTCTGCTTGCCGTAGGCGAGTTCGCCGGCGACCTCGAAGGCTTCGTCCTCGAGCCCGACCAGATGCAACAGCTCGATGGTGCCGTCCCGGTTCAGCACCGCCCCGATGCGGAACATGCTGAGCTGTAGGCCGTCGCGCGCGATCAAGGCGACCTGCACGTTTTCGAACACGGTCATGCGGGGGTAGATGTTGATGCGCTGGAACGAGCGCGCCATGCCCAACTTGACGATTTTGTGCGGCGCCATGCCAGTAATGGTCCGCCCCTCGAAGGCGACCGTGCCCTGGCTCGGCAGCAGGTGGCCGGTGATCAAGTTGAAGAAGGTCGTCTTTCCCGCCCCGTTCGGCCCGATGATGGCGTGCATGGCGCCTGCGTCGATCTCGAAGTCGACGCCGTTGATGGCCACGAACCCCCCGAAATCTTTTGAAAGCCCCCGGATTTCCAGCATGGCCTAGTCTCTCCGAGAGGCGAAGAAGGGGATCCGCTTCACCAAGCCGGCCAAGCCCTCGGGCAGGAACAACAGAATCACCAGCAAAATCACGCCCATCACCGTCGGCCAGTACTCGGTGTACTGATTGGTGATGGTCTGCAACAACCAGAGCACCGCCGCGCCGACCGCCGGCCCGAAGAAGGAGAACATGCCGCCCAGCAGCGTCATGATCAGCACCTGCGCCGATTCCGTCCAGAAAGCCGTTTCGGTGTACATGCCGCGCGTGTACATGGCGAACAGGGCACCGGCGACGCCGGCGAAGGTGCCGGCGACGACGAAAGCGGCCCAGCGCACCAGGCGCGTGTTGACGCCGACGAAGCCGGCCCTGGTCATGTTCTCGCGAACCGCCACCAGGGTCAGGCCGAAGGAGGAATGACAGATCAACCAGAGCACCGCGATCGAGACCGAGACCACGGCGAGCGTGAAGTAGTAGAACGGTACCCGGCTGTCGATGAAATCGGGGATGGTGACGCCGACGAAGCCGTCGTCGCCGCCGGTGACCGAGCGCCACTTGAAGGCCACGGCCCAAACGAACATCGAGAAGGCGAGCGTCAGCATGGCGAAGTAGATGTCGGTGAGCCGGGTGCAGAAATAGGCGACGAAGGCCGCCGACAGGCCCGCGATCGCGACCGCGACCGGAAAGCTGGCGATCAGGGGCCACTCGTAGGTGGTCAGCAGGATCGCGCAGGCATAGCCGCCGATCGCGAAATAGGCGGCGTGACCGAAGGAGACGTTGCCCGAATAGCCGATCAGCACGTTCAGGCTGAGGGCGAACAGCATGTAGATGATGATCTCGGTCGAGAGATCGACCAGATAACGCGAATCGAACAACGGCACGCAGACGAGAAAGACGAACACCAGCAAGACGCTGATCAGGACACCGCGTGGCATGACGCTCAGGAACACCATCTCAATGCGCTCCCCCTTCCTCGGGTTGGCCGAAGAGGCCCCACGGGCGAACCAGCAGCACGACGAACAACAACAGGAAGGCGAAGACGTCCTGCCAATTGGGAATGATGACCGAGCCGAATATGAAGACCAGCCCATAGATCAGGGCACCGAGGAAACTGCCCCAGAGGCTGCCGAGACCACCGATGATGACGATCACGAAGCACTCGATGATCACGGTCGTGTCCATCCCCGGGACCGGGCTGTTGAAGGGTGCCGCCAAGGCGCCGCCGACGCCCGCCAGCGCCGAGCCGATGACGAAGACGGTGGTGTAGACCAGCGGCACGTTGATGCCCAAGGCCGACAGCATCTCCCGGTCCTGCTTGGCGGCCCGGGTCAACCGCCCCCAGCGGGTCCGCTCGATCACGAGCCAACCGGCGACGGCGATGACCGGCCCGACGATGGAGAGAAAGACGCGATAGTTCGGGTAGTAGGCGATGCCGAGGTTGGTCGCCCCGTCGAAGCCCGGCGGATAGGAGACGCTGTACTGGTCGGTGCCCCAGATCACCTTGGCCAAATCGCCCATGATCAGGACGATGGCGAAGGTCAACAAGAGCTGCATCAGGTGCTCTTTGTCGTAGATGAAGCGAAACAGGCTGCGTTCCATCACCAGCGCTATCACCGCGAGGCCAAGCGCGCTGGCCGCGACACCGGCCCAGAAGCCGAGCCCGAGTTCGTGCGCCGCCGTGTAGACGATATAGGCACCGAACATATAGAAGGCGCCATGGGCGAAGTTGATGACCCTGAGGACGCCGAAGATCAGCGACAACCCGACCGCGATAATGAATAAATTCATCCCCAACGAGATCGCGTTCATCAGCTGGATGAAGGCGAATTGGGGACCGGAAAGCAGCATCGCCAGCCCTGGGCTGCCGAGGTCGCTGCGGACGAACTCGAGAAACGCTTCCATCGAGGACCGAAGAGTTATGGATCAAAGAGATGCTCCCCCGGGCCGATCACCCGGGGGAGCCATGCAACGCTCGATGCGCGGGCCGATTCCTACTCGGCGATCTTCGCCGGGATGTAGGTGATCGGAGACATCACCCGATAATCGACACCCGCCTTCTTCACCATCGGGCCCCAGAACTGTCCGGTATCGGCCTGATGGGTCTTGGCATTGATGGTCCGCTGTCCGACCGGGGTCGAGATCGACATGCCTTCGAGACCGCCGATCAATTTGTCGGACTCGATCGAGCCCGCCTTCTCGGCCGCGGCGGCGATCATCTTGACGCCGATATAGGCCAACACCGGCCACATCGCGGTCTCCTTCTTACCGGAGCGCTTGGCCAGAGCCGCCTGGAAGGCGACATGGCTCGGGTCGAAGTTGTCGTACCAGAGCTCGTAGGTGTTGCTCCAGACGTTGTCGGGATAGTCGCCCTTCAATTTGCCGGCGATCTCGTGGCTGGCGATCTCGCCGCCGGTGATGTACTTGATCTTGTCGAACAGGCCGAAGGGCTTCGCCTGCTTCGAGAAGTCGACGAAGTGGTTGCCCCAAAGCCCGCTGGTGACGCCGTCGCAGCCGACGCCGATGATCTGGGTGATGAAGGCGTTGTAGTCGGTGGCGCGAAGCTTCGGACGCAAGCTCAGCACGATCTTGACGTCCGGCACGTGCCGCTTCAGGCCGCTCTCGATGCCCTTGCCCAAGTCGTGGCCGTAGGCGTAGTCGAGCTGGATGTCGCAGACCTTCTTGATGCCGAGCTGCTTGACGATCTGGGCCATCGCGTCACCCTCGAAGTCGGTGTGCGAGGCGGTGCGGAAGACATACTTGTGCAGCTTCGTGGTGGTCATCTGGATGGTCTTGGGAATGGTCGCCAGGTAGATGATCTTCTCCTGCCGCGCCACTTCCGAGATCGCCAGGCCGACGGCCGAACTCAAGCCACCGATCAGGATATCGACGTCCTGGTTGGTGATCAGCTCCTTCGCAGCGGCGGCGGCGGCGGCCGGGTTCAGCTTGGTGTCGCGGGCGACCGTTTCCACCTTGCGGCCCAGAATGCCACCCGCCGCGTTGATTTCGTCCACCGCCATGTTGTGGCCGTGCATGGCCGGCGTGCCGTAGATCGCGCCGGTGCCGGCGATCGGATAAAGGACGCCGATCTTGATCGGCTCGGCGGCCTCGGCCGCGCTCATGCCCAAGGCCACGGCCATGGCCGGCAGCACCAGCGCCGATCCGCTCAATAGCTTGCCTAGCTTCGATGTCATGCTTCACCTTCCTCCCTAGCCCTGTCGGTACCCCGCCGAGCGATCTCGGTCGAGTCGACAGGAGTGGATGTTTTCTAACGCCCGTTAGGAACGCCCTATCTTGCGTCGTCGGCGCGGGATCGTCAAATGCTCCCTCGTCCATGGCCCCCTCATCCATGGCGTTGTCGCGGCGTGGGGTGGCGGAGTAGGCTCGCCGAAGATCCGGCCAATCAGAGATCCGCCATGACGACCAACCGATCGTTGCCTCGGTCGCCGACGTGACGGCGACGCCAACCGCCACGACCGAGATGACCAACGCCCGCCGTATCCTGATCCTGGTGACGGCGGCGGGCTCGACCATGCTCTATGCGATGACCGCGACCGTCGCCAACGTGGTGCTGCCGCAAATGCAGGGCTCGTTGTCGGCGACCCAGGACCAGATCGCCTGGGTCGTCACCTTCAACCTGGTGGCGACCGCGGTCGCGACGCCGATGACCGGTTGGCTGACCAGCCGTCTCGGCCGGCGCAACCTGATGCTGGGCTCGGTATTCGGCTTTACGGTCTCCTCGATTCTCTGCGGCGCCGCCCCCAATCTGGAAATGCTGGTCGTCTATCGGGTGGCGCAGGGGGTCTTCGGGGCGCCGCTGGTACCGCTCAGCCAGGCGATCCTGCTCGACACCTTTCCGCGCCGCCAGCACGGCCTGGTGACGGCGCTCTGGGGTGTCGGCGTCGTCATCGGCCCGATCATCGGGCCGACGATCGGCGGCGAGATCGCCGAGGCGTTGAGCTGGCGCTGGGTCTTCTACATGATCGGCCCGTTCGGCGCGCTGGCCCTGATCAGCTCCGCCATCGCCATCACCGACCGTCGCCGCGACGTTTCGATCCGTCTCGACTGGACCGGCTTTCTGGCGCTCTCGATCGCGATCACCGCCTTCCAACTGATGCTCGACCGCGGCCAACGGCTGGACTGGTTTCAATCGGCCGAAGTCGCGCTGGAGGCCGCGGTCGCCGGCATCGCCCTCTATCTCTTCATCGTCCACAGCCTTTCGACGCGGCACCCCTTTCTGAACCCGCGGCTGCTGCTGGACCGGAATTTCACCATCGGCCTGTTGCTCGCCTTCATCTTCGGGATGCTGAACTTCACGCCGATGGTGCTGTTTCCGGTGCTGCTGCAGGATCTGCGCGGCTATCCCGATTCCGTCATCGGCTGGTTGTTGGCGATGCGGGGTCTCGGCAACCTGCTGAGCTTCTTCACCGCCGTCTACATCACCCGCTTCGATCCCCGTATCGCACTGGCCTGCGGTTTCGGGCTGCAAGCTTTGTCCAGTTTCCTGGTCGCCCAATTCGACATCAATCTCACCACCTCGGGCATCGCCTGGACCAGCATGCTGCAAGGCTATGGCGTCGGCATGACCTGGGTGCCGCTGACGGTGATCGCCTTCTCGACGTTGAACCCCAAGCACCTGGGCGAGGGCACGGCGATCTTCCACTTGATGCGCAACTTCGGCAGCTCGATCTACATCTCGATCTGCGTCGCCTTGGTGATCCGCAGCACCAGGGTCAACTATGCCGGGCTGACCGAAGCGATCTCGCCCTTCAACGAGGCCTTGAGCTATTCCTGGGTGGTCGGGCTCTGGGATATCGGCAGCACCCCCGGCCTGGCCGCGCTGAGCGGCGAGGCGACGCGCCAAGCGGCGATGATCGGCTACATCAACGCCTTTTACCTGATCTCCTTCACCGGCTTCGCCGCGATTCCCCTGCTGTTGCTGGTCCGCTTGCCGAAGCGGACGTCCGCCACCGGCGAGGATTGAATCGGGGAGCGCCGAGGCAGACAGCTCAATCGGCCAACAGTTCGCGGGCGATGATGTTGCGCTGGATCTGGTTGGTGCCTTCGTAGATCTGCGTGATCTTGGCGTCGCGGTAGAGTCGTTCGACCTCGACACCTTGGATATAGCCGCTGCCGCCGAAGATCTGCACCGCGTTCTCGGTCGCGGCGACGGCGGCGTCGGCGGCGAAGCACTTGGCCATGGAACACTCCATCGACGGTCGCTCGCCCGAATCGAGCTTGATCGCGGCGTTCCAGACCAACAATCGGGCCGCCGTCACGTCCTTGGCGATGTCGGCCAGCATCCATCGGATGCCCTGAAAGTCGGCGATCCGTTGGCCGAACTGGCGCCGGGTCTTGGCGTAGTCGACGGCGGCGTCGAGGGCCGCCTGGGCGATCCCGACCGCCAGCGCCGCGATGCCGATGCGGCCCTTGTCCAGCACGCTCATCATGATATGGAAGCCACGGTTCGCTTCTCCCAGCAACGCGTCGGCGGGCAAAGCCACGGAATCGAAACCGAGCGCGCCGATATGCGAGGCCCGCTGACCCATCTTGTGCTCGGACGGCCCCTGGCTGACGCCGTCCAACCGGCAGTCGACGATGAAGATGCTCATGCCGCGGTGGCCGGCGTCGGGATCGGTCCGCGCCAACACGAAGGCGAGATCGGCGAGCGGCGCATTGTGAACCCAGAGCTTGCCGCCATCCAGCACCCAGCCCGCCTCGGTGCGCCGCGCCGTGGTCCGGATGCCGGCGACGTCGGAGCCGGCCTCGGCCTCGGTGATGCAGTAGGCGACCCGGGTCTCGGCCCGCAGCACCGGCCGGACATAACGCTCTTGCTGCGCCTGTGTGCCGTGCACCGAGAGCAGGGTCCCGATCAGCTCGATCAAACCACACTGATCGGCGACGGAGGCATAGCCGCGCGACAGCTGCTCCATCACTACAGAATAGCTGAGCGTGTCGAGCCCGACCCCGCCCAACGCCTCCGGCACGGTGATGCCGAAGAGGCCGAGTTCCGCCATCTGGGCATAGATCTCGGCCGGGAAGCGCGCCTCGCGGTCGAGTTCGGTGGCCAGCGGCCGGATCCGCTCATCGGCGAAACGCCGCGTCATCTCCCCGACCTCGGTATGCGTCTCCGACAAGAACACTTGGCTTCTCCTCCCGCGCTCGACCCCGCATCGAGCGCGGTCCACCTTTCGTTTGGGCCTATCCTATAGCGATCGGAGCGTGGGCCGCCACGGTTCCGCTCAACAGCCGCCCCTGATAACATCCGGCCGGCGGATGGCGTGGACGGAGGGTGAAGAATCGTTTTGTGGCAACTGGATCGATTCCGACCGGTCCCGCTCGACGGGATCGCCCTCGCCCGGGCAATTCTGGCGGCCTCGATACTCGTCGTCGCGGTAGTCGCCGGGCCGGCCCTGGCCGAAGGCGAGGTCGGCGCGATCGGCCGGCTGGCACCCCGGGGCGGCATCATCACGCTGACCGGAACGCCGGGGACCTCGATCCAGAAGATCCTGGTGGAGCCACACCAAACGGTACGCCGAGGCGACGTTCTGATCGTGCTCAGCAGCCACGACCTACTCGAGGCCGAGCACCAGCTCGCCGGCGCCGAGCTGGAGGCACTGGGCGCCTTGGGCCAGCTCAAGACGCGGCAGCGGAACGCCACCTTGAAAGCCGCTCGCCTGACCCTGGCGCATGCCAAGAGGGGTCTGTCGGAGTACCAAGCCCTCGGCGCCGGCGCCACCTCGAAGGCGGAACTCGCCAGGCGGCGCAATGCCGTCGAAATAGCGCAAAGCGAGATGACGCTGGCCTCGCTCGGGCTCGAGCGGCTGAAGCGGGAACTCAGCCTCGACCGCGTCAAGGCCGAGACCCGGAGAAAATCGAGCGAGGCACGCTACCGAAGTTCCATGGTAGTGGCGCCGACCGACGGCACGGTCCTCGCGATCAGCAAGCAGGAAGGTGAACATCTCAGCGGCGACCCGGTCATCCTGATGGCCAATACCAGCGAGATGTACGTGGTCTGCCAGGTCTTCGAGGGCGATCTGTCGAAAATCGAGGAAGGCATGCGCGCAACCGCGACCAGCAATGCCCTGCCGGCGCCGCTCGAGGGCACCGTCAAGCGGGTCGACCGGATTATCGACACCGACAGAAAACTGGCGAAGGTGCTGATCAAGCTCGATTCGGGTGCCAGCGCGGAACGCTTGATCGGCATGGAGGTGCAAGTCACCATCCACCTTTGATGAGGGTTGGTGACGGGAGGGTGGGACGAGTGCGCGACAGCGACGGAGCGCCAGCTTGACCGAAAATGAGCGGCGAACGAAAACCCACGGTGCCGACCTCATCAGAGCGAGGCGGCCCGTATCGGCCGGAATCGCTTGATGTTGTCCAGACCCGAGAACGGTGGCATCGGCATCCGCATGCTCTGGCACAACAAGCCGCGCTTCGCCGCCTCCGCGCTTGGTATCGCCGTCGCCGCCGTCATCATGTTCGTCGAGGCGGGTTTCTTCTTCGGCGTGTTGGATTCTCAGTCAAGGATGGCGAAGCTGATACGTGGCGATCTGGTGGTGCTGCATCGAACCCGAACGCATCTCGACAATTGGAGTCGTTTCCAGCGAATTCGGATCCATCAAATCTCCGTCATCGCTGGTGTCGGAAGCGTCGTTCCCGTCTACAAGGGCACGATGGGATTGCGCAATCCGACGACAAAACAACTGAAGCGCATCGTCGTCTATGCCTTCCCGCCCGAGACCCACCCACTGGCGATAGGCGACCGGCAGGAGATCGCGAGGCAACTGAAGATCGGCCGCACGGTCCTGTTCGATCGAAGTTCGCGTCGGATCTATGGTGACTTCGAGGTCGGCCAGGACATTTCGCTCGGCAACGAGCCCTATCGCATCGGCGGCTTCGTCGAAATAGGCCCCAACATCGTCAACGACGGCGCCGTCGTGATGAGCGAAGGCGAATGGCTGAGGCACAAGGGTCGGGGCGACCCCATCATGGGAATCGTTCGGCTGCGGCCGGGCGCCGATCCCCGACAGGTGAGTGAACGCATCCAAGCGATATCACCGGGCGACCTCGTCGTTCTGACGCCGGAGGAACTCAGGCGACGGGAGGAGGTCTTCATCACCGACGTCGCCCCGATCGGCGTCATCTTCGGCATCGGTCTTCTCGCCGGTCTCGTGATCGGTGGCGTCACTTGCTATCAGGTCCTCTTCAACGAAATCGCCGACCAAATCGAACAGTTCGCCATGCTCAAGGCCATGGGCTTTTCCAACGGTTTTCTCGGCCGGACGATCCTGGAGCAGGCGTTGTTGCTGTCGCTCGTCGGATTTGCCATCGCCTTGGCGATATCGTATGCGACATACGTGTACATCGCCGAAGAGACGGCCCTTGTCATGCTGCACACTTGGCCCCGGGTCCTCGTCATCATGGTATTGACGGTGGGGATGTGCGTCGTCGCCGGCGCGCTGGCGATGCGCCGCGCCGCGGTGGCGAACCCGGCGGAGCTGTTTCGATGACGGCCCCGACCCCGGCCCGAACAGAGGGCGCCGGCGCCTTGCCTGCCAACCCGGCACCTGCCGAGGCGGGCCAGGCGGTGGCACCTGGCTTGATCGAGATTTCCGGAATCGATTACGCCTACGGCACCGGCAAGGCGCGCAAGCAAGTGCTGTTCGGCAACGATCTCCGCTTGGAAGCGGGAGAGTTCGTGGTTCTTACGGGACCATCGGGGTCGGGCAAGACGACACTGCTGTCCTTGATCGGCGCCCTTCGCAGCATTCAGACCGGCAGCATCGAGGTCATGAGCTATCGGCTCGCTGGCCTTTCGCAACGCCGCATGGAGGAGGTCCGACGAGAAATCGGCTTCATCTTCCAGGACCACAACCTGTTCGATGCGCTGACTGCCTACGACACCTTGCGGCTGGCGATGCGGCTTTGCCGCGAGCGCTATACGAGGCGCGATTTCGAGACCAGGCCGACGCGGCTGATCGAGTCCTTGGATATCGCCGAGCAGACGCACGCCAAGCCGAAGTCGATGTCGACGGGGCAGAAGCAGCGGGTCGCGATCGCCCGTGCCCTGATCAACGATCCGAAGCTGATTCTGGCGGACGAACCGACGGCGGCGCTGGACAAGAACCGCGCCGATCACGTCATCGCGCTTCTGAAGGCGCGCGTCGTCGAGCAAGGAGCGACGATCTTCATGGTCACGCACGATCCCCGGATCTTCGCATTCGCCGATCGCGTGGTGGAAATGGTCGATGGTCGAATTTCGCGCGATCGGTAGATTTCGGGTGCCAACAGCGGCAGCGGAAGCACCGCGATACCGATCCGCCGGGCTGGCGGCGACGCTGCTCGCCTGCCTCGTGGCGTTCGCGCTCTCCTCTGTGCCAGCCCATGCGCTCTCCGTCACCCTCGAGGACGTGGTCCGGATCGTTCTCGAACGCAGCCTCGATGTCGAAAAGGCGAGGCAGGGAGTTCACCGAAGCGAGGCCCTGCTTCGCCAGGCCCGCGGCAAGTTCGACTGGAACGTATTCGCGGACACCGGTGTCTCGCGGAAAGAGGTGCCGGACGAGGTCGGTGGTCTGCTTTCCGCCGACACCACTACCGAGACGATCTACGGCAGCAGCGTCGGAGTCCGAAAGACCTTCCGCAACGGCATCGCGGTAAGCCCGCGGGTTTCAATATTCCGTGGCGTCGACGACGACAGCACGGAGCTGTTCACGCAATCCCGCACCGGGGCCGGCGTGGCCATCGAGGTACCGCTGCTGCGCGGCGCCGGCCAGGCCAATGCGGCGGCCGATCTGTTGGCCCGACGGACCGAACTGCGGGCGGCGGAAGCGAGCGCGACCTTCCAGACCCAACGGCTGCTGCAAGTGGCGGTGCGGATCTATTGGCGCTGTCTCGCCCTCGAGACCTCGCTTGCCATCCTACTGGAGCTCGGGAGCGACGTCGGAGATTTCGGCGAAACCGTTCGCGAGTTGGTCGAAAAGGGCGAATTGGCTCCGATCGCGCATCAGGAAGCGACAGCGGATCTCGGGCTTCGCCGCCTCGAAATCAACAGGGCACGCGCCTTACTTCGCCTCGCCCGTCGCGATCTGGCCAAGGCGCTCGGCCAGGACATCGAGGACGACCCGGAGCAACCGACGGCAAAAGGGGAGTTGCCGCCCGTGATCCGGCTGGCGCCGGCGGAGACGAACCGGAAGGCCCTCCTGGGGCTGGCTTTGGGCGCGCGCGCCGACCTCAAATCACTGAAGCGAATTGCCGAATCCGAAGATATTCGCCGAAGCGAGGCCGAGAACGCACTGCAGCCCAAACTCGACATCGTTCTCGACCAGGACAGCATTTCCTTGCGCTTCGCCAAGAGTCTCAACGGCAATCTCGAAAAAGGTACCTTGGGCGCGCGCTCGGTGGCGGTGCATCTGGCGCAGCTCGATCTGCAACTGCTGCATCGCGACATTCGCTCGCAAGTCGGCCTCGCCGTCGACCGTTTGACGCAAAGCAGCGAAAACTACCAACTGGCTGTCGAAACCTACTGGCTGCTCCGTTCCGTCGCCGACGACAAGCGCCGCCAAGTGGCTTTCGGCGCCTCCCAGCGGCGCGAACATATCGCTGCCCTCGACAAGCTGGCACGGATCCACAGGGAGGCGATCGACAGCAGTTTGAAGTTCGCCGTCGCGCTTTCCGAACTCCGTTTGATCACTGGCACGATCACGGTCGACGGAAGCCGCACCGCGGCCGAGATCGCGAAGGAATTCCTGACCTTGCCGACGCTGCCATGACGGGCCTTGATCCCAAAGCGTTAAGACGTTAGGAGGAAAGCGCATGGTGCAGACTGCACGGACTGTTTTCAATGCCGGGCGATCGTCGAACGGACCCCTCGTTCGCGAGACAAGCCCGACGAACGGGCAGAACACATAGTATTGTCGCAAACCAAGGCTGGATGGTCGTTGAGCTATCTTTGTGTTATCGTCCTCGGCAATTGGGCGACATCATCTGGGAAATCTCGGGTGAGGGGGATCTGAAGTAATGTCGAAGACGAAGCTCTCTCAGAAGAGCGCCGGGTCGATTGCGATCATTGGCATCGGCTGTAGATTTCCCGGTGGCGTCTCGAATCCAGAACAATTTTGGAATCTATTAGTCAACGGCGAGGACGCGATCCGTGAAGTTCCCGAGGATCGCTGGGACCTGAAGACTTATTACGACGCCAGCCGACAGAAGCGCGGCAAGGTCTATACTCGAAAAGGCGGCTTCCTCGACGACGTCGACCAATTCGACCCGCAATTCTTCGGAATTTCTCCGCGCGAGGCCGCCTTTATCGACCCGCAGCAGAGGCTCTTGCTGGAGACGACCTGGGAAGCGCTGGAGGACGCCGGCCTGCCCCCCGAACGGCTTCGTGGCAGCAAGACCGGCGTCTATACCGGCATTTTCATGCACGACTACGAGAGCTTGCACAGCCGGTCGAGCGAATTTGCGATGATGGGACCTCATTCCGGCACAGGAACGTCGGCCACCATCAACGCCAATCGGGTCTCCTATTCGTTCGATTTCGTCGGCCCGAGCCTGGTCGTCGACACGGCTTGCTCGTCCTCCCTCGTCGCCACCCATCTGGCCTGCAGAAGCCTGCTGGAGGGCGAAACCAGCCTCGCCCTGGCCGGCGGCGCCAATGCGCTGCTGCGACCGGAGATGACGATCCAGCTGTGCGAGGCCGGAATGCTGTCGCCCGACGGCTATTGCAAGAGCTTCGATGCCCGGGCCAATGGCTATACCCGCGCCGAAGGTGCCGCGGTCGTCGTCCTGAAACGGCTCTCCGAGGCGGAAGCCGACGGTGATCGAATTTATGCCGTGATCCGCGGCACCGCGGTCAATCAGGACGGCAACAGCGACGGCCTCACCGTGCCCAGGGAGCAATCCCAAATGACGGTGATCGAGGACGCGCTGGCGGACGCGGGCCTCAGAGCCGGTCAGATCCAGTATATCGAGGCGCACGGCACCGGAACCCCGGTCGGCGATCCGATCGAATGCAATGCCCTCGGCAAGATGTTCGGACAGGCGCAAAGCAACGGCAAGCGCTGCACGATCGGCTCGGTCAAGAGCAATTTCGGCCACACCGAGTCGGCGGCCGGCGTCGCGGGACTGATCAAGCTGGCGTTGATGCTGCAGCACGAGCAGATTCCGCCCAACCTGCATTTCGAAACCCCGAACCCCGCCATCCCCTTCGACGAGTTGGGTCTCAGGGTGCCAACGGCCTTGGAAGCCTGGCCCGTCAGCGAAGGTACGCGGATCGGCGGCGTCAATTCCTTCGGCTTCGGCGGCACCAATGCGCATGCTCTGGTCGAGGGTTATCTCGCGCCGGCGACGAAGCGTGACGACCCGGCCGCGAATGGCCTCGAGATGCTGCCACTTTCCGCGCGTAGCCCCCAAGCCTTGCGCGACGTGGTCACGCGGATGCGCGGTTTCCTCGAGAGCACCGGCGCCGACGACGACATCTCGCTCGGCGACATCGCGGCGACGGCGGCGCTACACCGGGCGCATCACTCCCATCGCCTCAGTCTCGCGGTCTCCTCGAAGGCGGACCTTTCGGCGAAGCTTCAGGCCTTCGAGGCGGCGGAAAGCCGGCTCGGCATGGTGAGCGGCGAAGTCGCGCCCATGGGAAAGGAAAAGCTCGCTTTCGTCTTCTCCGGCATGGGCCAGCAATGGTGGGCCATGGGCCGCCGGCTGTTCGAGGACGAGCCGGTCTTCCGGCGGGAAATCGAACGCGCGGACGCGGCCTTCCGCGAACTCGCCCCCGAGTTCTCGGTGATCGATGAGCTGCGAGCCGAGGAAGACGCCTCGCGGATCGACCGAACCATCGTCGCGCAGCCCTGCATTTTCGCGGTGCAGGTGGCGCTGGCGGCACTTTGGCGTTCTTGCGGCGTGGTCCCCGACACGGTGGTCGGCCACAGCGTGGGCGAGATCGCGGCGGCCCATGTCGCTGGCGCGCTCGGCTTCGAGGATGCGGTTCGGATCAGCTATCACCGGGGGCGCCTGCAGGCGACGACGGCCGGGCAAGGCAAGATGTTGGCGATCGGCCTCGCCGCCGACGAGGTCGCGCTCAGGATCGCCGAATATGGCGAAGAGGTATCGCTGGCGGCGGTGAACAGCCCGGCCTCGGCGACGGTGGCGGGCTCGGCGGTATTGCTGGAGCAGCTTGCCGGCGAGTTGGAGGACGAGAGCGTCTTCGCCCGTTTCCTCAAGGTCGAGGTGCCCTATCACAGCGCGGCGATGGAACCGATACTGGCGCCCCTCGGCCGCGAGCTGGAGGGTATCCGCCCGCGGGCGAGCGACATACCGATCGTCTCGACGGTAACCGGAGAGGTCATCGAGGGCGGCGCGCTCGATGGTGCTTACTGGCTGCGCAACGTCAGGGAAGGCGTGCTGTTCGCCAAGGCCCTCGAGACGCTGCTACAGACCGGACATCGCAGATTCGTGGAAGTGGGCGCGCACCCGGTGTTGTCCACCTCGGTCAAGGAATGCCTCAAGGCGGCGGACGAGCGTGGTCTGGTGGCGGCCTCGCTGCGCCGAAACGAAGACGATCTGCTGGTCATGCGGGCGGCCCTGGGACAGCTCTACTGCAACGGCTATCCGCTCGATTGGCGGCGGATCAATGCCGCGGGCGGTCGTCTGGTATCGCTTCCGACCTACCCCTGGCAGCATCAGACTTATTGGAACGAGTCGGAGGAATCGCGCCAGGAACGCATGGGAGAGCGGTCCGGCTCCGGCGGCTCGATGGTCGCTGCGGCGGCGCACCCGCTCCTCGGTGGCCGTCTGAAGTCGGCGGCCACGGTTTGGCACAGCGAGTTGGACCTGGGCCGTCTCGACTATCTCGTCGACCACAAGATCCAGGGCGCCGTGGTATTTCCCGCCGCAGCCTTTCTCGAACTGGGCCTGGCCGCGGCCGAGGCCGGTTTCGGCGAGGGCGCCTGCACCGTGGCATCTTTCGAGATCAAGGCACCCTTGCTGTTGGATGCGGAACAGCCGACGGTGGTCCAGCTCCGCGACGACGATGGGCGGTTCTCGATCGCTTCGCCGACCGCGCAGGGGGTCTGGAGCGAGCACGCGACCGGCTCGCTGGAGAAACTCACGGACGACCAGGCACCGCCCAACGTCCAAATCGATGCCATACGAGAGCGTTGTGCCGACCGTTGGTCCGGCGACGAGACTTACGCGTATTTTCACGCCAAGGGGCTGGAATACGGCCCGGCCTTTCAAGTCATCGAAACGCTGTGGGCGGGCGACGGCGAAGCGATCGCCCGCCTGAGCGTCGATGATGAGATCGCCGACGGCTTGGCGGATTACCGGCTGCATCCCGTCATCCTCGACGCCTGTTTCCAGGTCAGTGCCTCGCTGTCCACGGAAGGAACCTATGTCCCGGTCGGCGTTCGGCACCTGACTTTTCGTCAGAGCCCGCCTCGCGATGCCTGGGGCCATGTCCGGATCGCCCGCCAGCAAGCGGACTCGGTGCTCGTCGACATCGACATCCTGGACGACGATGGCGCGGTCATGGCCGAAGTGCGGGGGCTGTCCTGCCAACGGATCGAAGCTGCCGGCGGCGCCGGGCGGCACGGCATCGACGGGCTGCTCTACGAATACGAATGGCTGCTGGCCGAGCCGGCGACGACAGGCGAGCCCCGCGACGGCGCCTTCCTGCTCTCGCCCGCACGGCTTCGGGAGGCGATGACGGCGCGGGCTGCGGATGCCACCACGCGGGCCCGCTACGACGCCGAGGTGGAGCCGGACTTGAACCGGCTATGCCGTGAATTCACGGTCGAGGCGTTGGCGCGTCTCGGGTTTTCCTTTGGGGAAGGCGCCGCCTTCACCACCCCGTCGCTGGCCGAAACCTTGGGCATTGGGGCCGATCAACAGCGCCTATTCGGCAGGTTGTTGGAAATCTTGGCCGAGGACGGTGTTCTCGCTCGCGAGGACGACCGCTGGCGGGTCCATGCCGCACCGCCCGCCACCGATGCGCTGGGCAGCTGGCGTCGCATGGTCCTCGATCATCCGGCCTATCACGCGGAACTGCTCCTGACCGAGCGATGCGGCACAAGACTGGATTCGATCCTGACCGGGGCCGATGACCCCTCGGAGACGATCTTCGCCGCCGAATCCTCGGCGATCGAACAATTCCATCGCCACTCCCCCGGCATGCGGACCTACGACCGTCAGCTCCGGGAGGTGGTGGTCGATCTCGTTCGCGGACTGCCGGAGGGCCGGACGCTCCGGATCCTCGAAATCGGCGCCGGTGCCGCTGGATCGCTGGCGACCGACCTCGTGCCATGGCTGCCGCCGAGCCGTACCGAGTATGTGCTGACGATCCCGTCGGACGCCTATCTCGCGCCGGCGCGGCAACGCTTCAAGGAGTTCGGCTTCGTCGAATGCAAGATCTTCGATGCCGAGCGGGATCCGATCGAGCAGGGCTACGATGCCCATGACTTCGATCTCGTTCTGAGCGCCAATGCATTGCATGTCATGACGGCGTCGACGACGGGCTTGGCGAATATTCGATGGCTGCTGGCATCGGAAGGCCTGTTGCTGACGTTGGAGCTGAGCAGGCGGTCCAGATGGTTGGATCTGGTCTTCGGCACGGTGCCGGACTGGTGGGCCGTCGGGAATCGGGAAACCGGGACCGAGCACCGCCTGATGACGGCTGCGGAATGGCAAGCGCTGTTGCAAGAGGCAGGGTTCGTCGAGGCCGAGACGCTGTCGAATTCGGCCGACGATCCAATGCAGAGCCTGCTGGTCGCCCGCGGACCGTCGCTTGCCATCGATCGGTCGAGCGAGGCGGTGGACGTATCCCTTCCAGGCCCCTGCCTGATCTTCGCCAACCCCGGTGACATCGCCTCCAAGCTCGCCGAAGAGCTCGAGAGCGCCGGCATCGCTTCGACGCGCGTTTCGAAGGGCGACGCCTTCCAGCCGGCGAGCACGGGCGAGGCGGTGCTGCGATTCGACCGGCGCGAGGATTTCGATGCGCTTTTGGCCGAGCTGGCCGGCGATGGCGGACAGCCGCCGACGCTGGTCTATGCATGGGATGCGGCCACCACCCCGACCCAGGATCTGAGCACGGAACTTCTGGAGACGATCAGCAACGAGAGCTGCATCGCCCTGCTGCATCTCGCCCAAGCCCTGGTCGCGCGCGAGTGGGCGACACCGCCGACCTTGTGGTTGGTGAGCCGGGGCGCCCGCACGGTCGGTGGCGCCGAGGAACTCGCCGTCGCACAAGCGCCAATGCTGGGCATGGGCCGGGTTCTGGTGACCGAGTGTACGGGTCTGCAGACCCGCATGATCGATCTCGGACCGACGCCCGACCCGGAAGAGATCCGGGCCTTGTTTCGCGAAATCACACGGCGGGAGCCGGAGGACGAGATCGCGCTCAGGGGCGGCCATCGCTACGTCCACCGCCTGGTCCCGCACGCCGAGCTGCCGGCCGAGACGGCCACCGCCACCCCTTACGCGCTCTGCAAGACGCCGACCCCCTCGCTGGGCGGATTTTCCTTCAAGGAGGTGGCGCGCCGCGCACCTGGCCTCGACGAGGTGGAACTGCGCGTCGTCGCCACGGCCCTGAACTTCAAGGACGTGATGCAGAGCGTCGGCAACCTGGCGCCGCGTTCCAGAACCCTGGACGGCTTGCGGACCGGCTTCGGATTGGAGTGCGCCGGCGTGGTGACGGCGGTCGGGCCGGGGGTCCGGCACTTGTCGGTGGGCGACGAGGTCTTCGGCATGGTCCGAAACGGCTTTGGAAACTACACCGTCACGGATGCGCGGGTCTTGGTCCACAAGCCCAGCCATATCGGCTTCGAAGCAGCCGCGACGATACCGATCTCCTTCATCACCGCCTATTACGCGTTGACGAAACTGGCCGACCTGCAACCGGGTGAGCGGGTGCTTATACACACCGCGACAGGCGGCCTCGGGCTTGCCGCCATTCAGATCGCGCGGCGCCTCGGCGCCCGGGTGCTGGCGACGGCGGGCAGCGACGAGAAAAGATCCTATCTCGAGGCGCTCGGCGTCGAGTATGTCGGAAATTCACGTTCGCTCGCCTTCGCCGACGAGATCGTCGCCGGCTTCGGCGAGGAATTCATCGACGTCATCATCAACACGCTGCCCGGAAACGCAGTGGCCAAGGGTGTGTCGTTGCTGCGTCCGATCACCGGCCGCTTCATCGAATTGAGCAACGTGCATTCCGACCTCTCGCTTGGACTGTCGTGCTTCAAGCAAGGCATTTCTTTCTACGGTTTCGACCTTTTGGACCTGAGCGAGCGCGACCCCGCTTTCGTCGGCGCGATACTGCAGGAGATCGCCGCCGCGCTCGGTTCCGAAGACGACCAGCTGCGCCCAAACCCGCACCGCGTTTTCCCGGCTCGGGACGTGGCCAACGCGTGTCGCTTGATCCGGGACGCACGGCATATCGGCAAGGTCGTGATCTCGATGGACGAGCCGGGGGTGGTTCCGGTTCCCGACAGCGCCGAGATGGCGCTTCGTTCCGATGCAACCTATCTGTTGTCGGGCGGCCTCGGCGGATTCGGACTGGCCACCGCCCAATGGATGGCCGAGCGCGGTGCCCGACACTTCGTCCTGGTCGGCCGCAGCGGTGCCGCCTCGGAGGAAGCACAGCAGGGTGTCGAGGCACTTAGGGCCGCCGGCGCCAGGGTCGTCGTGGAGGCGGCCGACGTCACAGACCGGGACCAGGTCGCGGCAGTCCTGTCGCGAATCGAGTCGGGCCCGGCGCCGCTCGCAGGCATTGTCCATGCGGCCATGGTGCTGCACGACGGCATGCTGGAGAACCTGACCGCCCGGCAGATGACGGAAGTCTTGAATCCGAAGATTCTCGGGGCCTGGAACCTACATACCCTGAGCCAGCATTCGGACCTCGACTTCTTCCTCTCTTATTCCTCTTTCGCCGCCTACGTGGGCGCGATCGGCCAGGCGAACTACAATGCGGCGAATGCCTTCCTGGAAGCGCTCGGACACTATCAGCGGAGCCGGGAGATTCCGGGCCTCAGTCTCAGTTGGGGCAACATCGGCGAGGTCGGCTACGTCGCCCAGCACGCGGACATCAACGACTACTTCCTGCGCCAAGGCGTCGAGCCGATACGGCCGCCACAGGCCTGGAAGGCGATTGCATACGGAACGAAATCGGGCCTCGCCAACATCGCGGTCATGTCGGTCGACTGGGGCAAGCTGGTTTGGTACATCACCGCCCTGGCGCGCTCGCCGCGGTTCTCGGTTGTGCTCGACGGGATCGACGGCGATCTCGACCGGCTCTCCCCAACAGACCAGGAAGGCGGCCTGCCGGCACTTCCCGAATGCCCGGAAGAGCGCCACGAGGTCCTGATCGAATCCCTGAAGAAAGTCGCTTCCAATATCCTGGGACTGGCGCCCGACGAGTTGGACGTCGCCCGCCCGCTCGATCAGCTCGGCCTCGATTCTCTGATGGCCGTCGAACTGGTCCTGGGAATTCAGGAAGCAACGCAGATAGAGCTGCCCAAGATGGCCTTGCTGAAGGCGGGCCTCACCTTGGAGGGCATAGCGGCGCTGGTCGAGACGGAATGGGCGAGTGCCGGCGGCAACGGCGGGAACGGTGCCGCGAATTCAGCCAACGGCGGCCCGGCCTCGGGTAGGGACGAGCCGGACGAGGTCGATCTCGCGACCCTCGTGGAGAGCTTGAGCGGCGACGATCTCGACGCCGCCTTGAAGACCCTTTACGAGGAATCGGCTTGAGCCGATGGCCGCGCCCGATCAGGACGTCTCGACGCTTTCCGAGGACGAAAAGCGCGACCTGCTGCACAAACTGCTGAAAAAGAAGCTCGCCGCCAAGGACGGTCCCGCTAAATCCAAGATCGGGCGTCGCATCGGCTCGCTGCTGGAGGCACCGGAGTACCTGGAATTCGTCGAGCGCAAAGCATCGATGAAGGCCTTCAACATCGACAAGATCTATTTCAACGTCGTCGACGGAATTTCGAACGATCGGGCGAGCATTGATGGCCGGGAGCTGATCAATTTTTCCGGCTACAACTACGTCGGCACCTCCGGCGAGCCGGCGGTGATCGCGGCAACGCAAGCGGCTGTCGCCCACTACGGTACCTCGGTTTCAGCCTCGCGCATCGGTTCGGGAGAAAAGCCCGTGCACCGCGAGTTGGAGGCCGAGCTGGCGGACTTCGTCGGCACCGAGGCCAGCATCGTCTTCGTCGGCGGCTACGCCACGAACGAATCCGTCATCGGGCATGTTCTGGGGCCGAATGACCTCATTCTCTACGATTCGAACATCCACGACAGCATCCAGCGTGGGGCGCAGCTTTCGGGCGCGACGATACGTCCTTTCCCGCACAACCGATGGCAGGCGATCGATCGAATCCTCGAGGACCAGAGAGATCAGTTCGAAATGGTCCTGATCGTCCTCGAGGGTGTCTACAGCATGGACGGCGACATCCCCGACCTGCCCCGCTTTATCGAGGTAAAGAAACGCCACGACGCTATTCTGATGGTCGACGAGGCACATTCCCTCGGCGTCGTCGGCGCGACCGGGCGGGGTGTCGGCGAACACTTCGACATCGATCGAGACGACGTCGATCTCTGGATGGGGACCTTGAGTAAGACCTTCGGCAGCTGCGGCGGTTTCATCGCCGCCAAGGCATCGATCGTCGAATATCTGAAATACACGACGCCGGGCTTCGTCTACAGCGTCGGACTGACGCCGGCCGACGCGACGGCGGCCTTGGCCTCGTTGCGATTGCTGATCCGGGAGCCCGAGCGGGTCGAACGTCTGCAGGAACGGGTGGCATTGTTCCTACAGATGGCGAAGGAGCGCGGTTTCGATACCGGAAACAGTAAGGACTCGGCTGTAATTCCGTTGATCCTGGGCAGCTCGACGCGGGCGATGCGCCTGCATCACAGATTGTTCGAAGCCGGGATATTCGCCCTGCCCATCATGTTTCCGGTAGTGCCGGAAAACGCCGCTCGGCTGCGCTTCTTCATCAATTGCACCCACACGGAAGCGCAGATCCGAGTGACGATGGACGCGATCGAAGAAGCCTTCAAGGCCCTCGAATAGAAGACCCCGAAGTCGATCATGAAAAGCATCGCAGCGTCTTGAGCGAGCCCCGTCACGCCATCATCACCGGCGGTTCCAGCGGCATCGGCCTGGCGATCGCCGAGCAACTGGCGGCCGAGGGCTGGAACCAGACCCTGATCGCCCGCGATCGGGCCAAGCTCGACGCGGCGCGCCGGCGGCTCGAGGCGGATGGTGGCGAAACCCTTCGAATACTGGCCCTCTCGGCCGATGTCGGCGAGCGCGAGAGCGCGGAGGCGGCGGTGGCGGAGGCTATCGAGGCGCTGGGGCCACCGGCGCTTCTGATCACCAGTGCCGGTATCGCTCATCCCGGCTATTTCGAGGAACTGCCCCTCGAGATCTTCCGCGAAACCATGGAGATCAATTATTTTGGCACCCTCTATGTCGTGCGCGCGGCCCTACCCGCGATGCGCCGGCATGGTGGCGGGCAGATCGTCATGATCTCCTCCGGTGCCGGCTTGGTCGGCATTTACGGATATGCTGCCTACGCGCCAACGAAATTCGCCCTCCGCGGCCTCGCCGAAACGCTTCGTGGCGAGCTGAAGGCCGACCGGATCCAGATCTCGATCGTCTATCCACCCGACACCGACACACCGCAACTGGCCGCCGAGAACGAGATCAAGCCGCCAGAGACGGCGCGAATTACCGGCAATGCCCAGGTTTTGAGCGCCGAAGCCGTGGCGACGGCGGTGCTGAAGGGGATCCGCAAGCGGCGCTTTCAGATCACCCCCGGCTGGGAGATGACCACGCTGGCCCTGCTGCACAGCTTGATCGGGCCGCTCCTGCAGCGGTACTTCGACGGCCTCGTCGCCAAGATGCCGGGGCGTGATCGCTCCGAGACGCGAGATTAGGGCCGGACGCCGGCAACGCCTCGAAGAGCGGCCATGGAAACCAGGATCGCAATTTTCGTCGTGGCGCTCTTTGCCGTTGTCGCGGCCCTGATCGCCGTGCTGGGGATGGTCGATGGCGGCGGTCGGAAGCCGGGCCGTCTTTGGCGGCTCTACCTCGTGCAGATCCTGATCGTCGGCTTTATTCTGTCGCCCGCCTATTTCGGCGGCGCGGTGGAGCTGGTAGCCCTGCTGGCCCTCGTGGCGAGGGCGCAGTACGAGTTCATGGGCTTGCACGGCCGACCGGCGAGTGGAGGGCGTGAGCTGACGGCACAGCTTGCCGGCCTCGCCGCCGTCGCCAGCGCTTACCTCATCGGACCGGGCATGGCGACGGCGTTGATCGCAATAACCGCGGTCCTGCTCTTAGTGGGTTGCCGGGCGGCGTCTGACGGACCGGCGCAAAGCGGCGCCGTCGCCGCGGCCGGCCTCCTCTTGCCGGCGGCTCTGGTCGCGCACCTGGCCCTCTTGGTCCGGCTGGAGAACGGCTTCGCCTGGCTGGCCTTGGTTTACATCTTGGTGGAGACGAACGATTCCTTCGCCTACCTCTTCGGCAAAGCCTTCGGCAAGCACCACATTCTGCCCCGGCTCAGCCCCGGCAAGACCGCCGAAGGCCTCGTCGCCGGGCTGCTTTCTGCCATCCTGGTGGGGTTGGTCCTCAACGAATACGCCTACGGCCTACCCCTGGCCGTCTTGATCGGCGCCATCGCGGTAATCGTCGGCGGGGGTGTTCTGGGCGACCTCGCGACCTCGGCGGTGAAGCGCCGGCAAGGACGGAAGGACTTTCCCACCGTCTTAGAGGCGCATGGCGGCGTTCTCGATATCTACGATTCCCTACTGCTGGCGGTGCCCCTCTTCCATCTCTATCACCGCTGGGCCTTGAGCTGAGGCACGCTTATACCAAGCTGCATTGATCAGCACCCATGGGCCCATTTTCGATGACCGATGGAGATTATTTTCCACGGTTGATCTATGAGCTTGTTCCAAGCCTCGGCGGAGATCGCGACGATTTCGTCATATGATTTGAAGACCCGG
>PVBE011328247.1_pt1 | contig 23941 bp, 25 predicted proteins | sample 1631181 | NCBI WGS metagenome assembly PVBE01 (sample SAMN08397723, study PRJNA350692) | Marine metagenome, whole genome shotgun sequencing project. | isolation source: water | place: Pacific Ocean | collected 2012-04 | reverse complement strand
TCATGATCTTGTGGATGAAGCCCAATTGAAGGCTCATCTAAAACATAAGTAGCTCCGATAAGGCCAGATCCGATTTGAGATGCTAGACGTACCCTTTGAGCCTCTCCTCCAGAAAGTGTCGGTGAGATGCGCTCTAAAGTAAGGTAGCCCAATCCTACTTCGACTAAAAAAGTAATCCTTTTTTGAATTTCTTTAAAAGCTCTTCAGCGATTTTTTTTTCTTCCGTACTCAATTGTAGTGTTTGAAAAAAGTCTAAAAGTTCATCGAGTGCAAGTGATGTAAGATCATGTAGAGTTTTTTTTGCTAATTTACATGCAGAAGGGTAGGGTTTAATACGAGACCCTTTACAAGAAGGGCATATATCAAGAGTCATTAAAGCGTGCATCTTTGTTTGATAGAGATTAGATGTTGCTTTAATGAGTCTTTTGTGTGCTTCGAATAATACTCCTTTCCATTGAACATACTCCATCCATCTTGTGTTTTTATGAGGATGGCGAAAACGCATTTCAGTCCATTTTTTTTTAGTTCCGTATAAAAAAACATTTTGTGCTTCTTTTGAAAGCTTTTTCCAAGGAGTTTTTACAGAAAAGCCATAGATTCTAGCTAAATTATCATAGATGTTTTTGTATCTAACTGTATCGTAAGAAGAGGAAATAAGGCAGCAATCTTCAGAAATAGAAAGATCTAGATCCATGATTTTTTCCAAATCAAACTCATACATCGTTCCAATACCATGACACATTTCACACATCCCTTTGGGATGGTTAAAGGAAAAATCTTGAGGATTTAGAGGCTCATAAAAAAGATTGGATTTTGGAGAGTAGGCATGTTCTGAAAAAAGAGTTTGTTCGTCTGAATCAGGGTCATAGATGCTAAAAGATCCTTTGCCTATTTCAAGCGCTTGATGTGCAGATTCTTTTAAGCGAGACTGGTCTTGTTCTGATAAAACAAGACGATCGATGACAATATCGATATCATGAGCTTTTTTCTTATCGAGATAGATAGGTTCTGTAAGATCGATAAACTCTTGATTGATTCGAACGCGTGTATATCCTTTTTTTAAAAGATCTGCAAAATCCTCTTTGAATTCTCCTTTTTTTTGCCTTGCTAAAGGAGCTAAAATATAGATCCGTTTTTTGAAAGGGAGCTTTTCAAGCTTTTGTAAGATTTTATCTTTACTTTGCTTTTGAACAATTTCCCCGCTTATAGGACAGTAGGGCACACCAATTTTGGCAAAAAGGATACGAAAAAAATCATAGATCCCAGTTAAAGTTCCTACGGTAGAGCGAGGGGATTTGCCTTGTAATTTTTGCTCAATGGCAATAGTAGGTGTGATCCCTTCTGCTTTTTTAAGATCAGGTTTAGGTAAATCTCCTAAATATCTTCTTGCATGGTGTGACAAAGACTCAATATAGCGTCTTTGTCCTTCTGTATAAATCGTATCGAAAGCAAGAGAGGATTTTCCAGATCCTGAAACACCTGTAAAAACGATGAGTTGATTTTTTTTGAGGGTAAGGTCGACATTTTTAAGATTGTGAACCTTGACCCCTTTTAAAATAATTTCATCCATAAATATTTTACTTCATTATCGGTATATGAAAAAAAGATTGTCTTAGATTAAAGTATATCCCTAATTTTTTTTACTTAAAAGGAAGTATTGAAACCTAAGAATAGATCAAATTTTTAGATTTTAATAGTTCTTAAAAAATAGGTGGGATTCATGAAGTTAAATATTTTTTTCTATTTTCTTCTCGCACTCATTCCTTTCAAGGCTTTTTCTGATGATACGGTATATTTATTAACCCTTCCAAAAGCAGGAACTCATTGCATTGAAAAGTATTTTCAACTGCTAAATTATTTAAATAAAAATCCTTCTTGTAATATTCGAAGATCGCATTTAAGCGAAACGTACCTTGGATTACCCAAAAATTATTTTGATAACGAAGACATAAAAAAAATTGTTCTCGTTAGAGATTTAAGAGATATGTTCATATCTACGCTTAACTGGATTGAGGATTCAAGACATTACATGCATGCCTCTGTTTCTTTTAAAGCTTTTTGGGGACTTGTGCCTTTTGAGGAAAAGATACGGGAAGTAATAGATTATGAACATAGACCTAAGCATATTGTTTGGAAACGTAAGAATAGGTACATCCCGCAACAGATACAAAAAATGGTAAAAAGAGCCATTCAGCTCTCGAAACAACCAAATACTCTTGTAGTAAAATTTGAAGATTTATCGGGAGGAATGGGAAGAGAAAAGCAACTAGAGACCATGAAAGAAATTAATTCCTATATAAATCTAGCCTTAGAAGATGATGAATATGAATTTTTAATGGAAAATCTTTTTGGGAACAAATTAATTCCCACTTTTACCTATAGAAAAGGAAAGACTTTTGGATGGAAATCTCTTTTGAGTGATTCACTTTGTGAGCAAATCTGGAATTTATATGGGGAAGACCTTTTAGAGCTTGGGTATGAAAAAGAAAAATTATACGATTGAACTGGAAGGGGTATATATATCTTTGGAAAAAAAATCCTTTACTGTACATTTTAATACATCATGAGAATACGAACAAAAATTATTTGCACTATCGGCCCTGCGGTTGATTCCTATGACAAAATTGTACAGCTAATGGAAGCGGGGATGGATGTTGCCCGTATTAATTTTAGTCATGGAGAGCAAAAGGAGCATAAAAAAAGGTTTGATTGGGTAAAAAAAGCGAGAAAAACGCTTAAAAAACCTTGTTCTATCATGCTTGATACAAAGGGACCTGAAATCCGCATCTCCTATATTGCAAATAATCAGCTAGAAGTTACAAAGGGCCTCAAGCTTACCATTACAGATAAACCGAAAGAAAAAAATGATATCTCGATCGATCCTATGAGTGTATTAGAAACGGTATCTGTGGGAAAAATGATTCTTTTTGATGACGGGTATATTTTATCGAAAGTTGTGGAAAAAAGAGATAATTGCGTTGTGGTCGAAATACAAAATCCAGGCGTTTTAAAATCTCGAAAAGGGGTTAATATCCCGAATACTCATCTGAACTTACCTGCTATGACGGATAAAGACATTGAAGATCTTAAGTTTGGTTGTGAGCAAGATGTTGATCTGGTCGCCGCCTCATTTATCCGCTCATCTGAACATGTTTTATCTATTAAAGGGCTTTTGAAAAAACAAGGCCATCCTGAAATTTTAGTTATTTCAAAGATAGAAAACAGCCAAGGGATAGAAAATTTTGACAGTATTGTACAAGCCTCCGATGGCATTATGGTTGCAAGAGGAGATTTAGGGGTAGAGCTTGATTTAGGACAAATTCCAAGACTTCAAAAAATGATGATCCGTAAATGCTATGATGCTTGCAAGCCAGTCGTTACGGCCACTCAGATGTTAGAGTCGATGATTTTTAATCCGCGCCCTACAAGAGCAGAAGTATCAGATGTTGCCAATGCGATTTATGATGGCTCTTCAGCCGTAATGCTTTCAGGCGAGACTGCTATAGGAAAATATCCTATAGAAACAGTAGCGCTGATGCAAAAAATTGCTGAAGAGGCTGAAAAAGATTTTGATTACAAAGAATTTTTCTATGTTCATTCTAGAAGAGACTATCGTAACATTTCATCTGCTGTAGCTATGGCCGCTGTAAAGACGGCTTATAGCGCTAATGCGAAAGCTATTTTTGCCTTTACAGCTTCAGGCTTTACAGCATGGCTTCTTTCCAGGCTTAAACCTGAAATGCGTATTATTGCAGTAACGGCGGATGAAAAAAATTACAATCAACTTGCCTTTTTCTGGGGAGTTATTCCTCTTTATAAAAGTTGTCAAAATGCAAAAGAAGCTTTTTCTGAAGCGACTCACTTTTCTCTTCAACAAAAATTTGTAGATTTTGGGGATTTAGTTGTTGTTACTTGCGGCTCTTCTTTTGGAAAAACAGGTTCCACAAACATGATGGTTGTGGAAAATATTGGTGATGTATTGATCCGTTGTACAAAAGGCATCGGGCATAAAATAGAAGGTAAAGTAAAGATCTTTTTATCTGCAGAAGATCAAGATCAATGTAATATGGAAAACTCCATTTTAGTCATTCCTAGATGTGATAATACCTATCTTCATCTGATGAAAAAGGCACTGGGCGTTATTTTAATGAATCATATTGATGATACTTCTTCTGAAAAATATGCACTTTTAGTGGGAAAAACATTTGAAATCCCTGTTGTCGTACGTGCAGAAAATGCCTTAAATGCTTTGAAAGAGGGGGAAACTGTAACCGTTGATCCTTCTCGAGGTCTTGTCTATAGAGGATCTGAAACATAATGTTCAGTTTCCCTTTTATACCCATCGTTGATTTGAGAGACTTTAGCACGGTCAAAAAGCCAATTTTTGAATTGCGATGGGTATAATTACCATTTTGCGTAGCTAAATCTTAAATTGCTTAAATCATACATTATAAGAAAAAAGCTAAAACCTTGTGCAGTTTCAAATGTACCTCTTAACATATTAGCAGTTCCATGCATTGCATAATCTAAACAAAGACTGATATTTCTTTCTTTATTTTTTGGGTCAGTAGAGGATTTCATAGTGTAAATTGTTGCGAGGAAAAGTGATGTGATTACTGCAGTTCCTCCACATGTAAAACGAAATGTTCCTGATATAACAGAAACGCCCGGTATATAACCAAGTACATTTAATACCGATTCAGCTTTTTTAAAGTTATGTCTTAGGATATTATTAGGGGTTACTGGAAGAAGGGGGTCTGTTTGAATGCCTACAGCTGTTGTTGTCATAATTTTTTCCTTTTTAAGTTAATTTTTTAAATAATAATTTTAATGTATGTAACTAAATCTTTTACCGCTCAAGTCATAAGGTATAGTGAGTAGGTGAAAAATAGGAATAATTTCGACCATTGCTCTAATAAGATTAGCAACACCATGTACAATGAATTTTTGATAAATAGCTCGATCACTTATGTGTTCTGGAGTTTCTCCATTTACTAAAGATTGAATCCAAGTGGTGGCATAAAGAAATAGAGAGGTAATTACCATTGTCTTTGCATATAATGCACGAGCAGATCCTGAAACAGTAGAAACAACAGGAATATAACCAAGAATATTAAAAAAATCAGTCTCTATACGTTCACAATTTTTAGATAAATCTAGCGCAAAAGTATCATTCTCCCTTAATAGAGTGGCTGTTGCCATAAAACCTTCCTTAGTATAAAAATAATATTTAATTTAAAGTGTTTTAATTATATTGTGGCGTTTAATTAAACTCAAATAAAACTAATTTACTGTATTTTAAGAAAGTTTGTTTTTAAAATTGAAAATTTAATTATTTTTTGATTTTCAGAGCTGCATGAGGCTATCCCACTAAAGTGAATAAATGAATTTTTTGTCCATTTTTTGAAATTTTGAAGTCGAGTTTTGCAGATAAACTTGTAAAGTTTATCAAAAAAGAGGCAAAAAAGATCTAAAATAGAGGAAAAAGATATCATTCAATTTAGTGGGATAGTCTCATGTGAACAGCGGCTGTAATAGCAGCTGTTTCAGCTCTTAAAGTATAGGAGCTTAAGCAGACTCCTTTTGCTTGAAAATGAGCTTTTAAAAAAATGATTTCATCTTCAGAAAAACCTTTTTCACATCCAATAAAAAATAGCCTGTTTTTGTTCTTTTCGATTTTGAAGGAAGTCTTTTTTGAAAGATCTCCAAAATAAACATTTCCCTGAAATTCAGGGATTTTTTTTAGAGAGGGAAAATAAATAATTTCAGGAAGATCTAGACGATCACATTGCTTGAGCGCTGAGATAGTGATTTTTTCAAGACGTTTTATTTGATTTGCATTGAGATCTTTTTTTTCAGAAAATTTACAAGGAAAGATCCAAAAAGCATGAATACCAAGCTCTGTACCTTTTTCAATAGCAAGCTCTAATTTATTCATTTTAGTAAGTCCAAGAGCGAGAATATTTTTGTGAGGAGACTGTTTTTCTTTTCGTAGATCAAAAATATTCAGATCTGCATGTGATTTTGTAAACGTAAGAACTTTAGCTTTTGCTATTTGATTTTGTCCGTTTACAAGAGTGATCGTATCTGTAATATGAATACGCATCACTTTCATATGTTCAAATTCATCACCTTGGATTCTAATTGTTTTTTTTTCGAAAGGCTCATGTATAAAAAACCGATCTTGACTCATGTGGACCTACATAAAGATTTTTTTAAAAGAGTAGATAGATCCTCTTTAGAATTTGCAAGTTTTTGTAAATCAGAAATATCTAAAATTTCTGAACAACTGAATTTTTTGTAATGTTTTCTAATATGTGTGTGAGAAGTAAAGTTAAACACCATCTTAAAACGATAATCTTTTAAAAGTAGATCTTTCAGATTTTGATAAAAAAAGGTCTTTTCTTGACCAATACAAAAATCTGTTGATTGGGGAATGAGAAGAAATAAAAATTCTTGAGGATAAATCTCTCGGAGAGTCTTTAAATGGGAAAAATACTTTTCCTCTGAAATGATCAAAATACAGTCTTTTCGAAACCTATGATAGACATTTTTAGGAGTCTGAGTTTTATAGCGGTTATGTTGCCAGAGCCAGTCACCAGGAGACTTCTCAATCCCTTTTTGAAGAAGCGTTAATGAAAGATCCATAAGACGCACAACTTCTTTTTCTAAAGGCTTTGAAAGATCGGGCCAAAGAGGATCTGAGTAACGAATTTTATAAACACCTTTTATTCTTTGATTCGTTGCTACGATAATCGGACTATTAGTTTTATAGGCTAGAAGGGCCGCAGCAGTAGAGTTTTTAGATCTTCGGCCAAAAAAAGAAAATTGATAAGAACTATTTGGTACACCTTGATCTCCAACAATGCCTACAAAATAGCCTTTTTTCAAGTAACGAAGAGCAGAAGATAAAGCACCTGGGACATCGATAATCTTTCCGCCATATTTTTGGCGGATGGATATAATCCATTGATAGAGAATTTTATTTTTGATCGGTTTTCCAATGGCTATCCCTTTCATCCGGCTTGTGCCATCTAAAAAGAGGGTTTCCCAATTTGCTAGGTGCCCACAAAAAAAAATGATTCCTTGCCCTTTTTTATAAAGCTCATTTGCCTTTTCAGGATTTTCACAATGAATGATATGATCCAGCGTTTTTTCTCTTGAAAATCTTGCATACTCTAAACAACTAATGGCAAGATTTTGAAAGGCTTTTTTTGCCGTTTTAATCAACTCTTTTTCAGAAAGTTGAAGATCTTTGGCAAGAGCTAAATTACTAAGTGTTCGCTTGCGCCACTCAGTAAGACAGTAATAGCTAAGCGTCCCAAAGCACCTTCCTAAAAAATGGATCATTCGATACGGAGCAAAGGAAAGAGGCAGCATCAAGGCTCGAATGAAAAAATATTGTAACCTTTGTTTCATCATAAAAGGGTCTCATCTACCATTTTAGTAAGCTGCTGAGAAAAATCATAGGGTTTTGCGCTCAACCGTATTTTTTGAGCACTTTTAAATGTTTTGGGGTTTTTAAGAGCTACTAGAAGAGCTTTTTTTATAGAATCAATATCTGCAAGATCCTCAATGATAATACCGTTTTCTGAGTTTAAAACTTCAGAGCCTCCGTTAGTTTTAGAAGAAACAACAAAAAGTCCCATGCTTAAAGCTTCTAATGTAACATTAGCAAAAGGATCATAAAAGGAGGGGATTACAAGAGAGTCTGCCATTTGATAAAAAGAAAGGACATCTTTTCTTCGCCCAAAGAAACGGATCTTTTTTTCGATTTTGAGCTTTTGAGCTAAAAGTTCATATTTTTTAATTTTTTTGTCGTGCCCGATCACAGAAAGATGCACTTCTTCTTTTATTTGAGATAACGCTTGCATCAAGGGAAAAAGACCCTTTCTTTGAAAATTATGACCAATAAATAAAAAATGAAAAACATTTTGAGGAAGTTTTTTTTCTTTCAAAAATATTTCCCTTTCATTCTTCCATTGCAAGAAAGGTTTTTCCCATTCTTTATATTCGACCCCGTTATGAATAACTTGAATTTTTTTAGGATCTGTATTGTAAAAACGAAGGATTTCTTTTTTTACCATGTGAGAATTAGTAAATAGCTTTTTAAGATTAGGATTTTCAAAAGCTTTTTTCTCAATATAAAGAGTTGTTTGATGTAAAGAACTTAGAGAAAAGCAAGGTTTTTTCCAAAAAGATTCAAAATGTTTTCTCTTTTCAAGGTAGGCTTTGTGAACACCATTTCCGGCTCTTATGTGCGTTTGATTTGTGGTTCGATCCATTCCGAAGATAATATGAGGCTTTTCTTTTTTCAAAATATTTTGAGCGTATTGGTCAAAAAAAAGAGCTTTTAAAAATCGAGGTACCATGGGGAGACGAATGAGGTGGTTTTTAATCTGTGAAGATTCAAATTTAGAAGATGTACAAACAGATACGAAGTGTCCTTTTTTGATAAAAGCTTCCATTAAACGGTAGGTATATTTTTCAAGCCCTCCGTCAGCAGACATATGAGTTTTTAGGAAGAAAACTTTTTTACGCATTTCTATAAGATATTTTGGGGAGATACTTTGATCATACTTTCTGAAAATTCTACATCAAAAAAGAGCTTACGATCATCAGATGTATAAAGCCTAAATTGATTTATGTAGTTTCTAAAGCGGTTTCTCAAATATTCTTCTCTATATTTCGGTTGTAAAGACGCTAAAGATTCATCCGGATTTTCGGACAAAATTTTTGTAACATAACGATTTTCGAGCTCATGAGGATAAATAAATTGAGCATTCCAATGAATTTTTTGTCCATCAGCTTGAGGCTCTGCGATGATAACGACTTGAAGCATTTCCTGAACTGTATCTACAAAAAGTCTTGAAACTCCCTTTGCAAATAGGGGAGGGGTGATTACTTTAATTCCATTTTTTTCCTGAATAAATTCGTTAGATTGAAAGGAATAGGTTTCTGGATTTAATAGCTCACTATATTTTGCGGGATAAAAAACAGTGATCGAAATTTGATTTTCTAAGGGAATTAAGTCTCTTTTTACAAAATCAATCCTCAAATATTTTGCTGAAGGATCATCAATTTCTTCAGGATATTCATTTAAATAGGGGATACTGACTTTTTTCCAAGCTCTTGGAACTAAATAGCTGATTTCATCGGAGCCTTGTTCTTTATATAGACGGTCGAGCTCTTGTCTTGAGATGTCATTTAGATTATATGTAATTTTAATTCCACGAGCTTTGAGGCGCTTTAGATGGTCTTCTGGCCCTTTCAAGGTAAGAGTTAGTTTATAGGGCCAAACATCTAAAAATTGGTATCCTCTAGGAGGTTCACCAATCGGTTTTGTAATGAGCACGGGAATTTTTTCTATAACGAGATTACTCATCTTTACGATGAAATCGTGTTGGTTAATTTTACTAATAGATTTTAAATCAATATTCGGACTGAGACAGTTGATGTTTTTTTTGGAAATAGAGGCGATCCACTCTCCTTCTTTTTCAGAAGCATCTAAAATTACCTCGAAATCCTCTCCATTGAGATCATCGATAGTGCTTTTTATACCTGTAATAGTAAGTGAGATACGTTTATTTAAAGTTCCATTGGATTGCAAACCATCAATTGTTTTTCCTGAAGGAATATTTTTAATCCTAACGGGAACATTGTGAACGGTTTTGCTGGAGATCATAGAGTGGTTAACAATCATCCAAACAATCATAGCTAAAATAAGAGATGCAAGCTTGCGTTGCCAGTTTGCAATAAAGAGTCTGTAAAGCAATGTTTTCATTGTTTAAGCCATTTCCAAAAATTAAATTTCGATTTGAGCTTAATTCTAGTCGGAGGATTAAAAATACTACGAACGATTCCTTTAAAGCGATCGATTTTTACACCTCTTGTAATAATTCCATCCCGAGCGATAGAGACTCTTCCTGTTTCTTCAGATACAACAATGACTAAAGAGTCTGTCATATGTGAAAGGCCTAAACCTGCTCTGTGACGTGTTCCCATGGATTTAGCTAGCTGAGAAGAGTCTTCTGCTAAAGGAAGAATAACAGCAGCTGCGAGTATGGTTCTGTCTCGGATAATAACAGCGCCATCATGTAAAGGAGTCGAGGTTGCAAATATCGATTCAATGAGTTCTGAGGAATAATTAGCACTAAGCATAACTGCTTTTTGTGCATATTCATCTAAAGAATCTTCATTTTCTATGGCGACTAAGGCACCTATTCTTTTTTCTGCTAGACGGTATGCTGAATTAGCGAGCTGATCTAAAAATTTATCGAATTCGGTAATTTCTCGATACCTACGCCCTTTAAGGCTCAATCTTGATAGAGCTACGCGAAGCTCTGGTTGAAAAATAATTAAAACAGCAATAACGGCAACGTTTCCTAAAAGAAGCATAATTCTGTGCAGCACAGGAAGCCTAAGCCAAGAAGATGCTGCAAAAAGCAAAAGAAAAGCAAAAAAACCTAGAACAAGGTCTCCCGATTTTGTATTCCACAAAAACGACAGTAAGTAATTAAAAATAACTGCTATGATCAGCACTTCAATAAAGGGTGTGATCAAGTGATAAAAACCCATTTAACCCATCTTTTTTACTATTAACTGACGTTACGTGGACAGGAGCAAAAAATGAACAGAAAAATCTCTCATTTTCTTTTTTCACTCTTGTTACATAACATTAGTTATTAACCTCAGTTTTGAATTCATTCTCAATAAAATTTGTTTTTATTTTTGAAAAGGGACCTTTCCTTTGCTCAAAAAACAAAAACAACTCTTCTATGAGAACAACCCAAATGAACTCAAAACTCAGGTTATTACCAAATGAATTTAAAAAGCACTCATTTTTCATGGGTTTGAAGAATTCATTTATTACAAAAAGCTCTTAATTTACTCCTTCCACTTCAAACGCATGGTTTAAAGAACGATTCTTGAATCGTAATTAGTATAAGTAGACATTAGGTTTTGGTTTTTTATATATTGGAGAACCTCAATGACATCGCTGTGTGCTTCTACGTCATGAACCCGGATCATATCTGCTCCCCCTAATATTGACATTGTATTAATTGTAAGAGTTGCTGGCAATAGCTTCGATACTGGTTTTTTTAAAATATTTTTTAAGAAAGATTTACGGCTTGATCCTAATAAAACACGAAAGCCTAATTTTTTAAATGTTTGCAAAGAGGCTAAAATTTCAATGTTGTGTTCAGTTGTCTTTCCAAACCCAATGCCTGGATCAATGATAATTTTAGAAGGATCCACTCCTGATGAAATGAGGAAATCACACTTTTGTTTAAACCATTCTAAAACATGAGGTACAACTCCGTCTGGATATTGAGGTTTTTTTTGCATAATAAAAGGGGAGTTTTGCATATGCATCACACAGATATCAATATTGTACTCCACAGCAAGGCGTACCATACGGTCATCTTCAAAAGAAAAAATGCTATTATTGAGTAGTTGTATCCCTAGCTGCAAGGCTTCTTCCGCAATAGCTGGTTTTGATGTGTCAATAGCAAGAGGGTGGGATAGAACTTGCAAAGCTTTTAAAACAGGAACAACTCTTTCTCTTTCTTCTTCTAAAGAAATAGGACAAGAGCCAGGTCGATTCGATTCTCCCCCAATTTCGATGATATCTGCACCTTCTCGAACCAATCGTTCAGCATGAGCAAGCGCACCTTCAAGATCAATATATTTTCCTCCATCGAAAAAAGAGTCTGGGGTTACATTTAGGATGCCAAGAATTTTACAGGATCTCATTTAGTTCCTACCCTTAATCATTCACTGATGTTACGTGAAAGGAGCAAAAAATTAAATGGATCTTTTCCAGTCAGACTTTTTTTGCTCTTGCCGTATAACATCAGTTATTCAGAAATAAAATCCATTTTTACACCGAAACAATTTTGATAATTTGAGATTTTGGTATATACTCCTTCCACTTCAAACACATGGATTTTGACCGTGTTAAAATCTTTCAAATCAACGATCACAAATAGGTCCATATTAATAAATAGACGATAAATAAAATGCCTTAATATAGATAAATACACAAGGAAATTTACACCTATTAGGATTCAAAAAGCCAACTTTTAAATCACGATGGGTATAAAATTCAGGTTAGTAAGAACAATTTATAGTCTTCTTTAACAGAGCTTGGTCTGACATAATATCGATACCTGTGTCATAACGCAGCTTGTAATAGGACATAATAAGCTGATAGCTAGCATTATTTTGAAGATCCTTTGCTTTCGCTAGTTGATTTGTTGCATCTCTATAGTCTAAAGGAGTGATTTTTCCAAATTGGAGCTTTTCTCTAGCTTGGATCATAGCTTGTTCTGATAGAAGAACTCCTTCAGTTGCAAATATATGTGCATAAATTGCATCTTCAATTTGATATAAAATATTTCGGATTTCAATCTCTACATTATCAAGAGTGTATTTATAGCTAAGGTTCGAGGAAGATCGTTTTGAAAGGGATTCTTTAATTTTTCGTTCCCTTAAAAGCCCATCGAAAAGGTCCCATGAAATACGGATTCCTGTAGCCCAGCTAAAAGAATCTTTGCTAAAGATCCGAGCACCGGGATCAGCTGCATTTTTCTGATAATCAACAAAGCCAGATACTTTAGGGAAGTATTTTCCTCGATTTTTTTTTACTTCTTCTTCAGCTATATCAATGAGAATCTTCTTTAAATGAAGATCGGGTCGATTCCGAATAGCAAAGTCAATATACTCTTCTAAATTTTCTTCACTAAATAAAGTAAGATTTTTTGCATCTTCTAGATTTTTGATATCCTGAGCATAGTCAAAAGAAATAGGGAAAGCATCATATGGATAGCGATATTTTCTTTTCACTGAATCTAGTTTTTCTTTTAATAGATCAACGTTAAGTATAGGAATTTGATTATCCGTTACTTCTAAAGTCTCTTCTAAAAAAGGGTTAACGCCCAAAGAATTTATAAGAGCGTTTCTAGAGTTTTTAAGATTTTTTAAAGCATTGTAGTATTGAGATATAGAGTTGGAGACAGCAACTTTGCTTTGATTTACCTCTAAGGAAGTAGAATTTCCAAATTCAAATCTTCCTTCCTCTATTTTTAATGCATCAGATAGGTAGCTTACGTTTTCTCTTTGAATCTGAAGAGCTGCCTTATTAAAAACGGTGGAATAATAATAGTTTCTTACACCTAAAAGAAGATCATTTTTATTGCTGTTGCTTTGAGCTACAGAGCCTTTTTGTTCTAAGGTTTTGGTTTGTACGTCAAAATAAATATCTGTGGAAAAAAGATTTTGAGTAAGCTCAAACTTATTTATCCAAAAATCTTTTTTATAAAAACTATTAGGCGGAAGATTAGGAGGATCTATTTCTGTTACAATAGAAGGACTAAATGTATGGGCTAAATGGGAGTGATAATTGATTTGGGGAAGCCATTTTGAATAGGCTTGAAGTCTTCTTTGATCTGCTTGATAGATATCTTCGATTGTAATCAAGTAAGGCTTATTTTCATGTAAAGCTATTTTTTCTGCATCATCTAGGGTTAGATTTCTGATATCGATATAAGAATATACCCGTGGTTTGATGAGAAAAAGAATAAAAAGTAAAAAAAACACCCTTTTCATGAAAAATCCCTTTGTCTTGTCTATATCTTACTTCACAAAAAATGGCAAATACCTCCCGGAATCAAAGAAAGTTGTTTCGATATAAACTTAAGGTGCTTTTATAGAAGATCCTAGCTCTTGAAATACTTTTTCCCAAAAAGGACCCTGCTGTTTAATAGACAAGAGAGGATCCATTGTTTCTCCCTGTCCAAGAATGGTTGACTTATGATTATCAATTGCTCTGACAAGAGCTTTTGAAATTTCAGGTGAGCTTTCTCTAAAATCAGAACTGCTACTAGGCTTAAAAATCATAGCAGATCCATCAATAGATACTTCTAATGATCCTATACAACCCTCTTCTTTAAAGAACTGAAATACATATACCTGAATTCTTGTGCTGTGAGGAGGATGAACGATGGTTATTTTTTCTTGTGAGCAAATATCCCGCACTCGAGAAAAAGGTTCAGGAGTTTCGGCTTCTGGTAAAGAACCCTCTGAACTTGTAAAGCTTGTGTTAGCAACGCCTGACATAAGAGCCCCCTTTGTTAAGAAAATATGAAGACATAATAAATGAGAAAATCAATTTAGTAAATGTTTATTTTAAATTTCTGACAATATAACATCATTTTTTTTAGAGAGGCCTCTATGGATGTAATTATTTTATCCCGAATTCAGTTTGCTTTGAACATTGCTTTTCATTTTATCTATCCTCCCTTGAGTATTGGACTGGGGCTTATACTTGTTATCATGGAAGGGATGTATTTGAAAACAAAGAAATTGAAATACAAAAAGATGACAGAATTTTGGATTAAAATTTTTGCCTTAACCTTTGCTGTAGGGGTGGCTACAGGATTGGTGCAGGTTTTTTCATTTGGGACTAATTGGGCTAAATATTCCCGTTTTGTAGGGGATGTATTTGGATCTGCTCTGGCAGTGGAAGGTATTTTTGCTTTTTTTCTTGAATCGGGATTTTTAGGAATTTTACTTTTTGGAATGGATCGTGTGGGTAAAAAAATTCATTATTTTGCAACGATCTGCGTATGTTTTGGAGCTCATTTTAGTGCAGTTTGGATTTTGATTGCTAATTCTTGGATGCAAACTCCAGCTGGATATAAAATAGAGGGGAATCTCGATCAAGCAAGAGCTGTGATTACTGATTTTTGGCAAATGGTATTTAACCCATCTTCTGTAGATCGTATTTTCCATGTAGTGATTGGTTGTTGGGTTTCTGGCGCTTTTTTTGTAATCAGTGTAGCGGCCTATTATTTTTTAAAGAGAAAGCATTTGGCTATAGCTTCCTCGATGATGAAAATAGGACTTATTATAGGAACTGTTTCTCTTTTATTGCAGCTGATCTCAGGAGATTCGAGCGCTAGGATTGTGGCAAAATATCAACCTGAAAAATTAGCAGCTCTGGAGGGGATTTTTGAGACTAAACCTTACACGCCGATCTCAGTTGTAGGCTGGGTAGATACAAAAAAAGAAAAGGTACATTCATTGAAAATTCCTGGAGGGTTAAGCTTTTTAACTTATCGAAATTTTCAAAAAGCTGTGCCCGGTTTAAATAGCTTTCCTAAAGAAGATTGGCCCAATGTAGCTGCCGTATTTCAATTTTATCATATTATGATTTTGTGCTGGGCAGCTCTTTTTTTTATTGCAATCATCGGTTTTATTTTATGGAAAAGAAAAAAGTTAGAAAGAGCAAGATGGTTTTTGTGGATCATGGTTTTTTCGGTTTTGCTTCCCCAAATTGCCTTGCAGGCAGGTTGGTTTGCTGCAGAGATGGGAAGACAGCCTTGGATTGTTTATAAAGTTTTAAAGACAAGTCAAGGAGTATCAACGAATGTATCAGTAGGACAATTGCAAGGCTCTTTAACAATGTTTACCCTTATTTATAGTCTTCTTTTTTTCTTGTTTCTTTTTCTATTAGATCGAAAAATCAAAAATGGCCCTGAAGAACTTAAAAAAGAAGACTATAAACCAAGCCATCTCTATCGAGATCCTTATAAAGCGAGGTAAAAATGGACTCCTCTACACTTGAATTTTTATGGTATTTAGTCGTTGGACTTTCGATGATTTTTTATACCATTTTAGACGGTTTTGATTTAGGGGTAGGGATGCTTCATAAGATCCTTGCAAAAACAGATGAAGAAAGACGTATCTTTCTAAATGCAATTGGGCCTGTATGGGATGGAAATGAAGTTTGGCTTGTAATTATCGTAGGAGCTCTCTTTGCTGGATTTCCTGTAGCTTATGCCACACTTCTTTCTGGGTTTTATAATCTTGTGATGATTTTGCTCGCGGTTGTTATTTTCCGAGCTGTAGCCATTGAATTTCGAAGTAAGAAAGAATCTCCTGCTTGGAGAGCTCTTTGGGATTTTCTCTTCTTTTTTTCCAGTTTTGCAATGACATTCATTTTTGGATTAGGATTAGGGAATTTTATGATGGGCGTTCCTTTAGATAGCTCTTTTGTGTATATCGGAGATTTTTCTACATTTTTTAGACCCTATGCAGTGCTTATTGCTCTATTTTCTGTAAGCGCTTTAATGATGCATGGGTCGATTTATCTTGCGATGAAAACAGAAAAAAAGCTTCAGAAGCGCATAAAAAAATTTAGCATTTGGCTTATTTTGTCGTTTTTAGTGTTTTTTATCGTTGTTACAATTGCGACCTTCTTGAGTATGCCTTATATGATTGATCCCTTTTACCGTTATCCTTTGTTATTTTTGATTCCAATTTTTATGATTTTGGTTCTTCTTAATATTTTCTACCAAATGAAAAAAGGAAGGAATGGTTGGGCTTTTGTATCTTCTTCTTTAGGAATTTTGCTTCTTTTAGTCTTATTTGGTATAGGAAGATATCCTTATTTACTTCATTCCACTATTAACCCTCAAAACAATAGTCTAACCATTTATAATGCATCTTCTTCTGACTATACTTTAGGCGTTTTGTTAATCATTGTATGCATAGGGCTCCCCCTTGTTTTGACTTATGGTTATTGGACTTACTATCTTTTTAGAGGTAAAGTTAAACTTGATGAAAAAAGCTATTAACCTGTGTTTATCTGTTTACAAATGGATCTCCCATAAAGGGCGCTAAATAGACAACTGATACAACGCTAAAACATCCAGATAAAACCTTATTAACAAACATGGGACCTGTTGCATAGAGCGCGTTACAATAATTATATTGATACCAGTTCATTGCATTTTGATACACCTGCTCTACAAATGAGCAAACAATGGGGTGATTCGGGGGAGATGCAATAAAGCCATTTGCTACAAAAAGGGCTGAATAATTTCCAATATCTCTAGAAAGGTATTCCAGCATGAGAGTGAGCCCTCGAAAAGGAATGATTTCAGAGAAATCAAAAAAACTATTCACGCTTGTAGGAGGAGAAAAATCACAATCGACATAAATGCCGCCAAATTTTTTTAGAATCTCATAGCGAAGTATATCAGAGGCGCCCCAATAGTCTCCTATATTACGTAATAAGACCATTAGATCAAAGTTTCTAGTCTCCATAAAAGATCTTAAAAAAGGATCATCTTTTTCAGACCAAAAGCGGTATTCATAATCAAATATATTAGCGTAATATTCCCATATTTTATTGGGTGAGTGAGATTGATTTAATTTTAACGCATCTCCAAACCAAATACGATGGATAATTTTAGGAACTTTTTGAGAAAAATACTCATTTTGTTCAGGATTATCTAAAGGAGTAATATTAGCAGAATAAGATTTAAGGAAGTCACATAAAGGGTCGTAATCAGGTAATACGTTTGCATTTAAGTGCGTTATTAAAATAATTAAAAGGTATCTATACTCCTTCCAGTTCAGAAGCACGGTCAAAATCCATGCTTTTGAAGTGAAAGGAGTATACGTTTTCTTCATATTTTCTTCTTTGATTTAGTAAAATAATCTTATCTATTGAAAAAACAAGTTCCCCATAAAGGATTCTATGTAGGTCATGGACATAACGCTAAAATACCCTGACAACACTCTGTTTGTGAACATGGGACCTGTTGCATATACGGCATAAAAATTATTACGATCTTGATACCATTTCATTGCGTTTTGATACACTTGCTTTACAAATGAACAAATAAGGGGATGATTCGGCGGAGATACAATAAAACCATTTGTGATAAAAAGTGCTGTATAGCTTCCAATATCTCTTGAAAGGTATTCTGGCACGAGAGTGAGCCCTTGAAGAGGAATGATTTCAGAAAAATCAAAAAGCGTATTATCACTTGTAGGACGAGAAAAGTCACAGTCGATATAAATACCGCCAAATTTTTTCATCAGCTCGTAACGAAGTATGTCAGAAGCGCCCCAATATTCACCTATATTACGCAATAAGACCATCAGATCAAAATTTTTAGGATCCATAAAGGAGTTTAAAAAAGGATCATCTTTTTCAGACCAAAAATAGTACTCATAGCCAAATATCTCAGCATAGTCTTCCCATATTTCATTAGGTGAACTGGATTGGCTTAATTTTAAGGGGTCTCCAAACCAAATACGATGAATAATTTTAGGAACTTTTTGAGAAAAATATTCAATCTGTTCAGGATTATCTAAAGGGTTAATATTAGCAGGATAAGATTGAAGAGAGTCACATAAATAGTCATAATCGGGCATTATATTTGCAGTTAAATGAGTAGTTAAAATAATTAAAAAATATCTATAAATTTTCTTCATGCTCTTTCTCCGTTGCTTTTTTCAATTTAGTAACAAATATACTGTAATAAATAATTCGCTGGGACAACATTGATATGGCCTGCTAAAATTTTATTAAAAAACATAGTTCCCGTTGCATAGGGTTCATAAAAAGAGGCCTGTTTTCCATGCCAATGCATAGCATTTTTATATACTTGCTCCACAGCGGCACAAAGTACAGGGTGGTTTGGGGAAGATGCAATAAAGCAATGACCTACAAAAAGAGCTGAGTAGTTACCTATATTTCTTCCAAAATGCTCGGTCATAAGAGTAAGGCCTTCAAAACCGATAATTTCTGAAAAATCAAAAAAACCATTTTTGTTTTGAGGCGGAGAAAATTCGGTTGTAATAAAAATACCACCAAACTTTTTTATCAATTCATATCTAAGAATTTCTGATGCTCCATAATATAGGCCTTGACTTCGTAAAAGAAGCATGAGATCAAAATTATTAGGATCCATAAAGGATTCTAAAAGATCATCGTTTTCTTCAGTCCAAAGATTATATTCATAGCCAAAATTCTGAGCATATTGCTCCCACATTTTATGTTTTTCTGTGACTGAATACTTTTGTGGAATATTCGTAAATTCCCAACTAATAAGATGAATTATCCGAGGAACTGCTTTAGAAAAGTATTGAGATTGTTCTGGATACTTCATAGGAGATATATCAGCACGAAAGCAATACATGGAATCACATAGATCATCGTAATCAGGGTGAATTCCTGAAAAAAGATTTAGTGTAAAGATCAAATAAAAAGAGCAAATCCAACGAACCACAGAAACCTCCTAAGGAATTTTTTAAAAAATAAGAGGAGGGATTTTTGAAGATTTATTTATTTATTTGCAAGGATTTTTAAGGCTTATCCTTGGGCAAAAGGAAATCCTATCACATTCTTGTAACATAAAATAAGATGATCCACTCCATTGATGGCGCGGTGAGGTTTTTTTTCTTCAGAAATTTTTAAATCATGCGCAATGCTATCTTTGGAAAGGCCTTTCTCCCAAGGAAAAGATAGGTTTTGTTTCATTGCATTTTCCATAATAGATCCCCAGTACATAGACGCTAAATCTAGCCAATGATAAGGCCATTTAAGCATTTCTTGTTGATCCGGATCGATCATTTGAGCAAAAAAAATACGATCGAATGAGGGGTTTTGGCAAATAAAAACGGCATCAAATCTTTTGATACTGTGTTTTTGAAAACTGATTAAAATTTGATCTGCAACTTCTTTTTCAGGTTTTCCTTTCAAAACCATTTCCCAAGTAAAGCCATTCACTTTTAAGCTTTTTAAATCACTTTTTTCCCAGATTTCGAGAGGTTGTAGAATAACTTCATTTAAATGATCTAAAACAATGCCGTCATAAAGGTTCACTATCTTAAAGGCAATTTCAAGCGAACGGTGTTTAAAAAAATTTAAACCATTGGTTTCGATATCTAAAAAAATTCCTAACATAAAAAACCTATGAATAGCTTGCTTATTTTAAAATAACGGATTTATTCAGAGAGTCAAATGTAAAAACCGATTCTTGAAGTTGTTTTGATTTAGAATAAAAGTTTTTCTTGAAAAGGATTTAATGGGCAAGTAAATTTTAGAAAAGAAATGAACGAAGGAGATTTTGATGAAAATTGATATAGGAATGACTGAAGCAGAAAGGAAAGAAGTAGTAGATCATCTTACCGATTTTTTAGCAGATACTTATGCTTTGTATTTAAAAACACAAAATTTTCATTGGAATCTTACGGGGCCTCAATTTTTTTCTTTTCATATTTTATTACAAAAACAATATGAAGATATGGCAGAAGCAATCGATGAAATCGCAGAGAGGGTCAGATCTTTAGGGTATTATGCAGAGGGATCTTTTTCTGTTTTCAAAAAAAGAACTTGTATACCAGAGGACAATAGACCTGCGCCTCAAAATACCATGGTAAAAAAGCTTGTTCAAGGACATGAAATGGTCGCTAAAAAATACAGACCTTTCATAGAAATTTCTCAAAAAAAAAATGATGATATGACATCAGACCTTGTTATTAAAAGACTACAATTTCATGAAAAAGCTGCCTGGCTCTTGAGAAGTCATTTAAAATAAAGATTTCATTTTGATTCGTAGGGCCTAGCTGTGCTATGATCTTCCCATAAGATGACTGTTGTGATCTAAAAGGAAAAGCCATGACGATTCAAAAAGAAAAATTTCGAGAGCTTGTATTTCAAATTTTATATAGTTTTCATTTTTCTGAAGATGAAGAAAAGGGGATTATTAAGCTGTTAATGATGCAGCTTAAAATCAGTAAAAAAAATGTAATGGATGCGAGAAAAAAAGCTTTTGCTATTTTTCAAAAAAGAGATGAAATGGATCAAAAAGTAAAGGAACATTGTCAATCTTATGAGTTTTCAAGAATTGGTTCTGTTGAAAAAAATATTTTACGTTTAAGTCTTTATGAGCTTTTACATGATGATGAAATTCCTCCTAAAGTAGCGATAGCAGAATCCATTCGTCTTTGTCGTAAATTTTCCACTCCAGAAAGCGCCAAGTTTGTCAATGCGATTTTAGATATTTTTTATGAAAAAGCCCACATTTCAGACGAATAGATTTTTAAAAGAGTTTTCCACTTTTGCAATTGGTGGTCCTTGCCAGCTCTTTACATGTTGTTATACAGAAGAAGAGATGAGAGCGGCTCTTTTGTATTCCTATGAAACGCACACTCCTTTTTTAATTTTAGGTAAAGGTTCAAATGCAATTTTTTCAGATAAAGGATTTAATGGACTTGTGATTCAGAATAAGCTGGAAGAGATTACTATTGAAGGAGAAGAGGTATGTGCTCAAAGTGGGTATCGTTTTTCACATCTGGGCGCAAAAACAGCACGCTCTTCTCTTTCAGGCTTAGAGTTTGCCTGTGGGATCCCTGCTACAGTAGGGGGCGCTATTTATATGAATGCAGGAGCCAATGGTTATGAAACGCAAGATGTTTTAAAGGAAGTTGTTTTTTTAGATGAAAGAGGAAATCGAGAAACTTTTTCAAAACAGGACCTTTGTTTTTCGTATCGATATTCTTCTTTTCAATATATGAAAGGGGTTATTGTATCTGCCCGATTTTTGTTAAAAAAAGATGACAACGCAAGATATTTAAAACAGGCTATTTTAGAAAAACGAAAAAAGACACAGCCTCTTTCTGAAAAATCTGCAGGTTGTATTTTTAAAAATCCTTCTAAAAAAATGGCGGCTTCTTATCTTATTGATCGGTGTGGGCTGAAAGGAAGGCGAAAAGGAGATGCTGAAGTATCTTCATTGCATGCAAATTTTATTATCAATAAAGGCTCTGCCACTGCGAAAGATGTTTTTGATTTAATCGAACATGTTAAAGAAGAAGTTTTTTGCCAAACACAGATCCTTTTAGAAACAGAAGTGCGATATATTCATCATGAACCCTAATTTTAAAGCAGATCTTCATATTCATAGTACATATTCTGATGGAAGTTGTACTCCTTTGCAAATTTTAAAAAAGGCAAAAGAAATCGGTCTAAGCGCTCTATCGATTACTGATCACGATACGATAGATGCTTATACGGATGATTTTTTTATGCAAGCAAAAGAACATGATCTTTTAATTTTATGTGGCATAGAGATCTCTTGTAGATATCTTAAACAAGATATTCATATTCTGGGTTATGGATTTGATCTTAACTCTTCTTCTTTTCGAGTGTTTTTAAAAAAGATTCAAAATTTTAGAAAACATCGAAATGAGCTTATATTGAAAAAATTTCATGAAAAAGGGATCGATTTGACAGTTGAAGAATTAGGATCTATGGAAACAATTGGAAGACCTCACTTTGCAAAAGCTTTAGTCGAAAGAAACATCGTTTCCACTTTTCAAGAGGCTTTTCATAAATATCTTCATGATGGGGGACCTTGCTGGGTATCTACTTCTAAAATGGATCCTCTTTTAGCTATTGAAGCTCTTCACCAAGCTGGAGGAAAGGCTGTATTAGCTCATCCATTTTTTATCAAAGATCAAGTCTTATTTCAGAGGCTTCTTCAAATGCCTTTTGATGGTCTTGAAACTTACTATGGAAAAATCGGATTTGAACAAGATAAAAAAATGGTCCGCATTGCAAAAGAAAAAAAATGGATTCTAACGGGAGGCTCTGATTTTCATGGAGATGTGAAGCCACATATTTTGCTTGGTTGTTCTTGGATTGGATATGAGTCTTTTCAGAGATTGCAGTCATGAAAGAATATGCCCACCTTTTAAAAACTGTCTATCAACTATCACTTAGAAAAACCTCAAAATATTGCCCCAATAAGATCAAAACAATCTTAGATAAAAGAGATTTACCTTTTCAGGTCATACATATAGCAGGTACGAATGGAAAAGGATCTGTGGCTCATAAAATTGCAAAAGCTCTCACTGTTTCAGGGTACAAAACAGCCCTTTTTACATCTCCCCATATTTCTTCTTTTCGAGAAAGAATACAAATCGACCAAACTCTTATATCAGAGAAAGATGTAGTTCGTATTTTAGGTGAAATTTTAAAAAAATATTCCTTTTTATCTTTTTTTGAAATGTTACTTTTGCTCTCTATTGAGTATTTTCAAGAACAGAAAGTAGATTTTGCCGTTATTGAAACGGGTATTGGAGGAAGACTTGATGCAACAAATGTTTTAAAGTCGATTCTTTCCATTATTACATCGATTGGAATAGATCATGAAAATCTTTTGGGAACCACTTTAGATCAAATCTCTTTTGAAAAAGCAGGAATAATTAAAAAAGGTGTGCCTGTTATTTTAGGCGATAGCTCTGCTAGAGCGCCTGTAATGCAAAAGGCTAAATCTTTAGGAGCGCCTGTTTTTATTGCGCCCCAAAGCAAAGGCACTTTTTATGATTACGAAAACATCTTAATTGCCAAGCTAGCGCTTGATTATTTAGCTATGAAGGTAAAAATTTCTCAAAAAGAGTCTCAGATAGCTTTAAAAGAAAGACCTAAATGTCGTTTTGAAATTTTGCAAAAAAAGGGCTTGATTCTATTAGATGTTGCACATAATGCATCTGCTTTTCAAAGTTTATTACGATCATTTTTGAGCTATTTTCCTCAGAAAAAACCTCGTTTTTATCTTTCTTTTTCAAAGGATAAAAATATAGAAAGCTGTCTTGATGTATTAATGGACTATCCCATTCATTTATCTACTACAGATCATCCGCGTCTTTGCTCTTTTTCTTTCCTTAGCTCAATACAAAGAGATTTTATTCTTGAAAGCGATTTAATAGAAGGGTTCAATAGAGTTCAAAATTTAGCCTTTCAAAATAATGAAGTAGTTGTAGTGGCAGGAAGCTTTTATATCATGCAAAAAATTCGAGAAAATTTAGGGATTGATGAAGCTAGGGACTCTACTTTACTCACAGAGTGCTATCATCTTATACCGAAACAGCTTCAAAATTCGAGATGAAACTATTTTTGTATAAAAAATGAGTTAGTAAAGCGCCTTACTCATCATATAGTACTTCCATCTGAAAGGCACCTAAAGCTTTGAATTAAATATCATAACAAAGTAAAATCTTTGGGCATGAATTGGTTAAAGAAAGAAGAACAAATTAAGCTAGAAACCTTCCTAAAGCGAACAAAAGATGCCAG
>PVBE012510130.1_pt1 | contig 23943 bp, 28 predicted proteins | sample 1631181 | NCBI WGS metagenome assembly PVBE01 (sample SAMN08397723, study PRJNA350692) | Marine metagenome, whole genome shotgun sequencing project. | isolation source: water | place: Pacific Ocean | collected 2012-04 | reverse complement strand
TTTTACCACCGCGAACAAACGGGCAAAGAAGGTCAACAACTTTGATACCTGTTTCTAGGATTTCAGAGTTTGGGTTGAGATCAGAAATTTGCGGTGGAGTCGCATGAATTGGCATACGCTTTTCGTGTGGCACCGGTCCGCGTTCGTCAACTGGTTCGCCGAACAGATTAAAGACGCGACCAAGCACACCTACACCAACTGGGACTTTTACAGGCGCGCCGGTATCGACACATTCTTGTCCACGGCAAAGACCGTCAGTACTACCAAGCGAGACGCAGCGAACGCGTCCGCCACCCAAGTGCTTGTTTACCTCGCCAACGAGATTTGTTTTTTCACCAGCGTTGTCGATTTCAACTTCGAGTGCATTGTAAATTTCTGGCAGATTATCTGCTGGAAATTGAGCGTCAAATGTTGAGCCAATGACTTGAATTATTGTGCCATTTGTGGACATTTTTGAATCCATGATTTAGAGTTCTAAAACAGTATAAAAGCCCTATTCAAAGCGGGCTACAGAACGCCACAGGATACCTAAATCTCGCCCATTTGCCAAGCCCCTCAAGGGGGTCTGACCCAGTGGGATCAGACCTCTTTGTGGGTGGAGGGTATAATTCCGCCCTATGAAGTTTGATCTTGTAGACCAAATCCTCAAACAAGACGAGGAACAGATTGTGACCATCAAGCAGGTGACACAAGCCGAGGAGTACCTTGGTGATCACTTCCCAAGTTTTCCAATCTTGCCTGGGGTTCTTATGCTTGAGGCAATGGTGCAGGCAGCATCGCAACTTTGCTCAAAGGACGGAGAACGGCTCGTTTTAAGCGAAGTGAAAGCTATTAAATACGGAGCAATGGTCAAGCCCGGCGACCGCCTTCGATGCGAGGTCACTATCGTTAAAAAAAATGCCGACAGTTCTATCTCTCTCAAGGGCTCCGGCACTGTTCTTAAAAATGACACTGAAGAAACGCAGACAGCGGTCGCGGGACGGTTTACTATACGACCCGTTCGAATGTCATAAACACAGCAAAACAGGAGACGGTCATGAGCCGCGATGAAATATTTCAAAAAATCCAAGAAGTTCTAGATGATGCACTTGGTGTAGACGAGGACGAGGTGACACCGGAAGCGAGCTTGACTGCTGACCTTGGCGCTGAGTCCATAGACTTCCTTGACATTGTCTTCCGTATAGAAAAAACCTTCGATTTTAAAATTTCTCAAGGTGAATTATTTCCTGAAAACCTCACCGAGAATCCAGACTGGGTCGCTGATGGAAATCTCACCGATGCTGGACTTACAATGCTTAAAGAGCGCATGACGCACGTCGATTTCGCCTCCATCGAAAACGGTGATCGAAGTATCTCCAAAATTGGCGATTTAATCACAGTAAATTCACTCGTGAATTTCGTTGAAATTAAACTCGCGGCTTAACTGATATGCGCTGGCTTTGGATTGATTGCATTGTTGAACACGAAGCAGACAAACGACTCGTTGCGATAAAAAACGTCTCGCTTGCAGAAGAGGTATTGCATGACCATGTTATTAACGGAAGGCCTATTTTTCCATTCTCACTCATGATTGAAGGAATGGCACAAACCGCCGGCATCCTTGTTGGATCGATTTCTCACTTTCAAGAGAAGGTTGTCCTCGCAAAAATTGCAAGGGCATCTCTTGATTGCGATGTGACTGCCGGTGATACCATTCGATACGATGCAAACGTTGACCGACTCGACGAAGCAGGAGCGTCAACATCTGGAACAATCGACCGAAGGGTAGCTGGTGGTGAGGCTTGGGAACGAATTGGTCGTGTCGAACTGCTTTTTAGCCACCTCGACAACAATATGGCGGGAACGGAATTTCCAGAGCACAACTTTGTGTTTTCAGACAATTTTAAGATGATTTTAGATGCAGCTGGTCTTGGAGAACTAGCTTACAAGCCTAACGATTTTTGATATAATCTATATATCGAGACATTTCTATACTTTAACGGCAAGGAGGCAATTATGCCACGATTAACAAATATTGACCCAACAACAGACACGGGGGCAGGAGCGGACTTGCTCAATGGGCGACTCAAGGCAAAGCAAATCAACATTTACAAAGGTCTTGCAGCACACCCATCGCTTTTTGAGGCGTTTGTGGCTTGGGCCAAGGACTCAAAAGGTGGCGGCCTAACCCAACAAGAAGGCGAAGTTGTTCAATTACTTGCCGCTGAAAAAATGCACTGCGAATATTGCACCGCTGCGCACACTGTGGTCTCCTTGGGGCTGGGACTCACAGAAGATGATTGCTTAAATATTCGCCGTCGTCACAGCGATGATCCTAAAACACAGGCGCTAATTAACTTTACCGCTGAAACATTGGACACCTATGGCAACGTGAGCGATGAAACACTTGCGGCATTTATGGACGCAGGTTTCAACACAGAAGCAGCAATTGAAGTTGCCGCGGGCATTTCAATCATGACCTTCACATCGTTGTACAACCATATCAACGAAACCGTCGTTGATTTTCCACAGGTTGCAACCGTCTAAACACACAGTATTTAAAAAAATAAACCCCCACCCAAATAGGGTGGGGGTTATTTTTTGGTCGATTGGAGGCTCGACCGATGGGAGAAGGTTGGCCTGCTGCGTGGTGCAGACCGTTTCAATGGAGGAGATAGAAAAGTCCTAAATCCCCACCACTATCAAATACAATGCACGAAAATGCAAACCTCTAGTCTAGTTTTTGGGTCCGATTGTGACGATTGTGCGGGTTCACCGTACAATTAGAATAATGTCCGAACATATTGCAATCTACGCAGGCTCCTTTGACCCAATCACAAGTGGTCACCTTGATGTTATTGCGCGCGCAAGGGGCATGTTTGACCGAATTGTCGTTGGGATTGGACATAACCCAGATAAATTGTCACTTTTTCCATTTGATGAACGAGTAGAGATTGCAACAACGCTCATAGACGAACTCGTTTCAGAAGATCCAAGCCTTGCTCCTGTTAGCGTTGAACAATACGGCGGACTCACTGTTGACTTTGCAAAAAACTCTGGCGGCTGCGCACTGCTTCGCGGTATTCGAAACGTTACCGACCTTGCAATGGAAACACAACTTGCTATAACGAATCGCCAGGTCGCAAACATGGAAACTGTGTTTGTTGTGACGGGCGAAGCATACGCGTTTACATCGTCTAGTTTGATTCGGCAAATTGCTGCGCTCGGTGGAAATGTCGAACGACTCGACTCCATTATTCCTCCGCTTGTTATTAAACGAATTAAAAAACTCCAAGAAGATCCAAACAGTTCACTGCACTCGCTTGGGCGAGATGCACACATGGAGTAATCGATGGACTGGCGAATTGTTTCCATTGGAACGCTAGCATCAAATCCACTTTGGAATGAAACCGGAGTGCCCCGAACGGGCCACGCAACGACAACCGTAATCAAAAGCGACAACGCAACGCTGCTTGTTGACCCCTCGCTTCCTGCGAAAATGATGAACGCAAGATTGCAGGAGAGGTGGGGGTTCGGTCTTGATGCTGTTACACATATTTTTTTAACAAGTTTTGACCCAGATCGAAGGCGAGCACTTGACGGGCTTGGTCACGTGACCTGGTTAATGCATGAACCGGAAATTCAGTCTGCCGCTCTTGCAATCAGTGACGAATTACAACGCGCCGAAGGCGATAGTGCGCTAACTCTGATATTAGAACAACATAAAGATTTACTTCGTAAATTTGATGTTGCACCAGACCGAGTACTTTCGGGTGTTGACTTGTTCCCGCTGCCTGGTTACACCATGGGCAGTTGCGGACTATTGTTACCAACTCCAAAGCGCACGATTTTGATTTGTGGCGACACCGTTGCAACAAGCGAGCACCTCGTACAAGGCACCGTATTGGCAAATTGTGTAAACATCGAAATGGCCCAAGAGTCATTGAAGGAGTGTGTTGAAATTGCAGACGTCATCGTCCCTGGACGAGACAATGTTGTGCTTAACCCTGTACGTTCATGATTACATTTATTCTTACCGCTGTACTCTCACAAAATGCGCCGCCGCTAAATACTGAACTTCAAGCAGCGATGGCGCTGGGCTCTAGGGTTGCTGCAGTGCAACGAAAACTCCCTCTTGTAAACCAAGTTGTACTTGTTCCAGATGAAGCGACATATCTTGACGAGATTTCTAAATGGTCGCTAACAGAACGGTGGCCTGTTTTGTTTAACCAAGAACCCAAGGTGTCGCAATTTATTCGTCGCTTTTCTCCAGAAAAAATATGGGTTCGAGATTCTGTAGGAAAAATAGAAAACATTGGTAACGCAATGCAAAAAACGGTTGCAAGTGCGTGGGGTGGAAACGGTTCAGTCGCAAGCGCACTACAAGAAATAAAACTTCCTCCGCTTGGCGTTGTCATCACATCAACAAGTGATTCGGCAAGAACCGCAGCAGTTGCCCTTGCTGCGGGACGTGGACAGGTTCTCGCTTACATGCCAGATGATTGGGGGGCACCAAACAAAACAATGGTGGCATCAACAACTGCATCACTTATACAAAAAGTACACGAAACGCTTGAAAAAACAGGGCTCTCTTTTGACAAAATCGGTGACAACATTGATGCAATTACTTTTTGTATGTCAATGCCGGCAAGAGTCAATTTCGGTGCTGCTTCTGAAAATCCCATTGCATTAAGCGATGTGATTGGTCGAGACAAATATGGTAAACGCTTTGCATGGACTGGTTGGATTTTTGGATCAAAGGCAGATGCTGCATTCGCGGCCATGTGCAGTTTGTTTTTGGACCGAAGTAATTATTGGTTTTGCAACACATATCCAAACAATGGGGGGTGGGAAAAATACAGCTTTGGCAACACGCTTAAAATCCTTCCTAAATATGGTGTGAACTGTTCGGCAATAGATGGAACGTTGCAGTCCCTGCAAGACGCGGACGTTGGGGGCGTTCGTGCTGATGTCATCTATTTTACTTCAAAAGGTAACCAGGATTTTCTTGATATGGCAGACGAGAGAACCTCGCCAACATGGCTGCCCATTTTAGATACACCGGCCGCGCTTTATTTTCTACACAGTTGGTCGCTCAAAAACCCAACAGGCAAAACTACGGTTGGTGGAACATGGTTGTCAAGAGGAGTGTATGCATACATCGGTTCCTCGCACGAGCCCATGCTGCAATCGTTTGTTCCACCAGTTGAAATCATGCGAAGAACCATGAGCTTGGTTCCCTTTCTTCCCGCTGCAAGATGGAATGCTGGAGAAGATGTGTTTGCCAAACCATGGAGAATAAACACAATTGGTGATCCATTGATGCTCTGCCCACCAATAACGGCGGTCGCTCGAACGTTGTTAAAACCAAAAGAGGATACTTCGTATAAAGACCTCGCAACAATTGCGCAATCAAACATGGTATTGGCTTCACGCGCCCCCACAGACGAAACGTTTGCTAGCGCAATCGACTCGGTTGTCTTGCTTGGCGAAGATAAGATGGCTTGTGAGTTGTGGACTGTTGCGATGCAGAAAACTTCTTCCGGATTAAAGACCGCTCGCGCAGTGCTTGGTTCGCTCTTTCGACAGGAACGGATGGATGATTTTCTTTGGGCATACAAGTTGCTTCCAGATCCAACCCGTCTTGAAAAAGACATGCTTTGGCTGTTGTGCGGCAATTCGGCAAATGCACCACTGCAACTCCTTGTTGACAACTTACGGACTCCGTACCAAATAGATGACATCAAAGCAATTGCCGATAGAACTGTGTCTCAAAGAGGGACGCAAGCCGTCGTTGCTATCATTGACAAAGTACTAATAAACGCAAAAGGTCGAAACGAGCGAGAACTTAAACGAATGAGGAAACAATATGACAAATAAGCAGCCGATTGTTCTTATTGTTCGTGATGGGTGGGGACTGAACCCCGACGCTTCCGCGGATGCACACAATGCAATTGTGCAAGCAAACACTCCGATTGCTGATTCGTTATTTCAAGGTTGTGCAACAACCATGATTAGTACATGCGGAAAGAATGTCGGACTGCCCGATGGGGTCATGGGAAACAGCGAAGTTGGTCACCAAAACATTGGTGCGGGTCGAATTGTCACACAAGAACTCATGCGGCTCAACATTGCTGCACAAAGCGGTGAGTTTAAAACGAATCCAGTTATTACGAAAGCGTTTTCTGTTGGGTGCGGCAGCAACGCAACACACATTGTTGGGCTTGTGAGTGACGGACGTGTGCACAGCGATATCGCCCACCTCTTTGCGCTTCTTGATGCTGCGCCAAGCGATGCGAGAATTTTTATCCACGTTATTACGGATGGTCGCGACTGTTCGCCAAGCGCTGGTCTTGGTTTTATTGAACAACTTGAAGACAAAATCCGCGGGACAAACACAAGAATTGCCAGCGTCATGGGAAGGTACTGGGCAATGGACAGAGACAATCGATGGGAGCGGGTTGCGGTTGCCTATGAAACCATGACCGGAATACAAACAACTCACAAGTTGCAAAAAGAAGCACCAGGGGTACAACAAAGTTTTCGTGCCTCAACCATCGTTTCAGATTACTACGCGCACCCAACTAGCGAAAGCCAACTTGGCGATGAATTTGTTCTTCCAACACAAATTGTGGACGAGGGTGGCAAACCGATTGGACTGGTCCAAGACGGAGACTCCGTTTTGTTTTTTAATTATCGCGGCGATCGTCCACGTGAATTAAGCAAGGCGTTCGTACTCAGCGATGATGCGTGGGCGGGGGTTCCGAGAGGTCCATTTGAACGAGGAAATAGACTGCGTGGTTTGTATTTTGCAACCATGACGAATTACGAATCCGATTTGCCTGTTTCTGCTGTTGCGTTCGACAAACCAAAACCTATGAAAAACATTCTTGGTGAGGTGCTTGCAAACAACAATCTAAAACAATTCCGCTGCGCAGAAACAGAAAAGTTTCCCCACGTCACGTTTTTCTTTAACGACTATAAAGAAGAACCGTTCAGTGGCGAAGAGCGATTACTTGTTCCAAGTCCAACAGATGTTGCAACGTATGATCAAAAGCCACAGATGTCTGCAGAAGGTGTATGTCAAGGGGTGCTAAACCAACTTGCAAAAGATGATTTTCCCGACGTCATAATTGTAAACTTTGCAAACGTGGATATGGTTGGGCACACAGGAAACTTACCTGCCATTATTAGGGCGGTTGAGGTTGTGGACGATTGTTGTGGCAAAATCATTAGCGCAACACTTGCAATTGGTGGCACACTTGTCATTACCGCCGATCACGGAAACGCTGAGCAAACGTGGAACACCAAGACCAATAGTCCAGACACCGCGCACACAACATTCGATGTTCCTCTTCACTTAGTTGGACATGATTGCCGCCTGCGCGGCGGTGGAATCCTTGCTGATATTGCTCCAACTATTTTACAATTACTCGGTATTCAAAAGCCTGAGGAAATGACTGGCGAGTCGCTAATGTGTTAACTATTTTACCTCGCGGCAAACGCGCATGGTAAGTAGCTCTAAACCTCGACGACCATCAAGTGTTCCACTTCTGGTTCTTGCGTCAACTGCAACCGCTTCAGTAAAAAGGTTTGCGAATTGGCTCGGGGTTCGTTGTTTTGCAAGAGACAAGATTCGGTTTCCACCATCACCAAACAGTTTGAGTGATTTTCGGATTTCCGATGGGGAATTGCCGTTTTGCAACATCGAAGTTGCCGCACTTAACCGCCGTGTTAAGTCCACCACTGACCACATGAGTAATTCGCGGGGTTGTCGTGACACGTCGAGTAATTCTCCAAGTTTCGTAATTGCTGCACCGCTGTTACCGGAAAGTATGATGGATTGAATTTCCCACGCTTGTTCTTCGCGGCTTAATCCAACCATTTCAACAACATCTTCTTTAGTGATGTTTGATTCTGGTGCAACCTTTGCTGAAAGTTTCCCGAGCTCTGTATCTAACCGAGTAAGTGATAGGCCAATTCGCTGAACTAGTAGCTGGGCAGCTTGTGATTCAAGTGTACATCCGTGTTCTTTCCCACAACGACCCACACACCAACGGACAGAATCGTGTTCACTTAATTGTTGCAACTTAAAAACGAGTCCCATTTTCGATACTGCTTTGTCAAGTTTGCCCGGCCGCCAAGAAGTTGCGCGTAACAGAAGCGTCGAGGATTGCACTGGAGATTCTGCATACCTTTCCATTGCCTGCCGATTCGATGTTTTTCCCGTACCCTTTGCTGCAAGAAATGCATCTGCATTGTCGACGATTACAAGTTTGTGCTGCATCATTAAATCAAAGGTGCGAACCTCATCAAGAATCGTTGCCAAGTCTGTTGTTGCACCATCAAATACCATCCGATCCACTTCACCGTATTCTTTTGCAAGTATCGCCTCAAAATCGTTGGTATACCTAGCCATCAAAAACGACTCTTTGCCGTGCATTATTGCCATCCGCATCGACGCTTTAAATGTGGGCTGTTTCGCCATGCTCACATCTTACTCCAAAAGGGTCAGACCCCATGGGGCCTGAACCCCGTGATAGGATGGGAGGAATGTTGGTACTTGAAGTCGTTGAAGGGCCGGATTTGGGAGGAGTTTTTCCACTTCCATCAAATGAGCCACAATTAATAGGTCGGTCTTCGGAAGCATTACAACTTTCGGATCCAACAATCAGCCGTAGACATGCAGAACTCACACCAGATAGTGGACGATGGTATTTGCAGGATCTCGCATCTGCAAATGGTACTTTTTTAAATGGGCGGCTTCTTACCGATCGAGTTTCTCTTCGTATCGGTGACGAGATTGGCTGCGGGGCGACCCTTTTCAGATTTGTAGAACATGCCACACTCAGCGAGCCAGCACAGGAACTCGATCCAAATTTCGACACCAGTGCCGAGTCAATTGTTGTCACATCGCCGCACTCTCTTCAAGCAGCACGTGATCACTTACGAATGGTTCATCGGCTTACTGTTTCTCTTGCTGGCATTATCGATAGCACCACAATCCTTCGGCACCTTGTTGCGATTCTTGTTGATGAATTCAAGCCAGACCGATGCGTTGGGGTACTCATGAGTGACGCAAACAACATCACGGGATCCATCGAAGCAAATCATAAACGAATAAGTGACGGGGCAACCGTGTTTTCAAGGGCAATCATATTCCATGCGTGCACCGAAGTCTGTGGTATTCGTATTCCAAATATCATGAATGATGTTCGGTTCATGCATGACGATGACACTGTAAAAAGTGGTGCAAAATCTTTTTTGTGTGCCCCACTCGTCGCGCATGGAAAAATACTGGGCGCTGTTTTATTAGAAATACATTCCTCAAACCGTCAGTGGAGCGACAGTGAGCTGGAGTTGCTTTCTACCTCCTGTGGCCATGCTGCACTTGCGCTGCTCACAGCAACACTTGCGCGATCTCGGTTGCAACACGAACGACTTGCAGCAATGGGAGAAACCGTCGCATCCATTAGTCACAGTGTAAAAAATATGTTGCAAGGTCTTCGCAGCGGAGCTGGTGCGATAAATCTTGCACTTGGAAGGGGTGACCTTGAACTCGCTCGTGAGGGTTGGCCCATTCTTGCGCGCAATCTCGATAGAGTGTACGCACTCACATTCAACATGCTCGCATGGTCACGCACGAATGTTCCAGAAATATCGTATGTCCAAATATATCCCATTATCGAAGATTCCATTGCGCTTGTCCGCGGTGCTTGCGAAAGACGTTCCATAACGATTCATGCAAATGCCGAACCAGATATGCCGCCAATCCCCATAGACCAAACGGCAATTCTGCAGGTATTGCTCAACGTCCTCAATAATGCCATCGACGCCTCGCCTTCCAAAACTGGTCTCGTCGAACTAGCGGCATCAATCCCAAAATCTGGAGAATTTGTTGAAATTACAATTACGGACAATGGTTGCGGTATTGAATCGGGTAACAAAGAGGAGTTTTTTCAAGCATTTCGCACCACAAAGGGGCAGCGGGGAACAGGTCTTGGACTTGCAGTTGCAAGAAAGGTCGTTCTTGAGCACAAGGGAGAAATCGAATTGGTTGATGCAAACTCTAGCGGTACTGTTTGCAGAATCACCCTCCCACTAAGCAGAGAAGGAGATCCGGGAGATACTCATGGTCCAACGTCTATTGAGCCGAGGAATCGCTTTTAGTTTTGAGTACGCCCTAACGAAACGCTCATGCTATGATGCCGAAACTTCGGAAGGATCCGACATACATATGACAGAACAAACAATAAATCCCATCCACAATCAGGCCTCCCAGAACCCCAATACATCTGGCGCTGACCTCGTACGAGCAGTAAGCGGAGGTCAAGCACCACCAATTATGGCATCGAGTTATCAGCGAACTCGCGAGATGACCCTCGATGAGTTGATGCTTGAAAACCGTGTGATTTTTATGATTGGCGAAATCAACCAAGCTTCTGCCGCAAGAGTCATGATGCAAATGCTTTACCTTGAAGACCAAAAACGCGGTCAACAAATCAACTTGTATATCAATAGCCCCGGTGGGGCGGTTGACGACACACTCGCTATGTACGATACGATGCAGTTCATCTCCTCCGATGTTGCAACTTATTGTATTGGTCGAGCATATAGTGGTGCTGCGGTTCTTTTGTGCGCTGGCGAGTCTGGCAAGCGACACATTTTACCGCATGCAAAGGTGATGATTCATCAACCCTATGGTGGCATCACGGGTCAAACCACCGATATCCAAATTCAAGCAGAACAAATTATCAACTCCAAAGCAACGTTAAATAAAATAATTGCCGACCATACTGGCCAACCGTTCGAAACAGTTGCTGTTGATGGAGAACGTGATAAATATTTCACTGCAGAGGAAGCAAAAGCATACGGTCTTGTTGACGAAGTATTTGTACACCACGAAGACAAGAAGAAAGATTAATCAAGATGTCGACACTAGTACCAATCGTTATCGAAAAAACTGGTCGCGGTGAACGCGCATATGATATTTTTTCAAGGCTCTTAAATGACCGAATCGTCTTTTTGGGTGGTCCAGTTATGGACGAATCTGCCAATCTAATTGTTGCACAACTGCTCTATCTTGCAAACGAAGATCCGAAGGCCGACATCAGTTTGTATATCAATTCACCCGGCGGTTCAGTAACAGCCGGTCTGGGTATCGTTGACACAATGAATTTCGTTCCTTGCAACATTGCAACATATATCATCGGGCAAGCTGCTTCTATGGGCTCGGTAATTGCTTCAAGCGGAACTAAAGGGAAACGGTTTTCCCTCCCGCACGCAAAAAACCTCATGCACCAACCTCTTTTGAGTGGTGTGCTTGAGGGCCAAGCTACAGATTTAGAAATCGAAGCTCGAGAAATGTTACGACTTCGAGATATCCTGTTTGAAATCTATGCAAACGCCACTGGCAAGGACCAAAAGGTTATCCACGAAGATTGTGAACGAAACAAGTGGCTCGACCCAAAGGAAATGTTGGAATATGGACTCGTTGACGAAATCCTCGCTCAACTTCCAACGGATAAATAATATGCGATCGCTGCGTCAACGACTTTCGTTTCGCGTTGCCTTGGCCCTTGTTATGTCTGGTTTGATTTCTGGTTGTGCCCGCAAATCTCTCTTTCCAAAAAAAGAACGGCGTAACCAGTTTGAAGCTTACAACACAATGCGGTTTGGGCCACAAATTATTGAACAACCAGATTTGTTTGGACTACCCGAGCCTGCGCTTCGAGAACGACTGGGCAAGAAAAACTACTAACTGGGTTATTCCAATAAAACTCAGTGGACAGTCCCACTTCCCTGGAGACAGGCACTCTTCACTCACGGACTCGCTCGGTGCCTGTCCCAATTAATTTGCGTCCGATATGTTGGTTTGTAAAGTCAAGTGGGGGTATTCGTCCGATATGCTACGTATGGGTGACGACATAGTGTCACCCACAACAAGTTGCCCGAAAGGAATCGCTCAAGGATGAAGCCAAGTGCAGCAAGGATGCCGTCTAAACGTACACAAATCGTTTGGCTATCCTTTTTTCTAGTCATTCCTTGTGCGCTGCTTATTCTACGAGTTGGGACAAGCAACATCCAAAGCGGATTGTTGCTTACCACGCTCGCCCCCTTTGAAGAACGGCCAGAGGTTGATCCTGTTTTTGCCACTTTGGATGATGATTCTGATTGGACGTCAGTTGTTATCCATCACCTTGAGCAACCCGCAGGTAATCTTGAATCGGTTGATAGAGATCATCGAAACGCTGGACTTCGCGGGCTTGGTTTCCATTTTCTCATTGGAAACGGCAATGGACTTGGTGATGGCGACATCCAAATCGGCTACCGTTGGCTCAATCAAACCCCTGCCGCAAAACCTGCGAGTATCAGTTCAGGAAATTGGAATAGTGGTGTTGTTAGTATTTGCCTCATTGGAAACGGTAATCGCAGACCATTTACAGAGCAACAGATGCAACAGTTGTCCCACCTCGTACAACGATTACAGCAGGAATTATCAATCTCAGCAAATCATGTTTTCCTTGGCCGAGAATTGGATACCAAAAACAATTCGCCTGGTGAATTTTTCGCAGAGGCTCAATTCCAAAGCCAACTCTTAGATATTCCTAACGGTTAACATTTTTCTTGGGTTGAAAAGGCGTCTTTTAGGTGGTTTTTGCCAATAATTACAACGAATAACGTGTTTGCAATGTATCCTATAAGACACTTCTTTAGGGCGGGGTTAATTTCGTCCTTATTTTTTATTCATTATTTTTTATTATGGCCACAGTTACTCGATCACAACCACGGAAAATAGGTGCGTACACTGTCCTTGCTAAACTTGGCGAAGGGGCCGCCTCTGTACTGTACGCGGTTCAACACCCCAAAACGAAACAGGTGTCAGCCCTCAAATTTGTTGAAAAAACCGACGAGAAATCGCAACGGTTTCTTGATCAAGTCGAACAAGAATTCGCCATCGGATCTAAATTGGACCACAATTCCATACGAAAAATCAAAAAACTCGTAAAACATCGAAAAATGCTCAAAGTAACGGGCGTTTCAATGATTATGGAACTTGTTGACGCGACCACACTCGATCAACAACTACCAAAAAATCATACCAGCGCGGTTGAGGTGTTCATTCAAGTCGCCCGTGGCTTGGCCCATATTCACGAACGCGGATTTGTCCACGCCGACATCAAGCCAAACAACATCCTTGTTGACGAGGATGGCGGCGTAAAAATAATTGATCTAGGTCAGGCGTGTGCCATTGGAACTGTCAAAAAGCGAATTCAGGGTACACCCGGATATATGGCTCCTGAACAAGCTCACAGAAAAAAAATTACACCAAAAACTGACATCTATAATCTTGGTGCAATGATGTATTGGACGTTGGTTGGAGAAGTAATCCCAACCTCTATGCCACCCAAGGGTGCAAATGACAGCCTCTTAGGGGGTGCAGTGAGCAAAGAACAATTGAAGTTACCCAAACCTCCGCACGAACGCAATCCAAGAATCCACCCACTTCTTTCAAAGCAAATCCTCGACTGTGTTCAGCCGTCACCAGAACAGCGCCCAGAATCAATGGACATCGTTGTCAATCGATTAGAACTTATTCGAGATGTTATGGAAGAACAAACTGTTTCGTAACTACTTGCTCTTCTTTACATATACTTTTCGCTGTTCAAGATAGTTTTGGGAATCGACGTGTAAACATATTGTTTCGCCCTCGGAGTGTTGCTTATGTATTTTTTTTAGAAAAGGAGTACACCAACCACAAGATGTCCCAGCGTCGAGACATTGAGAAAGTTGTGATGCAACTCTTGGGTTTTCTCTTTGCATGTAAGATTCAAGTTTCCCAAGAGAAACCCTGTGGCAAACACAAACATACTCTTTTTTATTCATGGTTACTACGAAAAAAACGCTACACCCAGACTTGGCATATCAGGTGTGGTTCTTTTACTTTTCCCGTAAAGGTGCCAATCGTTGTTGTCACAAGCTTGACCTCTAAGTCGGGATTATCATCAAGCCATTCGTTCACTTGTTGGTCAATGTAACTCAACGCATCATCGGTTAACTTACTATGGAACGTTCGCACATGCGATGCGCCCGTGCCGGTTATTGTTGGTTTTCTTAACCATTCGTCTGCTTTTTTCTTCCCCGTATCAAACGCGGTTATCTTCTTTGGAAGGCCCATGCCATCGGAATCATCGGTGTCGACTGGGACGTCGCCAATTACTTTTGGTTTTGGAAGAGGGGGCGGTGGATCTTGTGATTGATTTTCAAAAATCCTTCGAATTGCCAACACTCCCTCTCCGTGAACTACTTCGTACTCTGTTACAGAGCCAATGCCCCAATCAACCATCATGTTCCAACCACCCGGAATCTCCTTCCATAAAAATATCGCTCCTTTTGCTAGCCGTTTAATCTCGCCACGATCTCCCTCTAATTTTCCTTCAATTTGAAGGTATTCGGGTCGGTGGTCGGGTCTAGATTCAAGGTCAAACCACTTGTTTTGACTGATTTGATCAATTCTTTCCTTCGCCCGAAAGCTTATCAATGGCTTTTTACCATTGGGGTCTACTCCAAGAAGCCAGTCATAATGGGCTGAGCCATCTGGAAGGACGTGCTGCAAAAATGCAGTTGGATAAGGATTCTCTCGTGTTGGGGCTGCCATGATTACTTAGTCTACCGTATCATGGTAGCAAATACTTGTGAGAACATAAACGAGGAAGATTTATTATGAAACAGATCACAACATCACTCATTGGAAGCATCCTGCTATCAACATTCCTTGGCTGCAGCCAGCCCAGTAATAAGGCGTTGCTAGAACGTGGCAATTACGCCATGTGGCAAGAACGTTGGTCTGATGCATCAACAAACTTCACAAAGGCAACCATGCAGCACCCTGGGGATTGGGAAGCACAGTACAAACTTGGTCAATGCCAGATGGAAATGGGCGAACCTCAACTCGCATCCCAATCACTCGCTATTGCGGAGGCACTCAAGCCGGAAAACGATGAGATCGCCGACCTATACGCGAAATCACTTCTTCAGAGTGGGGAGCAAGACAAACTATTTTCGTTTTTACACACAAGAGCAACAAAACAACATTCGGTACGCGCTTGGACTCGGTTTGCCGAATACGCAATGGATCTGGATGATCCTGATTCTGCAACAAATGCAATCAATACAGCAATTGCTCTAGGTGATGGAACTGACACTAGGCCGTATATTATCGCGGCAACGCTTGCGGAACGGCTTGGTGACAATCAGAGGGCGGTTTCTATCTGGCAAAAAGCTTGGTCCATCGACCCATACAATGAAAACATTGCCAACGCGCTACGCTCTCATGGAGAAATACCCGGGCCAACCATGACTGGATCTGTTGACGAGACCCAATGACAACCGCAAGTCCAACGACGTTGCTTGATTCACTTTCAGCGCTCAATGACATCGCTCGACTTCGAGTGCTACACCTTCTATCGCAGCACGAGTTGAGCGTTGGAGAAATTGCTGACGTCTTACAACTTCCACAATCCACTGTTTCAAGACATCTCAAAATGTTACTTGAAACAGAATATGTCTCGCGAAGAACCATAGGGACAACTGGGTTGTATAGAGTTTCGGATTCTATGCCATGTAGCACAGCCGATTTGTGGGATATTGCCAAAGATAACTTTGTCGATCTACCGAGTTCTTGTGAAGATAATTCTCGGCTCATTTCGGCACTTGCACAACGGCGGAGCGATAGTAAAAGTTTTTTTAAAAACATGAGTGGTTCGTGGGAGTCGATGCGAAGTGACTTGTTTGGCTCTCAGTTCACTTCTATGGCTTTGCTATCGTTGCTAGACCCCACGCTAACAATTGTAGATATTGGCTGTGGGATTGGGAACGCGAGCTCTCTCGTTGCACCGTTTGTGGGCGAGGTTGTTGGCGTAGACCGCGAAACTACAATGCTTGATGAGGCGCGGAATCGCCCCGACCTATTAAGCAACATTACATTTATTGATGGCGATGCTACAAACCTCCCAATAGATTCTGGCACATTCGACGTCGCCATGTTTTCACTTGTTCTTCACCATGTCGAAGATGCTGAAGTCGCAATTCGCGAAGCTGCGCGGGTAACTAAGGGCGATGGAAGAATTTTAATTATTGACATGCAGGAACATCTTCGTAACGAATACAAACATACTATGGGACATATACACCTTGGATTCTCTGAAGAGTCCATACAGTTGCTTGCACAAGGCGCTGGTCTGCGTGTAGTAACATACCACCACCTCCAACCAGCCGCTGATGCAATCGGTCCCTCATTGTTTGCCGCACTGCTCGTCCAAAATTCTGCAACTTGCGAGTAAACTGAAAAAATCAGGCACAGCACTCAGTGGCAACAAACGATCCGCGAGATTGTTTTTTTACATTCTTGGAAAGAGGGCGACTTTTCTGACGGTAGTCCCAGGTGTAATCCCACCCCACTGTGCTCGTTCTTGAAAACTTCCATTGCACGGATCGGCGCTGATTGCTTCATGAAATTCTTTGGTTTTATTCGGAATCACCGGAGAAAGAAGCAACGTTGCAATTCGTAGTGTTTCTAGACATTGATACAAAATTGCCCCGAGTTCCGTTTGTTTTGATTCGTTTTTCGCAAGTTTAAATGGTGCTGTGTCATTGATAAATAAATCCACGTCGCGAATTAGTTCCATCGCCCTATCAACTGCTACTGTCAATGAAAACGATTCCATTGCTTCTTCCCACTGTTGAACGGCTTCCATGCATTTTGTTGGCCAATCAAAACCATCCATTTCAACGCGCTTGTCACAATCGCATTCCGATGGAACGACCCCGTCATAATATTTGTTTATCATCGCTGTCACGCGACTTGTTGAGTTTCCAACTGTATTCACAAGATGTGTGTTGTAAATTTCTTGAAACTTATCAGCAGCAAAATCTCCATCCGTTGACCCAAGTGGCCCCTGCGTTGTCAAATAGTATCGCCACGCATCCATGCCATATTTTTCAACATACGATTCAATTGAATCCAAATCAATAAAGTTGCCAAGTGATTTTGACATCTTCCGCCCTTCGCTAATCCAAAAACTGTGTGCATACACACAGTCCGGCAGAGGAAGTTCAAGGGCCATCAGCACCGCTGGCCAGATGACCGCGTGGAACCATAAAATTTCTTTGCCAATGATGTGGTAGGAAGCGGGCCAATATTTATTTCTTTCGTCATACCACTCACTCGTTGTGTTACCCAAACCCAAGGCGGTAATATAATTAAAGAGAGCATCAATCCAAACATAAATAACATGTTCGGAATCGTCTGGCATTGGAATGCCCCACGAAAAATTCGTGCGACTAATAGGTACATCTTGCAAACCCTCTCGAAGTCGTCCAAGCACCTCGTTGCGGCGACCACTTGGCCTAACGAACTCTGGATTTGCGGCAAACAGTTCTTCCAATCTCTTTTGGTAAGCGCTCAATTTAAAATAATAATTTTTTTCAGATGCTCGAACCAGCGGATTCCCGCTAATTGGAGATTTAAAATCCAAGTCTCGCGCACTTGTTTCGGTGTGGTATTCCTCTTGTCCTTTGTCATACCACCCCTCAAAAGTGCCGAGGTAAACGTCCCCACGCTCAATGAGGACAGAAACGAACGCTTGTACTTGTTTTGTGTGTTCGGGAGCCGTAGTTCGAATAAAGGCATCGTTTGTGAGATTAAACATCCCCATAATTGATTGAAATTCTTCGGAAATTTGATTTGCAAATACCTGCGGATCTACACCCTTTTCTTGGGCGGATTGTTCCACTTTTGCGCCGTGTTCGTCGGTTCCAGTAAGAAAAAAGACATCGTGTCCCATCCCGCGCATCGCTCTTGCATACACATCACACAATGTAGTTGTATACACATGACCGATATGGGGTCTATCATTCACATAGTAGATAGGCGTTGTCACGTAGCGCGTCTGTTTTGGCATGTTGCACAGTGTAAGTAGGATGTGCAGGTAAGGAGCGTTTCATGCGTCACAATCTTGTTCTCGTTGTCGTTTTTTTGCTTTCCGGAACCACTGCCCTTGGTCAGTACTCACTGGGGACTGGGGAGGGTTTAGATGGAAACACATCATCCCTTGGAAGAATAAACAGCCCAGGCGCCTTGCCAAACGGCGTAAGGAACAGCGCAATTCGTGGCAACAATATTATGCGAGGAACAGATTTCAATGGTGCTCTTGGAAGACCCGATGACGCTAGTTTACAGCTCCTTAAAGATGCTGCCAACAGCAGCGACGCTTCTTACCAAGACGCCCTCTATAACAGCCCCTGGTATTGGAATAATTGGAGCCAACAATCAGCTCAATTTCTGAAACAGGGCGATCGAAGCTATTTTAACCCTGCCTTTATTGACAATTGGTCAACTTCTCCTCAACAAATGTCAAATGGTCGATCAATTCGGTCTTATTCTCACGCTTGGAATGAAAAAGATGCCATAAAGAACTCCGCTAACAATATTATTTCGTATGACAAGGATTGGTCATCACGTCAAAAAGATCAGTTCCTTCTCGGTCAAGTGCTTGGCTCTGGGTCTCAGACGTCTTCCTACGACACTTCTTCGATTCCCGTTGGCCAATACCAAACCAATTCTGCGGTTGGTTATTTAACGGCGTCACCTATGACAGGCGTTTCACTTCAAACAAGCGCCCAGCCGACCGCTGCATTAGGTTTTTCGCCATGGGACGCTGCACGTGCCACCGAGGACCAAGCAGCAGGCATTGGTAGTGATACACTTGTAACACCTTGGCGAACTTCTGAAAACCGATTAGATTATGGCGTTGTAGAAAACCGTATTTCGGTTCCCGACCAGTACATCAATGTCCTTGATACCATCGAAGATCGTGCGCAACAACTTGTTGACGGCGACGGCATCGATGAAACAAACATTGATTGGCTTGATTCGCAATACGCCACATTGCAAGATGAACTCGCGGGCATTGCAACCGAAGATGATGAAGAACTCGCAGTTGAACCCGATGAACTTGCCACAGACGAAATTTACGCTTCACTTCTCCATGGCGAGAGAATTGGTACATTCTCTGGAATCGAACAAAACCGATTTAACGAACTCGTTCAGAAAGGGGAGATGGCGATTGCGGGAGGCGAGTATTTTTTGGCAGAAAAACGTTTTAATCAAGCACTTCGGTTTATTCCGGGGCACCCGATGGCGACCGCTGGAGTCGGGCATGCAAACATTGGTGCTGGACTTCTTCTTTCTGCAAGCCACACTCTACAGTCGCTCTTTACATTTCAGCCAGAAATGATTGGCGTTAGGTATGAGCCACAGCTGTTACCGCCGAGAATCGATTTGGTCAGGGCTGCTGTTTCATTTAGAAATCGCCTTGATGAAGAGAGGGACGGCGGAACGTACGCATTTTTGCTTGCTTATATCGGATACCAACTCCAAGATAAGGAAATGATCGCACAGGGAATTGCCGAACTAGAGAAACGCGCAAATGAAAATGATCCTGTCGTTCCAATGTTAAAATACATTTGGTTAGATGGTGGATCTATTCGGGGCGAGTAAGGGTCGCAAGCCGGGTAAGACCCGCACGAACTTTGTCGCCTTTTGAAACGTGAACCGTCACGTCATCGGGTCTTGGCAATATTAACTCCGTAGTTGACCCAAATTTAATCATGCCAAATTGTTGTCCTTGAGTAAACCTGTCTCCTGTAGTAACTGGACAAACAATGTGTCGTGCAATTTTCCCTGAAACCTGACGAATACCGAAACGTTCGCCGTTGGTAAACAAAAACAATGTATTAGATTCGTTCACTTTTGCTGATTCGTTTGTACGCGCATCCAAAAACTTGCCCTTGCGATACAGTGTCTTGTCTAATTCGCAACCGCACGGTGCTCGGTTAATGTGTACATTTAATACGCTAAGAAAAATACGAATAAGAACCGCTTGACCATCAACTGTTTCGTGTGAATCCAAATACTCTACCGCTGAAATAACCCCGTCGGCAGGACTTAACATCATGCCCTCAGGTAAATTGTTTGGAATGCTGCGCCATGGGTTTCTAAAAAATGAGACCAATACTATCCACAGGAGACATATTGGAATGAGAGCTAGCCACCACTGAAACCACGCCGTAATTGCAGCAACAACAACGAGAATAACCGTAATCGTTAGCCACTGGTGCCACCCATACCTTGTTAATGTCAAGGCGTCTTACTCGCTTGCTTTGCCAATGAACATACCGACAAGTCCTGCAATAATTGCAAAACCAAGGAATCCGCCACCCCAAACCATCACGTCGCTGGAAACCGTTGCGGCAAGTTTTGGAGTTACGCCCATAATGCTTGTTACAAGCATTATTGCAACAGCAACCATTGAAAAGATGGCACCAACGAGAAGCCCAACGCCTGTTCCAGACCATTTACCGTCGTACGCGTACGCGGCAACGGTTGGCAGTCCCATTGGGGCGCTACTTTCTTGTGCTTGTACTTGTTGTTCTGGTTCTGCAGACTCAAAAAGGCCGGTAGCATTTGCGTTAAATTCGCCACTGTCCCCTGCTTCCCAAACTTCATCGAGGAGTTCCGCGCCAAGTGACGTGTCATCGGACTCTCTTGTGAGATCCAACAAGCCACTGCCACTTCCAACTGCTTCTAAACTTAGTTCTTCGTCAACAGCATCTGAAACGCGTGTTTCAGCAGAATCGTCGTCTTCGCCACCCTCAAAGGGTGCCCCTATTCCACTCGCGGATCCGCTGCCCCCAAGATCTAAACCAACAGCGCTACCGCTGTCACCAAGGTCAAAGCCAAAACCACTTCCTGAACCTCCAAGATCTAAACCAGAGGCGCTGCCACCAAGACCAAGACCTGTTCCACTGTCGCTCAAACCGTAGCCACTGCCGCCGGGCGTCGGCTCCTCGCCATCATCGCCTGTTTCTAATTCCGAGGCATCGCCAGAGAGGTTTAAGTCTATGTCCAAAGCATCGCCCTCCGCATCGCCCGCAAGCAAGTCCACCTGCTGGCGCTTAAACATAACGTCATCACCATCTCGCATCTCTTCTAACTGACCAGAACTTGCTAGTTCGCGAACCTCGTTTTCGGATTTTCCGAGACGCTCGCTTGCCTCAGCCAGTGTGTAAAATAATTTTGCCATCATCATGTGTTTAGCTCCAATTTGGAATCCGTAATTCTACGCCAACACAGCACCAAAGGCAATACCAAAACATCCTCACAGCGGTGGCATCAATCAAAAAGTGGCCTGATCCCGTGTGGCCTGATCCAAAGAAATGAAACATGCTTAATTGGCTCCAGTTGCCAACAACCTCGGTTAAATAGCCCTAGGCTAATTAATTTTAGAAAAGTTGGGGTTTTTGGAGAGATGGTGACGATGAAAATATGTTGGGCAGCGAGTGTCGCAAAGCCCGTATATCGCAACATGTTTCAGGGAAGAAACCTAATGGTCAGTCATCAAGAACGAGATGGCGGCGATTTTTTGTCGCCGCAGAGAAGTAACACAAACCCTCAAACAAAAGCAGAGTGGGCCAAACAAGCAATGCTCACTTATAAAAAAACTGGGTGTATGCTAACCAGAGAGGCGTTGCTCCTTTACTACATGGACACGTTCGTAAGCCGTTTAGCAGCAAAGATAGCTTCAAGCGTGCTCAACCGAGTTGAACAAGATGACCTGAAACAATCCGCTTTTATCGCACTGAACAGTTACATTGACAAGTTTGACCCATCTAGAAATTTCAAGTTCGAAAGTTTTGCACGGCTACGTATCGAGGGTGCGATGATTGATTTCCTGCGCAAAGAAGACCCAGCGTCACGGCTTGCGCGTTCGAGGTCAAAAATGATTGCTAATGGCATTGCTTATTTCAAAACACAACACGGTCGCCGACCAACAGATGATGAGTTGCAAGAGTTGTTGCACGTTGACAAAGAAGAATTTATAGCAATTATGCGAGACGCGCATGTCCCCTGCACGCTTTCTTATCACCCTTGCGAAACTGAACCCGATAATGAAGCGGCGTGTACCATACATATTGAAACTAAACACAGCTGCTTTGCGTCAATTGACCGCGAAGATTTGCACGCTTGGCTTTTTCAACAACTAGACCACTATGATTTGCTCATCGTCACACTCACCTACACCGAAGACCTGACAATGCTCGAAATTGGCAGTGTGCTTGGTTACAGTGAATCACGCGTAAGCCAGAGACTTAAGCATGCTCACAATATTATTAAGGCGCGGCTACTCGATCATCCAGAAAATTTAATACTTATGGCTGGTTAAGAATCGGAATAACAAGTTGAACAAATATGCCAAGAGCAACCGCAATCCCAACAATTCCTAGCACGACTTGTCCAGTCATCACCATGACAGATTGCCAATACTTTGCATAGTTCTCTTCTCGAAGAGCTCGATACACAACCGCAATCCCAAATACGAGCGGAATTAGCAAGAGATACCACCACGATTGCATAGCGTTCATGGGTTCAAGAAATGGAATCCACGCAAGCATCAGGAAGCCCGCCTGTCTGGGACACTGCCACGCTTTTCGAAATCATCGCCCTTTTTCGTTTGCACCACATCGAGCAATACAACAAAGTTCATCAGCCCTGCCATTGCGATAAATAGTGTTCCTATTTCATTGGCATGGCTTAGTCCAACGCGCGTTGCTTTTTCTACCGCCGGCAATGGTGCTATGAGAGCTTGGTTCAAAAGGTCGACCCCAACGACTATCGGGCCACACCAAACTTGAGCAATGAACCACAGTCCGTCTTTTCTATGGTCAACTGCGTCAATGCCGCCTATGAGTACTCCGCAAACCACCAAAAAAAGGATACCCCCCATAATTAAATATCCTCGCCGCTTTTGTCCGATGCTGACGTGACCAAGCCCAGGAAGAATCCAACCTAGCATTACTGCACCGATATTCAATGGATGCTGGGAGTTGTTGTAATTCTTGGTCATAATTAGTTGTTGTTCCAAACTTGTGGGGTATGCTACCAATGTGACGGCAAAAGAGGGACATCAAGCAAGCGATTCTGGAATGCCAGACAATACAGGTGAGATTGTCGATCGTCGAAGTGGTATCGATCGACGTGACCTAAGTAAACCATCACAATCCGACCTTGATCGGCGAAGGGGACCCGGTAGAAGGCGAACGGACTTTTTAAGGGCTGCAGAAGAGGGTGAAATGAACCAAGAACAGTTTATGTTCTTAGTTGCTATTAATGCTTTCAAAGAGGCGAACGGAAGAACTTTTCCGACTTGGACCGACGTGCTTGAAGTTGTTCGAAAGCTTGGGTACCGAAAAACGTTACCCAGCGAATTACAACTAGGCGACAAGGTTCAAGATTGGACCGAAGAAGCCAGCAGCGATAGCGGCGTTTGATTTACGCAAAGTAATCAATGTTTATTTGAATATATTTATGCCACTCTTCTGGTAAATCTTCTTCGGGGAAAATTGCTTGTACTGGGCACTCGTCAACACATAGACCACAATCAATACATATGTCTGGGTCGATGTACAGCATTTCTACTTCAGCAAACTTTTCATCGTCGCTCATGGGAAGAATGCAGTCTACTGGGCAAACATCTACACACGCTGTGTCTTTAGTTCCGATACATGGTTCTGCAATAATATGTGTCATGGGTTTTTCTTCGTTCTGCTTTCGATAAAAAGTTTAATGGTTATTTAGTAGAGTTCTTATTATGTCATGGAACTGCCCTTTTGACTAGACCTATGAACACTGTGTGTAAAAAGAAGAAACGACCCCAACTTGGGGTCGTTTCCACCTGTGATCCGTAGTGTAATAACGCTTGGGTTATTTTTTGCGTCGTCGGCGTGTAGCCTTCTTACGAGTAGCCTTCTTGCGAGTAGCTTTCTTACGAGTAGCTTTCTTGCGAGTAGTCTTCTTTTTAGCTTTCTTACGTGTAGCCTTCTTGCGAGTAGCCTTCTTACGAG
>PVBE010259673.1_pt1 | contig 23943 bp, 19 predicted proteins | sample 1631181 | NCBI WGS metagenome assembly PVBE01 (sample SAMN08397723, study PRJNA350692) | Marine metagenome, whole genome shotgun sequencing project. | isolation source: water | place: Pacific Ocean | collected 2012-04 | reverse complement strand
GAGCCTATCTCGGATAGATATGGGGCAACGTTCAGCGATCGAGACATCGCCGGCCGGGCGCGTCGCCGCGGCGACGGCCGGCCCAGAGATCGACCTCGTCTACGCCTGGGTCGACGGGACGTCGGAAGATTTCCAGCGCGCCGTCGAGAGCTATGCCGACAGGCCCGCCGATCGCAATCCCGAGCGCTACCGCGACATCCATGCAACGCTCAGGTATTCGCTCAGGTCGGTTGCGCGCTTTGCACCTTGGTTTCGCAACATCTACATCTTCACCACCCGGCCGCAGAAGCCGGACTGGCTCGACCTCGATCACCCGCGCATCCATCTGGTCCACCACGACGAAGTCATCGCCGAGCGCTTCCTGCCGACCTTCTCCACCCGCGTCATCGAGAGTTACCTGCACGAAATCCCGGGCTCGGCCGAGCATCTCCTCTATCTGAACGACGACTATCTCTTCGGCCGCGAGACGGCGCCGGAGGACTTCTTAACCCGGGAAGGCAGAATCAAGGTCTTCGGCACCTTGTTCGGGGAATGCCTCCCCTTTCGGGTTTACTGCGAGCGGGGCACCATCAAGTCGCTGCCTTGGATCGAGCATACGCCGAGGCTGATCTACAAGCCTTTCTATCACGAGATGCTGGCCTGGAAGGCGGCGGAAGTGGAGCACACGCGCGGCAATCGGTTCCGCCGTGGGACCGACCTCAAGATATCGCGGCTCTACACCACCTATCTGCTGTTGAAGCGCCGCCGTCACACCGCCGTCGAGCCGGCACACCGGCTTTTGCGCTACCACCGTTTCCACTCGATCACCAACGACTACGCGCGACAGAAGAAGAAGCTCGCCGCCTTGCGCGCCTTGGCGCCGAAATTCTATTGCCTGAACGACGATCAGGACGAGGTTCCGAACCAGCAGGTCCTGGATCTGGTGCGGGATTTTCTGGAGGACTACTATCCCGACCCTTCGCCCTATGAGAAGTAAGGACGCCGCCATGGACAAGATCGGAAAACTTCGCGGTTTCGTGCAGGAGATGACACGGCTCACGGCCCGCCTCGGCGACGACGAGGCGGCGATCCTGGCGGACGGCGGCGAGCTCCTCGGGCGTTTGGTGGCGGCGGACGACTGGCTGCCCGACCGCTTCGCCGAGGCGCATCCCGACTATTACCAACAGCACCTGCTCTACTGCGATCCGCTGGAAGCGTTCTCGGTGGTCAGCTTCGTCTGGGGCCCGGGCCAGGGCACGCCGGTACACGACCATATGGTCTGGGGCATGATCGGGATGCTGCGCGGCCAGGAACGCTGCGTCGATTTCGAGCCGTCGGGCGCGGGCGAACCGTTGGTCAGGGGCGGGGAAAGCCTGCTCGAGCCCGGCGATGTCGCAAAGGTCTCGCCGACGATCGGCGACGTGCACCAGGTCTCGAACGCGCTCTCCGACCGGCCCTCGATCTCGATCCACGTCTACGGCGGCAATATCGGCGCCGTGAACCGGCACATCTTCGATGCCGAAAGCGGCCGGGCGAAACCCTTCGTCTCGGGCTATGTCAACGACGTCGTGCCCAACCTCTGGGACCGCTCGGCCGAGGTCAGGGCGGCAAACGCCTGAGCGGCCGCCGGCACTCATCGCGCATTTGTCGCCGCCTTGGGAGAGGCGTCGGCGACCCTCGTAATCGTCATTCCGGACGGCGCGTCAGCGCCGATCCGGAATCTAGAAGAGCCGGTTGCCCTGGACTCCCGCGTCCGCGGGAGTGACGATAGTATTGGAATCGCCACGTTTCCGAGAAATCTACCTCGGGCTCCAGCGGCGCTATTCGCGGGCCGCCAGGCCGGCCCAGGCGCCGGCAGAGAAGAGTTGCGCATAGATCGCGGCGAGAAAGCCACGCTTGCGCCAATCCAATACCACCTCGTCGGCCAGCGCATTGAACTTGGCCTCGTCGACGATTTGAAAGCCGGCCACCTGGCGCGTCGTACCGTTGTCGTGCTTGAAGTTGACGGTCCGGGCCTCCAACAGCTTGGCCTCCGCCAGCGCCGCCGCCAAGGCCCGGGTCGCCGTCGCCTCGCGTTGGAAGGCGGTACAGAACTCCAGCGCTTGATTGGTCACCGCGCTCGCCTCGCCGTCGGTCCTGACCGCCGACGCCGCCTCGTCGACGCAGAGGGTCCACTGCGTGCCGCCGTCATGTTCCATGAAGATGAAGGGGTAGCGGCGCACATAGGCCGGAATATAGAAGCCCGCCGCCCAGGTTCCTGCCTCGTCGACGAAGAGGTTCTGGCCGGCTTCCAGGCCCAAGACGGCCATCGCCGCCGGCGCTTCGTCGGTGCTGAAGACGATCGGGTAGTAGCGCGCGGCCATGGCGAACTCGACCGCGTTGATCGGACCGCATTGGTCCCCTGGGCGAAGGCGAAGGTACCGCCACGATCGAGCGAATGGCCGGCGTGGCGATCGACGTTGAGCGGTGCCGGGCGCTGGTAGAAGACAGGCAGTCCCGCCCCGGGCTCGCTGGTCGCATCGGAAGCCATCGCCACACCTCATTTAGCGGAGTGAAATCGGTTATCCCTCGACTGCGCCAGCATACCGCGATTCTCCACGAGCCACGAAGCGGTTTGCGCTGGACATGGCGCCTCAAATCACCAATACCAATGGACACAAAGCCGCTCGGGAGGAAAAGCGATCCGGCAACCAGACACCGGGGCGAAATCGGACGAGGTCCTGGTGCCGCTGCTCGCGCTCGACGCCATTTCCAAGGCATTTCCCGGCATCCGCGCCAACGATGAAATCAGCCTCGCCGTCGCCCCCGGCGAGATCCACGCCCTGCTGGGCGAGAACGGTGCCGGCAAGAGCACCCTGGTCAAGATCATCTATGGCGTTCTGGCGGCGGATGCCGGCCGAATCCGTTGGCGCGGCCAGGAAGCGGCGATTCCCTCGCCGGCGGCGGCTCGGCGGCTCGGCATCGGCATGGTGTTCCAGCATTTCTCGCTCTTCGAGGCGATGACGGTGCTCGAGAACGTCGCCCTGGCGCTGCCCGAGGCACGTGACCTGGCAGCACTTCGCCACCGCATCGTCGAGGTTTCGGCGAGCTATGGCCTGCCGCTCGATCCCGCGCGCCACGTGCACGAACTCTCGGTCGGCGAACGGCAGAGAATCGAGATCGTGCGTTGCCTCCTGCAAGACCCGAAGCTTTTGATCCTGGACGAGCCGACCTCGGTGCTGACACCACAGGAGGTCGAACGCCTCTTCGAGACCCTGCGCCAGCTGTCGTCGGAAGGTTGCGCCATCCTGTACATCAGCCACAAGCTGGCCGAGGTGCGGGCGCTCTGCCAGCGGGCGACGATTCTACGCGGCGGTCGGGTCGTGGCGGAATGCGATCCAACAGAGCTGTCGACGCGCGAGATGGCGGAGTTGATGATCGGCGAGCGGCTAACGCCGCCGGAGCGCCGCGCGAGAGAGACCGGCGAGGCGCCGCGCCTCGAGCTCTGTGAGCTTTCCCTCGAAGCCGAAGGCGAATTCGGGGTCGCGCTCGATTCTATCTCGCTGACCGTTCGGGGCGGCGAAATCGTGGGTATCGCCGGTATCGCCGGCAACGGCCAACGCGAACTGATGGCGGCGCTCACCGGCGAGACGACGATACCGACGCGGCCGGAGGCTATCCTGATCGATGGCGCGCCCGCGGCTCACCTCGACCCGAGGGCGCGGCGCGCCAAGGCTGCCGCTTTCGTACCGGAAGACCGCCACGGCCACGGCGCCGTGCCCGAGATGAGCCTGACCGAGAACGCCTTCCTTACCGCCTTTCGCCGTCTCGGCCTGGCGCTGGCCGGCTGGATCCACGGCGGCCGGACACGGCGTTACGCCGACGAGGTCATCGAGCGGTTCGACGTTCGCACCACGGGTGCCACGGCCACGGCCGGCAGCCTGTCGGGCGGTAACCTGCAGAAATTCATCGTCGGTCGCGAGATCTTGCAACATCCGGGCGTGCTGGTCGTCGCGCAACCGACCTGGGGCATCGACGCCGGTGCCGCCACCGCCATTCAACGCGCCCTGCTGGCACTGGCCGGCGAGGGCGCCGCCGTCGTCGTGATCTCGCAGGACCTGGACGAAATCCTGCAGATCACCGACCGCATCGCCGTGATCTCCGAGGGCCGGCTGACCCCCGCCTGGACGACGGATAGCGTCGGGCCCGAGGAGATCGGCCTCGCCATGGGCGGTCTGCACGACCTGGCGGCCGACGGCGAGAAATCGGCAAGGCCGAGCGATGCTTAGGCTCGAAGCCCGGCCCCGGCGTTCGGCCGCCATGCTCTACCTCTCGCCGTTGCTCGCGGTCGCCTTGACGCTCGCCTCCGGCCTGGTGATCTTCGCCGTCCTCGGCAAGGACCCGTGGCTCGCCCTCTACACCTTCTTCGTGCAGCCGCTGACCAGCGTCTTCGGCCTGACCGAGTTGGTCGTCAAGGCGACGCCCCTGGTGCTGATCGGGGTTGGTCTCTCGATCGGTTTTCGCGCCAACGTCTGGAATATCGGCGCCGAGGGCCAACTCACCATCGGCGCCATCTTCGGGGGCGGCCTGGCAATCTACTTCCATGACAGCGAAAGCGTACTGCTGTTACCGGCGATGATGCTGGCGGGGACGTTGGGCGGAATGGCCTGGGCGGCATTGCCGGCATGGTTTCGGACCCGTTTCAACGCCAACGAGATCCTGACCAGCTTGATGCTGACCTACGTCGCGATTTTGTTGTTGAGCTACCTGGTGCACGGCCCCTGGCGCGACCCTTCCGGTTACAACTTCCCCGAATCCAGGCTCTTTCCCGACGCCGGCACGATGCCGATCCTGGTTGCCGACAGTCGCCTGCATCTGGGCGCGGTATTCGCGCTGCTGGCGGTGGCGGGCGGCTGGCTGTTGCTGTCAAAGGCACTGATCGGGTTTCAGCTTCGCGTCGTCGGCGTGGCACCGCAAGCCGCCCGTCACGCCGGCTTCGCCGAGAACCGGCTGATCTGGCTGGCGCTGCTGTTGAGCGGTGGCCTGGCGGGCTTGGCCGGCCTGACCGAGGTCGCGGGCCCGGTCGGCCAGCTCTTGCCGACGATCTCGCCCGGCTATGGCTTCACCGCGATCATCGTCGCCTTCCTCGGCCGCCTGCACCCCCTCGGCGTGCTGCTGGCGGGCTTGGTGATCTCGCTGACCTATCTCGGCGGCGAGACGGCGCAGATCGAGATCGGCCTGCCGGCGGCCGTCACCGGTCTCTTTCAAGGCATCTTGCTGTTCTTCCTGCTGGCCTGCGACGTGCTGACGCTCTACCGGATCCGCTTCGCCGGCAAGCGGCCCCGGGAAAGCGAGGCGTCATGAGCGGTCTCGATTGGCTGGTCCCGGTGGTCCTGACCGTGATCACGGCCTCGACGCCGCTGCTGCTCGCCGCCACCGGCGAGTTGGTGGCCGAGAAATCGGGCGTCCTCAACCTCGGCATCGAGGGCATGATGCTGGTCGGCGCTATCGCCGCTTTCGCCACCGCCAGCAGCACCGACAGCCAGATCCTCGCGGTGCTGGCAGGTGCCGCCGCCGGAATGGCGATGGCCTTCGGCTTCGCCGTGCTGACGCTGACGCTCTATGCCAACCAGGTCGCCGCCGGCCTGGCACTGACCATCTTCGGTGTCGGCGCCAGCGCGCTGGTCGGCGCCGGCTTCGTCGGCTACGCGCTGGAACCACTGCCCAAACTGGCGCTGCCGGGCCTGAGCGAGATCCCGGTTATCGGCCCGATCCTGTTCGGCCAGGACGCGTTGGTTTACCTCTCCTTCGCGGCAATCGCCTCCGTCGCCTGGCTGCTGGGCCGGACGCGGGCCGGCCTGGTGCTGAAAGCGGTCGGCGAAAGCCATGATTCGGCGCATGCGATCGGCTACGACGTCGTTCGCGTGCGCTATCTCGCGACCCTTTTCGGCGGTGCCATGTCAGGCCTCGCGGGCGCCTATCTCTCGCTCGCCTACACCTCGATGTGGGCCGAGAACATGACCGCGGGCCGCGGCTGGATCGCACTGGCGCTGGTCGTCTTCGCGACCTGGCGGCCAGCCCGCCTGCTGCTGGGCGCCTACATGTTCGGCGCCATCACCATCCTGCAGCTGCATGCCCAAGGCGCCGGCATCGAGGTGCCCTCGCAGTTCATGTCGATGTTGCCCTACCTGGCCACGATCCTGGTCCTGGTGACGATTTCGCGCGACCGGCTGAAGATCCGCTTGAACGCGCCGGCCTGCATCGGCAAGGTGTTCCGACCGGCGCAGTAATCAAAACCCGAGCGGGTGAGCCCGAATGGGCCGCCCGACCCGGAGCAAGGGGAGGAAAAGATGCGAGACAGGGCTTTCATCAAGGGTCTATCGGCACTTTTGGCGTGGACGGCGGTCGCCCTGACGGCGAGCCTGGCGTCGGCTCAGGACCTCAAGGTCGGTTTCGTCTATGTCGGGCCGATCGGCGACCACGGCTGGACCTATCGCCACGACGTCGGCCGGCAGGCGATCGAGAAAGCGCTCGGCGGCAAGGTCAAGACCACCTTCGTCGAAAGCGTCAAGGAGGGGCCGGACGCCGAGCGGGTGATCCAGCAATTGGCGGCGAGCGGCCATGGCCTGATCTTCACCACCTCTTTCGGCTTCGGTAATCCGACCGTCAAAGTCGCCAAACGCAACCCGAAGGTCCGCTTCGAGCACGCCACGGGCTACAAGCGAGCGAAGAACGTCTCGACCTACGCGGCCCGTTTCTACGAGGGCCGCTACGTCGCCGGCGTGATCGCCGGCAAGGTGACGAAATCGAACATGATCGGCTATGTCGCTTCCTTCCCGATCCCCGAGGTGGTGCGCGGCATCAACTCGTTCATGCTGGGCGCCCGCTCGGTCAATCCGAAGACCAGCATCCGGGTGGTCTGGGTCAACAGCTGGTACGACCCGCCGAAGGAGGGCGACGCCGCCAAGGCCCTGATCGATCAGGGCGCCGACATCATCACCCAACACACAGACTCGCCCGCACCCCTGAAAGTGGCCCAGGATAGGGGCGTCAAGGGCTTCGGCCAGGCCTCCGACATGAGCGCCTTCGCACCCAAGGCGCAGCTCTCGGCGATCGTCGACAACTGGGATGGCTACTACCTCGCCCGCACCAAGGCGGTGCTGGACGGCAGCTGGAAGTCGACCGACACCTGGGGCGGCTTCGATTCCGGCATGGTCGAGATGGCGCCTTTCACCAACATGCCGGCCGATGTGGCCAAGCTGGCCGAGGCCACGGTGGCGAAGATCGCCGCCGGCACCCTGCATCCCTTCCAGGGCCCGATCCGGAACCAGGAAGGCGAGGTCGCCGTGAAGGCGGGCGAGCGCCTCGACGACGGCAAGCTTCTCGGCATGAACTGGTACGTCGAAGGCGTCGAGGGCAAGCTGCCGAATTAACCGGCGCCGAGCAGTCGGGCCAGGGCCAGCGCCACGACCTCGGTCGCGAGGCCGAGATCGGTGAGGCGGAGCTGCTCGTCGGCACTGTGCGCGTTCGCCTCCTCAATGGTCTTCGGCCCGGCGCCATACAGCACCGTGGGCACGCCGGCCCGGGCGTAGTGGCGGGCGTCGGTGTAAAGCGGCACGCCGTGCAGGCGGACCGCGGCACCCGAGACCTCGGCCGCCGCATCGGCGATCGTTTCGCCCAGCTTCCGGGAGGCCTCGGTCGGGAGCAGCGGCTCGGCCAGCAGCAGCCGTTCGATGGCGACCTCGGCACCGGGATATTCGGCAACCGCGGCCTCGATCAGCGTCCTGAGCTCGGCCTCGACGGCACCTGAATCTTCCTCCGGAATCAGCCGCCGGTCGAGCCTGAGGCAGACCAGGTCCGGTACCACGTTGGTGTTGACGCCGCCCTCGATCAGGCCCACCACCAGGCTCGGCGTCTCGATTCCCTCGACCGCGGAACGAACTTCGCCAAAGCGCTGGCGCCCGGCATAAAGCGCCTGCAGCACGCCCGTCGCGGCCTCCAGTGCATCGACGCCGGTCGCCGGCAGAGCGGCATGGGCCTGGCGGCCCCGAACCCGCGCCTCCAGGTGCAGGCAGCCGTTGTGGGCGACGATGACACCATGTGCGAAACCGGCGCAGATCGCCAGATCTGGTTTGGAAACCCCTTCCGCCAGCAGCCATTCGGGGCCGAGGCCGCCGCCCGATTCCTCGTCGTAGGTGAAATGCAGCTCGACCGTACCACTGAGCGCAAGGCCACTTACCTCCAGCGCCAGCAAGGCGAAGACATAGGTCGCGAAGTCGGATTTCGAGACCGCGGCGGCACGGCCATACAGCACGCCGTTCTCGATCACCCCGCCGTAGGCCGGCCGCGACCAGCCCTCGCCGGGCGGCACCCCGTCGCCATGCGCGTTCAACGCGATCGTCGGCCCTTCGCCGAAACGCCGGCGCAGAACCAAGTTGGTGACCGAGATCAAGCCAGCGCCATGGACCAGTTCGGCCGGGACCGGATGACGCTCGACCTCCAGTCCAAGCCCCGCCAGCAAATCGGCGGTGGCCGCCGCGTGGGGGGCCAGGTCGCCCGGCGGATTTTCCGAGGGCCGGCGGACCAGATCGACCAGGAAGGCCACCTGCTCGTCGCGGCGCGCTTGCAGATAGTCGCGAAGGGGCTGGCGAACGCTCATCACGGCTGGCTCAATTCGCTGACGGTTTGGGCCGGCTGCAGCTCGCTGTCCCAGGGGAACAGGATCCAGGTATCCTGGCTGACCTCGGTGATGAAAGTATCGATCAGCGGCCGGCCGTCGGGCTTGGCGTAGACGGTGGCATGGTGCGCCCTCGGCAACATCTCCCGGACCGCCCTGGCGGTCGCCCCGGTATCGACCAGATCGTCGACGATCAGCCAATCGGCGGTCTCGATGCGGACTTCTTTCAAAACCTCGGGCGGCCCCCGATCCTGATCCCGGTAGGAGCGGACGCAGACCGTGTCGATCAGGCGAAGGTCGAGCTCACGGGCGACGATCGCCGCCGGCACCAGGCCGCCCCGGGTGATCGCGACGATGCCTTGGAACGGCCCGAGTTCAGCGAGCCGCCAGGACAGCGCCTTCGAATCCCGGTGCAGTTGCTCCCACGACACCGGATAGAGTTTGGCATAGGTCATGGGGCCCAAGATGCCGAGGTCCAGGTGGCGAGAGCAAGTGCTTTCGTCACTCCGCCTCGATCAGCCGCACCCGGGCCCGGGCCCGGCGGCCGAGCGCATCGATCAGCACGATCTCGGAGAAGCCGGGACCGTCGGGCCGCCACTCGGCGCCCCGGCTCCATTTCGCCGCCACCAGCGGCACCCCGTCGACCAGCCAAGTGAGCGGCCGCTGCCCGCCCTCGGCGCCGAGCCCGATACCCCGGCCGGCGGCCGGCAGCGCCAGCAGGCTGGCGTCGAGCGGATAGACGATTCGCGGCGGCGGCCCGGCGCGGCCGACCGATGGCGGGGCACCGCCTCGGCCGAGATAGCGCAAGCCCGGCGGCAACGCCGTCGTCTCCAGCGCCAGCGCTTCCACCGGTGCCGGCGGCGGCTCGGCACCGTCGGAGGGCAGTTGTTCGAAGATGCGGAAGAGCAACGGCGCCGCCGTATTGGCGCCGTAGCGGCCCGGGCTCGGCACGCCGTCGGGGCGGCCGACCCAGACGCCGACCGTGTGGGCGCCGTCGAAACCAAGCGCCCAAGCGTCGCGGAAGCCATAGGAAGTGCCGGTCTTGAAGCCGATCCGCCGGGGCGAGCGGCGGTGGCGATCGGCCATGAGCCGCCCCGGCGGCGGCATCCGCCGCAGGATCTCCGCCACGTACCAGCGCGCCGCCCGACCCAACAGCGGCGAGCCGTCTGCCGTTTCCCACTCCCTATCACCCTGGAGATATCGCAAGTTTCGGGGCCGGCCGTCGTCGGCGATCGCGGCGTAGAGGCGAACCAGGTCCTCGAGCGTGGTGCCGACGCCGCCGAGCGCCAGCGCCAGCCCAGGAACGGCGTCGCCTTGTCCAAAGGCGAGGCAAACGCCCTCTCGGCCCAATCGCTCTACCACCGAGACCGGACCCAACCGCTCCAACACTGCCACCGCCGGCACGTTCAGCGATTGCTGCAAGGCCTCCGTCAGGCTGACCTCGCCGTAGTGGCGGCGCATGAAGTTGGCGGGCGCGTAGTCGCCGAACTGGGTCGGCACATCGTTGACGATGGTCGCCGGATGGGCCAAACCGCGTTCGAAGGCGAGGCCATAGAGGATCGGCTTCAGGGTCGAGCCGGGCGAGCGCACCGCCCGCACCAGATCGACCTGGCCGTCGCGCGCCTCGTCGGTGAAGTCGGCCGAGCCGACATAGGCCAGCACCTCGCGCGTCTTGTTGGCGACGACCAGAATCGCAACGTTCTCGAAAGTGCCGAGGTCGCCCGCCCAGCCTTTCGCCAATCCCTCCAGTCGACGCTGCAGGACGGCGTCCACGGTGCTTCGGACAACGCCTTCGGTGGGCCGTCGGCCAAGCACCCGGTCGGCCAGGTGCGGCGCCAGGAATGTCGCCCGCGCCGTCTCTGGGCCCACCGCCTCCGACCGCGCCAAGGCGATTTCGTGAGGTTGGTAGCCCGAAGCCGGGCCGGCGCGGGCCAGAACGGCGTCCCGTGCCGCCCGCGCCGCCTCGGCATGACGGTCGGGACGATACCGGCTTGGCGCCCGGGGCAAAGCGACCAGCAATGCCGCCTCGCCGGCGGTCAACGATGCCGGCGGGCGACGGAAATAGACCCGGGCCCCGGCCCGAACCCCCTCGAGATTGCCGCCGAAAGGCGCCAGCGTCAGATACATCGACAGAATTTCGCGCTTCGAGAAGCGGCGTTCCAACTGCAGGGCGCGCGCCATCTCGAAGAGCTTGCCGGCGAAGGTGCGTTGGTGCGGCTCCAGCAGTCGCGCCGTCTGCATCGTCAAGGTCGAGGCGCCGGAGACGATACGGCCGTGAACGAGCGCCTGCCAGCCGGCCCGGATGACGGCCAGGGGATCGACGCTGGCGTGGTGCTGGAAGCGCTTGTCCTCGTAGGCCACCAGCATCCGCAGGTAGCGCGGGTCGACTTCGTCGACGGTGGTCGGCAAGCGGAAGAGACCGTCCTCGGTCAGATAGGTCCGCAGCGGCCGTCCCTCCCGGTCGACCACCTGTCGCGACAGTTCCTGCAGGCGCGACAGGTCCGGCGGATAGGCGCGGTCGAGCTGGGCCAGGCCGAGCCAGCCGGCGATGCCGAGTATCCCAACCGAGCCAACCGCAACAGCCAGTCGCCGCCTCCGCATGGCGCGCTTACCTTCGGACCGTCAATGTCTGGGCCTCGGTGCGGGCGTGATAGCGGGGCATGTACATGTCCTCGACGAAGCTGCCCGGCAGCACGTAGCGCCCGGGTGTCACCGCGCGGGCGACATAGGCGAGCGCGAACTTGCGCTGGCGGCGGCTGAGTTCGACCGCGGCGACATAGCGGTCGTCGCGGGCGGCCTCGAAGGCGAGCTTGGTCAAGGGCGGCAGGAACTCGAAGCCGCCGGTGCCGCCCTCGGCCCCCAGCGCCGCGTTCTCGATCTCGAGGCCGGCCGGCAACAGATCGACGACCAGGGCCTCGTGGTTGCTGGCGAGCGCGGCCTCGCCTTCGATCAGGACGACGATCTGGTCGTGCTGGCGGATCGCGGTTGGATCGACGGCACCGCCGTCGGTGGCAAAATAGCTCCGCCTGAGGGTGAAGCCGCTCTCGACCGGAGGCGGGGCGGTGCTCGGCACGCCACGGCGGGTCTCGATGACACGGATCGCCGCCTGGCCCAGATTCTCGACCTCGAGACCATCGCCCGAGCCGCTGTCCAGGCGGCGTCGGATCGGCTGCCGTTCCGGGCCGATCCGCTCGTCGTCGATCCTTATCTCGAGCGGTGCGCCGCCGCCGCCGAGCGCGCGCGCCGCCAGCAGTAGCCAGGCTTGTTCCTGGGTGCTGAGGTAGCGGGCCCGGTCGAACCGGCGCTCCAGCGTCTCGACCAGTCGTAGGCGCCGTGAGGCGCCGGTGGCCGCCTCGGCCATCAGCGCCGCCAGCGCCGCGCCGTCGCGGAGGTCGGAGCCATAGTCGCGGATGCCGACGCCGGTCGGCCGGCGCTTCTCGATCGCCGCCTCGAAAAGCCCCTCCGCGCGACGTCGCTCGCCCAGCATGGCGAGTGTGGCGGCGAGGTGGCCAAGGCCGAGCCGGGTCCGAATCCGCCCCGCGTAAGCGTCGGTGAAGTAGCGCGCTTCGCTCGCCTTCAAGGCGCCGACCCGGGCCAGCACATAAAGCGCGTAGGCTTGCGCATAGAGCTCGTTGCCACCACGTCGCGAGGCGAATTTTCGTAGCCAGGCCTGGCCATGGTCATAGGCCGCGCGCGGCACGTCGAAGCCGCCAGCCCGGGCCTGGGTCAGGAAATCGAAGACGTAGGCGGTCAACCATGGATGGCGCTTGCCGAAGGATTGCCAGGCGGCGAAGGCGCCGTCGCCGCGCTGCCGGTTCAGCACCTTGGCGATGGCCCGATCGACGGTGCGCTGGATGTCGAGATCGTCCACCGTCGCGCCCCAGGCCCGCGCCACCTCGCCGGCATGGACCAGTGGCAGCGCCCGCGAGATCGTCTGCTCGGTGCAGCCATAGGGGTAGAGCCGGAGGTCGGCCAGCAGCGCCGGCGCATCGAAGTCCGGCCGACCGGCGACGGTGACCATGGTCGTCGCGGTGCCGGCCATGAAGTCGTCGGTCGGGAGGCCGGCGCCGGACACCGTCTGCCTCGGCTCCAGGAAGGTGACGTGGCGTTGCGTCTGGCGCGTCCAGGCCGGCCGCACCGCGATCTCCCAATGACGCTCGATCGCCTCCCGTCCCTCGGTCTCGACGACGAGCCTGAGCCGTCCCTCGCCAACGTCTTGGCCAAGCAGTGCGAAGGTGGTATCGCGGCGTTCCCGGTCCGCCAGCTCGACCCGCCGTGGCGGCGCGCCGGCGACAACGATGCCGCCCTCGGTCTCGATGGCGACCCGCGCCACCAGGGGCGCCCCCGACAGGTTGTGCAGGCTCAACGTCGCCTCCGCCTGGTCGCCGGGCGCCAGGAAACGGGGCAGGATGACATCTGCAACAATTGGATCGCGGACCACGAGGTCCGCCTCGCCGGCGCCGATCTTGGATTTTCCGTAAGCCACCGCCATCAGCCGGAGACGGCCGTTGAAGTCCGGCAGCGCCAGCCGCACCCGGGCGTGGCCGGAATCGTCGACGACGATGTTTCTATGATAGAGAGCGACGGTCCGGACGGTGCGCGTCTTCGGTCCGCCGAAATTCTCCAGCGAGGCTTGCAGCCGCGCGTCGCCGCCGCTTCGGGGTTGTCCAATTTTGCCATCGGCGGCTCGGATCAGGCGGCCATAAAGGTCGCGAATGCGAACGCCGAGGCGCCGCTGGCCGAGAAAATAGGCGGCCGGATCGGGCGAGCGAAAACCGGTCAGGCGGAGAATGCCCTCATCCACGGCGGCCAGGGTCAGGCGCAGCGTCTCCCCCGCCTCGGCGCCATGGACCCGCAAGGGCAACGTTATCGACTGGCGCGGCAACACCGCCTCCGGCGTCTCGATCTCGAGGCCGAGCGTGCGCCGGGCGCGGTCGATCGAAAACCAGGCGAGGCCGGTCGCCCGGACCGGCAGCAGCGACGGCTTGCCGTTGTCGGGGCGAAGCGCCGTCACCATCAGATAAGCGCCGGGTCCCCAGTCCGACGCCACCGGCAAGGCCACCTCCGCGCCCGCCTCCGGCAAAGCCATGGTCGAGAGATGGAGCAGCCGATCGCTCAACACCGCGATCAGCGCCGTGCCGGCGAAGGGGGCGCGGACGAAGGCTTTCAGCGTCTCGCCTTCGCCGAGGTCGGATCGCTGCAACGACAGCTCCAGCGCGTCGGGAACGTCCGGCAACCTGGAAGAGGCCCACCAGCCGACGAAAAAACGTTGGCTCGCCGCCGAGCCGCCCTCGGTATCGGCGACCTCGAAGCGGTAGCGGCCGGCGGCGAGCGCGCCCACCAACGCCCCTTCGCCTTCATCGTCGAGGCTGATCTCGCCGGCACCGGTGACCTCGTCCGTCACCGTCACCCGGGTCTGCCAGCGGCCGCCATGTTGGTACCAGCTATAGTCATGGTGTTCGCGGACCCAACGGTAGGCGAGGCGACGGCGCGGCACGCCCCGGCCCTCGACGTCGAGGGCGATCACCTCGAAAGTCGCCTGGTCGCCGGGGCCGAGGCTCCCCTTCTGGGCCAGGCGCACACCGACCTCGACGGCACGGGCGCGAACCGGCAACCGCAGTATCGCGTCGACCGGCCGGCCGCCGACATCGATCAAGCTGGCCCGGACCTCGGCCAGCAGCGGATGCGAGGTATCGGGCAGGGCATCGAGATCGAAGCCGATCCGCGCATGACCCCGGGCGTCGGTGCGAGGCGCCTTCAGGCCGCGCCGCCGGGGTCGAAACTCCTCTTGCACCAGGCCGAAGTGGAAGTTCTTGTAGTTGGCGAAGGGCGTCGGATTTCGTTTCAGCGTCAGCTTCGCCTCGACCTTCAGATCGGCCGCCGGCGCGCCATAGAGGAACTTGCCCTCGAGGTCGAGCCGGGCCCGTTCGCCTGGTTCGAGATAAGCCTTCTCGGCGGAAAGCTCGGCCGCGATCCTGAGCGGTACGAAATCCTCGACCTGGAAGCTGGCGGCGCCGACCGCCCGGCCCTCGGCATCGAGATAGGCCGTCGCGGTCCAGGTCCCGGCCCGCGCCGCATCGGAAAGCGGGATATCGAAGCCGTAGCCACCCAGAACATCGCCCATCCGGGTCTTGGCGAACATCTCCGTGCCGCCGGGCCGCACCACCTTCACGGTCAGCGGCAACTCCGCCAGCGCCACCGCCACCGGGTCTCGCAGCAGGGCCGAGAGACGGACCGTCTCGCCCGGCCGATAGACGCCTCGCTCGGTGTAGAGGAAAGCGTCGGCCGCGGCTGGCACCACCCGACCGGCGACGCCGCGCTCGCTCAAGTCCAACTCGGCGCCGGCGAGACGAAGGAAGTTGTAGTCGCCGATAGCGGTCTCGACGGTGACCAGCGCCGGCCGATCGCCACCCTTGCCGCGAATCTGCCCGGGCGGGAAATGCGCGACGCCCGCCGCATCGGTGACGACATTCGAGAGCTCGGTATTGTTGCGGGCGACCAGCGACAGCCGGGCCTCCGCCACCGGTGCGGCGTCGGCCAGCCGGCGGACGACGACGGCGAGCCCGTCGCGGCCTTCGAATGCAGTGAGGCCGAGATCGGTGACGACCAGCCATTGCGTCGCGTGCTCGCGCCAGCGCTCCGCCGCCGGCTCGTTCTGCCGACGCGCGACCAGGGCATAGATCCCCGGCCGCTGTTCGCCCAACATCGAATCGAGCGCGACCAGTGTCGTCACTTCCTGGTTCCGCTCTGCCTCGACCGCAACCGAGCCCCGCCATATCAATGAGCCGGTGCTTTCGCCGATCTGGTTCTCCGCGCCGGTATAGAGGTCTCGATCGAGAGCACCGCTCAACACGGCCGTGGCCAGGTTGCGATCGACGATCCGATAGAGGCGAAGCGCCACCCGATCCAGGTTCACCGTGGTCATCGGCAGCTTGCGGCGGCGCGCCTGCGGCAGCACGTAGGCGTTGCGATCGAAACCGATCCGCTCGGCGCGGTCCGGCACCGTGAAACGGCGCCTGGCCTCGGCATAGAGCCGGCCGCCGTCGACGCCCTGGACGCCGGGCTTGACCAACAGCTCCAGCCGGGCACCGAAGCGCAGGCCCCGGAAGCAGATCTGGGCGTCACGTGCGTGGATATCGACGTCCTGCGCCGGCGACAGGCTCACGTAGTCCTCGGGATGGGCGAGCACCCGACGCTCGAGTTTTTGGGAGAACACCACGCAGGCTGCCGGCCGCGCCTGCTCGACGTCGAGGGAGAGGTCCTTGACCCGAAGCTCGTAGCGCTGGCGCAAGACCCGGAAGCGGCGGTTGCGGTCGGGAGCCTTTTCGAGCTCCAGGGCCTTGGCGTAAAGGTTGGCGGCCGCGAGCCCCTCGCCCCGCGCCAGTGCCGCCTCCGCCATGGTGTCGAGGGCACCGGCACGCTCGGCCGCGACCTTACTGGCGCGGTGGATGTGGTAGGCCGCCGCCGCCGCGTCGTCGACCCGGCCGGCCTCGAGATAGTGGCCGGCAAGCTGGCGCCAGGTGGCGAGCCGTGTCGGGTCCTCGGCGAGGCTGAGTTGCGGCGCGTAGCGGCGGCGGAAGGCGTCCGGCTTGGCTGGCAGAAAGAGCTCCTCCAGGCGCGCGTCGACGCCTTCCAGTTGCTGGCCTGCCCGCATCGCCGCCAAGCGCTCGGCCAACCCCTGAAAGCGGTCCTCCAACCTGGCGACCGAGCCCGACAGGTCAGGCACCTGGAATTCGGGATCGATCAGACTGTCCCGAGCCTGGCCACGAGCAGTGACCGAGACGACGAGGAGGAGAAGCAACGAAGTGACGAACGCGCGCATGGCCGTTTGCCCTCTTGTCATGACCCTAGTCGATTATCCAACGCTTGCCGGTAAATTTGGAGTGAAGAAGGCGATACCGAGGCGATTTAGTGGCGGCGTGGTTGGCAAGGCCGGCCGGAACGGCCCAAACTGCCCGGCCGGGACGCGAAAAAAAGGAGCAGAGCCATGCAACAGGGTCAGGTCGTCTTCACCGCCATGGATCGGGTCGTCTTCGGCCAGCCGGCGGCGGAGGCCGTGGCGGCCGAGGCGGCGCGATTGCAGGCGAAGCGCGTCTTCATCCTGGCCAGCGGCACACTGAACCGCGAGACCGACGAGATCGCCAAGGTCCGGGATGCCTTGGGCGATCGTTTCGCGGGCCTGTCCGACGACATGCCGGCACATTCGCCGCGCGAAGCCGTCGTCGCCTGCGCCAATTCCGCGCGCGAGGCCGGTACCGACCTGCTGGTCACCTTCGGCGGCGGCTCCGCCACCGACGGCGGCAAGGTCGCCACCATCTGCCTCGAACACGGGATCGACGAGATCGACGGCCTGGACCCGTTCCGGACCATCGTCGACGAGGAAGGCGTGCGCCATATCCCACCCTACCGTGGCCCGACGGTGCGCCAGGTGACGGTGCCGACGACGCTGTCCGGCGGCGAGTTCAACGCCCGCGCCGGCTGCACCGACACCCGGATCGCCAAGAAACAGAGCTACGAGAACCCGTTGATCGTCCCGGTTTCGGTAATCCTCGATCCGGCACCGACGGTGGCGACGCCGGAATGGCTCTGGCTTTCGACCGGAATCCGCGCCCTCGACCACGCCGTCGAGACCTTCTGCTCGATCGACGCCAACGCCTATGCCGATGGCGCGGCACTACAGGCCTTGCGGCTGCTGGGCCGTGGACTGCCAAGAGCGAAGGCGGATCCGGGCGACCTGGCGGCGCGGCTCGATTGTCAGATCGGGGCGTGGCTGTCGATGACGGGCGTCGTCGCGGGTGTCAGGATGGGGGCGAGCCATGCCATCGGCCACATCCTGGGCGGTACCGCCGGGGTGCCGCACGGCCACACCAGCTGCGTCATGCTGCCCTATGTCTTGCGCTACAACGAGGCCGTCAACGCTGGCCGGCAGGCGGAGATCAGCACGGCAATGGGCCGCCCGGGGGAGGCCGCGGCCGATGTGGTGGGCGACTTCATCGCTGCCCTCGGCATGCCCCGGACACTGGCCGAAGTCGGCGTCGGGGCGAACCAGTTCCCGTTGCTGGCGGAGAACACGATGGGCGATTCCTGGACCTACTCGAACCCCCGCCGCATCGCCGGGCCGGAGGACGTGCTGGCGATTTTAGAGATGGCGTCTTGAGGCACGACCGGCCGGCACGGGGTCTGGTTGCTATGTCGCTTCGCGTTTGTAGTTTTTTGTGGTAACTTGTAGTCATTAGAAAGCCCAGCCGAGACGCGCGCGATGGCCGAGAGCACGACTATCTCCGTCAGGATCAGTGCCGAGACGAAGGATCGACTGGCGCAGTTGGCAGAGAGCACCAAGCGCAGCCAAGCGTTCCTGGCGGCCGAGGCGATCGACCAATTCGTCGATCTGAACGAATGGCAAGTCGCCGCGATCCGCCAAGCGGTGGAGGAGGCGGACGCCGGCGGGCCGTTCGCCGCGGATGAAGAGGTCAGCGCCTGGCTGCTGTCGTGGGGGACCGACGACGAGCGGCCGGCACCGAAGCCGAAGCTCCGTCGTCCCTGACGTTGCGTGGCTCTCGCCTGGCAAGCTCGCGCGCTCGAGGACCTGGCCCACATCCGCGACTACATCGCGGCGGATAATCCGGAAGCCGCGAGACGGATCGCACGGCGCCTCCACGACGCCGTGCAGAGCCTCCGCGAGATGCCCGAGATCGGTCGCCCCGGCCGCGTGCCAGGCACGCGCGAACTCGTTGTCGCCGGTACGCCCTTTATCATCCCCTACCGTGTCCGCGATGGCATTGTCGAAATCCTCCGCGTCATGCACGCGGCGCGGCGCTGGCCGGATAGCCTTTGATGCCCGCTCGCACCCCCGAGAGGTGAGCCGCCCGTCATCGCCGCGCCGGCGCCCTTTTCAAAGGCTCGAAAATATCCGATCGTCGTTCGGACAGTATAGGAGGCTTTCATGACGTTTACGGTGGTTGCGCGGTCGGCGGAGGATGGGGCGCTCGGGATTTGTTTGGCGACCGGGCCCTGGGGCGTCGCGTCGCGTTGTCCCCATGTCAGGGGCGGCGTCGCCGCGATCTCGTCGCAATGTCACAGCAACCCGAAACTCGGCCGGATCGGCCTCGATCTCGCCCAGAACGGCATGACCCCGGCCGAAATCCTGACGGCGCTGCGGAATTACGACCCCCACTTCGAATACCGGCAGGTCGGCATCGTCACCAACGCGGGTGAGGTGGGCGTCCACAGCGGCGCCAACGGCAAGGACTACACCGGCCACAAACTGGGCGACGGCTTCGTCACCATGGGCAACGCCATTGCCGGACCCGAGGTAATCGAGGCGATGCATCGGGCCTATGGCGGCCATCCCGATCTCGATTTCGAGGAACGGCTGGTCACCACGGTCGAGGCCGGCTACGCCGCCGGTGGCCAAGTCATAGGGCAACGCTCGGCCGGTTTGATTGTGGCGCTGCCGGGCCGCCATCCCCGGACCGACCTCAGGATCGACATGGCCAATCCACTGCCCGAGGACGGCGGCGACGCGGTGCTGGAACTGCGCCGCCTGTTCGATGCCTTCAAGCCGTTGATCCCCTATTACGCCGACTATTGGCCCGATCACCCGGAGGTCAATTGGAAGGATTGGCTGGAGCAAGCGGGCCGAGCGACGCGAGATCCAACGAAACAGGCTAAGGAGTAGAGCCCATGCAATACGTTAGTCTCGGCCGCAGCGGCCTGATGGTGAGCCGGATCTGCATCGGCGGCAACTCGTGGGGAGCCGCGGGCCGGCGCGACTGGGCCGCCTTCGGCGAGGCCGAAAGCCGGCCCTTCTTCAAGCGGGCGCTGGACCAGGGCATCAACTTCTTCGATACCGCCGACACCTACAACCTGGGCGAAAGCGAGCGCATCGTCGGCAAGTGCCTGTTGGAATACGCGCCACGCGACGAGGTGGTGATCTCGACCAAGGCCGGCATGTCGATGGACGACGACCCCAACAACCAGGGCCTCGGCCGCAAGCACCTGGTGGCATCGATCGACGCGGCACTCGACCGCCTCGGTACCGACCACATCGACATCTTCCAGGTCCACCGCCTCGATGCCCAGACCCCGATCGAGGAGGTGATGGAGACGCTGACCAACGCCGTCCGCGCCGGCAAGATACGTTATATCGGCGGCTCCACCATGCCGGCCTACAAGTTCGCGCAGATGCTGACGCTCAGCCACGCCAAGGGCTATGCCCGGCCGATCGCGATGCAGAACCTCTATAGCCTGCTGCAGCGCGAGGAGGAGCTGGAGATGAACCGGCTCTGCGCCGAGGAAGGCGTCGGCCTGATCCCCTACAGCCCCTTGGCCCGGGGCGTGCTGGCCGGCAACCGCGACGCCAAGGGCGAAGGCGGCGCCACCGAGCGGGCACGAAAGGACACCCGGGCGCAGGACGCCGACCTGTTCCGGCCTTCCGACCGCCGGGTCGTCGACCAGGTGGTCAAGATCGCCCAAAGACGCGGCGTCAAGCCGACCCAGGTGGCGCTGGCCTGGTGCCTGGCCAAGCCCGCCATGGTGGCCCCCATCATCGGCACCACGAACCTGGACTATATCGACGACGCGGCCGCCGCCGTCGATCTGAACCTGACCGAGACCGAGATCGAACGGCTGGAGAAGCCCTACCAGTTTCGCGCGCAGACGCCGGGGTGAGGGGGTGCGTTCGACTCTAGATACGACCCGCCGCGAGCGTTTCAGTGTTGCAAGGAGATAGCCGCACGCCCCGGGTTCAGGTGTTCCGCTCAGGAGGCGAAGCTGGCGTGGGCGTCGCCGATATACGCGCCGACGCGGGCTCTCGCCGCCTCGTTCATGTGCAAGCCGCACTTGCTGCGCCGCCAGAGGATATCGTCGGCGGTCACCGCCCATTCGTTGGCCACCAGATAGTCGATCTCGCGGGCATGGAGGCCGGCGCCGAAGTCAGTGCCCAGGTCCCGGATATCCAAGGCATCGCCCAAGACGGCCGTGGCCAGGCTGCCATGGCGCCGGGCCAGCGACGCCAGATAGTCGCGCGAGAGGCCGGGATAACGCGCGCCCAAGTCGGCGAGCAGGGTCGCGAAATCCCCGTTCGGAAAATCGCCGCCGGGCAGCACCGCCGCCTCGGTCCAGGGCGGACCGATGCCGGGAAAGAACCGCTCGAGATGGTCCACGGCCTGTTCGGCGAGGCGGCGATAGGTGGTGATCTTGCCGCCATAGATCGACAGCAGCGGTGCCGCGCCGTCGGCGCTATCGGTATCGAGTTCGAGAACATAGTCGCGGGTGACCGCCGAGGGGTTTTCGGCTTCGTCGTCGTGTAGCGGCCGGACGCCCGCATAGCTCCAGACCACGTCCTCGGGGCCGATCCGGGTCTTGAAATAGTCGCCGACGGCCGCGGTCAGATAGGCGGTCTCGTCGGCGGTGATGGCGGCGGCGGCGGGATCGCCGTCGAAGCCGAGATCGGTGGTGCCGATCAGGGAAAACACCTGCTCGTAAGGCAGCACGAAAACGACCCGGCCGTCACCATGCTGGAGGATGTAGGCATGATCTCCCGAATAGAGCCTGGACACGACGATGTGACTGCCCTTGACCAGCCGAACCTTGCGTCGGCCCGGCGTGCCGAGGGCGCCGTCGAGCGTGGCCTCGACCCAGGGTCCGGTGGCGTTGACGAGTGCGCGGGCGGCGACTGTGACCTCCCGGCCCCCTCGCCGGTCCAGCAGCCGCGCCTGCCAACCGCCGCCGTATCGCCTCGCCTCCAGGAGCCGATGGCGGGTCAAGACCCGAGCCCCCTTCCCGGCCGCCTGCATCGCGTTCAGGACCACCAGGCGGGCATCGTCGACCCAGCAATCGTAATAGGTGAAGCCCCGCGTCAGCGAGGCTGCCAAGGGCTCGCCCGCCGGGTCGCGCCTCAGATCGATGCCGGAGGAATTGCCGAGCCGGGTCCGGCGCCCCAGATGGTCGTAGAGAAAGAGGCCGAGCCTGAGCATCCAGGCCGGGCGCATGCCGGGCAGATGCGGCAGCACGAATTTCAGCGGCCGGATGATATGGGGCGCCTTGGCGAGCAGCACCTCGCGCTCGCTCAACGCCTCCCGCACAAGGCGGAACTCGTAGTGTTCGAGATACCGGAGGCCACCGTGCACCAGCTTGCTCGAGGCCGAGGAGGTCGCGCCGGCCAGGTCGTCCTGTTCGGCGAGGACGACGTCGAGACCGCGACCGGCGGCATCGGCCGCGATGCCGGCGCCGTTCACCCCGCCACCGACCACCAGGAGATCTGACACCTGCTCTCGCGCCGTCATCGTCGCATCGAACTCCTAGTCGCCGCGCCGACATCGACGCGATCTTTCAAATTCGATATCGAATAATACTAGCGGCCAGCTTATTCATAATCGACACCTTTCTTTTCGATATCGAATGAAAACACTCGCACGCAATCACTGCCGGCGATGCCGACAGTCTACGGTCAAGCAGTTGAAATCAGCTGTGTCGGCGCCTCAAACGGCATCCGCCAGCAACGCGATCTCGCTCTCGACCACGCTGGCGTCGTAACAGGCGACCCCGCGCTTGAGCAGCAGATCTCGGATCGCCTCCGGCGGCGGGCGATCGGTGAAGAGGGCGGAAAGTTGGCCGAGATGGCCGAGCCGAACCATGGCGCTGCGAGAAAACTTGGTGTGGTCGGCGGCGAGATAGACACGGCGCGAATTGGCGATGATCGCCTGCGCTACCTTGACCTCGCGGTAATCGAAATCCAACAAGGTGCCGTCGCTGTCGATGGCGCTGATGCCGATAATGCCGATGTCCACCTTGAATTGCTGAATGAAGTCGACGGTCGCCTCGCCGATCAGCCCCTGATCGCGGGATCTAACGACGCCACCGGCAACGACGACGTGAAAATCGGGGTTGGCACTCAGAATCACGGCAACGTTGAGGTTGTTGGTAATGACGCGAAGCCCCTGGTGATCGAGCAGCGCGCGGGCCACCGCCTCGGTCGTCGTCCCGAGGTTGATGAAGAGCGAAGCCTCGTCCGGAATCTGTGCCGCCACCAGTTTGGCGATCCGCTCCTTTTCCTCGCGAAACAGTACCTGCCGGGTGCTGTAGGCGACGTTCTCGACGCTCGATGGCAGGCCGGCGCCGCCGTGGTAGCGACGCAACAGCGTCAACTCGCAAAGCTCGTTGATATCGCGGCGCACCGTCTGCGGCGTCACCCGGAAGCTCTGCGCCAAATCGTCGATGGCAACGAAGCCCTGGCGCCGCGCCAATTCCATGATTTCTTGCTGTCGGCTGTTCAATGCCATCCGGTCCCAATCGCTCGCTCCCCGTATGGGGCGCGAGGCTATCCCATGCCTTGCTTCAAACCCGAATCCATTCGGTCAATCTATCGTTTATATACGAAAATACAACGTTGGTCTGATGCGAATGTGTACATTCGGCGCGAAACCGCGCGAAAAAAGGTGTAGGATTTTCGAAAATGAAAATTATGCCTTGACTCGCATGTTCATTGGTCGAAGGATTGAGACTAACGAGCGGGTGCCCCGATCGGGACCGGGAGAGTAGGGATGACGCTGCGCAACGTGGCTACCCTCGAAAACTCAGACATGTTTATTCTGGTTGGCGTTCGAGAGACCCGCCCACGCATCGGCCGGCCGGTGCGTACCGGCACCAGTAACGCTCCGCCTGTCTGCTCGGGGCCAGTATCCGGCGGCACCACGCCGAGCCTGGCCCTCCGGCAAGCGGGTCCAAGCTTTCATTCGACGCGCTCCACCATGAGCGCAGGCCATTCAGGGAGGACAGAGGAATGACCATACGACGCAATTTGGCCGCGATCGCCACGGCGGCGGCCATGACGGTGACCTCGACCGTCGCCTGGTCGGCGACCGAGATTCAATGGTGGCACGCCATGGGTGGCGCCCTCGGCGAGAAGGTCAAGGAAATCGCCGCCAACTTCAACAAGAAGCAGTCTGACTACAAGGTCGTGGCGGTCTACAAGGGCAACTACACCGAGACCATGACGGCGGCGACCGCCGCCTTCCGGGCCAAAAAGCAACCGCACATCGTGCAGGTCTTCGAGGTCGGTACCGCGACCATGATGGCGGCCAAGGGCGCGGTCTACCCGGTGCACGAGCTGATGGCCGACACCAAGACGGCGTTCGACCAGTCGGCATACCTGCCGGCGGTGATCAGCTGAGGGTGTTGAAGAAGTCGGAGCCGACAGATTTTGTGCAACTATCGTTCCGGTAGGCTGAGGTTGAAGCAACATTGATTCAACATCGCCCCTGATTTTGAATCATTGTTTCAAAAATTCTGGCCCTCGGGACTTCTTC
>PVBE011906480.1_pt1 | contig 23947 bp, 18 predicted proteins | sample 1631181 | NCBI WGS metagenome assembly PVBE01 (sample SAMN08397723, study PRJNA350692) | Marine metagenome, whole genome shotgun sequencing project. | isolation source: water | place: Pacific Ocean | collected 2012-04 | reverse complement strand
GGTGATGCCGAATCCGGTGCCCGCGGAGCTCTCGATGTGGTGGGCGCCGGGGCTGATCTCGACCCGCGCGACGTCGTACCCGGTGGAGCCGATCGTCTGCCAGCCGCTCACCGGCGAGCCGTCCAACTCGACGCTCGTGGCGCTGGGGGCGACCACGTTCACGTAGTTGCGGGTGTAGGTGGCCGGCGTGAGGAAGTCGTAGGTCGACCGCACCTGCAGCCAGGGGATGCCGGAGCCCATCGCGGGGTCGCCGCCCTCGCCCTCGCCCAGGGTGTTCTCGCCGAGCATCGTCTGGGTCACGTAGAAGGTGCTGCTCCCCTCGACGGTGAAGTCCTGGTCCGTCTGGAACTGCACGAACTCGCCCGCTCCGAGGGTCACGTTCGAGGTGACGCTGGGGTTGAAGGTGAGGGCGGTGCCGGCGTTGTTGGCGACCACCCGGTACATCGTCGGGGCGACGCCGGAGCCGCTGGGCCGGATCGGCGCGGTCATCACCGACAGCGTGCCCCACGTCTCCACTGGGAACATCATCTCCTCGAGGTGATCGCAGGCCCACTCGTTGTAGGGCATGAACGTGCACATGTGGCCGGCGAAGACGGCGACGGACTCGGTCGCGGTGATGGTCGAGCCGGTGAGGTCGCCGTCGTCCATGGAGCAGAAGACCTCGCACTCGTCGAACGGGAGGCTGGCGGGGCAGTTGTTCTCGGTGGCCGTCTGGCCCGTGCTGCTGCAGAAGTCCCAGCCCTCGTCGGTGTCGGGCCGCTGGCTGAAGATCTGGACCACGTCGCCGCGGTTCAGCGTGATCGTGGTCGAGCCGCCGGGGGTCAGCGCGCCGGGGCTCCCGCCGGCGGTGTAGGTGCTCGAGTCGAAGGTCACCTGGGTGCCGTCGGTGGTGGCGGCGACGGTGACGAAGCCGGGGTGCCAGGCGCTCCAGTCGCCCAGCGGGGTGCCCAGGAAGTCCTGCCAGGAGCCGAAGCCCCAGGTCGGCCACGAGCTGACCATGTAGTTGCCCGACAGGGTGTGCTCCGGCAGCAGCAGGGAGGCGTCGTTGGTGAACGACGGCGTGCCGGCGATGTCGAAGTGCAGCGGGTTGTACTGGTAGGCGGCGACCGGCACGTCGGTGCTGATCTCGTAGGCGCCGCCGGTGACGGTCACGCTCTGCTGGGCGTTCTTGATCTCGGAGACCATGGCCAGCTCGATCGCGGCGGTGTTGCCCGAGGCGACCGTCTGGGTGGCGACGACGCTGCCGTTGCGGCTGACGGAGACGGTGGCGTCGGGGCCGCTGGCGGGCGCCGCGATGACGACCGCGAAGTCGTTGTCGAACTCCGCGCCGACGATGTTGGCGGTGGACACGGCGAGGAACTCGCAGCCCAGGTAGCTCATCTGCTGGGCGGCCAGATCGCAGGAGTCGAGGCACTCCCCGGCGACGCAGATGTCGGGGGCGCACTCGTCGATGACGACCTCTTCGGTGCCGTCGCTGTTGCACTCGACCACGTTGCTGCCGTCGCAGGACAGCTGGTTGGGGGAGCAGGCGAGGCAGCCGGCGTCGGGGTCGCAGATGGGGGTGGGGTCGACGCACTCCTCCACGAGCGTCCACAGCGAGCTCTGGCACTCGACGAAGTCGTCGCCCCAGCAGGTGGTGGCGCCGTCGGGGTCGCAGTCCAGGGAGGTGTCGTCGTCGTCGCTGGCGTCGTCGTCGTCGCTGTCGTCGTCGTCGTCGTCGCTGTCGTCGTCGTCGTCGCCGGCGGCCGAGCTGTCGTCGTCGTCGTCATCGGGCTCGGCCACGGGGCGGCGCCCGAGGTTGTAGCAACCGGCGAGGACGACGAGGCCGAGGAGCGCGAGGAGGAGGGGAGTGCGGAGGCTCATGGCGGCGGAACCTACGCGGGTGCGGGCGCGGATCCAAGGGTTCGATCAGGACGAGGGTGACGGTTCTTTTTTGACGTTCTCGGTTCTGTCACTAGATCTCCGTCCATGCGACGACGACCCCTGCCCCGCATCCGACTCATGTGCGCCAACCTCTTCCTCACCGGCTGCATCGCCCCGGACCTGTCGACCCTCGGCTTGTGAAGCCTTCCGTCCTGAACGTGCTGATGTTCAACGTCTGGGGGCTCCCCTGGCCGGCGGCGCAGCACCGAAGGCGTCGGTTCCGGGGGATCCTCGAGAGCCTGTCCCAGCGTTCCGACCACCTCGTCGGGGTGCAGGAGTTGTGGGCCGGCGCGCGGCTCCCGTTCGCGAGCTTGCGTAAGGGCCCTCGCACGCGTGACTCGGGTCTCGCGTTGGGGGGCGGGTCCCGCTCCCCGATCCCACCGTCGATCACTTTCGCCGGGCCCGCGGCACCGACGCCTTGAAAGCCAAGGGCGTGCTCCGGGCGGACCTCGCCGACTCCGAGTTCGGCCCCCTCCGGGTGCTCGTGACGCACGTGTCGTTCGGCCACCCGCAGGCCCCGGTCGATGCGTCCCCGAAGCTCGTCGATGAGCTCGTACAGGAGCATGCCGGGGACCGTCTGGCCGAAGCGGTCCGGGGAGCGCACGTCGATCACCAACTCGAACTCGCTGTCGGGGAGGGAGCCGCCCATGAAGGTGCGCAGTTCCTCCAGGATCGTGCGCGGCATGAAGAACCGGACCGTCCCCTCGAGGGCGCGGGCGATCGCCACGAACCGGGTGAACGCGGCGTCCCGGTCTTCCCCCCAGTGCATGGAGGAGTCCGGGTTCGTGAACACGCTCGTGTCCAGGACGATGCGGCTGGCAGGCAAGCTCATGCCCCTGGGGGCTGCACGGGGGGTGCCAGAACCGGATTCGGGCCTCTGCGCCCAAGGTGCCGCCCCGGGGCTGTGTCAAATCCCCCAAAGAACGCGGACGTCCGGTGCGTGAACGCCCGACGGGGGCCGTGGTCCGGCTCTTGCTTCGTTCTGAAGCATGGATGTGCAAGCGGCACAGGAAGCGGGCAAGGCGGTGCTCGACGGGTTCGACGGGTTCGAGGTCGTGCGCTTCTCCGATCGCATGAGGGGGGGACGCCGCGGGGGACGGTTCTGGTCGACGCCGGCTGATTCTCACGTACCCGCACATCGGCCGCTTCTTCGTGCTCGCCGAGGGCATCCGTGCGAATTTCACCGGCGCCTTCTCGGTGGAGGAGAAGGTCGACGGCTACAACGTGCGAATCTTCCGTCACCGGGGCCGCCTCCTGACGCTGGGGCGGGGGGGCTGGATCTGCCCGTTCACCATGGACCGCCTCCCCGATCTGGGCGAGTTGGACCCCGTCTTCGACGCACACCCCGACCTCATCCTGTGCTGCGAGGTGGCGGGCCCGAACCCGTACCTGCGGGCCGACCCGCCGCGGGCCCGGGATCAGCTCCGGCTGTTCGTGTTCGACGTCATGAAGGTGGGAGGAACGTCGCTCGAGCCGGTCACGGTGAGGGACGCGATCCTCGATCAGTTCGACCTTCCCCGCGTGCCCGTCCTGGGCATCTACACCCCCGCCGACGTGGACGCGGTGGCGGACCACGTGAGGGCCCTGGACGCCGAGGGGGGTGAGGGGATCGTGATGAAGTCGCTGACCGATCGCGTGCGCGGCAAGTACGTCACGCCGTCGATCAACCTGCGCGACATGGAGGCGGACGCGGAGCTGATCCCCGAGTTGCCGGGCGAGTTCTTCGAGTCCCGTCTGGTGCGCATCGCCATCGGCATCGATGGCCATGCCGATCGAGGAGGTCGAGCAGCGCCTCGGTCACGCCCTCGTGCGCGGCCTGCGCGATGCCCTGCGTGAGGTTCGCACCCGAGGCGTCGTCGCCCGCCAGTACACGGTCCGGCTGAGGAACCGGGACAGCGCCGCGGCGCTCGTCCGACACATCGATCGAGGATCGCGCACCGTTCAGGCCCGGCAGATCAGCTGCCGACAGGCCGCCGGGGATTCCGGGGCAGTTCAGCTCACCTTCGAGAGGATCTTCCAAACGAGCACCGGAAAGGTGCACACGTGGCTGCGGGGGCAGCTCGTGGTCGACTGACGTAGCATCGCCGCATGGATCCCGTAGTCATCGTCGGCGGAGGCCCCGCGGGGGCTATGTGCGGCGGCATCCTCGCCAAGCATGGCGTCGACGTCGTGCTCTTGGAGAAGGCGCGCCACCCGCGCCCGCACCTGGGGGAGTCGCTTCAGCCGGCGGGGATCGACCTGCTGGAGGAGCACCTCGGCGTGGGGGACGCGGTCGCGGCGGCGGGCTACGCCCACAAGTTCGGCGCGGTCTACGTCTGGGGGGAGGCGCGGGAGCCCTGGAGCATCCTGTTCGACGAGCGGCTGGAGGCCTGCGTCGACACGATCACCGAGGAGGAGCTGCTCGCCAGCGACTTCGAGAAGGCGTGGCAGGTCAACCGGTCGAGCTTCGACAAGATCCTGTTCGACGCCGCCGTCCGGCTCGGCGTGGACGCCCGGACCGACACCGAGGCGCGCAGCGTGCAGCTCGTCGACGGCCGCGTGCAGTCGGTCACCACCGGCGACGGCACCGTCATCCCCTGCTCCTTCCTCATCGACGCCTCGGGGCAGCGCTGCCTGATGGGCCGCACCCTCGGGGTGGTGGAGACGATCGAGGACCTCCGCTCGGTCGGCGTCTACGGCTATTTCCGAAACGCGGGAGGGGTCCCGGGGGCCTTGAACCGGCACGTGCAGTTCGTCGCCACGGTGCCCGAGGGGTGGATCTGGTTCATCCCCATCAGCGCCGAGCTCACCTCGATCGGGCTCGTGACGCGCACCGCCCGGAAGCACTCCGAGGAGGAGTTCCTCGACATCCTGAGGCGGTCGCCGATCCCGCTGGAGGGCGGCGAGCTGATCGAGCACGAGGGGCAGTCGCGGGTGCTCCACGCCAAAGACTGGTCCTACGTCTGCACCCAGCTGGTGGGGGAGAACTTCGCGCTCGTTGGGGACGCTGCCTGCTTCGTCGATCCGATCCTCAGCGGCGGGGTCGACCAGGCCGTCCGCAGCGGCGCCAACGCCGCCGTCGCCCTGCTCCAGGCGATCGACGGAGGGGATGCCCGCACGCCGCTGGCGGAGTACAGCGCCCAGCTGGGGCGGGAGTTCCGCTCCTACCTCCGCATGTGCCGCTACTGGTACGGCAACAACCGCGCCGTCGACGGCTTCTTCTGGGAGGCGCACGAGCAGCTGGGGGCGGCGTCGCCGAGCACCCCGCTGCGGGCGTTCGTCTACTTGACGTCGGGACGCTACGCGGCCGACCGCCACCTCCAGGTTTTCATGGAGTGGCAGGAGAAGAAGATGTTCGAGGCGCTGGGGGTGGACCCGGATCAACTGGGCCAGGTGCTTGCCGACCGCCGGAATCAGTAGCCGATCATCACCTCGGCGAGCCGGTCCTCCGGCACGCCTTCGAGCTCCGGCGGGAACGTCACCGTCGCCTGCTGCTCCCGCCCCAGATCGAACCGCTCCAGCAGCAGCTCCCCGAAGGCGACGTCGTCGCCGGGCGTGCGCCCGATCACACCGTCGCCGAGCGTGATGGCGTCGCCCAGCCGCTCCGCGCAGAAGGCGTAGACGGCCGATGGCTTCCACCCGAACAAACGCCGCGCCAGCCGCAGGTCCGCAGGCCGGTTGCGGACGAGGCAGTTGAACAGGAAGCACTCCAGCTCCTCGTCGATGCTGGCGATGCGCCGCCCGATCACCGCGTTCGGGTCGCGCAGGTACTGCTGGGTCGTCGGGTTCTTGAAGTAGCAGTGCAGCGGGAGCCGGTTGTTGGCCGACGGCCCCAGGCCCACCAGCGGCGCGTGGGCGGTCATCGTCTCGTGCAGCTGCAGGTTGTCGTGGTCGGGGAGGCCGGCCTCCCCCACGAGCCGGCGGGCCAGCTCGATCTGCTCGGCTCGCTCGCGCACGAAGCGGTCGGTCGCGGCCTCATCGGTGAAATCGAACGCGTAGCCCTCGTACGGGTTGAACGTGTACAGTGAGATCCGAGTCGGGCGGAGCTGGATCGCGGTGCGCACGGTGTGCTCGACGTTAGCGAGGTTGCTTCCCGGGATACCGACGATCACGTCCAGGTTCAACCGGTCGAAGCGATGGGACTCCAGCAGCGCGAGCTTGGCGTTCACATCGAACCCGACGAGCCGTTTGTTCGCCGCGAGCGCGTCCTCGTCCAGGTTCTGCAGGCCGACGGACAGGCGGGTCACCCCGTGGCGCTTCATCGCCTCCAGCTTGGGGGCGGTGAGGCTGGGGAGATCGGACTCCAGGCTCCACTCGGCGACGTCGCCCAGGTCGAAGCGGTCCGCGAGGGTGCCCAGCAGGGTCTCCAGTTGGGCCGGAGTCAGCGCGCCGGGGGTGCCGCCGCCCAGGTAGACGGTTCGGAACGGCGTGCCTTCGAGGATCGGGGCGAGCGCGTCGGCCTCGTCGATCAGGCTCTGCAGCCAGACGCCGACGGTGCCGTCGACCAGCCGCCTCTCCAGGTAGCAGAAGGAGCACTCCTGGAGGCAGTAGGGGACGTGCACGTACAGCCCCAGGCGGGCGCGGAGCTCATCGGGCACGTCGGGGTCGGCGAGCCAGGCCCGCCACGCGTCGGTCTTGCTGAAGTCGGGCAGGGGCCGATACAGGGGGATCGGCATCTCGTGGTTGAGCTGCCGCCACGTCTTGGCGATCAGGGTCCGGAACGCCGCACGCACACCCCACCGTAGCAGCGGGGTACGCTGCGCCGATGACGTCGCTGGCCCGCGCCTTCGAGGCCAACTCGGAGCTCCTGCAGTTGGAGGCGGGTCTCCGCGCGGTGATCAAGCGGGAGCGCATCCCGGTCAGCCGCGTCGCCGAGGAGGCGACCTTCTTCTCCAGCCGGGGGCTCGTCGCCCACTACGACCCGGACTGGGAGTACGGCGGTTCGGCCCACGATCTGGTCGACGTCGCCGGCACCGGCCACACCAGCCTGTTCGTCGCCCGCGATCGCGGCCCCGCGGAGGAGGCGCTCGCGTTGAGCCAGGCCGAGGCGGGGGCGGGCGCCCGACCGGACGCCTCCGGCCGCATCGGCGAGCTGCTCGGCTACCCCCGCTGCTGCATCGACGCCTGGCTCGGCGGCCTCAACAGCCCCACCAGCCCACGGGGTCCCGCGGGCATCTACCTGGACGCGTGGCAGCGCACCGATGGTGCCTTCGACCCCCGCCTGAACCGACTCGGGGCGGGGCTCCAGGCGATCAGCCACCGGCCCTGCCGCTACGACTGCGCCCCCAGCATCGAGCTCGCCGACCGCACGCTCGCGGTCATGGACGAGGCCGCCCCGGGGGTGCGCGACCGCTTCGGTGCCGACGCCGCGCAGGCGGTGGTGGTCTGGTCCGGGGACCGGTGGCGGTCGTTCGCGGGCACGTGGGAGGGGGATCGGCTCCGCATCGATCGCTGGCGGGGGCCTCCCGCGGCGGAACTGGCGCCCCTGGACGCGGCCCTCGCGGGGGCGACGGCGCTGCGGTGGCGGCCCGGCGCGGTGGAGGTGGAGACCGCCGGGGGCGGCTGGGAATCGTTCAGTGAGGCGTGGCCGCTGGAGCTGCCCTGGCTGTTCCCGTTCGATGGCGGCCCGACCCCGAAGCGGCCCGGCGCCATCGCGATCGGGGCCCGCGTCGACGCAGGCCCGCTGCGCCTCGACCGGGCGCTGCTCGTCGGGGACCTGCGCCGCCAGGGGCTGGAGGTCACCCTGACCGATGCCTCCGAGCCGGCCCCGCCGGGATGCCCCCCCGACCCGACCGGGGTGGGAGGGCGCCGCGGACGGCTGCTCGGGGCGCTCGCCACGATCTTCGGCACGAAGCCGGTCGCACCCGCCATCGAAGGGGCTCCTGCGCCCTTCGACCCGGTCCGGTCGACCGATACGGGCGAAGAACTGCGCCGCGTCGACTTCGGCCGGGCCGACGAGTTCGAGGCCGGACTGGGGCCGACGTGGCCTGTCCCCGGCTGGACCGGAGGGGTCGGCGACGCAGTCCTGCACGACGCGCTCCGGGCCGCTCGCCGCCACCTCGGCTGCCTGGACGAAGTGGGCATCACGGCGCTGGACCCGTGGCCCGAGCTGGGGGAGCTGGCGTCCGCGTTGGCCGATCTCCGGCTGAGCGGCTGCACCCTCCGGCTGCGCGGGACCGCCTCGGGGATCCTCGCGGCGGAGTCGGACCTGCGCGCCCTGCTCCCGACGCTGGGGGCCCGGGTGGTGCTCCACGGGGTCCGCCTGGGGGCTGAGGATGCTCCGGCGCTGCAGGCCCTCCGCCGCCTCCACGCGGCCGCGCCCGAGGCCTTCGATCCGTTCGTCCGAGGGGGCGTCGACGGCGCCGCCTTGAGCGCTTCGGCCGACGCCCTCGATCTGGAGGAACTGGCGCCTGCGGCCGACCCCGGCCGCCGGGCCGAGCGAGCCTCCGCGATCGGCCCCGTGCGGGTCGGGCAGGCCCTCGGGAAGCGGTGGCACGTCGCCGATCTCATCGTCGGGCGGCGGGTGCGTGTGGTCCTGGACGACGGCGACCAACGGGTCGTGCTTCGCCACGCTCCCGGCTGGACGGCGGCCGTCGAGGAGGGGCCCTCGCGAGCGGGAAGCCTGCTGGCGCGGGTCACCGAGGAGCTGCTCCGCGCGGGGCCGACGCCCTGGCCGGGGATCCTGTGATGCGCTGGTGGTGGAGCCTGGCGACGCTTCCCCTCCTGGGCTGCCCGACGGCGAGCCCCGATGACGACGACAGTTCCGTCATCGCTGACGACGACGACGACGACGACAGCACGACCCCCAACGACGACGACTCGGCGCCCGCGGATGACGACGACTCGGCGCCCGGGGACGACGACGACTCTGCCGAGCCGGCCTTCGACCTCAGCGATCCGGCGGTGGTGGTGGAGCGCTTCTTCCACACCGTCGAGCTTCGGTTCGCCCTCCACACCCACCGGCTTGGCTCCGCCGCCGGCGACGACCTCTGCCCCAGCGTCGCGGGCGAGGATCCGGAGGTCCTCACGGGCGGCTGCACCTCCGCCGACGGACGAACCTTCGAGGGCACCCTCGAGCGCACCACCACCACGGTCGAAGCGGGGGGCCTGCGAACCGAGTACGTCGGCACCGGCTGGCGCGTGGCGGGGGCCGGCGCGGGCTTCCTCAGCGTGGGGCTGGACGGCACCGGAACGGTGGAGACCACCGGCGACGACGACGCCGGCGTGGGCGACTGGCAGATGGACGGGACCATCGAGTACGACCCCGCGGGACCGACGGCGGGGCTGCTCCCGCCGGTGGTCGTCGGCCAGCACGCCCTGCACGTGGAGTGGGGGCCCGAGTCGGCCGACCGGCACGTCTTTACCGCCGATCTGCTGGTGCCCGACGCGGGCCGCTACACCGCCGACCTGCAGCTGGACAAGCTGGACAAGCTGGACAAGCTGGACGGCCCCTGCGACGCCTACGCCGAGACGTCCCACGCCCGCATCGAGGCGGCGGGGCGCACCGCCGAGCTGCTCGTCGCCAGCGATCCCGAGCCCTGCGACCTCTGCTTCCCGTGGGTTTTGGATGGCGTTGCCCAGCCCGAGCCGGCCTGCATCCAGCTGCGATGAGCGCCGACCCCACCGCCGCCGCCGTCCGCACCCTCCTGGGGGTCCCGCCGCGGTTCCCCCTGCGCTGGTCGCGGGAGGGCGGGGGAGGGGACCGAGGCTTCGGCACCCTCCGCGTCGAGGTCCCCATCGCCGGCCAGCCGCCCCTGGTGCTGGGGGTCGCGGAGGCGGAGGAGGGCCGCCCTGCCGTCGCCGAGGCGGGGGAGCTGCAGCTGCTGTGCGCCGATGAGGATTCCGATCCGGCTCGCGCGGCCTTGCGGGACAAGCTCGCGGCTCGATTCGTCGCCGCCGCTGAGGCCCAGCCGTCGGCCCTCGCGCAGCTTCGCGGGGGGGCCGACCGCTTCGACCAGCTGCAGGCCCACTTCGCCGCCGCCGGGGCCGATCCGTGGCACTCCGACGAGGGCGAGGACCGCTACCGCATCGGCATCCTCCGGCTCGGGTTCCGCTGCAACCAGGACTGCCCCTTCTGCTGGCAGGGCCGCTCCTGGCCGGACGCCCCGGCGGGGTCCCGCGAACGCATCGACGCCCTCGCGGACCGCGGCGTGGCCCAGCTGTCGATCACCGGCGGCGAGCCCACGGTCTACAAGGAGCTGCCCGCCCTGATCGCCCACGGCGTCGCGCGCGGCCTCCGGGTCGGCCTCCAGACCAACGCCATCGCCCTCGCCAACCCGGGGACCCTCGCCCGCGTCGTGGAGGCGGGGCTGAGCGAGGTCTTCGTCTCCCTGCACAGCGCCGACGAGGCGGTCTCGGACGCCATGACGCGCGCCCCCGGCACCTGGAAGCGCACCGTCGCCGGGATCGCGGCTTGCCTCGCGGCGGGCCTGCGCGTGCGCCTCAACTGCGTCGTCGGAGCCACCAACGCCGCCGGCCTGGTCGACCACGCTCGGTTCGCGATCGAACGGTTCCCGGGGCTGCACGGCGTCAGCTACTCGCACCCCAACCGCGCGTTCGATCCCGCCGCCTACCGGCGCGCCTCGGTTCCCCTGGACGAGGTCGCGGGCCCGCTGACCGACGCCGCTCGGCTTCTGCTCGATGGGGGCGTCGCGGTCGAGGTGCTGGGCACCTGCGGCGTGCCCCCCTGCGTCGTCCAGGACGTGCCGGAGCTGCTCCGGGTGGTGGCCCCCGACGCGTTCCCCGCGCTCGACTCCACCGACCGTCGGTACGGCCCCGACTGCGACCGCTGTGAGTTCCGGCCCGGCTGCCTGGGGTTGCGGCGCGAGTACCACGACCAGCACGGGTTCCGAGGCCTGCGCCCGGTGGTTTCGTCGTGACGCGGCGCATCGCGCTGCTGGACATCCAGCGGTCCGAGGTCGACTTCGGGGGTGACTTCGCGGGGTCGCGGGAGCTCCAGTTCGCGGCGTCGGATCTGCGCCTGCGGGGGCACGACGTCGTGCTGATGCGGCAGATCGTCGGGGTGCTCGGCCAGCACTGGGACGAAGGCGCCCGGCAGCGTCTGCGGGCCCGCCTCGACGGCTTCGGCGCGGGGGTGCTCAAGGTGCACGTGGACGCCGACTTCATCGCCGGTCTCCGGGCCGACGGCGTGCACGCCGTGTTCCTCGCGGGCGCGCTCATCGACCCCCCCGTGGGGACCTACGACGCGGTCGTGCAGGCGTCCGCGCGCTGGCCCCTGGTCGACGCCCTGGAAGCCTGGGCGGAGGACCGCCGGAGCGACGCCCTCGCCCTGCCCCCGTCCCCCGGGGCGGATCCGTTCGCCGACGAGGAGCACTTCGCCCCCGCCACCGAGTTCGTGGACGAGGACGGAACCGTTCGGCCCTACGCCCGCTTCGCCCTGGTGACCAACCGGGGCTACCCCTACGCCGCCGATCCGGACGACAGCCCGGCGTTCGAAGGCGTCGATCTGCAGGGCCCCCTGCGCCGGTTGGGCTGCACCTTCTGCGAGATGGGGGGCGACTACCGCCGGCTGGCCGTGCCCGACTACCTGGGCTTCCTCCGGCACCAGATCCGGTACTACGCCGAGCGTGCGCCCGGGGCCGAGGTGCTGCTGGGCGACGAAGCCGGGGCCGACATCCTGGGAGCGCTGCTGGACCGCCTCGTCGACGGCGACGTGCCCCCCGCCCGCATCCTCGTGAAGGCGCGCGCCGACGGCCTGCTCGCCCGGGCCGACCGGTTCCGCCGCAGCCTGACCCGCGCCCGCGCCGCCGGCCACTCCGTGGTGCTGTTCCTCGTCGGACTCGAGAACTTCTCCGCCGCCGAGCTGCTCCGGTTCAACAAGGGCATCACCTCGGCGGATCTGGACCGCTGCCTGGAGCTGTTGGGGAGCCTGGAGGCAGAGTTCGGCGACGCCTTCTCGCTGCGTCGGTACACCGGCCACGGGTTCGTGCTGTGGACCCCGTGGACGACGCTGGAAGACTTGGAACAGAACCTCGCCGGGTTCGATCGGCACGACCTCCGCACCCTCAGCAGCAAGGCCCCCTTCTCCCGCCTGCGGCTCCACCCGTGGGCGCCGCTGCACCGCCTCGCGGAGCGTGACGGGCTGCTCGATCCGGAGGGACGCACGGGCCTGCGCCACCACCTCGGCTACGCCACCGACGAGGTGCCGTGGCGGTTCGCCGACCCCGCCGCGGCGCTGGTCTACGAACTGCTGTCGGCGGGCATCGAGGCCCAGGGCGAGGCGACCGCGTTCGAGTTGCTGGCTGACGCCGTCGTCGCCGTGCGCGAGCTGGAGTCCCTCCCCCCCGACGCGTTCGCCCTCGCCGCCGCCTTCGCCGCGCGCGTGCCCACCCGGCGCCTTCCGAGCGGTGCTGAGCTGACCGCGGCGGTCCGTCGGCTCGCCGCGGCCGACAAGCTCGAGCCCTACCGCTTCGTGCGCGCCGAGGTCGCCGAAGACGGCCCCATCCTGCGGTTTCGCGCGGGGAACCGAGACCTCGTGCTGCTGTTGGAGGGTCGGCGCGCCCGCGCCCTGGACTCAGCCGACGCGCCGTTCGCCGCCGTCCTGACCGACGCGATCGCTCAGGCGGCCAGCAGCGCCACGGCGATGAACACCGCGATCCACTCCGGCTCGAAGTAGCCCAGCGTGAGGGTGATCGACGCCTGAAGCCCGGTGGCGGCGCCGACGACGGCCCAGCGCAGGTCGGGGACCACCGCGAGCCACGCCAGCAGCTCGATCCACAGCCCCGCGGTCGCGCCGAGCCCGCAGAGGATCGGCCGCGCCGCCAGATGCCGCCGCAGCGAGCGCTGCCACCGGGGCCCCGCGTAGGAGCGTTCGTACAGCAGCAGGGCGATGTTCGAAGGACGCGCCCAGCGGAAGCCGGCTTCGCGGACCTTGGTGACCCCCGCCATCGTGTAGGCGGCCGCGATCACCCCGACGGCGGCGTTCCACCCGAGCCGTTCCCGCACCTCCGCGTCCTGACCGGCCAAGACCAGTTGCACCACCAGCCAGGCGCTGAGGGCGGCGGCGGCGGGCACGTAGCGGCCGAGGTCGACGACGATGTTGTCCGGCCACTGCGCGATCTCGAGCCGGCGGATGACGATGAGGATGGCGAGGATGGCGACGGCGGCGGGCACGGCGTATCGGTCGAGCCCGAACAGCGCCAGCGGCCCCAGCAGCAGGAGCCCCAGGCCCACCGAGATCACCATCTGCAGGGAGCGCGGGTCCAGCCGCGTCCACTGCAGCCCCTTCCAGTAGTGCAGCAGGTCGCGGCTGAGGTACCGCATCATCGAGTTGAGGTAGCAAAACCCCAACCCGCCCACCATCAGCCACCGGCCGACCTCGCTCAGGTTCGCCGCCATGCGGTCCCCTCGCCGGCGATGACGTCCTCGTCCTCGAGCCCGGCCTCCCGGGCGAAGACCTTGTGGTAGCCGATGGTCAGCCGAACCGGGCCGGCCGCTCGGTCAGGTTCGGCGCTGTGGTTCTCCAGGTAGCGGACCGCCTCGTGGACCTGCCACTTCAGCGACGTGTCGGCGCGGCACTCGTGCAGCGATCGGGGCCGGATCCCTGCGATGTCGACGTAGTCGTCCAGCGCCGCGGGCTCGCCGTCGGCGGTGACGAAGAGCACCGCCCCCTCCTCCCGCCGGCCGGTCTTGGCGTAGGCGGAGTAGTGCGAGAAGGGGAAGACGTCGCCGACGAACCAGGAGATGACGAAGTAGAGGGCCCCGAAGACAGCGGCGAAGGCCCACGGGGGGGCCTGGGCGATCGTCTCCAGCAGCGGCATTCAGTCGCGCTCGTCTTCCATGCGCTCGGACCACGCCTCGAAGCCGTCCGCCTCCTCCGGGGTGAACGGACGGCCGCCCGTGGGCTTGGCGTTCCCCGACGACTTCACGAGCACGTAGCCAATGCCGGCGACGATGACGACGCCGAGCACGGAGCCGACGACGAGCAGAAGGATCAGCGCGATCATCACGGTTTGAGTGTCAGCCCTCCCTCGCCGTCGATCAAGGAGACCCCCGAGGAGGCGGCGCGGGATCGCAGGATCGCCTCCCCCCGGCTCCCGGCGGCGAACAGCGCCGCGGCTGCCGAAAGGCCGACCCCGACGGGGCCGAGCAGGTCGTCCAGGGTCAGGACGGCGGTGGCGTAGGGCTCGGCGGTGGTGAGGAGGGCGACGTTGCCCTGGTCATCCACCAACGGTCGCGTCTGCGTGAAGCTGATGACGCCGTCGCCGTAGTCGGCGCAGTGCTCGTATTCATCGTCGTCGGACGCTTCCAAAGGGGCCCACAGCAGCTCGCCCAGGGGTGAGAAAGGAGGCTCGTCGTCGGTGCCGAGGAGGCGGGCGAACCAGGAGGGACGTGCTTCGCTGCCTTCGGTGCTTCGGAGCGCCCCCAGGAGCGCCTCGAGCGCCGGCCGGAGGATGGCGACGGGGGCGCGATCGTCGGTCACGGCGCGGGGACGAGCGAGGCGATTCCGCGTCGGGCCGAGACGATGCAGTCGGCCACGCCGACGCCGCGGTAGGAGTTGCCCACCAGTTCGATCCCGGGACGCTCCGTCACCGCCGCTTCGATGCGGGCGACCCGGTCCAGGTGGCCGACCTCGTACTGGGGCTGAGCGGAGTCGTACCGGCTGAGCACGACGACGTCGGGGTCGGTCTTGATGCCGAGCAGCTCCTTCAGATCGTCGCGCGCGCGGGTGATGATCTCGTCGTCCGTCAGCGCCGCGACGTCGGGGCCGAGGGCGCCGCCGACGAACGCCCGCAGCAGCGCGGTCCCCTCGGGGGCGCGGCCGTCGTACTTGTTGTGGGCGCAGGTGCAGGCCATGCAGAACCGGTCTTCGATGGCCGGCACCACGAAGCCGTACCCCTTCGCCGCCGGCACCGCCTCGGCGGGCCAGGAGAAGCTGATCGTGGCCGAGCCGGTGGTTCGAATCGCCGACAGCTCGTCCGCGAGGTCCCCGTCCAGCAGCGCGGCGGCGGCGCGGGCGGGGAGGGCGAGGACGGTCCCGTCGCCGTCGAGCTCGTCGAGGGACTCGATGCGTCGCCCGGTGGTGAGGGTGACGCCGTCCAGCTGCAGTCGTTCGACGAGCGCATCGACGACGGTCTGCATGCCCGAGGCGGGTGTCTGGAAGAGGCTGTAGCGGGCGCCGGAGGCGGCGGGCTTCCCCTTGGCGGCGGCCTGCATGCCCTTGATGAGGGAGCCGTATTTGCGCTCCATGTCCAGCAGCCGCGGCATCGTGGCGCGCAGGCTGAGTTTCTCGGGATCGCCGGAGTAGATGCCCGCCACCAGCGGCTGGGCGAGGCGATCGAGGGCCTCGTCCCCGAGCCGCCGTCGCACGAACGACGCCAGGGTCTCGTCGTCGGTGTCCGAGGCCCCCTCCCGCACCGGAATCGAGGTCTCCCGGAGCATGCGGAGCTTGCCCCCGAACGACATCACGGGGCTCAGGGCGAAGGGCCAGATCTTGGTCGGGGCCAGCAGCATGAGGCCATCCGGCAGCGGCAGGAGCCGGCCGTCCTTCACGATGCGGGCGCCGCGGTCGGGGATGTCCCGGGTGGGGATGAGGTCGACGTTCAGCCGCTCGCACAGCTCGATCGCGGCGGGCTTGGTGCGGACGAAGGAGTCGGGCCCCCGCTCCATGAGCAGCCCGTCCCGATGCTCGGTGGCGAGCACCCCGCCGAGCCGGTCGCACGCCTCGATGAGTTCGACTTCGCAGCCGGCATCGCGGGCGACGAGGGCGGCGCTGAGGCCGGAGATGCCCCCGCCGACGATCGTGATCTTCACGCGGCGGTCACCGCATGCACGTACTCGATGAGGCGGGCGACGTTGTCCACCGGGGTCGGCGGGAGGATGCCGTGGCCCAGGTTGAAGATGTGGCCGGGGCGGCCCGCGTTGGCGTCCACCACCTCCTGCGCGCGCGACAGCATGTAGTCCACGTCGGGGGTGATGATCGCGATGGGGTCGAGGTTGCCCTGCACCGGCTGGTCCTCCCCGAGGCGGAGGCGGGCACCGGCGAAGTCGGTGTGGAAGTCGACCCCGATGACGTCGCCGCCGGCCTTCTGGATCTGCTCCAGCAGCGGCCCGGTGCCGGTGCCGAAGTGGATCAGGGGGACGTCGGGGTGCCGCGCCTTGAAGCCGCTGATGAGCGCGGAGGTGTGGGGCCGGGCGAAGTTCGCGTAGTCGGCCGGCCCCAGCGCGCCGACCCAGCTGTCGAACACCTGCACCGCCTGCGCGCCTGCGTCGACCTGCCCCGCGAGGTACTCGATGAGCCCCTCCACGAGCTTGCCGCAGAGCGCATGCCACGCCCCCGGATCGCCGTACATGAGCAGCTTGGCGTGCATGAAGTTGCGGGAGCCGCCGCCTTCGCAGGCGTAGGCCGCGAGGGTGAAGGGGGCGCCGCAGAAGCCGATCAGGGGGACGTCGTCGGCGAGCGCCGCCCGGGTGGCGCTGATGCCTTCCCAGACGTAGCCGAGATCACCGGCCACATCGGCCACGCGGAGCTTGTCGACGTCCGCCCCGGTGCGCACGGGGGGACCGAGCTGGGGACCGCCCTTGGGGTAGTCCAGGTTCAGCCCCATGGCCTCCAGGATGAGCAGCAGGTCGCTGAACACGATGGCCGCGTCGGCGCCGATCCGCTCTTGCGCGAACACGGTCGTCTCCGCCACCAGCTCGGGGTTGGAGCACAGTTCCTGGAAGGTCACGCGCGCACGAAGCTCGCGGTATTCGCTCATGTAGCGGCCCGCCTGGCGCATCAGCCAGACCGGCGTGTAGGGCACGGGCTCGCCGCGGCAGGCCTTCATGAAGGGGGACGAAGATGAGGGATGCGGCGACATGGCGGCGGATGGTAGCAAAGGGCGTGCATACCGCTCGGGCCACTGCTTGTTCGTTGATCTTTGCCCTCGGCTGCGGCCCCGGCGAAGAGCCCCTGGAGCTGCCTGCTCCCGACCCGATCCACGATGAGGTCGACGTGTTCGTCGGCACCGGGGGGCGCGGGTTCGGCGTCGGCTCGACCTACCCGGGGCCGCGCATGCCGTTCGGCATGATCCAGCCCGGGCCGGACACCCAGGGCGAGTTCGCCACCATCTCCGCCCAGCATTGCGCCGGCTACCGGGGGGAGGACCCCTGGATTACCGGCTTCTCGCAGATCCACAGCCACGGCATGGGCACCGCCGACTACGGCGTCATCCTCCTGCAGCCCCAGCAGAACTGGACGGGCACCCGGGACGAGCTGGAGTACCGGCTCGCCAAGGGGGCCGAGGAGGGCCGGCCGGGTTACTACGCGGTCGAGCTCGAAGGCGACGCGGGCATGATCGACGTCGCCCTCACGACCGCCGATCGCGCCGCCGTGCATCGCTACACGTTCCCCGAAGCGGCAGGCGCGGGCGTGCTCCTGGACCTCGCCCACACGCTGCCGGACGGCACCTTCCACGACGCCGAGTTGACGACCGACGGGGCGGAGCTGTCGGGGTGGACCCACTTCAGCGGCGCCTACTCGGGCCGCCACGGGGGGGAGCAGATCAGCTTCGTCGCCCGGTTCGATCCCGCTCCCACGGTGGTCGAGTCGTGGGACGAGGAGGACGCCGTGGGCGCCCACCTGAGCTTCGACGCGACCGAGGTGACGGTTCGCATCGGCATCTCGTTCCTGGATGTCGACGGGGCCCGCGCGAACCTGGACGCCGACGTCGGCACGGCGAGCTTCGACGAGGTGCTCGAGGACGCCGAAGCCGTCTGGGAGGACCGGCTGGCGGCGTTTGCGGTGGCGGGCGGGAGCGACTTCGACCGCGCCGTCTACGCCTCGTCGGCGTACCACGCGCTGATGATGCCGACGCTGCTGACGGACGCCGATGGGCGCTACCCGGGCTTCGACGGCGAGGCCCACGAGGCCGACGGCTTCACCTACTACTCCGACTTCTCGCTGTGGGACACGTACCGCACCCAGCATCCGCTGCTGAACCTGATGTGGCCGGAGATCCAGTCGGACTTCCTCGCGAGCCTGATGGCGATGCACGACCAGGGCGGCCACGTGCCTCAGTGGCCGCTGGGGACGGGCTACACGGGCGGGATGATCGGCAAGCCGGAGACGGTGGTGTTCGCCGACGCGCTCATCCGCGGGGTCGGCGGCGATGCGGTCGATCTGGACGACGTGGTCGAGGCGCTGCTCATCACCGCCGACCAGAAGGAGCGGCACGCCGAGTACGTCGAGCGGGGCGGCTGGATCTCGATGGACACCGGCGGCAACTCCGTGTCGATCACGATGGAGTACGGCTGGGCCGACGCCGCCTTCGCCAACCTGGTGTCGCTGGCCGGCGACAACGAGCTCGCCGCGGACCTGCGTGATCGGTCGCGGGGGTGGCGGAACCTGTTCGACTCCGAGACCGGCTTCGTGCGCCCCCGGGCGGCCGACGGCACGTGGCTGGATCCCTTCGACCCGGAGACGCACTACGACCACTTTGTCGAAGGGAACGCCTGGCAGTACACCTTCATGGCGCCGCAGGACGTGCCCGGTCTCGTCGAGGGGTACGGCAGCACCGAGGCGCTGCTGCAGCGGCTGGACCAGTTCTTCCTCTTCGCCAGCTACGAGGAGGACCCCGTGGCGGTGCCGCCGATGCAGTACTGGCACGGCAACGAGCCCGACATCCACAGCGCGTTCCTGTTCGCGTTGCTGGGCCAGCGGGACCAGTCGGTGTTGTGGAGCCGCTGGGTCGAGGATGCGCACTACGGCCTCGGCTACGAGGGGCTCCCGGGTAACGAGGACGCCGGCACGATGGGCGCCTGGTACGTCTTCAGCGCCGGCGGGCTGTACCCCATCGCGGGGACGACGGACTACGTGCTGACCGAGCCTCGGTTCCCGCTGGTGCGGTTGCGCGCAGGCGACGGATGGCTGACGACGGCGAAGGTCGGGGACGGCCCGTGGGACCAGATCACGGTGGACGGTCAGGTGTGGACGCAGCCGATCGTGCCGTGGAGTGCGATCGCCAACGGGGCCGAGATTCTGTGGTCGACGGCTGAGTAGATCGCCCCGCGGGTAACGGGGCAGCCTCACGCCAGGGTTTGCGTTACGCCTGGGTAGGCAGGCGCTTCGGGGACCCTGGCGGCGAGCATCGGCGTTACGCCTGGGTCAGCAGGCGCTTCGCCCGCCCTGGCGGCGAGGCTCGGCGTTACGCGCGTTTAGGCAAGCGCTTCGGGGGCCCTGGCGGCGAGGGTCGGCGTTGGGGCGGGGGCCAGGTTCAGCGGGTGATCGTCACCGTCCGCCTCGTCGGCAGACCTTCGACGATGCTGACGGCTTGATCGGGCCACTCGATGCGAAGGTCCACGACCTCGTCTTCGCCCAGCCCGAGGATCACCTCGGGGAGCCCCGAGCTCAGTGACGTGCCCGCCCGCACCCGCCGGCTGGTGATGCAGCTGCCGTTGGCGCTCGCCTGGACCCAGGCGCCGATGGCGTGGCGGTTGTTCGTGCCCGGCTGATCCAGCACCACGCGGAGCCAGGCGTTCTCCGTGCAGTAGCCCCGGTGCAGGCGGAGCCCCTGGTCCAGGCCCCAGGTGATCATCTCCGGGAAGCCGTCGCGGTTCAGGTCCGCCGAGACCGCGGTGCGCGTGGGCGCCACGTTGCCGATGCCGAGCCCGACTCCGGCGGGGAACCACTGGTCCGTCGGGAGCGCCGGGAACCACAGCCCGTCGGCCTGCTCGACGGCGTTGGCGGCCCCCCCGGGGGCGCCGTTTGGCTTGCTCGGCATGTACCCGAAGGCGCTGAACAGCTCGAGGAAGCCGTCGTTGTCGATGTCGAGCCACTCGGTGCCCCAGGCGATGTCCGCGGCGGGGTCGTTGTTCAGCCCGTCCAGCTGCAGCGACAGGTCGGTGAAGGTCCCGGCGTCGTTGCGGCCCAGGAACGTGCCCCCGATGTCGGTGACGTGCACGTCCTCGTCGCCGTCGTTGTCGTAGTCCGCGATCGCCAGCCCCATGCCGTACATCGGCAGATCCAGGAGCGCTTCGGGGGCATGCTCCAGCGGGCGCTCGGGGTCCCCCGTGCCGCGCAGGAAGATGCTCGGCGGGTTCTCCGGCTCGGCCCCCAGATCGTTGACCACGTACAGGTCCAGCCAGCCGTCCCGGTCCGCGTCCAGCCAGCCCGCGACGTACCCGTGGCCGTCGTCCTCGACCGGGAGCACGGCGTCGATCACGTCGACGAAGCTGCCGTCCTCCTGCTGCAGGAAGAGCGAGTCGCGATCGGGGTCGTAGATCACGTCGGGGAGGATCGCGCCGGCTCCGTGCCGCGCCACGTACACGTCCAGATCGCCGTCCTGATCCACGTCCGCCCACGCCGCGGACATCGAGCGCGCGTCGGGCCCCTCCAGCAGGCCGGTCGGATAGAACAGCCCGCCGCGGTTCTCCAGCAGCAGGTCGGGGCCCCGCCGCAGCAGCAGCAGATCGGGGTCCCGGTCGCCGTCGTAGTCCGCCGCGCTCGCGCCCACGGTGAAGGCGGCGTCCAGCAGCAGCTCCAGCGGCAGCCCAACCCCGGCCGCGTCGTCCCCCGTGACATCGGCGAAGTGGCGGACCGAGGCGTCCGCATCCGTCACCACCAGATCCAGCCGTCCGGGGATGAACTCGGCCACGACGAAGCCCCCGATCAGCTCCACGTCCAGCGAGCTGTAGCCGTTTGCGGTGTCGTCCCAGGGCGGGTTCGCGGGCGTGAACCCGACGCCCGCGGCCTCGGTCACGTCTTGGAACAGCAGCGGGCTGTCTTCGCAGACGATCGGGGTCGTGTAGGTGGTCGAGACGAGGACCAGTTCGTCGTCGGGGTCGGTCCAGTCCGGCACCGAGTCGTCGTCGTCACCCTGGGTGCCGAAGAAGTCGCACCCGCCCAGGAGCACGACCAGCGCCAGGAGCGGGGCCGTCCTCAGAGGACCTGTTCCAGGATGGGACTCAGCACCCCCTCGTCGGTGCGGATCGCGCCCGGGGGGAGCAGGAAGTAGCGGTGGGTGCCGGCGCGGGTGCGGTCGGCCATTTCGATCATGCGCCCGGTGTCGTGCGCGTCGAGCATGAAGCTGGGCTCGCGGTCGTCGTCGATGACCTCGCCGCGGTCCAGCCGATCGAGCACGTGGCCGCCCTTCAGGTCGAGGGCGTAGACGAACGAGTTGGTCGGGCACGTGTGGTACGGCACGTGCGGCTCGACGATCTCCAGGGCTCCGAACCGGGTGTGGAGCCGCAGCGCGAAGTTGTCGAACTGGGCGACCCCCAGCGTCGAGCGGCAGCCGTAGGCCCGGAGCGAGAGCAGCTTGCTGGCGTAGCCCACCTGCCGCCCGCTGACGACCGTCGACATCGAGTAGCTCATCCAGCGGCCGGGCTCGGCGGTGGGGATGCTGATCGCTTCGCTCACCGGCACGAGGCCGTCGTGGCCACCCAGGTCGAGGTCCCACTTGAGCCGCTCGGGCAGGTCCGAGGCCGGCATGGCGAAGCCGATGAACGCCGACGGCAGGATCCCGCAGTCGATCTGCACCCACGCCGGCATGCCCATGTCCTTGCCGCCGTAGGCGAGGCCGTTGAGCCGGTTGACGATGTGGTGGAAGGCGAGGTTGTCCGGGTCGTCGGCCGCGACCATGTGCAGGTCCGCGCCGAACGGCGAGGGGTGCAGCAGGTCCAGGTTGGCCTTGCGGCCGAAGGCGTAGGGGGTGAGCCCGGAAGCGACGAGATCGGCGATGAGGTGCATGCGCGCGCGAGCCTACTGCAAGACGAGGTCCACGGTGTAAGGCACCGGCGGCCCACGCCGTCCCTCCTGCCAGCGGTACCCCGCGATCCACAGCCAGAGCGGCGCGCCCGGGTCGAAGCCCGACGTGCTGAAGGCGATCTCCGGGCCCGGTCCGGGGGCGTCGCCCTGCGCGAAGCCGGCCTGTCCGCCCTCCCACAGGCCGGTGAGCGCGAGGTCCAGATCCGCGTCGTCGTCCTCCCAGTCCAGGACGATGCGCAGCCGGGGGTGGTCCACGCCCTCGGGCACGCGGAAGGCGTAGCAGTCGAAGTCACCCTCGACGTAGCCCAGCACGAGCGAGTCGATGGTGCCGGTGATCCGGGTCAGCTCCCCCGTCGGCGCGAGGCGGCCCAGGTCCTGGCCCTCGGGGGCGAAGCACGAGCCGACGGTGGTGTCGTTGGGTTCGGTGTCCTCGGCGAAGACGTAGCTGGGGGACGAGTCGATGGCGCCGTCGCAGTCGTTGTCGAGGCCGTCCAGCCAGACGTCGGGGGCGCCGGGGAAGACCGTCGCGTCCAGATCGTCGCAGTCCTCGCCGGCGTAGGCGCCGTCGCCGTCTTCGTCGACGCAGCCGGGCAGCAGCAGCAACGCCAGCAGCAGAGTCAATGTGGTCGCGACGGGGGTCAGCCGCGTGCGCGACACCGTCGGCGGGGGCGGTCCCTCGAACCGGTCGATGGGCCACACCGCGGCGACCGCGAGGCACAGCACCAACGGGCTGAGGAACCACAGGTTCTTGTCCGCCGCGAACGGCAGCACGGGGTGGATGGCGAGGGCGGGGACCAGCGCGCCCGCGCTCCCGACCACCAGCACCGAGGCCCAGGGGCCCGCCCCCGCACGGGTGGCGCGTCGCCAGCCCATGAAGATCGTCGCCCCGACGACCACCGCCCCCGCGGCCCGCACGCCGGGGGTGAACTCGCGGCCGTGGCCCAGCACGGGCGCGGCGATGGCGTCGAGCACGGCGAGGGCGGCTTCGCGGCCCAGCGGGAGGTCGGCGGTGCCGAAGAGCTTCGCCGGCTCCGCCCCGTGCACCAGGAGGGCGCCGTAGCCGAGGAGTCCGACGAGCGTGCCGGCGCCCAGGGCGAGGGCGGCGTCGCGGGCCCGGTCGGGGGCCAGCCAGGCGGGTCGGAAGACCACCAGCCAACCGATCCAGGCGAGCATCGGCGACCACGCCGGCCAGTCGACCATCAGCAGCGTCGCGGCGGCTACGCCGAGCCACTTGGGGGAGCCTCCGTCGTGGCGGGCGAGCACCCCGTGGAGCAGGTAGGCGGTCCAGGCGACAGCGATCGCGAGCAGCGCCTGGGGCGTCCAGAAGGCTCCGCAGAGCACCATCGCGGGGGTGGCCGCGGCGAGGGCGGCAGCGGCCAGGCGGCCGGCCGAGGGGAGCGCGATCGAGGCCAGCGCAGCCGCGGCGGCGACCCCCCCGACGCCCACGACCAGGGCCGCGAGCCCCGGGTCCGAGCCGAACAGCGCGCCGATGGCGTCGTGGGTCGGAGGGCGGTGGTAGGGGCGGGTGAACGCCTCGGGGAGCCGCAGGGCGGGCCCCAGTTCAGCGTGCCGGTTCAGCCGCAGGAGCACCGCGAGGCCGGCGACCAGCGCGGCTGCGAGCCAGGTGAGCGGGCGGTACCAGCGCGGGGTGTCAGTCGGAGCCGTTGCAGTCCCAGTCGGTGCTGTCGCCGGGCGGATCCCACACGGCGGGCGAGTACAGGACGTCGCTGTCGTCGCAGTCGCCGCCGACCTCGCTGAAGCCGTCGCCGTCGTCGTCGTACCAGTCGGTGCCTTCGTCGACCACGAGGTTGCAGTTGTTGTCGATGCCGTCGCCGAGGTCGGCCGCGGTGGCGTAGTAGTCCTCCGCCGCGCCGGGGTAGATGCCGGCGTCGGAGTCGTTGCAGTCGCCGCCGTTCTCGCTGAATCCGTCGCCGTCGGCGTCGGTGTTGACGGTGCCCTCGTCGAAGACGCCGTCGCAGTCGTTGTCGAGCGAATCGGGCAGCTCGGGGGCGCCGGGGAACGTCGCGGGATCGGCGTCGTCGCAGTCACCGCCAAGCTCGGTGTAGCCGTCGCCGTCGTCGTCGACCGCGTCGGTTCCGTTGTCGACGATGCCGTCGCAGTCGTCGTCGGCGCCGTTGACCACCTCGGTGTTGCCGGGGAAGGCCTGGTCGTCGCCGTCGTTGCAGTCGCCGATGGTCCAGCCGCCGAGGCAGGCGACCTCGTTCTCGCAGTAGCCGTCGCCGTCGTCGTCGTAGACCACGGTGCCTTCGTCGACCCGGCCGTCGCAGTTGTCGTCGATGCCGTTGACGGTCTCCTGGATGGTGGGGTCGGGGTAGC
>PVBE011688571.1_pt1 | contig 23953 bp, 26 predicted proteins | sample 1631181 | NCBI WGS metagenome assembly PVBE01 (sample SAMN08397723, study PRJNA350692) | Marine metagenome, whole genome shotgun sequencing project. | isolation source: water | place: Pacific Ocean | collected 2012-04 | reverse complement strand
GATCGCACAGAACCGGCGCGAACTGATTGTCGTTGGTCCGCCGAGGCTGATGATAGGACACAATCCGGTCGTGAGTGCGTATACGGGAAGGCCACTCAGCCGATACCTGAACTGGGTGGAGACGGCGACTAACGGCGAGCTCGTATTCGCCACCTTCGAAGGTGACGTTCCGGAGGATGAGGATAGGGAGTTCGGCATCGCGAGTGAGGGTGAAGCAGACGCCTACTTCGCTGGGGAATACCACTGGAACCTTCACCATGAGTTGTTTCGACTTTTTGGTGGCGCCATGCCGATGGGGCTCAGCCTCGAAGAGTTCATGGGCTGGTTCTACCACCGGGGAGGCGAGCAGTCGTGGAACAAGCTAAGTGAGCGATTCAATATTAAAGCGTTTGCCGCTACCACGTTGGGCTACCAGTCTGTCGGCTGGTTCACCGAGGAGGTCCAGTCAGTTGGCGACTTCGAGGGTAAGGTCATGGATATGCCGGGGGTTATCGGCTACATCATGTCTCACATGGGTGCAGAAGCGGACGACTACATTCTCGAAGGACCAATCGTCGAGGCACTGAGGAACGGCACCGTCTACGCAGCGGAGCGATCCAGCCCAGCCAACGACATGCCCGAGGGGTATCACACGGGTGTGAGATATTTCTACCCTGAGGTCGTGCACGAGCCGCATACCTTCTCGGCGCTGGGATTCAATATCGATGTGTGGAATGCTCTCACGGCGAATCAGCAACGCACGATCCAGCACGTCTCGATGGCGCACATGAGCTACGCCATGGCCGAGTCGACCGCGGAAAACTCGAGGCTTCTGCGGGAACTACAGGAAGTGCATGGCATCCAGATCAGGCGGTTTCCCCGCGAAGTCATGCTACGTATCTGTGAACTATCCGCACAGTACGTGCGAGAAGAGCTTGCCTCGACAGACGAGTTCTCGCGGCAGGTGGTCGATTCCTATATCTCCTACCGCGATGAGGCGATGGATTGGAGCGAAGTTACGGTTGCACATTTCCTCGAGAACCGGCGTTTACCGTTCTCTTACACAAGCACCTAGAGAGCGCGCAAAATGGAGTAGTGAAGCAATGGCGATGAATACAGCGGTACGTTTATTTTGGGCTGGTACGCTCGGGGCGTTGCTCGCGATTCCGGTGGCGGCGCATCATTCCTTCGCAGCGAACTACCTGATGGACGACGAGATCCCGATTGAGGCAACGGTCACCAGTTTTCGCGTCGCGAACCCGCACTCGGTGATTTTCGTAGATGTGGTCGATGACGCGGGAGAGACCGAGCAGTGGGTGATTGAGATGAGCACTCCGACTACGTTGCGTAACGCTGGGTGGACCAGCGCGACGCTGCCGGTAGGAACGAAGATTACAGCCATCGGACATCCGACCCGATCGGGTGCGCCGACGCTTGCCTTGATAAAGATCGTGCTTGAGGATGGCAGTGAATTGCTGGCGCCCTGAAGATAGAGTGGAGTGAACATGAATCCGATCGTCAAGCCTGCTCTATTGCGCCGGGCAGCGTGTGTTCTGGTGGCCCAAGCAGGTCTTATCGGTCTGTCTTTCGGCCAGGAGCAGCATCCACTTCAGCATCAGCTGAGCGGAACCTGGCACTATTGGTTCGAGGACAACGACGCGCGGGAAATCGAGGAGGACGTCTCGATCGATCCGTCTGTGTTGACCGATGCCGCGAAGGCTTACCAGGAAACATTTGACCCGGAGCGAGACGATCCGCAGCATTCCTGCCGCCCGGTCGGTACGCCCAATCTGACGCGAGTACCCTTCGCGTTGGAAATCGTGAACCTGGGAGACAAGCTGTACATTCTCTCGGCGCTTCTCGGCTCCACCCGCCGTATCTACCTGGATGACAACGGGCCGGAGCCTGATTTTTCGAATCAGTACGGTTTCTCGACGGGAATCTGGGAGAATGACATGCTCGTCGTGACAACCACCCATATCTCTGAGCAGCCTTTTATCGGCAGCGAGGGTCTGCCGTACTCAGGCGATCCGGACGCCCATGTCATCGAACGCTACCATCTCGAGGATGACGGCCAGACGCTTGTAAACGAAATTACCGTAGTTGATCCCAGGTACTATATTGGCGGTGCCCATCTGCAGATCGCGTGGAAGAAGAGCGACGCACCTATCATTATCGATGACTGCTTTCTGGCAACCTACTAGCACTGTGATTTGACCGGCAATGAAGCGACTGGAGTCGTTCTAGGGGAGGCAGGTCAACTGCCGCCAGTGAACTTGCCGGTGCAGTGACAGGCGACCTGTATATCTTCCATTCGTTTGACTCCGCATCAAAGCCTCGGCGTCGTCCTTAAGATAGGCAGAAGCTGCTTCGGAGGAGCGCGGGGATGCCGTTGGGACCACTTCCACGGTCGCCGCCGCTATTACGCATATCGATCGACTGTGCGCTACATGCGTCTCCGTCCCCGGAAGTAAGCTCGCACGATCAGTTGAAATCATCGAACAGCGTCAGATCGACCGTTGCGCCGCCGGCCGCATCGGTAAGAAGAATACCGTAGAATCCACCGGCGATCAGGGTGACGGCGGTCGGTCCTGCCAGCACGTTCTCTGTACCGGCCTCCCGAATCGTAATCTCGTAGTTTCCCGCGGCCTTCGGGATATTGGGGACGCCACCGCCCGGAGTTAGTCCGGCTTCCGGCGTTATGCCGGTGAGATCGGTTCCCGGCGGCTGGAGGAATATGTCGATGACGCTGAACAGGCCGGCGGCATTATAGATATTGAGCTTCGCTTCTCCCGCGATCTGACGATAGTCGTCGGCCGAGACAATCGCTACGACCCCTCCAGGTGGTCCCGCGATAAGAAAGGTCGAGAAGCGGCCGGCTGCCGCGGAAAACGGAAAGTCGATCTCAACGACACTCGGGTTACCGGCCGGGCTGACAGTCAGGTTGGGTGCGCCTGCCGGAATCGTTGTGTAGTCGGAGATGGCGCCGAACGCCAGCCCGGAGATCAATGGCGGCGACAGGTCGCCATCGATGCCGATGTCCACGGAGCTTTGACCTGAGGCCCCATTGATGATACGTATTCTCGACTCGAGGCTGTCGTCGACGAACGATAAGTTTGCGCCACCCGAGACGGTCACGGCCACCGGCGCAAAGCCCAGGCCCGCATCGTCAAGTAGCGTGAACAGTGTCGCAAGGCCCGACGGGAATACGAACGGCGTGCTGTTGAGCCGTACGTTTCCGGGGTTGCCCGCCTCGGTCAGTATCAGCTCGTACTCGCCCGCATCGACGGGCGCTGGTGCCATATCCTCTCCGAAGCTGAGACTGCCGAATGGAGTCGCAGCGAGCAGGTCCGTATCCGCGGGTACGAGATAGATGTCTACGGGCCCGAGCATGGGTGCCAGATGCAGGCCGGCACCTTGTAGGATGGTCGAATTCGCTTCGGCGGCCGCCATTTCGACGACTAGCTGCTGAAATTCGCCGGCGATCTCCGTCGCGATAATCGTATAGTCGGTGCCGGCAAAAAGTTCCAAGTCAAAAGAAACGGGCCGTTCCGCCTCTTCGTCTGCCGGCGTGACCTCGAAGTGAAAGGTATAAGTGTCGGCGTCGAAAGTGCCGCCCGTGCTTTCTCTGTAATCCAAATTCGCCTCAAGCACTTCCTCACGGCGAATTCCTATAATCCCCACGCTCGGCGCTGCATGAACGAACGTGACCGATACATCGGGCGGGTTTTTTCGGCCTTCTTCGCAGCCCGATAGTCCCAGGCCGAGTAGGGTGGCGAAAATGCAGAGATTCTGCGGCTTCATAGCGGCGACTCGAATAGCGGAATGCGCAATGGTACAGGCGCATGGTAGCGTAGGAAACTCGATGAAAGGATTCAAAGGAAGTTACCGGGTTGCAGGGATACTGCTGAGCTTCGCACTAATCGGCTCCGCGGCAGCCCAGGAGACCGCGCCGCTGCGCACGCGAAACCTCAGTCCGGTGGTGTCGATATTCGGGCTGCCGACATGGGAGGCCGCGCTCGAAACTGATTCCAACGAACTCTCGCTCATCGGCGAGATGGCCAGTCACTATCGTCTGTCCGCCCGTGGCGAGGAACAGCTGATTCTCGACGGGGAAACCTGGCGCGCGAGTTTACTTTATAAGCGCGGTATCGGCGAGCGTTGGACAGTCGGTGTAGAGGTACCGTTGATCCGCCAATCTGGCGGCGTGCTCGACGACGTGATCGACGGCTGGCACGCATTCTTCAATCTCCCGGAGGGTAACCGCAATCGGCTGCCCGAGGATCGACTCGATTTCCGCTACAGTGATCGTAATGTGAACGCGTTTACGATCGACGGATCCAGCAGCGGGCTGGGTGATACGCAGGTCAGCTTCGGTCGAGAGATCGGCGGCGACTCGAGGAGTTTCCTGCGTGCGATCGTCAAGTTACCCACCGGAGACGGGGCCGCGCTCGCGGGCAGTGGCGCCACGGATGTGGCTGTCACATTGCTCCGCCGGGGCCTGACGATCAGGTGGTCGCGGGAGATCGGCTATTACTGGGGAGTCGGCCTCATGCGGCTTGGCGAGCCCGAGTTCCTCGCGTCACGCAATGAGGATTGGGTCGTATTGGGAGTCCTTGGTGGAAGCTGGCGGCCGTTCCCGAAGATTGGGCTCAAGGCACAGCTCGATTATCACAGCCGTTTCTACGACAGTGCACTGGACGAGTTGGGTAAGGACTCGATTCAGGCGAGTATCGGTGGCTGGTGGGCGCTCGACGATCGGAGGACGGTGAATTTCGCGATCAACGAGGGTCTCGTCGTTCGAACGGCCCCAGATGTATCATTGCATCTCAGCTTCTCATGGGAGTTCTGAACGATCGCTTTATAATCCACTGGTCATGTATCGAACGCTCGCGCTATCGTTGCTGCTTCTGATCGGCTGCACAGAGTCGCCCGATGCGATCGACGTCGGTTCGACCTCGGAGGCAACCTTGACCGAGTTCACGTCGGTATCTCGCGAGGTCGCCACAGAGGCGATGAGCGGCAGCGAGCTCAAAACGCCGGCCGCATACCTCCGCGAGCCGGGATTCGCGGGTGCGGACCGGGCGCGAGGGGAGCTTCTGAGTCTTGCGTGCCAGGCTTGTCATACGCTCGGCGAGGGAGAGAATGCGCTTCTTGGGCCTAACCTCTTCGGCATCTTCGGCCGGGCGTCGGCGGCAACGGAGAGTTTCGATTACTCGCCGGTATTAAGCGCTGCCCAAATCGTCTGGACGCCGGCGATCCTCGATGTCTGGGTGACTGATCCGGAAGAGTTTCTGCCCGGCAATGATATGGTTTTCGCGGGCTACTCCTCGGCCACGGATCGGCGCGACCTCATCGCCTTCTTGTTACATAAGACCAGTGGTCTCGCCGATTAACCGCTAGATTCCGGCGCGCAGCGTTAGATCGTCTCGAATACGGAAAACTGCAGCCGAATTTTGTGGTCTAATTCAAACAATACCCGGCAACTGCCCATGGGTCTTGCTTCTCTCATGAGGGTCTGGGGCAACTTGCAAGGAAGCTGACATGTGAGCGAAGAAGAACATACCGACGCGCAGATGACGACTCTGGATAACACGATCGAACGACGCGTTGCTAGCGATCGGCGACGGCTGACACTGCGGACCATTATTCAAAGCGGCTTTACGCCACGACGTCGAGGCGGTCGGCGAGAAGGCGAACATGACAGCCTCATCGACTGGCACGAGCCGGGCCTTCTCTTCCTGGCGCTTGCGATTCTACTCTTGAGTGTCACCGATGCGTTCTTCACGCTGACCCTCCTTACGAACGGCGCCAAGGAGGCCAACCCCGTGCTGGCCTACGTTCTCGAGCGCTACCCGGGATACTTCGCGGTACTCAAGATGGTATTGACGGGTGGTGGCGTAATAGTGCTCGTCGTGATGGCCCGGGCCAAGGTGTTCAGGATCGTCCGGGTGAGAACTATTCTGCAGTGCTTTCTCGGAGCCTATGTGTTCCTCGTCTTCTACGAGCTGTGGATGTTGAGAGGGATGCTCTGAGGCAAGCTCGACAACGTCGGTAGTGATCTATCCCTGCCGTTTTAACTTGGCTACACTACGCCTGCACCTCGCAAAGTCCCCTGGTCGGCGGGCAATAAATCATGAGCACACGATTACAACGGCAATACGAGTCGTCGCCGTTTCATGGCGCCAACGCGCCTTACGTCGAGGCGTTGTATGAAGCTTATTTGAGCGATCCCACCAGCGTGCCCGGCGAATGGCGCCAACTGTTCGTCGGTCTGGGGGGAGATGCCGCGATTCGTGACGTCGCACATGCGCCGCTCGTCCAGGCGCTTGCGACGCGGCTCAAATCACCCCATGCCCTGGGCCCGAATGGGGGTGCGGCTGCACAGCCTTCGAGCCAGGCCAGCGAAAAGCAAGCGGCCGTTTCGCGCTTGATACAGGTCTACGGCATGCGGGGTCATCAGATCGCGGACCTCGACCCGCTCGGCTTGTGGCAGCGCCACACTCCCGCCGTGTTGAAGTTCGACTATCTCGGCCTGGACGATGCCGATCTGGACACGGAGTTCTACACCGGCGGACTCGCCGGGACCGGTCACGCTCGCATGAAACTCAAGGAGATTCTGCAGCTGCTCAAGACGATCTACTGCGGGAAGATAGGCGCTGAATTTGCACATCTCTCGCGCGCGCGGGAACGCCTCTGGCTCAGGGAGCGGTTCGAGGCCGAAATGGCTAATCGCAGCTACGACGGAGAGGAGCAACGCCGAATTCTGGAGAGTCTCAACCGCGCCGAGGGCATCGAGCGTTATCTCAATACTAAGTACGTCGGGCAGAAGCGCTTCTCACTCGAGGGAGGCGAGGCGCTGATCCCGCTGCTCGATAATTTGATCCAGGGCGCGGGAGAACGCGGCGTGCAGGAGATCGTCATCGGTATGGCGCATCGCGGCCGATTGAATGTCCTGGTCAACGTGCTCGGCAAGTCACCCCAGGAGTTATTCTCCGAGTTCGAGGATGTTCACGATTCTGCAGAACTGTCCGGTTCTGGCGATGTGAAATATCACATGGGCTTCTCGTCGGATATCCGTACGAGCGGGGAAAACGTTCACGTCGCACTGGCGTTCAACCCATCCCACCTGGAGATCGTCGATCCCGTCGTGGAAGGTTCGGTCAAGGCCCGGCAGGATCGCCGGGGCGATGCGGAAGGTAATCAGGTCTTGCCCGTGCTGATTCACGGCGATTCCGCGATCGCCGGGCAAGGGGTCGTTGCTGAGACATTCCAGCTGTCTCAGACCAGAGAGTTCTACACCGGCGGTACTATTCATGTCGTGGTCAACAATCAGATCGGATTCACGACGAGCGATCAGCGGGATACGCGATCGACGCCGTATTGCTCGGATATTGCGAAGATGGTCGAGGCGCCGGTTCTGCACGTCAACGGTGACGATCCGGAGGCAGTCGTTACGGCGATTCGACTCGCGCTGCGATACCGGCAGGTATTTCACAAGGATGTGGTGGTCGATCTGGTCTGCTATCGGCGACTCGGGCACAACGAAGTGGACGAGCCGTCCGCAACCCAGCCGATCATGTATCAGGCGATCAAGCGCCATGCCAGCGTTCGTACGCTCTACGGAACGGCGCTTACCGAGCGAGGTGCCGTGACCAGCGAGGAACTGACGGCGATGGCGGAAGCTTATCGGAATTGCCTAGATGCCGGTCATAGCCCTAACGATGAATGTCTCGGGATGATCGGTAATCAGTATACGATTGACTGGAGCCGGTATGGGAGCGATCTAAGTGGAGCCGTTAAGACCGCGATCCCGAAGACGCAGCTCGAACGGCTCAGCGAGCGTGTGAACTCGATCCCGGAGGACTTCAAGCTCCATCCCCGCGTGCAGAGAACGCTGGATGATCGCGTCAAGATGGCAGCCGGCCAGCTCGAGATCGACTGGGGATTCGCGGAGACGCTCGCCTACGCCAGCCTGCTGGTGGACAACTACCACATCCGGGTGATCGGCCAGGACACAAGGCGGGGGACATTCTTTCACCGCCACGCGACATTTTTCAATCAGAAAAACGGCGCGGAGTATACGCCGCTCGACCATATCGGAGAGACCGCGACGGCGTTCACGATTGCGGATTCGCTGCTATCGGAAGAAGCCGTACTCGGCTTCGAGTATGGTTACAGCACGACGTCGCCCGACTGCCTCGTGATATGGGAAGGCCAGTTCGGTGACTTCGTCAACGGCGCGCAAGTCGTCATCGATCAATTCATCAGTTCCGGGGAGGCGAAATGGGGCAGGCTCAGTGGGCTGACGCTCTTCCTCCCGCATGGCTACGAAGGCCAGGGCCCGGAGCATTCGTCCGCGCGCCTGGAGCGTTTTCTCCAGTTATGTGCGGAGCACAATATGCAGGTCTGCATTCCGTCGACGCCCGCGCAGATGTTCCATATGCTGCGTCGGCAGTGCCTGCGGCCCGTTCGGAAGCCCTTGGTTGTGCTGACACCCAAGAGTTTGCTACGCCATCGGTTGTCTGTGTCATCATTGACGGATCTGTCACGCGGGTCGTTTCAGCCGCTGATCGGCGAGACGGAGTCGCTCGTGGCGAAGGAAGTGGAGCGCGTGGTCCTGTGTAGCGGTAAGGTGTACTACGACCTGGTACAGATGCGACGCGAGAAGGAGATCGGCCGAGTGGCGATTGTACGTCTGGAGGAACTGTATCCATTCCCTGTCGAGGCCTATGCGAAGACTCTCGACCGGTATCCGAACGCCGCCGAGATCGTTTGGTGTCAAGAGGAGCCTCAGAACCAGGGTGCGTGGTATCAGATTCGCCATCGTCTGCAGGCGGCACTCGGGTCGAATCGGCGCCTATATTACGCGGGAAGGCACAGTGCCGCTGCGCCGGCGTCGGGTGTCCACGCCGCGCATGTCGTGCAGCAGCAGGCTCTCGTGGCTGCGGCACTGGAAGCGGGCTCGGGGAACGGCGACCTGGATGCGACAAATCTGATGCGCTTGGGAGCGACGGATGAGCATTGAGGTCAAGGTGCCTCAGCTGCCTGAGTCCGTTACCGACGCGACTGTCATCGCGTGGCACAAACGTGCCGGCGATTCCGTTCGTCGCGATGAGAATCTTGTGGATCTGGAGACGGACAAGGTCGTGTTGGAAGTTCCGGCACCGAGCGATGGCGTATTAAAGGAGTTGAAGATCGACGATGGCGCCATTGTGACCGGTGGGCAGGTGCTCGCGTTGCTCGAGCCCGGTGAGGTGGAGCATCCAAAGGCTGCGGCGCCGGTGGCGGAGCCGAAGCCGGCGGCGGACGCGGAGCGATCTTCCGGCAGTGCGGCGGAGCGGCTGGGTCCCGCCGCTCGGCGACTAGTCGAGGAGCACGATCTGGATGCCTCGGCGATCAGCGGCTCCGGCCGCGACGGGCGGGTGACAAAGGCCGACGTCTTGGCGTATCTCGAGACCAGCCGCGTCACAACCGTGGAGCCGGAAGAGGGCCCACGGCTCACGACACCGTCGGTAGGTGGCGGCGTGTCGCGCGCCGAGCAGCGTGTCGCGATGACGCGCCTGCGGACGCGTATTGCGGAGCGCCTGGTCGAGGCGCAGCAGACGGCGGCGATGTTGACGACATTCAACGAGGTCGACATGACCGCAGTCATGAGCCTGCGGTCACGGTATCGGGAGGAATTCAAGGAACGTCACGCAGTCAAGCTGGGCTTCATGTCATTTTTCGTCAAGGCTTCGGTAGAGGCGTTGCGCCGCTACCCCGTTCTCAACGCTTCGCTTGACGAACCGGACATCGTCTATCACGAGTATTTCGATATCGGCGTCGCCGTTTCGACGGAGCGTGGCCTCATCGTACCGATTATTCGCAATGTGGAGGCTAAGAGTTACGCGGAAATAGAAATGGAAATAGCTGACTATGGTGCCCGGGCACGCAGCGGCAGCATCAATATGGAAGAGCTGACGGGTGGCACGTTCACGATTACGAACGGCGGAATCTTCGGCTCGCTGATGTCCACGCCGATATTGAATCCGCCGCAGAGCGGCATACTCGGTATGCATTCCATTCAGCAACGTCCGATCGTCATCGAGGGAAAGATCGAAGCACGGCCAATGATGTATATGGCGCTGACCTATGACCATCGCGTCGTGGACGGTCGTGAGGCGGTAAGATTCCTGGTTGCGTTGAAGGAGTTATTAGAGGATCCAGCGCGGCTGATCTTGCAGGTGTGACTGAACATGAGTGAGAAAGAATTCGATGTCGTCGTGATCGGCGGTGGTCCGGCGGGGTACCCAGCGGCGATCCGGGCGGCTCAGAACGGGCTCAGCGTAGCCTGTATCGACGAGTGGCAAAATCATGACGGCAGTCGTAGCTTCGGGGGCACTTGCCTGAACGCCGGTTGTATACCATCGAAAGCGTTGCTCGAGTCATCGGAGCTCTACCACCGGGCCGCATCGGAGTTCAGCAGGCATGGCATCGGCGTGGGCGAACTCGGTATGGATGTCGGCACGATGCAGTCGCGCAAGGCAGGCATTGTCAAACAGCTCACCGGCGGCATCATTGCGTTGTTCAAGTCGAATGGTGTAACGGCTTTCCAGGGCCATGGCCGTCTGCTCGCCGATCATCACGTCGAGTTCACGGATGCCGATGGTGCAACGGAAACGATCAACGCCAAGCACGTCGTGCTCGCGAGCGGCTCCGCGCCGATCGAACTGCCGGTCGCGCCGTTCGACGGCGAGCTGATCGTCGATTCGTGGGGTGCGCTCGAGTTTAGTGAAGTCCCGAAACGTCTGGGCGTCATCGGTGCCGGAGCGATCGGGCTCGAGCTCGGGAGCGTTTGGCAGCGGCTCGGTGCCGAGGTCGTGATTCTCGAGGCGCTCGACGAGTTTCTCTACATGGCGGATGCACAGATCGCCAAGGAAGCCGGCAAGCATTTTAAGCGCCAGGGCCTGGATATTCGACTCGGCGCGACAATGACGGGCGCCGCTGTCGACGATTCGGGCGTCAGTGTGAGCTACGAGGACGGTTCGGGTGCGCAGGCACTGGAGGTCGACAAGTTGATCGTGGCCGTGGGGCGACGGCCGTTTACGGCCGACTTGCTCACCGATGATGCCGGCGTAGTCCTCGATGAGCGAGGCTTCATCCAAGTCGATGAGAGCTGTCGAACGACTGCGGCCCAGGTCTGGGCGATAGGCGATGTCGTCCGTGGCCCGATGTTGGCTCACAAGGGCACGGAGGAGGGGGTCATGGTCGCAGATCTGATCGCCGGTAAGGTCGGTGAAGTCAACTATGATGCGATTCCGTCGGTGATCTACACCGCGCCGGAGATCGCCTGGGTCGGTAAGACTGAGGCCGAAGTCGAGGCAAGCGGTGTCGCTTACAAGGTGGGGACCTTCCCGTTTACCGCGAATGGCCGCGCTAAGGGTATGGAACAGACGGAAGGTTTGGTCAAGGTCATCACGGTGGAGGATGACGACGAACTCCTGGGCGTGCATATCGTCGGCCCGGTCGCGGGCGAGCTGATTGCAGAGGCCGTGCTAGCGATCGAGTTCTCCGCTTCGGGAGAGGATCTGCAGAGAACCGTCCACGCTCATCCGACGCTGACCGAAGCCATCCACGAGGCGGCCCTGGCAGCCGATAAGCGCGCGATTCACGCCATCAACCGCTAATAAAATGGGGCCAGATTCCTTTTTTCACCGGAGGCGTCGGGTTGTGACGAATCGTTCAAAAAAAGGAATCTGGCCCCATTTTATTCGGGTCCATTTTTCGTTGCGCGGCGACTCCCACAGCCATGCTGTCTGCGTGGCCAAATCCCGCTATCATAGGCGCCCGACAGGGGCTAAATACCTACTGTCATTGGAGTTTCGGAGCGCTACTCACCGGGGACAGCCCATCGCGGCCGGTGCTGCCCCCTGTCTGAGAAGGCCCGGATCATACGCGTAAGCTGGGAGCACAATGGCTGGTCACAGTAAATGGGCGAATATCCGCTTTCGAAAGGGCGCCCAGGACGCCAAACGCGGCAAACTCTTCACTAAGCTTATTCGTGAGATCATGGTTGCGGCGCGTGCCGCAGGCGGCGATCTCACGTCGAATCCGCGTCTCCGCAGCGCGATCGACAAAGCGAAGTCCCAGAGTATGCCCAAGGATAATATCGACCGGGCGATCAAGCGCGGCACTGGCGAGGACGATGGCGCGACTTATGAGGAGGTGCGCTACGAAGGCTATGGTCCTGGCGGCGTCGCGGTCATGGTCGACGGCCTGACCGACAACCGTAACCGTACCGTGGCGGAGATTCGCCATGCGTTCACCAAGTACGGCGGCAATCTCGGCGCCGACGGTGCAGTAGCCTATCTCTTCACGCTCACCGGTTTGATGGGTTACCCGAGCGGTTCCGATGAAGAGAAAATCATGGATGTTGCCATCGAAGCCGGGGCCTCGGATATCGTCTCCAACGACGACGGATCTATCGACGTGCTCAGCGAGCCGGCCGATTTTGGAGTCGTGAAGGACGCCATGACCGAAGCCGGATTGGCCCCGGAGCAGTCGGAGATCACGATGCGGGCATCGACGAGCTCGGAGATTGAAATCGGTCAGGCAGAGACGCTACTGAAATTGCTGGACGCGCTGGACGAGTTGGACGATGTGCAGCAGGTGTACTCTAACGCGGAGATTCCGCAGGAACTCCTTGAGGCCTGAGGGGGCCGCGGGATGAATCGGTAGATCGAGATCAGGTGAAAGAAGGCATTCGCATACTTGGAATCGACCCTGGGTCCCAGATCACGGGCTACGGGTTCATCGATGTCCGCGGTGACAGAACCATTCTCGTGGACTGGGGGACGATTCAGACCTCTGGAGAGCACTGCAGCCGGCTCCGGCAGATTTTCGAGGAAGTTGCGGCGCTCGTGAGCCAACATCAGCCTGCAGAAATCGCGATCGAACGCGTGTTCGTGCACAGAAACGCCGATAGTGCGTTGAAGCTCGGCCAGGCACGGGCCGCGGCACTCTGCGCAACCTTCGAGGCTGAGTTACCGATTTTCGAGTATGCCGCCAAACATATTAAGAAGGCCGTCGTCGGCAGTGGTGGCGCGGACAAGACGCAAGTGCAGCATATGGTTAAGATGTTGCTGGCGATGAAAGTCGATCCACAGGCGGATGCAGCAGATGCTCTGGCGGCAGCGCTCTGTCATTCTCACGAGCGGAACACGCATGCGCTGTTTTGCGAGGCGGCGGTGCAGTCGTGATCGGCTTCCTCAGAGGTACGCTCGTGTCGAAACGCCCGCCGCAGCTGATTCTCGACGTAGGCGGCGTGGGTTACGAGCTCGAAGCACCCATGTCGACGTTCTATAACTTGCCTGAATCCGGCGAGCCGTTGAGCCTCGTCACACATCTCGTTATACGAGACGATGCACATGTTCTCTACGGCTTCGCCTCGGAGGGTGAGCGGGCGCTGTTCAGGAGTCTACTGAAGGTCTCCGGCGTGGGTGCGCGTATCGCACTCGGGATCCTGTCGGGCATCAGTGTCGCAGGCTTTAGGCAATGCGTTCTGGAACGGGATGTGATTGCGTTGACCCGGTTGCCTGGCATCGGACGCAAGACGGCTGAGCGCCTGCTCGTCGAGATGGCCGATCGGCTGCCGGAACAGGATGTGCCCGACGTCGACGGCGGGAATGGCGCGTCGAACGCCGAAGGTGAAGCACACGGTGCGCTGTTGGCGTTGGGTTACAAACCGGCGGAGGCGTTGCGGATGCTGAAGGACCTGGATGCCACGAGTCTGCGTACGGAGGAATTGATCCGTGAAGCGCTTAAACAGATTCATGATCGCTAGCGGTTGTACGAGCAGAGGCCGATGAACGAGGAAGCACGTTTGGTGGAGGGGGCAGGCTCCAGAGAGGACGAAGCGTTCGATCGTGCCGTGCGACCGAAGCGTCTCGAGGAATACGTTGGTCAGGTCAGCGTAAAACGCCAGATGCAGATTTTCATCACCGCGGCGCGCAATCGCGGTGAGGCTCTGGATCACACGTTGATTTTCGGTCCGCCGGGATTGGGTAAGACGACGCTCGCGCACATCGTTGCTAATGAGTTGGACGTCAATCTGCGCCAGACTTCGGGCCCCGTCCTGGAGCGTCCGGGGGACCTGGCGGCGCTGCTCACGAATCTCCAGCCGAACGATGTCCTGTTCGTCGACGAGATTCATCGGCTGAGTCCCGTCGTCGAGGAAGTGCTCTACCCGGCGATGGAAGATTTTCATCTCGATATCATAATCGGTGAAGGTCCCGGGGCACGCTCGATCAAGCTCGAGTTGCCGCCTTTCACGCTCGTCGGAGCCACGACACGTGCGGGGCTGCTGACATCGCCGCTGCGAGATCGTTTTGGCATCGTCCAACGGCTCGAGTTTTACAACAGTGATGAGTTGGCACAGATCGTCACGAGAACGGCGTCAATTCTCGATCTGCCAGCCGATGAGGGCGGCGTAAAACAGATCGCGAGCCGTTCTCGTGGTACGGCAAGAATCGCCAACCGCCTGCTTCGGCGCGTACGTGACTATGCCGAGGTCGAGGGCGATGGCCGCGTCAGCGAGGAGGTCGCGCGGGCTGCCATGGACCTGCTTGAGGTTGACCCGTATGGATTCGATACGATGGACCGCAAGCTCTTGTTGACAGTGATCGAGAAATTCGAAGGTGGGCCTGTCGGTATCGATAATCTGGCTGCGGCAGTCGGCGAAGAACGAGGCACGCTGGAGGATGTCGTCGAACCGTTTTTGATCCAGGAAGGGTTTCTGCAGCGGACGTCACGTGGCCGAATTGCGACCCCGAATGCGTATCAGCATTTCGGCGTGGCTTTACCGAGAGCTTCGCAGACTCCGGATGCCCCGGGGCTGTTCGACTGACGCCGGCGAGAACGATGAGCCAGTTCGTCCTCCCGGTTCGGGTGTATCTAGAGGATACCGATGCGCAGGGTGTGGTCTATAACGCGAGTTATTTCAGGTTTCTGGAGCGAGCCCGAACCGAGTGGTTGCGAACACACGGAGTCGATCACAATCAGATCCTCAAGCAGGAAGGTATCGTGCTCGTCCTGGTGGGTACGGAGGTGAGATTCAACCGGCCGGCGAGGCTTGACGACATGCTGTATGTCACGGCGGAGTTATCCGAGCTGAAAGGGGCGCGGTTTATTTTCGCTCAGGGTATTCATCGCGAGTCTCCCGATGGCGAGCTGTTGTGTCGGGGCATTGCCGAAGTCGCCTGTATGGATGCCGAGCAACGCAAACCCCGGCGTGTGCCAGCGGGGCTTTTGAGTGAGCTAACTGAATGAATGTGAACCTATCTATCGTTTCTCTGATATTGCAGGCGAGTCTCGTCGTGCAACTGGTTATGGCGCTGCTGCTGATCGCATCGATTGGGTCCTGGACGATTATCATCGAGAAAAGCCGGATGCTGAAACAGTCGGTTGCGGCAGCAGACGACTTTGAATCTCGTTTCTGGTCTGGCGGCGATCTGGCGTCGATGTACCGCGATATTGCTCGCGCCGGTAGCGCCCGCATGGGAATGGCCGGAATCTTCGAGTCCGGCTTCCGCGAGTTCGGCCGGCTGCAAAAGCAACAAGGCTTGACCGGCGATCACGTGCTCGAAGGCGCGCGCCGCTCGATGCGGGTGTCGCAAGTGCGTGAGGTCGACCGGCTCGAACACAACCTGGCTGTCCTGGCGACGGTAGGCTCCACGAGCCCTTATGTGGGGCTATTTGGTACCGTATGGGGCATCATGAACTCATTCCAGTCTCTTGCGAACGTGCAGAGTGCAACTCTGGCCCTCGTGGCGCCGGGTATCGCGGAGGCGCTGATCGCGACCGCGATGGGCTTGTTCGCTGCCATTCCGGCGGTCATCTTTTTCAATCGTTTCGCCGACAAGGTCGGCCGCCTCGAGGTGCGATTCGACACGTTTATGGAAGAGTTCTCCGCGATACTCCAACGCCATGCGGTACAGGCTGAGGAGGTTTCGCAGTGAGCCGTGCCCGGCATCGTCGACTCATGGCAGAGATAAACGTCGTGCCCTATATCGACGTGATGCTCGTGCTGCTGATTATCTTCATGATTACGGCGCCGCTGTTGACCCAGGGCATCAGCGTAGATCTACCGAATGCGGCTGCGGACCCGCTGGATCCCGAGTTGTTGCGGGATAACGAGCCGCTTGTCTTGAGCATCGATCAGGAGGGGCAGCTTTATCTGAATATTGGCGAAGACGAGGAGGCGCCGATCGACGAGCAGACCGTCATCACCCGGACCGCGGCGGTGCTTCGAAGGAACGCGAACACGCCGGTGCTGGTCAGAGCAGATCAGGCGGTTCCCTACGGTCGTGTGGTTACCGGCATGGTGCTATTACAGCGGGCCGGCGCCGCGAAAGTCGGATTCATTACCGATCCTGTGGATCCGGTCGGCGATTCACCCTGAGGAGGCGCGTAAAAAGGCATTATGGGTTCGTACTTTCGAAAACATACAGCCTCAATCGGGCTGTCGACCGGGCTGCATATCGCATTGGCGGCTACGTTGACGCTCGGCCTAAATTTCTCGGACCGGCCGCTGTATCCACCTGCGGGTGAGACGGTGGCTATCGAAGCGACCGTCGTGGACGAAGCGCTGATCCAGCAGGAGATCGAGCGCCTTGAGCAGCAGGAGCAGACCGAGATACTACGGCAACAGGAGCAGGAGCGGCTCGCTCGAGAGCAAGCGGAAGAGGCTCGCCGGCAACTCGAGGAGGAACAGCAACGGCTCGAGGCTGCGCGGCAGGAGCGCGAGCGAGAGGTACAGGCGGAAGAACAGCGCTTGGCGGATCTTCAATTTCAACGCGAAGCGGCCGAGCGCCAGCAGGCCGAGGCGGACAGATTGCGGGCAGAAGAGGAGGCCCGACTCGCGGCGGAGCGCGAGGCCGAGGCACAGCGACAGCGCGAACTGGAAGAGCAACGCCAACGTGAAGAACAGGAGCGACTGGCTCGGGAGGCCGAGGAGGCTCGCCAGCGGGCCGAGATGGAGGCTGAGTTACAGCGCGTGCTCGCGCAGGAAGATGAGCGCCGGCGCGCCGAAGAATCGGGTCTACTCGATCGATACATTCGTCTCATCGTCAATCGCATCGAGCAGAACTGGATTCGCCCGGCAAGCGCACAGCCCGGTCTCGAGTGCGAAGTACGGGTGACGCAGATACCGAGCGGGGACATCGTGGACGTTCAAGTCGGCCGCTGTAACGGCGATGCAGCCGTCATACGTTCTATCGAAGCAGCCGTGTTGAATTCGTCGCCGCTACCGCGGCCCCCTGTAGATGCGCTTTTCGAGCGTAGTCTCAACGTCGTGTTTACTCCGGAAGTTTAGAGGATCCAATACTGTGAGGAAGATCGTGACTATCAATCTGTCGGCATGGATCGCCGTGGCATGCTTGCTCGCTGGGCTGGTTACTTATTCCGGCTCCGAAGCGCAGCTGCGTATCGAGATTACCCGCGGGGTCGATCGTCCCGTACCGATGGCGATCGTACCTTTCGGTTGGGAAGGACCTACTAGCGAGGCGCCATTCGACCTCACAGGTCTTATCTCGGCGAACCTCACCCAGAGTGGCCGATTTGCCCCACTAGAGGATCGCAATCTGCTGTCGCACCCGACGCTGCCGGAAGAAGTGGATTTCCAGGATTGGCAGATCTTGGAAGTCGATGTTCTCGTTATCGGCCGCATCCTGGCTGCGGGCCCCGACCAATACACCGTGGTATTTCAGCTCTTCGACGTGTTGCGTGGCGAACTATTATTGGGTTACAGGCTGACTGCCAACACTGATCAGCTTCGGGTGACGGGGCACCGGATCGCCGACATGATCTTCGAGACCCTGACCGGGATTCCCGGCGTATTCGGCACGCAAATCGCCTATGTGAACCAGGAGGGCCACGGGGAGAACAGCCGGTACCGGTTGATCGTCGCGGATGCGGACGGCGCTCATCCTCAGATCGTCGCCGATTCCCCGGGGCCGCTTATGTCGCCGAGTTGGTCGCCCGATAGCCGAAAACTCGCGTATGTGTCGTTCGAACAAGACCAGTCAGCGATCTACGTACAAACGTTGAGTACGGGCATCCGCGACCGCGTGTCGGCGCGGGCCGGTATCAACGGTGCACCCGTATTCTCTCCCGATGGTCGCACGCTGGCACTGACCCTGTCCCAAGATCAGGGCAATCCCGATATCTTCATGCTCGACCTCGCCGGCCAGGTCCTGACACGACTTACACGAGATGCGGCGATCGATACTGAGCCGACCTGGGCGCCTGACGGTGATAGCATTTATTTCACTTCGGATCGTTCCGGTGGCCCGCAGGTGTACCGCGTCGAGACCTATCTCGGTGCAAGGGTAGAGCGCGTAACGTTCGAGGGCGGCTACAATGCGCGACCGCGCATCTCGCCAGACGGCAGCCAACTGGCCGTCGTCCATCGCGTCCAGGACAATTATCGGATCGCCATAGTGGATCCCGATACCGGGCTTACTCAGGTGCTGAGTAACGGTCGCCTGGACGAGTCTCCGAGTTTCGCCCCCAATGGCGCTCAGATCATCTATGCGACGCAGGAGCGGGGCGTGGGCGTGTTGTCCTCGGTCAGTACGGATGGGCGGATCCATCGGCAAATCGCGTCGGTGGCGGGTGATGTGCGGGAGCCAGCCTGGTCGCCGTTCCCAAGGACGTAGATGCAAGTCAATTCTAATTTTTTGTTGTAACATGCTGCTGTAGATATAGATAAAGGGAACCGTGATGGCTCGAATAGTTCAACTACTATTTCTCGTTGTGGCTGGCGCGATGGTGGTGGGCTGCGGTGGTGATGCGACGACCGTAGCGGCTGGCACGACGCCGACCGGTCCCAGCACGACGTCGGCGAGCCCCGGTGAAGGCGCGAGTACGACGGGAATCCAGGGCTCCGGAAGCCCCGAGGGAATCCGCGAAGTCCCGGGCCCGACCGCCCAAAGGCTCCTGAGCCGGCTCGTGATCTACTTCGAATTCGACCAGAGCGATATTGATCCGGAATTCAACGCGCTGTTGGCGGCCCATGGCGAGTATCTCGCGCGTACGGGCGCTGCCGAGGTTCGCTTGGAAGGGCATGCCGACGAACGCGGCAGTCGCGAGTACAATATCGGTCTCGGTGAGCGGCGGGCCCAGGCGGTACGCCGCGTGTTACTGTTGCAGGGAGCTGCGACGGAGCAGCTTAGTACGGTGAGTTACGGTGAGGAGCGTCCGGAAGTCGTCGGGAGCGACGAAGAATCCTATAGCCTGAACCGCCGTGTCGAATTGGTGTACCGGCAATAACTCGGTGAGGCGGAAAACGATGGCATTTGCGGTGAGGCGTAGTCATCTTCTGGTACCAGTCGTAGCTCTTGCGATGACTGGTTGTACGACGGTCCCGACGACGGAAGACCCCGTCTATCTGAAACTGACGGATCTCGAAGCGCGGTTGATCAGGATTGAGCGCGTGATCGACAATCAGAGTCTGATCGAGCTGTCGACCCAAGTCGATCAACTTCGCGCTCAGGCACAGGCGTTGCGAGGCGAAGTCGAGACGCTGCGGTACGAATCCGATACCGGAGCCGATCGGCAGCGCCAGCTCTATCTGGACGTCGACACACGGCTGCAGACGCTCGAAGTCGCTCGGGCGCAGGCAGCGGATCCACCGCCCGTCGCGATTTCCGATCTAGAGACGGAAGAGACTGTCCCGTTCGTATCGCGACCGCCTGTTGTCAGCGGCAGCGACCAGGACAACTACCAGCTCGCTTTCGATTTCCTGAAGAACGGCCGTTACATGGAGTCGGCGGAAGCATTCGATCAGTTCCTGACAGTTTTCCCATCGAGTCCACTGGCGGACAATGCTCAGTACTGGCTGGCGGAGACCTATTACGTGCAACGCCAGTTTACGACCGCGTTACCGGTGTTTCAGACGGTGGTCGATCGATATCCAGACTCCACGAAACTACCGGACGCGCTGTTGAAGATCGGCTTCTGCAATTACGAGCTGCAGCAGTGGGATGAGGCTCGAAGTGCGTTGATGCGTGTCTCTCGAGAATTTCCCGACACGACCGCAGCTCGCCTGGCGACCCAGCGGCTGGAGCGATTGGCGCAGGAGCAGGGTTGAGTGCGGCGGCAACTCTTAGCGAGGGTCCGGCTTCCGCACGGCTGAAAATCTCCGAGATCTTTTTCTCGCTTCAAGGCGAGGGTAAGTGTAGCGGCCTCCCTACGGTCTTCATTCGTCTCACGGGATGCCCTCTGTGCTGTCGATACTGCGATACCGAGTATGCGTTTACGGGAGGCGAATGGCAGACTGTTGGTGCGATCCTCGCGGCGACCGCGCGTTTCGGTACGCCCTATGTCTGCGTAACCGGCGGCGAACCGTTAGCGCAGGCGCGGTGCCATATCCTGCTCACGTCGCTCTGCGATGCGGGATACCAGGTCAGTGTCGAAACGAGCGGCGCCGTCGACATACGGGATGTCGATGATCGCGTTAGTCGCGTTGTGGATATCAAGACGCCTGGATCGGGTGAGTCCGAACGCAATCGCTGGGAAAATCTTGGATATCTGACAGAGCGGGACTCGCTGAAGCTCGTGATTTGCGACCGGGCCGACTATGACTGGGCGTCGTCGGCGCTTGCGGATCGACTGCGCGTGCCATGTCCCGTGCTCTTCTCACCGAGCTATGATGAGCTTGCGGGGGAGACGCTAGCGGACTGGATCCTCGCGGATCAGTTGCCCGTGCGGCTCCAACTTCAACTGCACAAGATTCTCTGGGGCGATGTGCCGGGTCGTTGACCATGGCTAAGGCGGTTGTGCTGCTATCGGGTGGTCTCGACTCAGCGACCGTGCTCGCCCTCGCGCGAGCACAGGGATTCGAATGTTACTCGCTGAGTTTCGATTACGGCCAGCGGCATCGTGCGGAACTCGAGGCTGCCGTTCGCGTCTCCAAGGATCTCGAAGCGGCCGAACATCGTGTCATGGAGATTCCTATCGGCACGCTAGGCGGATCGGCGCTGACCGACTCCACGATCGATATCCCGGACGACGGGGGTGAGGGTATTCCGGTGACCTATGTGCCCGCCCGAAATACGGTGTTCCTAGCGCTCGCCCTGGCTTGGGCCGAGGTGCTTGCGGCAGAGGCTATATTCATCGGCGTGAACGCCATCGATTATTCCGGCTATCCGGACTGCCGGCCGGAGTTCATCGAGGCATTCGCGAAGCTGGCTGCACTCGCGACTAAGCAAGGTGTCGAAAACGAGGCTGTGTCGATCGAAGCGCCACTCGTCTCGATGACGAAGGCCGGGATCATTCAACGTGGCGCGGCGGCCGGCGTGAACTACGCGCTGACCGTGTCCTGCTATCGAGCCGACGATCAGGGTAAGGCCTGCGGTTATTGCGACGCTTGCCGCTTCCGGCGCCAGGGCTTTCTCGACGCAGGCGTCGAGGACCCGACGCGCTACCAATCTTAGGAGCTACCGCATGAAAAGGGGCTCACTTTGTGCGGCCCCTTTTTTTGGCGATTACGGTAAGATGCACGCCGAATACCTGATGCGGGGGTATAGCTCAGTTGGCAGAGCACTGGCCTTTTAAGCCATTGGTCCCAGGTTCGAGTCCTGGTGCCCCCACCATTCCCATGTCCCAGTAAGTCTAGAGAGATCCAATAGACTCTATAACTCTATGTATTAACTAATTTTTACGTCCAATAGTTTCCACCGTCATCTGTTGCAATCCACTTGGGAAGTGGGGTAACTTTGGGGGTAACTCCTATTTTTGGGGGTAACTTTTGGGGTAACTTTGTGGCATTGAGCGATACTTCCATACGTGCCATCAAACCGCGTGAGCGTCCCTATAAGCTCTTTGATGGGCGTGGCCTATACCTTCTGGTGCAACCGAGCGGAGGTCGGTGGTGGCGCCTGAAATATCGCTTGGCTGGGAAGGAGAGGGGCCTTTCACTCGGAACCTATCCAGACATCTCCTTAAAAACTGCCCGCCAGCGGCGTGATGAAGCTCGGGCGCTTCTGGCAAAGGGCATAGATCCCTCAGCAGCCCGCAAGGTTGAGCAGTTCCAACAGGATCAAACTGTCGAGGGTGTCGCTCGTGAGTGGATATCTAAGCGATCACCTTCATGGGCGGAGAGTCACTCGTCGGCCATCATGAGTCGCCTTGAGAAGTGGGTGTTCCCTTGGCTCGGCTCCCGAGTTATTGGTGAGGTGTCCGCAGCTGAGTTATTGGCGATGCTGCGTCGGATTGAGGAACGAGGGCGGCTTGAGACTGCTCATAGGGTTCGTGGGTATTGCTCACAGATCTTTCGCTACGCGATTGCAACACAAAGAGCGGAGCGTGATGTAGCGGTTGATTTACGAGGTGCACTGCAGTCACCGATCAAACGTCATCATGCAGCAATCACCGAGCCAAAGGCTTTAGGCGCTCTGTTGCGTGCAATCGAAGGTTTTGAGGGCACGTTTGTAGTTTCCTGTGCCTTGCGTTTAACACCGTTGCTCTTTGTCCGTCCCGGTGAGCTTCGGCACATGGAATGGAGGGAGGTCGATCGTGAAGCGGGGCTTTGGGCAATTCCCAGTAAAAAAATGAAAATGGGCCGAGATCATAGTGTTCCGCTTGCCCATCAAACGCTAATCATTTTGGATGAGCTGGAATCTCTTACTGGTCGAGAAAGATATGTATTTCCTGCTAACCGGGGTAGGGGACGTCCCATGAGCGAGAACACGGTGAACGCAGCACTTCGGCGTTTGGGGTATAGCAAGGACGAAGTCACTGCCCATGGTTTCCGTGCCACGGCGCGCACACTATTAGATGAGGTGCTGGGCGAACGCCCCGATATTATTGAGCATCAGTTAGCTCACGCGGTACGCGACCCTAATGGTCGTGCTTACAACCGAACGGCACACCTGCCTGAACGCCGACAAATGATGCAGCGTTGGGCTGATTATCTGGATAGCCTTCGGGAAGGCGCGCGTGTTGTGCCTTTGCGAGTGGGAATGGAATAGACGGTTGAGCGAACCGAAGAGATTTAGATGCTCCGAAAACACAACTCCATGGTTAAAAAAACGGCGTTAGACGATGAGGTTTAGCTCCGAGTACCAGCCCGCCAATCGGGGGCGTAAACCGGGATCTCTCAACAAGGTCAATCAGTTACTCCGGGAGGCGGCTCCTGACGTTATCCAAGCCGTGATTGAACGGGCGAAGGAAGGTGATGTACCAGCGGCGAGTCTAGTCCTCGCACGCACGGCAGCGCCGCTCAAGGCAACCGCATCCCCGATAGAGCTCTCCGGGCCGATTGAATCCATGGCTGATTATGTACGCAAGCTTTTACAGGCAGCTGCCGAGGGCGCCGATCCACAGGTGGTGGCCCAGTTAATCAAAGCGGCAAGTGATGCCGTAAAAGTCATTGAGTACTCCGAATTAGAACAGCGGGTGGCTGATCTGGAGGCAAACTCATGAGCACTCTCAAGAATCGGATCCGTGTGCTCGAAGAGCGCCGTGGAGATTCCTGGCCGATGTTCGATGTTTGGGCGAAGTACGGAGATGCCTATTGCCTTGCGTTGGTGCGAGGTAATGGCCGTGAGGCTGCCATCGAAGAGATGCGTGAGCATCTCTCGGAGGAATGGGTACAGGGATTGATCGGTTTCTGTGATGCAATGTTCGCGCACCTCGGCATCAGACCACCCATTATCCAGCATATTGAATACCAGTTTGGACATACCGCCTACATGATGCTTGCCTCTGGCTCTATTGTGCCTAATGAATGTCCGCGGTAATGAAACGAGGGGCTGTGGTATTGGACCTGGTGGAAGCCCACCTTTCCGGTGGTTTCTTAGCCATTCGCCTCTATTCCTTGCTAATCTCAGACGCTGGTTTCCACTCGCCGCACCAGCCGCAGCCTTCACCATTGCACTTCGGGCACGCTCTCCCTGGTAACTGGAAATCCGGAACTTTTGGAACTGTGGCT
>PVBE012999344.1_pt1 | contig 23955 bp, 12 predicted proteins | sample 1631181 | NCBI WGS metagenome assembly PVBE01 (sample SAMN08397723, study PRJNA350692) | Marine metagenome, whole genome shotgun sequencing project. | isolation source: water | place: Pacific Ocean | collected 2012-04 | reverse complement strand
CTGGGATATCATCCCCGAACTCGTGCCATCAGGCCGGGGCGAGCTTGAGATCACCGACGTCAACAACGCCTACCTGAAGCGAGGCACGCTGCAACACGGCGTGCTCGATTCGGTCTGGGCCGATGCCGGAGAATCACACCAGTCATACTACGACGCATCCAGAATCGCATGGGAACATGGGCTGTTTCACTGGTTCGACTGAGCCCGGCTAATCGAAACAGTAAAGTCGCCGCGCATCCGTGCTGACCAGCAAACGTCCTCTCGCGGCGGCGAGGCCCTTGACGGTCCCATCCACGTCGGCCTGCCACACTTGCGCGCCATCCGACGAGTTCACAGCCACGACGGAGTTCGTTCCGCCGGCGATGACGTGGTCGCCGACCAGAATGAGAGCGTCGGGGTAGGTTGCCTCAATCCGCCATTTCGCGCAGGCCTCTCGCTCCTCGCCCAGCCCCGCGATCTTCTCTGTGAGGGCCTTGTGCTCCGACGTGTCCTTCTCGAGGGCCTCCAGGGCCTCGGACGCCTGTGCTAGCTCGCGGCCGAGCGTCATCCACCGCTCGCGGTCGAGCGCGAACAGCTCCGTCTTAGTGCTGATGTACGAGCGGGCTGGGGTCACGACGATGTGCTTCGCGCCCGGGAACACCGCAAGACGATCACGCGCCTCGCTGCCGAATTCCTCGAGGACCGGCGTGTTGCGCCCTGGCCCGTAGATGATCGAGTCGCCCGCCGTCACGAGCGCGTATGTCCCCCCGCCGCCTCCGAGCTGTGCCTGGCGCTTGCCGGTTGCCCGATCGAACAGCCACGGACCCGCCCGGCCGCCTGGGATGAAGAGATGCTGGGCCGATGCCAGGATGTAGCCCTGGAGCGACATGTCCGTGTAGCGGTCGCAGTACCTGCCGTCGCCCGCCCGCTCGCCCGTCTCCGCGTCCAGCGCGCAGACATAGACGCCCTCGGACGGGAACACGCCCACCGCGCAGTAGACGGCGCCGTCGCTGACGATCACCCCGGTGCGGTTCGGCCAGAGCGACACGAACTTCCCGTCGCTGGGCACGAAGTGGCTCTTTGGCGCGAGGTTCTGCTTCCATATGAGCTGACCATCCGAGGCCCGCACGCAGTAGACGCGCCCATCGTCGGACCCGAAGTAGACCTTACCGTCAACCACATGGGGCGCGAACCGCACGGGACCGTCGGTGGTGAATGCCCACCGGCTCTCGCCCGTCCGCGCGTCGAGGCATCGCATCGAATCCTCGCCTGAACTCGGCACGAACACGGAGTCGCCGACGGCCGCTACGTGGTAGACGGAGTCGAAGTCGAGACGGTCCTCGTTGTTGATGTTCGGAGTGCCGTAGTAGTCTCGCTCCGCCGGGCCCGGCCACGCGGGCTGGGCGGGCGTCGCCGGGGCGAAGACCCACGCCTGCTCCAGCGACGCAGCGTCGAGCGCCCCTGACGATACGGCGCTGCGCCGCGCGTCCTGATTGTAGGTTGGCCAGTCGTCGCCGACATCTTGGGCCGGGGCGAATGTCGCCACGATCAGCGCCATGCCCATGAGGTGGATAGCGCGCATCAGTAGTCGTCCTTCGATCGGTATGTGAGCGACGTGTAGATCGGCCAGCCGCACCCGCACCCGCCGCCGGACTCCGGCGACATGAGCAGCCCGCTGCCCGAGATCATCCCCACCCAGCAGTTCGATCTCAGCTTGTTGAACTCGCTTTGGATATCGGTCGTGAGGTCCCAGACCTCGTCGTTGAAGTCCCGGTAATGCAGCAGGTTGGCCGCGCCGCCGATGGTCCCGCACTTGTTAATCGCGGGGAACTGGATGTCGACCGGTTCGCCGGAAGTCCACTCGTAGATGTTGGGCTCCAGGAACAGGCGGCCCTGCGCGACCACGGGGTGCTGTATGTGGTGTCCATGGTTGTCCGAACGCCACGCGTGCTCCGCGCGCCACGCCGAGGTGCCATCGGCCAGCTTGACCATCTGCACGTCGTACTTCCCCGCGTATGACATCATGAGGCACGCCAGTCCATCGTGGCAGACAACGTATGTCACGATCGGTTGCTGGGGCACGTCGAGCTTTGTCTCCCACGCCAACTGACCAGTGCTCGCGTCCAGGGCAACCAACCATGCGTTGGTCCAGATCTCGGCCCCAAGCTGACGGCCCGGCGCGTCCAGCGCGTCGTCGCCACGCGCTTCGACGAACACAATCCGTCCATCGCTCATCGAGATTGTTGGGTTAACGATGAGCCCGCCTTCGTAAGTCCACCGGCGCTCGCCGTCAAGGCGGTTGGCGAAGAGCGCGTCGCTGCAAACGCTGAACGTGCTGGTGCCGGAGTGCGTGTCGAACCAGTATTGGGGCCCAACGTATCCGTCTTCCATGTTCCCGCGCCGGACCGCGCTGCCGAACAGCGTGTCTCCGTCGACGGCCACGTATCCCCAGTCGTAGCGCGTGTCGCTCTCGTCGCCCGTCACGTGGAAGCTGTCGGTAAGCGCTCCCGTGGCTCCGTCGAGCACCCAGCAGTGGTCGCGCGCGGCAACGAACAGTGATTCGCGGTTGCAGCAGACGTTGCCCGTGTTGCGCGGGATGTTGGTCCGGCGCAGGTGCGGGATCTCCATCGACCAGATGATCGTCCCGTTGTAGGCGTCCTGGGCAATGACGCGATTGTTGCCCTGCGTGTAGACGCGTCCCGCCGCGGAGACCGGCCCCTGCATTCGCACCTGCCGATCGATCATCGCGTTGGGGCCGGGCAAGCCGAACCACTGCACCTCGAGCGTCTCGCCCGCCGTGCCCACCACCAGTTCATCGCCCGAGTTGACGGTCTGCCCTGTCGTGCCGTAGGCATGCGGCCAGTCGCCCGCGCCTTCGAGGGGATTGAGTCTGCCGACACTCAGCCACTTGCTCCCTTGGCCTTGCAGGGGGCCGATGAGCGCAGCGCCACCGTCGGCGCGCAGCTTCCGCCGGACCTCATCCGTCGACCCGATCGCTTGACCGGCTGACACTGCCTCACCCGAGACAATCAGGTTCGCGCACATGTCGGGGAATGGCAGCGTATCGAGGGAGTCAACGTGGCGCAACGTGATGCGCCCGCCGTAATTGCCTGACTCGAGCAGAGCGCGCCGGCCTCGCTTGATCGCCCCGAGGTCGGTGGACACGCCGACCACCTGTAGCTTCGATCGCTTTGCGATCTCAAACGCCAGGCGCCCCTCGCCACACCCGTAGTCGATGCAATAGCCCCGGTCAATGCCGGTGGTCTTGAGGATGTGGCGAGCCGCTCTCGCGAACGCCTCCGACAGATCATCCTCCGGGAAGGGCCTGGCCCCGCCACGCAGGTCCGGGACGCTGAAGTCGAATTCCGTGTTGAGCGAGTACTCGTCGGTCGCTTCCCCATCAGCCCCGACTCGAATGCGAAACACGTGCTCGGTGTCTCGAGGGAGGTTCTGCAAACGCACGCTGTGGCGGCGCTTCGGTCGTGCGTCGCGACGGACGACTGGCTCGCCGACATCCGCAGCCCGGTATTCCACAATGGAGGGAGTCGGCTCTCGCGAGTTCCACTCGATGATGGCGTCGCGCTGGTTTTCGAACGTGATGCGCGGGCCGTCGATGAGCATTGGTTCCGGCATGTCGCCTGGCGCCAATGGGAGCGGATCCGCGTCGGCGAATCGCTCGCGCGTCGCATCGTATCGAGCCATCACCTGCTCATCGGTGAGCGCCACGTCGTAGATGGCCACCGACTCGATGGCCCCATCGACCGGGAAGAACTCGTTATCGTCCTTGTAGGCGGCGAGAACGAAGTCCGTGTCGTCGTAGAGGATGTCGCCCGAATGCGCGTCGGTTGAGCCCGCCAACTCGCCGTCAACGTAGACGCAGAGGCGCGCGCCGTCGTAGGTGCCGACGACGTGGCTCCACTTACGCAACGGAATGTCTCGGTCGGCGGAGAGGTAGGTGAGCAGACCATCGCCATCATCCGCGCCAACGCTCGAAAGCGCCATCGAGAATCGCGATTGACGGTTGCCGAGCACCCACCCCTTCTCGTAAGCGCCATTGTCCTGAACGTATCCGACGAAGCCGCCCCACTCGCCCGCCGCGCGCAGGCAGACCCACGCCTCGGCGGTCAGCTCCTGTTGGGGCAACTCGACGTGTTGCCCCTTTGCTGCAAGCAGAACGTGACCTGTTCCAGCGAAGTCAACCGAGGATGGCGCGCGGAACTTCTGCACGTCGCCCTCGATGCTGCCGGAGACACCTCCGACGGCGGCCCGGAGCGTCTTGCCTGTGATCGAGCCCTCACCCAAATGCCACTCATGGATGGGCGCCGGATCGGCCGATGCAGCGGCCACCCAACAGATGGCCAGCGCGGCAATGCATGCGGTGCGTTGGAACGCGCTCATACAGTAGCCCCCGACTAGCAGTGTCAGCTTGACAATGCACCATTTCGGCCCGATCACGGCGCCTACCTGCACCCGCAGCGAGGGGTCACCCCGTGTGGCGGCGAAACGGAGACCCATGCTGTCAAACCAGACCCGGGGAGTGGGCTGACATGGTCAGACTGACGACGGTTGCTGTCGTGCTGATGGTCGCTGTGAGCGCGGTCTCGTCCCAGGGGTTGGAGCCACCCCAACAGCTGACCGAGGCCGGGGACGACCTTGCCTACGTGGAGCTGCTCAATTCGGCGGATCTGAGTGCGGACCAGCTCTCGACATTGCTGCGGGCGCAGCTTCTGCTGCTGGTCGAGACGACCTTGACGCCCGACGTCGCCGCGGCGTTCGCTGAACTCCGCGCGCTGATGCTCGGTGGCGTCTCGCAACAGGCCGCGATGGAGGCGCTTGGTCCGAGGGCCCAACCCCTCCAACAGATCCAGGCGCGCTACCAGGAGTTGGTCCAGCAGCGCGTGGGTGAGATGCAGGGAACGCTCACAGAGGAACAGCGAGCGGCGTTGGCCTGGCATGGGTCGCCGACCGTCCACCTCGAGAATGCCCTCAACATGATCGTCCAGGCGCGGCAGATGCCCGATGACCAGTGGGCGCAGTTCAAGCCTCAGTTGGCGCAGATGCTCTCGCAGGTGCTCGGGCAAGCTGAAGGCGGAGCACCCGCATCACAGGACGCGGTAGCCACCCTCCTCGAATCGGCTCGGGGACTGGCGGACGCGGACTTCGAGCAGAAACGGCCATCGCTGGCTAAGGAGTGGGCAACGACGCTTCTGCCCAATACTCTGAAGCGAGTGCAAGACCCCGCGTTCCAGGAGCAGCAGGCGGGCCAGGTCTGTCGTCGGTTGCTCACTTACGCTTGGGGCCACTTGCTCGTGCAGGCGAAAATGGACCTCATGGTGCAGCAGTAAGCTCGCCGCCTTACCAACTGAAAGGCTCATTTGGAATGCGCGCTGTTCTCTCTGCTGGATCGGTCTTGGGCTTCCTGACATCCATCTGCCCCGCAGCTCTTGCCGCGGGCACGATCACGCACAATACCGCCTCGCTCACCGCGGCGAAGCTGGCGCCCGAACCCTTCGCGAGTAACTGGAAGAAGTGCGGATACGCCAACCACCCCGATTTCATGCGCGATCAGCCGCTTGGCCATGAGAACATGCGCACGGCGGGCCTGCTGTACACGCTCGAGGCGATCCGCTACCTACGGGAAGGCCAGATCAACCGGGCGATGATGTGCGCCTCCGCGCGCAGCCACTACATCACCGACAGTGCCTGCATCCCGCACGCTGAGATCTGGCGACCGCGTCACGAGGATGATGTCCTGAGGCCGGGAGACCCGAGTTCACGGCCATGGTCGTTCATGCCCGCTAGCGTCCAGGATTACTGGCTGCCGTTTGGGGAGCGCGCCGAGGGTACGCATTACGAACCGATGCTGATCGACACGCCTCCGGGCCGGCAGGCCGCGTGGGAAGCGCTGAGAGAGCGCAATATCTACCGGAGCATGCATGGGTTCTTCGACAGCGTCCATGGGCAAGCTCCTTACCCGGATGGCTTCCCCACGGCGACGGTTCCCGAGGCCGAGTACTGGTCGTGTTACGATCGCGAGTTCTACGCTCGCTGGCGCGCCGAGTGCATAGCCCTTACGGTTCTGGATCGCGAGTCAGTGCTGGACGACGAGAAGGGCGTGCGCTTCGTTGATGCTGAGGCGTTCCAGGCGGCGATGGACGACGAGATGCGCAACATGTCGGCTGCGGTGCTCGCGTACTACCGGTACCTAAGCGTCGCCTCGCAGACGGATGTTCAGGGCGACGTCGACCAGATGCTTCCGTCAGCGGACCGCCTTGCGTTGATTGCGCGCCGGGCCCCCGCGATCCACCTCTCGCCCGAGGCTCCCTGGCCGCTGAAACGCGCGGCGTACCTTCTCGCGATGGAACTGGTCCGAGCCGAGCACCGGTTGCGCGGACGCCAGGGGAGGGAGTACGGCGAGGGTCTGATGGAGCGATGTGACGCCCTGATCCGGACCACGGAGATGCCGGGCGCCGAGGCGGACCGGCGCCTGATCGTCTCGTGGCGCGAGGACGCGGATGTCGTGGCGGAAGTGGCGCGGCGCGAGATCAGCGGGAACGTGGTGGCGTTCGAAGCCGGGGAGGAAGCCGGCGGGCACATCATCCTGCGCGGAGAGGATCTTCAGAACACCATCCACCTCGTCGACTACCTGCTCGACTTGACTCACGCGCCGCTGAACGGACGCACGCCGGTGGAGGTGATGTTCAACGTCTTCGCTCAGGAGTGGCCCGGGACGCCGCTACTCGACGAGCTGCGCCGAACGCCCGATGCCGAGATCTACCAGCCTCACCTTGAGCGGCCACCGTGCCCGCACGTAGACGACATGGCTGAGTGGACCGACAAGGTGCACTGGATGATCTGGCCTAACGCCCAGGGAGACGCGAATCTCTCCGGGCCACTCCCAGTCATCTGGAACTTCATGCTGCTCGAGTTGCCGCTGCCTGACGGCGCGCAACTCGACCTCTCGCAGCTGTGACGGGACGTCAGTCTTCAGTCGGCTCGTCTGCAGCTTCGTCCGTTGGCTCGTCCGCGGCTTCATCGGTCGGCTCGTCTGCGGCTTCGTCCGTCGGCTCGTCCGCGGCTTCATCGGTCGGCTCGTCTGCAGCTTCGTCCTCCGGCGCGACGACATCTGTCGGTTCCGCGCCCGGGGTCCCCGCGTCTTGCGGCAGCGTCGCGGGATCGGCGGGTGGCGTCCTTGGGCATCCTTGCGCCAACATGAGGGCCAGCAGTATCAGGACTAACACGACGGCTCTATGAGTCATGGAACGCCTCCTCGGTAATGTGCTCCCAGCGCTCAGCGCTGTGCGGGTCGGAGCCTCAGCAATCGGAAGTTCATGATTGCTCCACTGAATGGCTTCGGCCGGATTGCTACTTGTACCTCTCCCGCGGGCAATGAGATCTCGCCCATTGCGGTCGCCTTGTACGTCTTCATCCCGCCGGTGTGCTCGGTTTGGCCGACCACCGCGCTGTTCCCTGCAACTATTTCGAATTCGCATCCCGGGTTCGTGCTGCCGTAGGTATACTCGACCTCGTAGACGCCTGCTTGCACGTTCACGAGCTTCCACTCCGGGCAGTCTTTGTGGCTGAACCACCCGCCGAGGTTCTCGCGATCCGGCTGATAGACCAGGCTCCCCGGCGTCTTGGCGGCTCCGGGCTCGAGCACGTACGATCCGTCGGGCTGAGACTTGACGGGAGTGGCCGTGAGGCCCGGCTTCGGCGGAGGGTTCTTCGGGTCGATGGTGTCGCCGGCGACTTCCTGCCATTCGCTCAGCTTCTCATCCAGCTCCGCGATCGTTCCTGCATGCGCCGGGTCGCTTGCGAGGTTGTTGATCTCCCACGGATCGTCTTGTAGATCAAAGAGCTGCACTTCGTCCGCGTATGGGTACCGGATGAGCTTCCATCGGTCATCCCGCACCATGCGCTGGCCGTCCTTGTACGCGCCAAAGACGGACTCGCGACCTGCCTTCCCCCGGCGCTTGATGAGCGGGACAAGGCTCTCTGATTCCACCGTCTCCGGCGTCTCGAGCCCCGCCAGTTCGCATGTTGTGGGGAAGATGTCGTGCAAGTAGACCAGCGCGTCGCTGCGACGGTTCCTGGCGATGCCCCGGCCGGAGAAGGTCAGCGGCACGCGCACGCTGTGTTCGTACAGGTTCTGCTTGCCCAGCAGACCGTGTTGCCCAACCGCGAGACCGTTGTCGCCCGCGAGGACGATGATCGTGTTCTCCGCCTCCCCCGACGCATCCAACGCATCCAGAACCCGGCCGATGTGGTGGTCGACATGCGTGATCATCGCGTAGTATGCGGCGATGTGCTCGCGGATTTCATCCGGCGTTCGAGGGAACCCGGCCAGCATCTCGTCGCGAATTCTCATCTCGCCGTTGTCGAAGGGGTGCTCGGGCAGGAAGTTGGGCGGGAGTTCAATCTCGTCGGGCCGGTACCGATCCGCGAAGTCCTGAGGCGCCATGCGGGGATCATGCGGCGCGGTGTAGGAGACATACATGAAGAACGGGTCGGCGTTGTCGCTCTCGCGGTTGTCGAGGAATCTCACTGCCGCGTTGCTGAACATCTCGCTTGAGAAGCTCGTGCCGATCGTGCGGTCTTCCCTGGCGTAACGCCCGCTCGGGTCGAAGCTGTGAATCGGCACCTTCAGGTGATCCGACATGCCCCCGAAGAAGATGCTCTCGCCGCTCGTGAAGCTCTGGGCGAAAGTCCACGGCCCGTTATGCCACTTGCCGGTGCCGAAAGTGCTGTAACCGTTCTCGCGGAACACCTGTGGCCAGAGCGCCAACTCGTCATCAGCTTTGGGCGTGTGCGGCACGTTGAAGAGGTGCCGTCCGGTGATCAGCGATGCCCGGCTGCAGATGCACACTGCCCCTGATGTTGAGCCCATGATGTGGCAGTGGGTGAATGTGGTGCCTTGCTCCACGAGACGGTCCATGCTCGGCGTCTCGATAGCGCCATTGCCCAGCGCCCGGATCGTGTCGAACCGTTGGTCATCGGTGAACAATAGCAGTATGTTAGGCGGCTTGCGGCGTTGTCCGCCGGCAGCGGCCAAGGGGGCCGCGACGGTGGCCGCCGCGCCCACGGCCATGGTGCGAAGGGCCTCTCTGCGAGTCTGTAAGGGTCCGCTCAACCGCGCTACCTCCTAGCCTCGTGCGGGAATGCTCCGGCCTTCGTCTTGGTACGTTTGCAGCAATGCCTGAAGCCGCTCGACGATCTCCGGATGATCGTGCCACACGTTGTCGGCTTCAGCCGGATCGGTCGCGAGGTTGTAGAGCTGACCGGGCGGATCGCCCGGGCCAGGCTCCGGATTACGCGGCTCGCTGAAGCCGCCCGAGCCCAGTCGCTCGCACAGCTTCCAGTCACCCTTGCGGACGGAGAACATCCCTCCGACCGAGTGATGCACGATCGCCTCGCGCTGCATTTCATCATCGTTGCCCATCAGCGCTGGCAGGAAGCTCAGCGAGTCCTCGGCCGCGTCGTTCGGCAGATCGCAACCCACGATATCCGCCGCCGTGGCCATGAAGTCGCCCAGGCAGACCAAGCTATCGTTGCGGGTGCCGGGCTGTACCGTGCCGGGCCATCGCACGATGAACGGCTCGCGGTGCCCGCCATCCCAGATGTCCGCCTTATAGCCACGCCAGTCGCCGCATGACTTGTGCTCATGCGTGTCGCCGTCCACATCCGCCGGGCGGGCGCCGTTGTCGCTGGTTACGATGATGAGCGTCTCGTCGGCGATTCCCAATTGGTCGAGGACGCTCATGACCTCACCGACCGCCCAGTCAAAGAGAGCGACCATGTCGCCGCGCGGCCCGGCGTCGCTGATGCCTCGGATGAAGTCCGGGCCAACGCACGGGCGGTGTGGCGCCGCCATCGGCATGTACAGGAAGAACGGCTGGTCGGGGCTCTCGCCGTGGTGGCTCTTGATGAACTGCGTCGCCTTGTGGGTGAACGTGACGTCGACGTTCTCGTCGATCCACCCCTGCGTCATGCGGCCTTTGCGCTGCTGAGCGGCGTACGGGTGCTTCTCGATATTTGGGACACCGACCGTGTCGTCGTTTTCGATGAAGCAGTATGGCGGCATATCGAGCGACGCTGATATCCCGAAGTAGTAGTCGAAGCCGCGCGTCGTCGGCCCATCGGCAATTGGCTTCGTATAGTCGACGTCGGCGCCGTCATCGTTCGGGCCCTTGTCCTCCTCCGACCGGCTCCATCCGAGCCCGAGGTGCCACTTGCCAATCGCCGCCGTCTCGTATCCCGCGTCCTTGAGCATCTGCCCGACAGTTAGTCGGTCGGGGTCGATCAGCGGCGGCGAATGCCCCCACAGCACGCCTGACTTCAGCCGCGTCCGCCAGCAGTAGCGACCGGTGAGCACGCTGTATCGGCTGGGGGTGCAGACGGCGGACGACGAGTGGGCATCGGTGAAGCAGCACCCCTCCGCCGCGAGGCGATCCGTGTTGGGCGTAGGGATCTTCGTGGCGCCGTAAGCGCCGAGATCGCCCCAACCCATGTCATCGGCCATGATCCAGATGATGTTCGGTCGATCAATGTCGCCATTCATACAGACGCTCCCGCGTGTCTGCTTCGATTGTGCTTGCCCGGCCCCGCGTCCCGCTCATTCTAGTGGCTCGCCCTTCGTCATTACCGTCACCCGCGCTCGTGGGCGCTCGTCGCCGTCGCAGGCGAAGGAGAGCTGGTTCTTGCCTGGTGCGAGTTCGATTGGGTCGCCCTCAACTTCGACCGTCGCGACCGTCTCGCCCTTCTGCCCGTAGAGCGCGCACCCAGCCTCCGGGTCGTATTCCACGTACGAGCCGGTTGGGATCGAAGTGGGGAAGAGCATGGTGCGTCCGGCCACGGTGATGCGCGGGTTGGTCACGGCGGGCGTCCGGGGAGCGACGCCCTTGATCGGGCCGATGTCAATGCTCACCGAGCCGCCGGCCGGCAGGTCGTTGACCCAGATCGCGAGCGTCTGCATGGTGTTCATGCGCACCAGCTCGCGGTAGATCGCGTACGCCCCCGAGTAAGGCCAGCCATGCTCGGCGTGGCGCTCGCCCTCCGCCTCGACGAGTTCCACATAGCGCCAGCCTTCGAAGTCGATGACCGTGTAGAAGTCAGCGATGCCGTGGCTGATATGTCCCGGGCTCTGAAGCTGGACGTTGAGCAACTCGCCTTGGCCGTCGCCCTTGACCCACAGGCCCAGGACTTCGTGTCCGCTCAGATTGAGCGGCGGGTCGAAGACGCGGCCGACCTGCCCAAAAGAGCCCCGGCGATCTTCGAGCGTGCTGGTCGCGGTTATACGCGCGCCGACGCCGCCGCCCGGCGGAGCTTCGCCGAGGGTCTCGAGGGCCATCGTCACGCCGGGAGCGACGCGGTGCTGGGTGAACAGGCTCGTATCAGCGAAGTCGGTAAGCGTGATAGCCTCGGGGTCGTCGAAGCTCCCGCCGGCGATCAGGCCCTCGATCCTCAGACGCGGCGCCTGGGCCCCGTGGTCGTTCGCGACCGTCCACGAGCCGCTACCATCGTCCTGGCCGGTGATCTTGTGCTTCGAGTAGGTCGCGGGCCGAAGTTGCCACTCGTCACCACCAGCCGACTCCAGCGTGAACTCCGCACCTGGCTCGGCCAGTCGCTCCTTCACATGCTCCGGGAAGTAACCGGCATGGCGGAGCGTCTCGTACTGCCGGACGATCTCGGCCAGTCGCTGCTGCCCCGGCGAGTTCTCGTCATAGGTGGTGCATGAGAGCCCTGAATCTGTCCCCATCGCCTTCGCGCAGAGGTACTCGATGTCATCCGCGAAGGTGGGCTCGGTGTGGGCGCCACCCCAGGTCTTGAACGCCCACCAGCCGAGGTTGCCGGGCAGGAACATGCGCTCATTGGAGCCATTGGACGCGACGTGCATGTCGATGAAGCGCTTGTGGCTGCGCGTCGGGTGGTCCCACGCCCCCATGCGCGAGCGCACGTACCAGAGGTGGTGATGGAAGGTGCTCATCTCCATGATCGCGGGCCTGTCCAGGCGCTTCCAGACCTCGAAGACATACTTCGAGCCGTAGTGCCACGACTTGTCGCCCCCTCCGAGCACGTCCTCGCCGTCGAGGGCGTCGAAGTAGATGCCGTCGAAGCCGCAGTCGTTGTAGAACTCGGCCGTTCTGGCGGCGACCTCCTCGAACAGGGGCGTCTCGGGGTCGGGGGCAAAGAGCCCGAAGCACTCCTTGAGGTGGTGGACCTTCGCCCCCTCGGCGTGGTTGGCGACTTGCGTTCCCCACGCGCCGCGCTGACAGCCGGTGAAGGCGTAGGGCGCCTCCTTGTCGATGCTCGTGTAAGTGATCAACTCGTCGTCGATCTGCAGCGTCACGCTGTTACGCTCGAAGAACCCGGTGATCGTCGACATCTCCGTTGTCGGTTCGACTACGGGTACGCCTGTCGCGTCAGCGGGCAGCGCCTGGGCCAGCGTGAAGGTGGCGTCTTTGGCGAGCCCTGGATCCGGAACGGGCGTCACCCACGGGCAGCGCTTGTCCATGAAGAACGCATACGGCTGCATGCCGACGATCAGTCCGGCTTCGTGGAGCTTATCGATGGCCGCCCGCAGATCAGCCCGGCCGTTTGGGTACGCCGCGGCATCGAGGTGGCAGTCGCCGAAGCGGAAAGCGCCGCCGCCGTGTATCTGGATCTGATTGAAGCCGATCGACTTTGCCTTGGCGATCCACGCGTCGGCGGTGTCGACCGTCAGTCCGCCGAAGTTGAAGAGGTAAGAACTTCGGTTGTCCGGCCCGTCGAGCGCCCACGGCCCGCCGATGGGGGAGTGGGGGAGATCGGGGGCTCGGGTGACCACGTTCTTCAGCACGTCCCGCATCTCGTTCGTCGGACACGCCACCAGCGCCGCCAACGCGCCCTTGTAGCCCGACCAGTCATGCGCGTCGGCGCGCAGGCGGCTGTTTGCGCCGGGGTACTCGCGGACATCAGTCTTCAGATTCAGTGCCAGCACGCACGCGCCGAAGGGCTGGTCGAGGCCGGACTTACTCAGACGGATGTCGCAGAATGTCAGCGACTGCGCATCGGCCCCGGCAAACTCGAGCACTCTCAGGACGAAGTAGCGCGGGCGGACCTGGACACCCACCACGGCGGTGGCTCCAGAGTCGCCGAATGTGAGCGTCAACCGGTTGTCGTCCATGGCTGCGTTCGTGGCCATGTGGTCCTTGCCGGCAATGCTGATCCGAGCAAACGGCACGTCCGGGTCATGAACCGCATAGTCCGTGTCACCACGCGTGTCGATGAGTTGCACGCCCCGCGCGTTCGCGCCGATGACAAGCCTGGCGCAGTCATTCTCAACCGTGATATTGTCCATGGCGTCCTCCTGCGCTGCGAGATGCCCGGTCGCGGTCAATAGCATGAACATGATCGCTGGTTTCATCGCGTTCACTCCTCGGTCGGTAGGCCGGTTGCCACTATGAGCACCCCGCGCTTCGCGGGGACCGTTAGGCTCGCCACGCCGTCTTCAGATTCTAAGTCAGCGGCCAACCATGCCGGCTCGTAGGCAACGCCCACGCTCTTGCACGTAAGCGTGACCGGTTGGTCCTCGTCGCCGAAGTTCGCGACCGAGATGAGCCGCGCGCCTGGCTTGGTCCACTGGCTGACCCGGACCTCCGGCGCGTCGGTGGCGAACTCAGTCTGCTTCCAGTAGGGCACGAACTTCGCGTCCTCGAGGCCAAACGCAATCTGCGCCGCCCACACTTCCTCCACCACTTCCTTGTTGATGCTCCCCGCCCAGAGCGGCGCGCCATACGTCATCGCCGCCGCGATGCAGCATTCGCTCGGGCCACGATCCTCGAGCGCGTCGGTCGCCGCGAGACGACCCAGTTCGGGCAGTAGGAATGACATCACTCCCGTCGCGGGCGAGTAGAACTCGGTCCGCCAGACGCGGTCCGGGATGCCATCCATGTAGAACGCCGGGTCTTCCACCGCGGCGTGGCTGTACTGCTCGCCCGGACACCAGCCGTCGTTGAACGCGTTGAATGGCGCGTGCCACTTGCTGTGGTCGTGCGCGTAATACAGCGTCCCGAATTCGTGGCACGCCTCGTAGATCCGACGCGAAAGAGAGCGATGCGCGTAGAGCGCGCGCGTGCGTCCCGTCCGTCCGAATGCATCCTCATATCCGCAACCATGGCTAAGGTTGCCGCAGGCGAAGGCGCCGTCAATGTCGGTGTAGATTCCCCCGCCCCAGTCGTTCTCCAGATGCTCGCGGACGCACCAGACAAGGAAATCAGCGAAGCTGCTTCTGGGGCAGACCGGGACCATGGAATAGGGCGCCTCGTCGGGCACGCGTTTGTAACCCGAGAATGTCGGCCCGCCCGGCAGATCCCACTCGCGCCCGAAGAAGAGGTACTCCGGCGACAGGTTCGAGGTGCACTGGGTGCATGAGTATGAGCGCGTCTCAATGCCCTTCTCGCGCCATTTGTCGACGAACGCCCGCTGATCATCTGGGTCGTGGGCGATCAGTCGCCCATTGAGGTAGGAGATCTGGTGACGCCAGCCATAGACGATCTGGTTGACGCCCTTCATATATGGTCCGGACGCGAGGCGGTGCTTGTACATATCGCTCGGCAATTGACGCACGGGGGTCGCGTCGAAGCCGATCGTGTACGTGAGTTCCTGCTCGACACGCGTCGGCTCGACGATGATGTGGAGGCGGGCGACAGTCGTATCGCCCTCGCGCCGAATCGTCATGGCAGGCTGGCCATCAACCGGCACCCAGTTCTCGTCGGACTCCATGAACCACGCCAGGCCGCGCTCCTCATCGCCGAGCCAGGCGTAGGGGATGAACTCAGCCTCGTCCAGCGGCTCGCCATCCCAGTCCTGGCAGGTTGGGTTGCGGTAGCGCTTGGCCACATCCGTGCGGACGGGGATCTCAATCGTCAGCGAGTCGAGATCAGCGCCACCCGTCGGCGGAGCCATGGTGATATCGCACCGCACAAGGCCATCGAACTCCATCAGCGCGTTGTAGCTGAGAGTGAACTCGCCGAGTTGCCCATCCCCCGACACCTCAACGCGGTGCTCCTCATCATCGACGACGGTGGGATCGCTCCATGTTGCCGCCGCCGCGCTGCGGACAGTGATTGGCGCCGCCAGAAGCGCCTGCCCCTGACTGGTGATCTGCGACGGTAGCCCGCCGTCGAGCGTGACCTCGCGCCCCCAGCAGCGGATCGTGTCGCCATCGCGCTCAAGCGGCGTCCATGGATCGCTTACGTGATCGGCTCGCCATTCTGTATTGCGAGGCAACCACGGCGTGGGCGGCTTCACGATGGAAGACGAAGCCGTCAGCGTGGCTCCATCCCCCTCGGCGCGCGCCTCCGCCACGTACTCTCCGTCCAACCACTGCGGCACGTTCATCGCGGTCGTGTTCTCGTCGCGCGTCACTGTTGCGGACGCGACTTCATCGCCATTCGGTGCCCTCAAAGTTACGCCTATCTCGGCGCCATCGTCGAAGCGCCGTCTCCACGCGTCATCGAGGTGTGCGGGCCGCGCGGTTACGTGGATTGTCTTCGCGAAGTAGTCCGGCTGGAGCGCGACGACAAGCTTCGGTTCCAGGCCGGGAACGCCGCCCGGCGCATCCATGGCGTAGAGATCCAGCACCTCGTCGTCGGCGAGCTGTCGGCCGAAGATGCGCACCTCATCGCAGATCGTTTGCTCGTTAGGATCGCTCCACTTCTCGTGCTTCCAGTACTCGATGGCGCAGACGGTGAAAGTCCCCGCGTCGAGTTTGGGCAAGGGCGCGGATACGAGCCCCTCCGCGACGCGGACCCCGTTGGCGAACATCGCCATTTCGCGCGGGCCCCAGGTAGTGACCAAGTGTAGCCACTCGCCCTCCACCAGCATGTCGACGGGCGCGCCGGGGCGGTAGGTGACCTCCTGAGGGGTCTTCGAATCAAGCTGCAGGTAGTTGATCACGGCTTCATCGCCGATCGGGTAGAGGTATGCCAGCATCCGGTATTCCGGGCCGCCGTCACCAACAAGAAGATGGCGGAACTTCCCGCTGTGGCCGTCCCAGTTCAGCGGCTTCACCCAAACGGAGAACGTGCCCTCGGAACTGTCCATGTTCCCCGGCATGGCATACGTGAGTCGGTCGCCCGGGCGCTGCAGAATCCCGCTCCCTCGGATTCCGTCAACGGCGCGATCTCCGAGAGGCTCGATCAACTTCGACGCGCCATCGCCCGCGGCGAAGTCGGCGTTCGCCGACCCGGCGTCGAACGAGATATAGAAGGTCTGTCCCGCGGGCTGCGCGTTGGCGCCCGTTGGGCAGAGAAGCGCGACGATGGCGGCGTGAGTGATCATCAGCATGTCTCCGATGGAGCGCGACCGACTGCCTGCGTTAGTTAGTCTCGCCGCCGAAGCGCCCCTGCATGATAGAGGTAAAGACCTGGATCGCGCGGCATAGTGGGGTCTGTCCAACTGAACCGAAGTGGAGAGTGAAACGATGATGGCGAAGGTCTCCTGCCTCGTGATGCTGGGCGTCCCTGCTGGCGCGATGGGCCAACACCCCGACGGCGCGATGCCCGTCCGCGTGACCGGCGACTGGTCGGTCGAGGTCGGGCCTGGGGAGGTGGAGCTTGCGGGGAGGCTGATCGCGCTTCCCGACGCCGTCGCGCTGGATGTTCCACCAGGCGAGTTGGTCGAGGTGGCAGGCGAGCGTTACGCCAAGCTGCGCGCGTTCAACCCAGACACTGCGGGGTGGGTCAAAGGCGACAAACTCCGGGGCCTGATCACGCAAGAATGCACCGCGACGGGCAAGCTGGTCCCCGAGAGCGTGGTGGTGAGAACCACTGCGGATGGCCAGCCATGCGTGCTTGACACAGACTACGCCATCGACCCGTTCTGGGGGACCTTTGGCCGGATCGAGGGGGGAGCCATCGGCGCAGAGCAGGAAGTCCTCGTCGACTACACCTATGGCCCCGACCGCCTCGACAGCATCGTCGTCAACGAACAGGGACAGATCCGCCTCATTGCCGGCGAGCCCAGCATCGGCGCGTTCCCTCCACCAGAGCCGGGCGACGGCGAGACGGCCGTCGTCAACATTTGGGTGCCGGGCCGCACGACAGAGCTGAGTGACGACAATCTCTACCCGATCCAGCCGCTCCCCGAGGTCGTTGTCGAGCCGACGGCAGACCAGTTGCTCCCGAAGACGCTTGCCAAGCTCCGCGCGGGGGAGGATGTCACGATCGTATCGTGGGGCGACAGCGTCACGTGCGGTGGCGGCGTGGGCGCGGCCAACGTAGATGGCTGGTACCAGAATCAGTTTGCCGCCCGGCTGCAGGCGCGGTTTCCTCAGGCGAACGTGAAGCTGATCACCGCCGGGTGGGGCGGTCGCAACAGCCGGATCTACATGGATCAGCCGCGCGGCGCCGAGAAGGATTTCGTGCGCGACGTGCTCGAGCCGAAGCCTGACCTCGTGACGATTGAGTTCGTCAACGACGCGGGCCTGAACGAGGAACAGGTCAAGGTGCAGTATGACGAGATCATGGGCCACATGAATGGCATCGGCGCGGAGGTCATCCTCATCACGCCGCACCTCGTCCGGCCGGATTGGCTCGGCAAAGACACCATGAAGTTCGACGAGGACCCGCGCGCCTACGTTCGCGGCCTGAGGGCGTATGCGGCGGAGAACAGCATCGGGCTTGCCGATGCGTCGGCACTGTGGACGCGCCTGTGGCGCCTCGGAATTCCGTACATGACCATCGAGGCCAATTCAATCAACCATCCCGATGAGCGCGGGCACAAGCTCTTCGCCGACGCGCTTATGGCGGCGTTCCCAGCGGAGTAGCGGCTTGCTCGCTCAGTCGACGGCCGGGCCTGCCCCCAACTAGCGCTCAAGCATGTACCAGTGGCTCGTGCCCGACAGGTCAATGCTATACCACCCATCCTGGTAGGCGGCCTCGCCCGGCGCAAGCGCGCTGCCCTCCGGCGCCAGCGCGGCGAGTTTCATCCCCACGCCGTCCGATCTGATTCTGAGAGTGCCCTTCACTGGCTCGGAGTAGAGCGGCATCTTCCCGTCGGGCGAGACCACTCGTGCCACTGTCGTTATCAGCAACCGCGTCGAGTTGGCGATGGGCTCGCCGTCGAGGCTTGTCACGGCCACCACGGCTTTGGGAGTCGTGATGCTCATTCGCACGTCCTCAAGCTCGATGCGCCCCGCCTCTCCGAGCCACCCTTGAGCGGCCTGTGTCATGGCGCTGTCGATGGTCTGCACGCCGGCAACCCAATCGCGCTTGAGTTGCCCGGTGTCAGACTCCACGAACGTCTGACCCGCCGGGATGAAGTCCTCGTGTGGGTCGGTGATGACGGCGACGCCGGCGTTGGGTTGAGATGCCTCGTCCCAGTCAAGCTCCGGCACGTCGGGCAACCCGATGGTCAGTTTGCTTTGCTCCGCCAGCGTTCGAATCGCGGCCGACTTCGTTGGGTCGAGACCCTCGTAGTAGAGCTGCTCGCGGTCGAGGTCCAGACAGTATTCCGTCCTCGCCTCGCTGATGTCCCCTCTGCGGAACGCTATCGCCGCCGCCGGGGTGATCGCGGTCAGGCCGGCATCGCTGAAACTCGACCACTGTCCCTGCCGGTCGGGCTGGCCGAAGCCACGCTGCGAATAGTTGTAGATCATCGGCGCGTCCCAGCCTTGCAGCGCCGCGATGCTCGCGACGTAGAGCGGCGACGTGAACCGGTCCCGGCTCGGGTAGGGGACGTTCCATTCGGTGATGCTGACCGGCTTGTCGTGGACCTGGCCCGCCGCGATCCACGAGATGTAATTCGCGCTCGTGCGCGGGTTGGCGGCAAGCGCCTCGTCGCCCCCGTACGAGTGGACGTCGATGATGCCTCCTGCCGTCAGCGCCGGCAGTCCTGCCAGCCCCATGTTGCCCCACGTGTTAGTGGTCGCAACCGGTACCTTCACGCCGAGTCCGCCCAGGTGCTCCAGCATCCGCGCGTTGAACTCGCGCTCCTGGTTGTTCAGGAAGATCTTGCTCGGCCCGTGCTCCCATGTCCGGCCGGTCGCGTCTTGCGGCAGTCCCGTTGCGTCGCTGAAGTCCGACACCGCCTGGTTGAACAGAGCATTGTGCGCCGGGTTGCCCTTGTCGCCGAGCATGAGGTTGCCAAAATGGAATGTCAGCTCGTTCTCGTTGGTGATGAGAAGCCCCATGACGACGGGGTCTTCCTTGTACGCCAGGCCCGTGTAGGGGTTCTCGTGGTTGAGGTAGGCCTCGTTGAACTCTCGCATCAGCTCCTCGACGCGGTCGTTGAAGTAGCAGAAACCCTTGCCCTCATTGTTGCGCCTCTCGATCTCATCAAAGCCAACGTCGATGCCATCGCCCACCTTGAACTCGCGGCCGACGTGGAGGTCCAGCCACACGTACACGCCTTCGTCCTTCAGGCACTTGACCCACCAGTCGAGTCTATCCATCGCATCGGCGTCGAACTGGCGCGAGTCATCCTGCTCCTTGTCGATGACGGTGGGGCTGACCCACCGCGTGGAATCGTGATGGTGGATGCGCATCAGGTTGTAGCCCAGTTGCGCGATGCGTTTGGCTTGCTCGGCTATCTCATCTTTGTCGGCGAATATAGCGTAAGCCGCAATGTTGCCGCCCCAGAACCGGACCCGCGTCCCATCCTCGAAAACCAGCCGATCGCCGTCCGCCTTCACGAAGCCATGCTCGCCCGCCGGCTTCTCGTTGAGGAAGCTGAGGTCTACCGGCGACTGGTTCCACAGCATCCCATCCGGCGTCCACGCATCGACGTCTACCGGGCCGTACCGTTCGGCGAGCGACCGCGCCAGCGTCCCGCCCTCGGGGATTGTGATGGTCATCGCGACGCGAGTCGTGCCCTTCGCCACATCGGCGCCGACTAGCATCGCCCGCGCCGTGTTCTTCTGGCCCCGCTCGAAGTAGACGTTGGGCAGCGCGGGATCGAAGGCTATCTCAATCGTCTCGTTCTCGCCGATGCCCCAACTGAGGCCGGCGTTGTCGGGCAGCAACTCAGGTTCGGAAGCCGGCGTCGCGAACGATGGCGAGTCCAGCAGAAGTCCCCACTCCAGGCCTCCGCCGATGATGCCCCGCAGCGCTTCCTCGGCGGTCACCTCGTACTCGACCCGCATCACGTTGGGGGCGGGTGTCGTGACCGTGCCAACGATCGACAGACCCAGGTCGGCGACTGTCCCCGTGAAACCGCGCGCGCCCTCTTCCACTTTCATCTGAGCGCCGGCCCACTTCCAGTCCGCACCCCAGAAGAGATAGTCGGCCTTCACGATGGGTGTCTGATCATGCCGGATCTCAACCGTCGCCCGATCCGTTACTACCATCTCCCACTGCGCCGCGAGGCAGTGAGTGGTCAGCAGCAGCATCGCTGCACACAGTGCAGTGGCCCTGGTGTTCATCGGCGTTTCCTCCCGCGTCTGGATCACCGCGTCCGTGTTACGATGATGCGCGTCCCGTCGGCGGACCGCACTTGCACGCCCTCGAGCGTCAGCAGGCCGTTCTCACTGACCTGAACACTGGCGTCGCTCAACGTGTCACCTGTCGCCTGGTCAATGATCTTGGCCGCGACCTGGTCGCCCGGCGACCACTCCATGCCCTGCACGCGGCGGGGCGTCACATCGACGGTCACGGGCAGCGATTCAGGCTCAAGCGTCCAAGTCGCTCGCGCCTCATAGCGTTCTTCGTCGTCCGCGAGAATCTCGAAGTCGAGCCCGCGGCCCATGAACCCGACCGGGTCGCCGCTGTCGGCGGGGCCCTCCCCAGGATCATCATCGGCGGAGCAGTTGCTGAAGGCCAGGTAGCTCTCATTGAGGGCAAAACGGTGCATCCACGCGAAGCTTGTCTGTCGCCGAACATCGTCGGGCAGGAGCTTTGCGACCTCGCCGTGCGTGCCCTCGCTCCAAGCCGCAACCATGCCTTGTCGGGCTGCCTGCATGGCGCGGAAGAAGGGCGGGTTCTTGCCCCACGGAATCGATCCGTCCTTACGGCCTACAGAGATGACCAGGAATGGAAGATCAACGTCCGCCTGCTGTGCAAAACGCGCTGCATTGAGCTGATCGTGGATCGTTCCATCGCCGTACGGGGAATCGAGCGCTCCCGTGTAGGCCTCGACGCGGAAGCTGCTGTCGCCGACGGGGCCCTTGCCGTAGGTTACGATCGGCACGTTCGGGGCGACGGCTGCGAAGATCTCGGGGTGGCGGAAGGAGAATGACATGGTCCCGCATCCTCCCATCGACCCTCCCGTGCTGTAGGTCCGGTTGCGGTCGGTCTCAAACCTCTCCATCACCCAAGCCAGGATCCAGAGCAACCGGCGCTCGGAGTAGTTGACGCACTTCCCCTCGGCCATGAGATTGGGATCGTAGATGTGGTCGCTGTATCCAAACCAGAACGTGTGGATCGACCGCGTGAGGTGCTGGCATGAGTCTCGTCCCTCCGGGAACATGCGCCCTATCCACGTTCGGTCCGTCGGACGCACTGATACTGCATCGTCTCGCGCGTCGGCGCCGAATTTGAACGGCAGGCCGTCTGACCACGCGAGGTCAGCGTCGCCGAATGCCAGCCACTCCATCCCGCCCCTCCCGGTCTTGGCATGGAGGGTGAGGTCGAGTGGCAGCCCGTCGCCCGCGCCGGGCTCGGGCTTCGCCGCGGGATCGCCTTGCCAGATCGGCTCGATGGGCGCAACGCTTTGCTCCACGGGCGCCGTCAGGCTGTTGGCGCCCGGCTCAACCGTGTCGGCGCGCTCGCCCGTCGCCTCGTCAACGGCGACGACCGCGAAGTAGCGCGCGCCCTCGCTTGCCGGCGTCACCGTGTGGACGCTGAGGCCGCTCTGCGGATCGAGTCGCTCGCCGCCCTCTTCGATGACCCAACCGATCGGCTTGACCTCGGGCTTGTTTCCATCCTCGTCCGGCTTCATCGGCTTGCCATAGGTCTCGGGATGCGCCCACCAGTCCGTCGCTGACGCGGGCGTAATGTGGTGGTTCGCCACCTCCGCCTCGGACGCGTTGGCCTCAGTGATCGGCTCATCGTGAATCAGCACCTGGAACCGGAGGCCGGCAAGGTCCGCAGGCTCCCGCCACGTCAGGAATGTCTGTCCATGGCTGTATCGAGCGCCTAGCTCAGTTGCGATCGGATCTGCCGCCGACTGCGCCATCGGTGCCGCGGCCAGCAGCGCTGAGACCGCGATGTATCGCGTGAGCATATCGATTCACGACTCCTTGTAGCGGAAGTTGAATCGGCCGCTCGGGGCCGCGTCGCCGCTGGTGATGAAGTCCATGATGTCTCCCGGCTTCTGCGCGTTGTCGACCCACTTGAAGTCGACCTGCAGCGGTCCGACTCCCAGTGCCAGGTCGGTTCGTGGGATGGCGATCTCAAGCTGATTGCCGCTCGCGGCATAACTCACGCGGGACACGCGCTCCCACTGCCACCCGCCGAGGCATCGCTCGAGGTTCGTCCGCGACGACCCCACGCCCCGTCGGTTGACGATATACTGGTAGCCCTCCCAGTTCGGCGTGTCCTCGTCGCCGATCGAGATGAGCAACCACATCCAGTTGCGGTCTGTGTGGGGCGTGAGCGGGTCTTTCGTCTCAACGTAGAAGTAGAGGCTGTCGGCGTCTCGCGCCGCCTTTGCCGCAACGATGTCGTTGCGCCCTGAAGTGTCGATGTACGGTCCCTCCGAGCCCCACGCCGGGTGATCTCTGTGCGCCGTGTCGCCCGCGGTATCGAGGAACTCCGGCCCTACGTCGTCCCAGTCGTCGAACTGCCCGTCGATCGCGATGGTCTTCGGCTCGGATGGTCTCGGTGGCATCCGAACGCCCTTGAAGCGGCGGATGCCGTCGATCATCTGGTAGTAATAGCCGTCCCCATGGCCGCCCCGCATCGGCTCGATGTCGCGGCTGTACTCTTGGCTGTACTGATCGACGAAGATCGAGCCTCCCTCGGGCACGGGTTGGCCGGCGATCGACTGGCTGCCATTGCTCTCAAAGCGCATCGCCACCCACTCGTTCCACCCAGTGATGAAGATGAACTCTGGATCTATCTCCAGCGCCCGCTCGAATTGCTCGGCGAAGCACAGGCCGACGTCCGTCTGAAGCTCCTCCGGCGGCGGTTGCTGGCCACCATGAAAGCTCCGTCCGATGTTCGTCGTAGCGTGTTGCGCCACGGCCACGGGCACCTGTTCGCGGTGCTCGGGATCATCGTGCCATCCCCACTTCTGCGGGTGGTGATCGAGCCACGCCCATTTGTCCTTGCCGTCGCCGAACCACCCGCCGGCGCTCCAAGCCCACGAGTGGCGGATCGTGAAGAAGTCCACCAGCTCCGCGTCCAGGTCTTCCGGCGGCGTCAGGATGATCGGCTTCCCTCGCCAGCGGAACCACAAGTCCTCATGCAGACCCTTCGCGTAGAACTCGTCATACAGCTTCCGCACGACCTGGGGCGCGCCTGCGTTCGCCAGGAACCCGATCTGCGGCGTCCGGCCGCCTTCGTCGCGGATCCCCTGGAAGACCCGACAGATCGTCATGTAGTTCGCGGTGTAGGTCAGGGCGTTCGTGACGTCGCAGAAGATCACGTCAACGCCGGCCTCGCTGAGCATGTGGGCGTGCTTGCGTATCACCCACTCGTCGTCGGTCAGGTAGTATCCGAAGTGCGGCTCGCCCCACCAGTGGAAGGCGTGCCACGGGCCCCATTCCTGCTCCCCAGCGAGGATCTTCGTAAGGTCGTACGGGCTCTTGTATTTCTCATCGGTTTTGGGCTGCGTGCCTTGGTCGGGGCGCAGTGCCGTCGAAGCATCGTACCCATGCGGCCCTATCCACGTAAAGTAGAAGATGCCGACGAACTTGCCATCGCGGGGCGGGCCGCACTCCTCGTGCCCCGGCAACTCCCGCCCCAGCGCGTCCCTGGCAACCCACGTGTCGCTCTGCGCGTCTCGTCCGTCCCTGAGGTCATCCATCGTCTGGGATCCGCCGATCGCTGTTAGTGT
>PVBE012339544.1_pt1 | contig 23955 bp, 21 predicted proteins | sample 1631181 | NCBI WGS metagenome assembly PVBE01 (sample SAMN08397723, study PRJNA350692) | Marine metagenome, whole genome shotgun sequencing project. | isolation source: water | place: Pacific Ocean | collected 2012-04 | reverse complement strand
GTCGGGAGTTCAAATCTCTCTACCCCGACCAAATTTGCGTTATCCTAGTATAATCAAAGGGTCTCATTTGCGCCCGTAGCTCAATCGGATAGAGCATCGGCCTTCTAAGCCGAGGGTTACAGGTTCGATTCCTGTCGGGCGTACCAATTAAATCAATAACTTGCAAAATATTCGTGATTTTGAATCTCGGATATTTTGCCCTACATTTTTAAGTTCCCCATGGAACCCCTGGCAGATAGGGTTACCAGTTTCTAACCAGCATTCACCGCATAGCTGGGTCATATACAGAGGTTTCATACCCCATTAGTCAGAATCTTCCTTGAAGATCAGCCCAGGGTATTCCCTATTGCGGTAAAATCGGGTAAAACGCCCGCCATGAAAATACCAAAAAGGCTCAAGCCCCTCATCGAGGATGGAGTGATCACTGCTGTCGTCAGCCGGTTGATGAGCGGTAAAGAAGCTGATGTATATATAGTGAAGTGTGGATCTGAGCTGCGTTGCGCAAAGATCTACAAGGATGCAGTGAAAAGGAGCTTCAAGCAGGCTGTGCACTACCGGGAAGGTAGAAAAGTACGTAATAGCCGCCGTGGCCGGGCAATGGAGAAAGGCTCCCGGTATGGTCGCCAGCAGCAGGAGGAGACCTGGCAAACCGCTGAGGTCGATGCTCTCTACAAGCTCAAGAATGCAGGCGTTTGTGTGCCGGAAGCTTATGGTTGTGTTGATGGCGTGTTGTTGATGGAACTAATTACTGATAGCGACGGTGATGTTGCACCGAAACTAAGCGACGTGACTATGACGGCCGTTGAAGCAAGGCGAGATTATCTGCTAATGATAAACGCAGTGGTACGAATGCTCATCGCTGGGATTGTGCATGGCGACCTCTCTGAATTCAATGTATTGGTTGGTGAGGCAGGACCAGTCATTATCGATCTTCCCCAGGCCGTTGACGCGGCGACCAATAACCACGCGGAAACAATGTTTGCACGTGATGTTAATAATCTGACCCGCTATTACGGACAGTACGCGCCTGAGTTACTAGAAACGCATTACGCGAAAGAAATATGGTCCTTGTATAGCGAGGGTGAACTGCATGAAGGTGTTGTCTTAACAGGGTTGTTTGAGGAGAACAGTGAAGCGCCTGACGTTGATGGCATGCTCAAGGAAATCAGTGCGGTTCTGGTAGAAGAAGAGGCTCGTCAGGAGCGGCTGCAAGAAGCAGAACAGGCGAGTTAGTTGGCGTTGCTGCATGCCTTAGTGCATCTACTCATAATAAGCACCTGTTTAAGCACTCAGATCACGCTAACTGGCCTAGACGCGCTCAATTCTGAAAACCGGTATATCCCGAGGCGCCGCAGACTTAACGTATTCAGCAAACTGTTCAGTAATGCCTGCCTGAATCTGCACCGCTCTTTTTGCATCTTCTTCAGAGAGTTCGATGACGTTGGCGGTGTACTGCTCAGTGCCAAACTCAACTGTAATCTCTGGGTTCGAGCGCAGGTTAAAGACCCAGGCTGGGTGAGTCTTCGCTCCTGCGAACGAGGCAAACAGCAGCATTTCATCATCCGCGTTGACAGTCAAAACCAGCGGCACGAGGTGTATCTTTCCGGACTTGGCACCGATAGTGTGCAAAATAACCATCGGGTAGTCGGCAAACATTGCAACCTTTCCTGCGTTCGCACGGAACTCTTCGATGATTTTTTCGTTAAAACCTTTCATTTCCACAATAATTCTCCAGATAAGCGTTAATCAATAAAGCAACTCGGGGGAAGGTTGATTCATTTCTAGTCACCCCGGCGATCGAATACTATCAGAACCGAAACCCGGTGACATTGTGATTAACCTGGTACCCCGGAAGGGGATGGTGCAAGAACACCAGAAACCTTCTTTGACAAAACAGCAAAAATTTCACAGGATGCAGGCGGCTTTCAATTCCTTGGAGAACAGTATGAGCGAAATAGTTAAATATGGGGCGACATTCAAGTGGCTGCATTGGTTTATTGGTATCGTTGTCATTCTGATGTTGATATTTGGGCGGTCGCTGGAATCCTTGCCCCTTAGCGAACGCGAACAGATTATTATGGGGCATTCGGGACTCGGCACCATTGTACTTCTCCTAATGCTGCTCCGCTGGGGCTGGCGCCTAACGCATGAACCGCCTGGCGCCCTTGAGACAATGACAGTATTTCAAACCCGTGCCTCAAAAATTATGCACTGGACACTTTATGTCCTGCTTTTGCTGCAGCCTGTTTTCGGCATATTCCAGGCCATGTTCATAACCGACTATCAGGTAATAGCATTCGGTGTTATCGACTACTCAGGCCTGGCCGCAGCCGACGAAGGTATGGAAAAAATATTCCATGTTTTGCACGGCGTCACTGCCACAGTGATTTCCGTGCTGGTCATTGGTCATATAGGCGCCGCTTTTTATCACCACTTTCACCAGAAGGACAGTGTGATGAAGCGAATGATACCCTTCGGAAAACCCTAGAACGGCGCCCGCAGAACTTTTTCTGAAGAAGGTCAACACCATGAGTGAGCAACAAGAAGGATATCCCATCCAAACGGAAGAACAGCTTGCCGCCCATGTCAGCAGGCCCTTTGATGATATTGCCAAAGCCAGGTTGCGGACTCAGTTGCAGTCTGATGACATCATCATATCGACTTTCCCGAAATGTGGAACCACCTGGTCAGCGCAGATCGCCCATGGGCTCAGGTCAAAAGGTGATATGAGTTTTGAGAATTTAGGGCAGGTATTTCCCTGGTTCGAGACGGGGCACTTTTTCGGGCAGGACCTGGAGAGTACCAGAGCTTTCACGCCAGGCCTGTTTAAATCTCACATGGCACTATCTGAGCTGCCAAGGGGCGGCAAGGTGATCAACATCATCCGTGACCCTGGTGATACCTTGATGTCCTATTACAACTTCTGGGTGGACATACTGTTTGATCGTGGTGATATCTCACTGGAAATGATGGCTCGACAGCTTTTCCTGCTTGATAGAAGTGACAGCCCGCGAAACATGTTTCGTATTAACTATTTTCAGCACATCGTTGACTTCCACAATGGCGACTATGATGGCCCCGTTCTCTTTATTGCCTATGAGGATATGAAGATAAATCTGCCTGCTGCCGTTCGACGGATCGCCCGCTTTATGGGTCTGGATATCAGCAAGACTTTCGAGAGAAAAATTGTCCAGCAATCGACATTTGAATTTATGTCACGGCATAGCGAAAAATTCACTGAACAGGTGCCTAACGGCGTGATGGAGATGGTTGTAACAGGACGGGTAGGGGACGCGAAGAAGGGGCTTGAAGAGAATCTCAAGCAACAGTTCGAGGATGCCTGGCAGGAATATGTGACACCGCAGTTGGGTTATCGCAGCTACGCAGAATTACGTGAAGCCATTTCGCTCAAGTAGTTCGTCTAAACAGCTCGTGTAAGTAGTTCATCGAAGTAACTCGCTGCAGTAGACAGCTTCGAATCGCATCTGCATGGCTCAGTTTTGTTAGTTTGGCAGGCTCCCTGGCAACATTAGAAACGATTCCCGTCGCCGATCATCGTTAAGCCTGAAACCAGTCTGGGATATACTGTGCATACTATATTCAAAAGAGATCAACCATGAGCAATCTTTCTGCCCCTATTGGCGTCGATTACGCTGAGGCTCGTGAGCACGAGGTGAGCAAGATCCGCAAGGTCATGATAGGCGGCAATCTCACCGCCAACACACAAACCAGTGAAGGCGGTATCAGTGCCCGGGTGTTCAACAAAGGCTACTGGGGGTTCGCATCGATACCGGCAATGGATCTTAAAAGTATTGCTGAGCTCGCACTGCAGCGAATGCAGGGTGCAGGTTTCGATGACTGTCATATTAGTATTGGAGTGTCGGAGCAGGACGAGCTAAATATTGCTCACAATGAACCAAGTTTGCTGTGCAGCACCGAGGACTATGCCGTATCAATGCTTGGCATTATTGATGGCAGAAAAGCTTAATCAAGCCTCACGGATATTTCTGAGGATGCTATCGCGGCTGAGGTCGCTGAACTGTTTGAGCGCGCCAGGAGCGCACCCCAGGACGAGGCAAACGCCGTGTCTGCTGATCAGACAGGTCATTTCGAACAGGGCCCGCTGGAAAGCAGCCTCGACCTGCTGACTGAGAAGACCAGCGAAATTCTCGACTTCAGGGCTGCCAATACACCGAAGGTAACGGCTGAAGAAGGGGGCGCTGCACATCTTATATTCAGATCCTATGAGGTCACCAGTCAGAGAACCGCACTCTCAAGTACTATTGGTTGTTATCAGTTGCAGGTGATGGGCACAGCATCTGAAGGGAATAAATCAAGCTCATTAAATTACACGGGTGGTCGTGCGAATGACCTTACCGGCAAGCATGCATGCGAATGGTTTGCGATTGGCGACATGCTGGCCGATACCCAGAATCAAATTGTCACCAAATCGATCGGCTCAAGTTTTGTGGGTGAAATCATTCTGGCGCCCAGTGAGGTTTCTGACCTGGTTGACTAGTTGGCTGGTTGCTCGGGTAGCTTAACGCCCAGGCGCTGATCGCGGGGGCTTCCGTTTATGCAAATAGCATCGATGAAGTCATCGCTACGGCGGACCTCTCAATCATCAGCGATTTTGATGCGCCGGGGCACGTGTCTTACACCGAAGACGGATATACCACGAAACCAATCAGTCTGGTTGATAGGGGCAGATTAACCACACTGCCTCTTAAATCTATATGGCAGTAGAAAGACGGGTCTTGATCACACCGCGAGCACCTCCGGCTGGCGAATTGAACCCGGTAGCGATGCAAAGGCAGACCTTATCGCATCAATAGAGCAAGGCGCGCTGGTTAACCGTCTTTCTATGGGACGACCCGCGGTGAATGGGGATTTTCCCGCTCGATCAAGAACAGCTTCAGCATAGAAAAGGGTGAAGTGGGTACTGCTCTTGCTGAAACGATGGTGTCTAGAAATATGGCGCAGATGCTAAAGGATATCGATGGTATATCTGCTGAACACCTCGACTATGGCGGTCAGGATTTCTCCTTTCTAGGAATCCCGGGAATGCACTTTTCCTGAGGCTGGCTTGCCTTGTAAGTTTGAGGTGCAGCAGGTTTAGTTCTATCACCAGGCTATAGGGCGCTCAGTGCATCAGCCGTTGGCATATCACCGTCCAGCAGACTAAATGATTTTCCTATGCTGAGGTCAAGATCAAGGCATGCAACCAGGGCCGCTGCCAGATTTTCACGGGACGTCATTCCTTTTCCCTGAAGCTTTGAACTTACGGACACGAGGTCCGTACCGGGTTCGTCAGTCAGGCCGCCGGGGCAGACTATCGTGTAGTCGAGGTCGGTCCCGACAAGGTGATTATCAGCGTGTGCCTTGGCGCGGTGATAATGTGCAATGGGTGATTGGCTGTTAATATCATTATTGATCGAGCTCAGCATGATATACCGGCGAACGCCATGCACCTGCGCTGCGACCATTGTGCGGATCGCACCAATATGATCGATCAGTACAGTCTTGTCTTTACCGGTCTTGCCACCTGAGCCTGCCGCAAAGATGATGGCGTCACATCCCTGCACGGCATGATCAATCGGGTACTCAAGGTCCGCCAGAACCGTTGGCACGCACAGCTTGTCAAACTTGTCGCGGTGCACCGGGTTTCTGATCATTGCAACCGGGTCGTGGCTGCCTTCGGCCAATCGTCTGACAACCCTCGTCGCGGTGTTCCCGTTTGCTCCGATAACCAGTACTTTCATATTTACCTCCGAAGACATTGTTGCCTACTTGTATTTCGACCAGGGAGAAACTTGCGCGTCGTACCCTTTAGCGATTTTTTGAAACAATCCCCAAAACGTTGCTAGTGATGATTTCGTGGAATCTTGTCGGTCCAGGTTTTCTCCCGCAGCAACTCGCCGTTCTCATGCAGGCGGCGGGCGTACTCATAGTGGAAAAACTTCGCATCACTGCGCCATACAAGATCACAGCTGAGGGTCAGTTCCCGTTCCCCCTGCACGATTCGATAGCTTGCCTTGCCCAGGGCGCTGGCAAGTGCTGGCGTATTGTCATTTACCTCGTGCGTCAGGTCCTCTGAGTAGTAGATCGTTGCCCAGGGGTACACAGAGCCGTCATCACCCGGCATTCGAATGACCGTGGTTGCCGTCAGTGGATTGCGTTCAATACTTTTCACCTCAGCATACCCGGACACGGTGGTATCAGCGACCGGCAGAGCCTCGTATCCGGGCAAGCTCGGGCTGGGTACAATCGCAGCAAATTCTGGCCCATCATCGTGTGCTGACGAATCTTTTGATAGATTTTCTGATGAGTCTTTGGGTGGAATGATGGGCAGCGTCACATGTGAGGCATTGCGGCCACCAATGCGCGTTGTTGTTGTCATGGGATAGGGGGTTGGCCAGATCATCGGCCACATGGCATTGTTAATCGCGATACGAATACGGTGCCCCCTGGGGAAGATCCATGATGTGAAGTGAAGGTCATATTCGAGGGTAAACTCTTCACCCGGGACCAGCGCAACGGGCTTTTCAGCAGAGTCCCGGTGTGCACTCTTAAGTCCGCCACCAGCAACCTGGGTAACGGTGCCATCGGGTGAAATGTCAGATACACGAACAAACCAGTTCGCAGCCGGTGCATCCGCTGACACATTCAATACAGCGCGCGGAAAACCGAGGATCTCTGTGTCTTTATCCAAGGGTGCGGAATCATATGCCAGGCTATAGGCATCTGTGCCACGCTGATCATAGGGAAAGTCACCCCACCAGCTGACATTGCCACCGGCTTCAACGCCGACGGTTGGCACATACCTCAGCTTGTGCGCGGAAGGGTTTTCTGCCGGTGTTGCCGACAATGTATGGTTGTCCTGCGGATACATGGGCGTATGTTTGGTGCGCTTGACGGGCCAACCATCCTCCCAGCGCCAAAAGCCGGGTGCCGTCTCGACAACACCCGGTGGGTGCCAGTTCCTGACATAGACCGCAAAGCGTGGCTCATCCATGACACCCGTATCTTCACCCTTCAACCAATGGTCGAACCAGCGCACTGCTTCCCGTCGCCATTCTATGCCCGGCATGGGGTAGGGGTCATTTGGCCAGGTGTGTGCCCAGGGTCCGATCAGGCCCTTTACCGGCGCAGACAAATTCTCGAGCATGCGCGGGACACTGTCCCGGTAACCGTCATACCAGCCCCCCATGACAAAGGTTGGAATCTTGATCCTGCTGTAATCCGTATCCAGTGAGGCGCGATTCCAGAAGGGGCCATCGTGCTGCTGGTTTTTGAAGATCATCATCCAGGGTTTGGTATCGAAGCGCTCAGTGAAATAGGCATCATCAATAAGGTAGTCAGGCGGACGTGGCAGGACATTGGCTATGTCTACGCCAACTTCGTAGGAATCAACATGCATCATGCCATCCATGAAGTGCACGTCGTCCCTGTAAATATCATCGGTGCCCTGGTGAGCGAGGATTGCCTTCAGTGCCGGTGGGTTGCGCATCGCCATTTGAATCGAGTTGAATGCACCCCAGGAAACGCCGAACATACCGACATTGCCATTCGACCAGGGTTGTTTTGACAGCCAGTCTATAACGATTTCGCCATCTTCCTGTTCCTGGTCCGTGTATTCGTATTCTATGAGCATGCCTTCGCTGGTGCCGGTACCGCGCATGTCCACACGTGCGACCACGTAACCCTGTTTAACAAAGTATGAAAAGAGGCCAAACCGATTGCTGCGTGATTCATCTTTACGGTAGGGGAGGTATTCAAGTAGTACCGGAAGGCGTGCATCCGGTGAACTATCTGCTGGAACAAACAGGCTTGCAGCCAGGCGTACCCCGTCGGGCAGCGTGATCCAGGTTTCCCGGATGGTGATGCCATCCTGGGTGATGTCAGGCAATCGCGTCTGTGCATCAGAGAAGTTTGCAGTCAACAACAGGATCAAAAATGTTACTCGCAGGATCATCAGTATTGCTCTCTTATTGTTCTCTGCCGAATAGTGGCAATGTACCGAGTCGGTTACTCGTGTCGACGGCATTGCCATCGCCGTCGCGCAACTCACGTGGGGGATCGAACTTCTGCGTTAGGGGCGTGACGATTAGCATGGTGACAAGGCAAGCGGCCAGTCCCACAAAGTCTGCCGGTAAATCCGGTGCCACGAACAGTGTTGTTACCCAGGCCAGGATGCCAGCGGCCATGGCCGACAGGGCGCCGGTACGATTGGCCTTGGGCCACCAGACACCGAGAATAAAGGGTACGATTATGGCGGCAAGACCAAGAATATTGGAATTGACCATCAGGTCGAATACAACCTGAATCTTCATTGCGACGATGATGGCGAATGTTCCACACGCGGGTATCGCCCAGCGCGCTACCGAGAGAGATAATTTGTCTGATGGGTTCTGCACAATCATCGGCAGCACGTTCTTGGCAATGACGCTGGACGCAGCCAGCAGCGCGCTGTCTGCGGTGCTCATGATTGCCGCCAGCATGGCGCCGACAAATATGGCGATGGCGGCGGGATGCAGATGCGCAATTGCCAGGGCTGGAATGATTCCTTCCGATGCACCCAGGCCAGGCATTGTTACGCTGCCGATGATGCCGAGGAAAACGGGGATCATGCCAAAGCAGAGGTAGCCAACGCTGCCAATATAGAAGGCATTTTGGGCGACCCGCTCACTTTTAGCAGAAGCGACGCGCTGGAATAGCGACTGTGCCGAAATATCAACGAACCCGATGATTGTCCAGGCGCGCAGGTAGTTGAGCCACTGCTCACCTGTATTCTCGAATGGCAACATACGAAATGTGTCTTCGGGTAGTTGTGGTGAAATCGTACCCCAGCCACCGACATCGACTAACACTGTGACCAGCAGGACGACCAGACCAATCATGATAATGATCATTTGCACGGAGTCGGTCAACGCGACAGCCCACATGCCGCCAACCGCAGTGTAAATGAAGATAACAATAGCGCCGCCAATGATGCCTGCTTCAAGTGGAATGCTGGTCAGAGACTCAAACACCACACCAAAGGCAACCAGCATCGCGCCCACCCAGACGATGTTGGCAAAAAGCGTTGTGATCGCCATGCCGTAGGAAGCGACCTTGCCGAACCGCTGCTCCATAAAGTCGACAACGGTCGTCATGCGCAGCCGCCGGAACATACGGGCAAAGAAAAAACCAATCAGAAGTAAAGCAAGGGCACCGCCCCAGGGGTCTTCAATCACCCCCATCATGCCGTCATCATAGGCGGCACCGGCCCCCCCCAGCATCATGCCACCACCGAACCAGGTTGCGATGACAGTCAAGGAACAGACTCCGAGGGACAGGCCACGCCCGGCGACCATAAATTCCGTGAGGGAATGGGTCTTCTGTGAAGCATAGGCGCCAACGCCAAGCATGATGAGCATATAGACGGTGACGCCAATAAATATCACTGTTTCATTTGCCATGGGATCTTCTTATTGTTTTATGAGGTGCTCGGGTGCTTTTTTGAGACAGCGCTAACTCTCTTCCAGGTAGGTAAGAAACGTTTCCTTTACCGCAGCTTTCAGGATCTTGCCATTGGCATTGCGGGGCAGGGGCGCCGATAAAATTTGAATTCGCAACGGTACCTTGAAGGCTGCAAGGTCATGCTGCACAAATGTGCGCAGTGAAGCTTCATCGGCATTGGCACCCTGGGTCAGTTGCACCACCGCGCCCACCTGCTCGCCGAGTACCTTGTCCGGTATGCCGACGACCGCCGCATCCATAACATCAGGGTGCTCAAACAATGCATTTTCAACTTCCACGCAATAGATATTTTCACCGCCGCGGATCAGCATGTCCTTGGCACGATCAACGATATAAACAAACCCTTCCTCATCGATCCGCGCCAGGTCGCCGGACAATAACCATCCATCCTGAAAGCTGGCAGTGGAGGCCTCAGGTTTATTCCAGTAGCCTTTAACAACATTGGGTCCCTTGATCCAGAGCTCTCCAATTTCTCCGGGTTGGGTAGGCACGCCCGGTTCATCCATTAACTTGACGCTGCACACCGGCACGGGTCGCCCGACGCTGTCGGGTTTGCGAAGGTAGTCCACACCACTGTTCAGGGTGGTGACCGATGATGTTTCGGTCAGTCCATAGCCATTGCCGGGCGTTGCAAGCGGAAAGTGCTCGTTGATACGGGAAACCAGTTCCGGTGCGGCCGGCGCGCCGCCGTAACTGACGGCTGCAATTGAGGATGTGTCCCTGCCGGCCAGGCTCGGGCTTTCAAGCACCTGCCAGACCATGGAAGGCACACCGCCGAACGATGTGATTTTTTCACGCTCGATCAGTTCAAGTGCACGCTCAGGGTTCCAGCGGTGCATCATGACGAGCTTGTTGCCTGCCATGCTGTTCGCAACCAGGGTTGAATGGCATCCCGTTGCATGAAAAAAGGGTACGGAGAGGAGCGGGGCCAGTGGTTCGCGCGGTGCATCCGGGTCTGGCAGTTCCTCTCCCTTGCGAAGGAGGGTGAGCGTCGCGCCGTACATCAGGCTCACCAGGTTGGTGCAGATATTCCTGTGAGTACCAAGTGCACCCTTTGGGTTGCCGGTAGTGCCAGAGGTATAGAATATGGTCGCGTCATCTTCAGGTTCCAGGTCAACATCAGGCAGCCTGTCATCGCCATCGGCTTGCCCGACAATGTCCTGGTAGTCATCAATGCCGGCCGTTAACGTGTCTTCTGGTCTGACGGCAATAATCCTGTTTAGACCAAGATCCGCAAAGTGGTCTTGCAGACTTTGAATGCGCTCACCATCTGCAAACAATATGGTTGAACCCGAGTCGCTGAGGCCATAGCTTAATTCCGTTGCAGTCCACCAGGCATTGAGCGGTACAACGACTGCACCAGTCAGGCTCGCCGCCCAAAAACAGACGGGCCATTCGGGGTAGTTACGCATGGCGATCGCGACCCTGTCCCCCTTTTGCACGCCAAAGTCATCAACAAGAATCCGCGCCAGTCTGGCAGCGGCAAAAAAATGTTCTTCGTAGGACATCCTTTCGTCTTCATAGACCAGGTAGGTTCGATCGCCGAAGGTGCGGGTGGCAAGGAATATATCCCGAAGACTGCCGGCGGCGTTCTTCCAGGTTTGGGTATCAACGCCGCGGATTGTCCTGCTTTCTATTTCAAAGGGCGAGCCAGGTCCGGTGAGAAGCTCCTGTGCCTGTTGAATGGTTATCTCACTCATATCGACCTGACTCAATTAGAGTATTCCTGAGGACGCGGCACTGACTCATCAATGTTCCCGGCTATTGAACCAGACCTTTCTCATGAAATGCCTTCACCTCGCTTTCACTGTAACCAACCTGCTTCAGCAACTCGTCGGTATCTCTGCCTAAAGCGGGGGGGTTGTTTGGTTTGAATTCAGCACCTTTAATCTTGACGGGTATCCCCAGCATTTTCCGTTTTTCGCCGGTATTGAAATCGTCTACCTCAACGTAGGGTTCGCGGGATAGAAAGTGCGGATCCTTCAGCAGGTTCACCAGACTGTTGGTTGGCCCGCCTGCAACATCATGTTCGATAAAAATCTCAATCCACTCCTGCTGTGATTTGGTTTTGAAGATTTCAATCAACTCCTCGTATTCACCTTCATAGGCACCGGCATCGAGGCCCCATTTCCAGTCGCCTCGTTCAGCCAGGTCAGGCCGCTCAATGGCATTGCAGAAGTTTACCCAGAATTTCTTCTCGAGGGCCTGGAGAAAGACGGCAGAGCCATCCTTTGTTGGATAGACGCGATAGCGGGTGCGTGCATCTTCCTGTTTGATACTGGGTGGTATGAACTTGCGCTCCTCCTCCGGCTTGTTTAACAGGTCATAGGCAGAAGACCAAAAATACCAGGCGCCGGCTTCGCCTTCGCTCACATCTATATGAGCGCCCTTGCCGGTTTTGTGCATGTTAATGATGGCAGACAAGGCTGCTATCACACCGAATGAGCAGCCCATCTGACCCGCCAGTTCGTGTGCTGAGTTGAATACGCTTTGTGGCTCGTCGCCCTCAAAGGATATCGGCTCTACGGATGAAAAGGTATCGAAGGACTGACCGTGACTGGGCAGGCGTCGGTAGGGTCCAGTTTGTCCCCAGCCAGAAACGGAAAGGTAGACGATCTTCGGGTTGAGCTTGCAGACATCTTCATAGCCAAAACCCAGTTCATCAAGCGCACCGGAACGCAGGGCATCGATAATGACGTCGGATTCTTTTACCAGCCGGGCGAGGACTGCTTTCGCCTCATCGTCCTTCAGGTTGATTGCGAGGCTCTTTTTATTACGCGCCAGGTGCATCACGTACGGCTCAACCAGGCGTGACAGGGAACCACGTCCCGGTGGTTCAACCTTGATGACCTCAGCCCCCATGTCGGCGAAGTGACACCCTACTACATCAGTGACATATGCTGAAAAATCCAGCACGCGAATTCCCGTGAGCAAACTGTACATATATTTCCCTTCTCTACATTCAAGTGGAACCAAACATGTTTCCCCGGAGCGCACTGTATCCTTGATTGGGGTGCTGGTCAAAGCTGGTGCTCGCGCGCGCTCTGCCTGCTGGTATCTAAGGAATCAGGTGGGGACTGTTGGCTTGAGGTGACACAGTTGCGCTCATTCTCTATAATCCGCGCCCTGTAGTAACACTGCTTACTCATGGCAATGGTGGGCGTAGCTCAGTTGGTAGAGCTCCGGATTGTGATTCCGGCGGTCGAGGGTTCAATCCCCTTCGTCCACCCCATTTGCCAAAGGTGTGTAGCGTGAGTGTACCCCGTTAAGACCTATGGAACAGATATAGCACTGGTTTAAAGGAGAGTTTTTGTTCATCCTAACGTAAGGAGTTGAGATGAAACAGAAACCAGCAAAACGACCCGCATCGTCAGAACGGATCATGCGTGACATCAGGCGCAAGACGCGTAAGCAATACAGTGCGGAGGAAAAGATCCGCATTGTGCTGGATGGTTTACGCGGTGAAGACAGTATTGCCGTTAGCAGCCGTCAGATCGCGCTACACGTGACAAGGTCGCGTTCATAGATAAGATAGTCAGATACTAGCAGGGTGCATGATACGGCCAGCCCGGTTAGTACGAGCGGACCGCCAACCTGAGTGGGTGAAACGGGCAGCGCTCTAGGTAGGTTCAAGCAGCGCTTCCCGGATGGCTTGCTGTTGCACTTCATCAACGCCAATACTGACTAAATAGTTGAGAGCGCTCCCGTATTCTCTCTCAAGACCGTCGAGAAAGACAACGATGGCATCATTTGGCACCCCAGCAATCTGCAGCATGGATTCTCTCGACATACCTTCGGGTAAGCCATCGCCTTGTTCAATAAAGTTCACCTGGCGTTCGCAGTCGCGATTGGTGAGAGTGTAATCGTTCTCGATGGTATGACGATCAACACCGAGGATTGACAACAGCAGTGCAGTCGTAACACCGGTGCGGTCCTTGCCAGCAGTGCAGTGGATGAGTATCGGGTGCTGGTCAGCATTGGCCATGACGTCAAAAATACCGCGCCAGGGTGCAGTGTTGAACTTCAGGTAACCGAGATAGCGCGCACCGGAAATGCCCGTATCGCCAACCATATTGCTGAGTCGCTCTGGGCCATCATTCGGGATGACCGGGTGCCATGCGTAATCAGAGCCGAGATTTTCCAACGGACCGCGGCCCTGGTCTTGAATTTCGTCTTCACGTCTGAGGTCAATTTGTGTCTTGATGCCAAATTCAGCAACAAGGTCAAGGTCAACCTGGGTCATTCGGTCCTGCCTTCCGGCGCGAAAGTAACGGTGCCAACGGACCTTCCGTCCGTCGAGGCCGGTATAACCGCCGATATCACGAAAATTGAAACAACCCTCGAAGGGGTGGTGCCTGGCAGCAAAATTATCAGTCAAAATCTTCTCACTTACCCTCAAAATACATGGACAGTTTACCTATTTCTATTTGGAAATAGGTAAACTGTCCATGTATTACAGGAGGCTATTATGAAAAAGATTTTATTTATGCTGGCGCTTGCCGGCATGACAGTCAGCACCTTTGCCGGCGAGGAAGGAAACCCGTTGGTATTGTCAAAGGCATGATGTCAGTGGAAGTCATTCATCAGGGTAAACCGGTGAAGATTTCGCGCAACCAGAATAACAAGAACACCGTTAAGCCAGATTACGCCATTACCTCCCGGCCCTGTCCGCCTTTCTGCATCCGCGCGATTAAACTTGCCCCGGGTGTAGAGACAATCGGTGAGCTGGAAATGCTGCGTTATCTCGGTGCTGCCAGCTCGGATCCCAGCATTCTGGTGATTGATTCACGTACCCCGGATTGGGTCAAAAAGGACACAATCCTGTGGTCAATCAATATTCCCTGGACATTGCTGAATCCTGAAACTTCAAACCCACTGGTTATCGGCGAGATCATGCAGGAGAAGTTCGGTGCGGTTCAGGATGAAGAGTTATGGGATTATAGTGATGTAAAAACCCTGATCATGTTTTGTAATGGCATGTGGTGCGGACAGTCACCGCGCAATATCTTTACCTTGCTCCGATACGGCTACCCTGCGGAAAAAAATCAAGTGGTACCGCGGCGGCATGCAGGACTGGGAAGTCCTGGGGCTGACAACTGTCCCGGGAAGCTGATAGGGAACCAGGGTGCAATGACATGATCTTTGCTGCCATCAACGACCCCATTGAGGTTCGTGCCGACATAGCAGAAGCCTTCAGCGAAATCTGGCAGACCATTGCCAGCCCTGGAAACTGGTGGCACGGTGTGGACCGGGTCGCCATTGCCGCTGAAGTTCGAAATACCGTTGGCTGCACACTTTGCGAGCAGCGAAAAGAGGCCCTTTCAGCTAATTTCGTTAAGGGTGAACACAAGGCAGTTTCCAACCTTCCCATGGTTGCGATCGATGCGGCGCATCGAATCACCACGGATGTTTCATGATTGAGTAAAACCTGGCTTGAAGGGTGCAAGGAAGACTGGCTGTCAGATGCGCAATATGTCGAGCTGCTTGGAATCGTGGTTGCGGTTGTCAGCATTGATGCTTTTCACCGCGCCATGGGGCTGCCGTTAGAGCCGTTGCCCGAGCCGTTGGATGGTGAGCCGAGCGAATATAGGCCTGATGCCAAAGATCATGGAGCCTGGGTTGATTCCATCGATCCTGCGGACCTGCCTGAGGGGGAGGCGGACATCTACGGTGGCGCGCCCCAGGTTGGCAATGTCTTTACCGCCATGAGTCTGGTGCCGGATTCCGTTCGCATGCTGAGCAGGTTGTCCGCTGTTCAGTACCTTGAGGCAAGTGAAGTGGTGAACCCTGCCTTTAATGGTGGCAGGGCAATTTCACGCATGCAGATGGAGCTGCTTGCCTGTCGTATTTCATCCCTCAGTGACTGTTTCTACTGAACCACGGCACACTCATTGCTGCTCCGTGTAAGCAGTGAGCTTGAATGAGAAAAGGTAAACCCGCAGTCAATTACGGATGGTTCAGAAATAAAAAGTGGCGTTCCCTGTCAGGATGAACTGATCAGCTTTGCTGAGGCCGCCATTGGTCACGACGAGATCATGATCACCGAGACAAGGCAGGCATTGCGTGAGAAGATGGGGGATAAGGTGGTTGTTGATGCCGCATGCGTTATTGCAAATTTTCAGCGAATGGTCAGAATCGCCAACGGTGCCGGCATACCCTTGTATTAGCCGATGGCGTTGGTGACGGCACCAATGAGATCAGATCTGGGTCTGGACAATTACGGCTCATCAGTCAACACCTCTGAGCTAAGTTTGTGGCAGAAACTTGTTGGCCGGCTGGTAAGCCCGCTCGTACCGGTTCTGTTCAAGCAGATTGTTAGGCAGATGGGAAAAGCAGAGAAAGCTCGATAACTTAAGCAGGATATGACGACTATGGAATTCATCATGAAAATGGCGGTGTTTTTGCACCTGGCGCTGGCGGCGCAGTTCACCCTTGCCGCCAATGCCCCGACCCATGCAAACAATGGCATGGTGGTATCGGCGAATTCCCTGGCCTCTGATGTCGGTGCTGACGTGCTCCGCGAAGGGGGCAGCGCCATGGATGCTACCATCGCCACGGCCTTTGCCCTTGCAGTCACGCATCCGTCGGCTGGTAATCTTGGCGGTGGCGGCTTCCTTATCTATCGCACCGGTGAAGGTGAATCGATCGCCTATGATTTTCGCGAGGTTGCTCCACTAGCTTCCGATCCGGAAATGTGGCTGGTCGATGGCGAGTACAGTTTCGAAAAACACCACATGAGTTATCAGTCAGTGGGTGTCCCCGGAACAGTCAGGGGGCTTCATCTCGCCTGGCAGGAGCATGGCAAACTACCCTGGAAGCGGCTTGTAAAACCTGCAATCAGACTTGCCAGGGATGGAATCACCGTTACTCACGGGTTAGCGCGGTCATTGAAGCGTCACTTACCCAGAATGAAAAAATATCCAGCCACCATTGCCCAATACTCGAACAAGGGGAAACCGTTCGTCGCCGGCGACCTGCTTAAGCAGGTCGACCTTGCCAGGACCCTGCAAAGGATCGCCAGCAAGGGGCCGGACGGCTTCTACGCGGGTAAGACAGCTGATCTGATCGTGCAGGAAATGGAACGCAATGGTGGTCTCATCACGCACGCGGATCTCGCGGCCTACCGGGCAAAGAAGCGTGTACCTACGACGGGCACCTATCGCGGATATGAGATTATCTCCATGCCGCCGCCGAGCTCCGGTGGCACGGCACTGGTTGAGATGCTCAATATTCTTGAGGGTTTTGATCTTACCGAGTCAGGCTTTGGCACCACCGTGACCCTGCACCGGATGGTGGAAGCCATGCGCCGTGCCTTTCACGACCGAGCAAGATATGTGGGTGACCCGGATTTCAACACATCAATGCCTCTGGCAAAGCTGATGTCCAAGGAATACGCAGAAGAACTGCGGAGTTCCATCGATCCAGAGAGGGCTTCGATCTCGAACCCAGAGAGCTTTAGCCTGCCCAAGGAAGGACCCAGCACGACCCATTTTTCCGTCGTTGACAAGAATCAGAATGCGGCTTCTCTGACCTATACCCTTGAGTGGAGCTACGGTTCAGGTATTGTCGTCACGGGGGCAGGTTTTCTTTTGAACAATGAGATGGGTGATTTTAACGCTGGGCCGGGCCTGACCGATGCACGGGGCCTGATTGGTACGCCGGCGAATCTGGCGGAACCCGGAAAGCGTATGTTGTCGAGTATGACGCCAACCATCGTCGCCAGGGATGGAGACCTGTTCATGGTGACCGGTACGCCCGGTGGAAGAACGATTATCAATACCGTGCTGCAAACCATACTCAACGTCATTGACCATGGGATGAGCGCTCAGGCAGCCGTAGATGCGGGTCGGGTTCACCACCAGTGGTTGCCCGACATGATGCGGCATGAAGAACCTGGATTTTCTAAGGATTCTCTGAGGGGCCTCGCTGCCATGGGGCACAAAATGAAAGTTGGGGGCTACCCCCAGGGTTCTGCCGAGGTCATCGTCGTCAATGGTGAAGGTCTTGATGGCGGCTTGGACCGGCGCGTTCCGGACGGTGGCGTGTCTGGATATTAGATCAACAGGCCGCGCAGTTACACAGGCGGGTTCCATGTGTCGGCAGCAAGTTGTTTCAGGGCTGATTTGTCTCTATAATCGCCGCCCTTCGGTGGCCTAATCTGTACCTCTAAGTTATTGATTTCGGTACAATCTCGAGCGTTTTAGCTCACTGATACATCGTACGACTTGGGCGAAAGTGGCGGAATTGGTAGACGCGCTGGATTTAGGTTCCAGTATCGAAAGATGTGAGAGTTCGAGTCTCTCCTTTCGCACCAATATTTGAGGGCGATGCTGTGCCCGGGCCTGGCAATAGAAAGTAAGGCCAAATAGATTTCAAATAGGTAAATTAAGATGCAAGTAACTCTGGAAACAACTTCTAACCTGGAGCGGAAAATGCGAATCAGCGTTCCCTCCGAGCGGGTCGAGACGCAAGTTGATGCTAAATTGAAACAGGCAGCCGGTCAGGCGAATATCAAGGGATTCCGGCCCGGCAAGGTGCCCATGCGGGAAGTCAAGCGGCGGTTCGGCGATGGCATTCGTCAGGAAGTTTCGAGCGAGCTGATGCAGTCGTCGTTCAGTGAGGCTATTGTGAAGGAAGAAGTTTCCCCCGCTGGTTCACCAGTCATCGAGGATGTGACCATGGAAGCCGGAAAGGACCTTGAGTTCACCGCTATATTTGAGGTTTTTCCTGAGATTGAGCTGGGTGATTTTGGCGAAGTGACAGTCGAGAAACCGGCTGCCGAGATTACCGAAGATGATCTCGACGCCATGATTGAGAAACTGCGGGATCAGCGCAAGGGTTATGCTGAAGTTGATCGTGTCAGCAAGGCGGACGACAGGGTCAATATCGATTTCGAGGGCTTTATCGACGGAGAAGCCTTTGATGGTGGCAAGGGAGATGCTGCAGACGTGGTGATCGGGTCAGGCAGCATGATCCCGGGTTTTGAAGACGGGCTGATAGATCGAAGCGCCGGCGAGGAAATGGACCTCGAGCTGAAATTCCCGGAAAAGTACCAGTCGGAAAACCTGGCCGGAAAGGAGGCTCTTTTCAAGGTCAAGGTCAACAAAATTGAAGAACAGGAACTCCCCGATCTCAATGAACTTTTTTTCAAGCAGTTCGGTGTTGAGGAAGGCGGCATGGAAGCATTCAGGACTGAAGTCCGCGGCAATATGGGCAAGGAACTGGAAGCTGCCCTTAAATCAAAAGTGAAGGAGCAGGTGTTCGATGGGTTGATCGCAATCACCGGTGTTGAAATTCCAAAGGCACTGGTTTCAAACGCGATAGATCAGATGCGCCAGGAAGCAGTACAGCAGTTTGGTGGTGGTCAGAATATCGACCCTTCGGTTCTGCCTGTTGAGATGTTCGAGACCCAGGCGCAAAAGCGGGTCAAGCTGGGACTGATTGTTAATGCAATAATCGAAAAGCTGGAGCTTAAAACTGATGATGACAAGGTCAAGAGCGTTATCGAAGATATGGCCAGTTCCTATGAAGACCCTGAACAGGTCGTTAACTATTATTACGGTAATGAGCAGCAACTGAACCAGGTTCAGAATATGGTGCTGGAAGAACAGGTTGTTGACAGCGTGCTTGAGAAGGCAAAAGTAAGCGAAGTTGAAATGCCCTATGAGGAAGCGATCAAACCGAATGAGCCAGCCGCTGAAGATCCTGCTGCAGAAGGTCCCGCAGACAAAGAACCAGTTGCAGAAGCCGCCGATGGCGAGGCAGATGCGCCGGTAGGCGATGAAGGCGAAGACTCTGCCTGATCATTTCTGGTACGCTGAATCAATCGAAAAGCGTGTATTTTGTCTATTCAGGGTACCGTTTGTCTGCTGGCAGAGAATATTCACAAAGCAGGGATTGAAGTTTCCCCCAAAATCCTCATTATTTAAACCCTGCCAGGTATAATTTAATTACACTGGACCAATTTAGAGGCTACGAGATGAGCAGAGTTGAAGATAGGCTAGTTCCTGAAACCAGAGGCCTTGGGCTAGTGCCGATGGTCCTTGAACAGACCGCTAGGGGAGAGAGGTCCTACGATATTTATTCGCGTCTGCTCAAGGAACGAATTATATTTGTCGTTGGCCCCATTGATGACCATGTAGCAAACTTGGTGGTTGCACAGATGCTGTTCTGTGAATCAGAAAATGCCGACAAGGACGTACAACTCTATATCAATTCTCCCGGTGGTTCCGTGACCGCAGGCCTTGCCATCTATGACACCATGCAGTTCATCAATTGTGATGTCAGCACCATGTGCATTGGCCAGGCTGCCAGCATGGGAGCTTTCCTACTTGCCGGGGGCACGAAGGGAAAACGATTTTGCCTGCCAAATTCACGTGTCATGATTCATCAGCCGAGTGGTGGTTCCCAGGGGCAGGCGTCGGATATTGAGATTCAGGCGAAGGAAATACTCTATTTGCGTCAGCGAATGAATGAAATCATGGCGCAACATACGGGCAAAACACTGGAAGAAATAACTCTGGATACTGAGCGGGATTTCTTTCTCACGGCCCCTGAGGCTGAGGCCTACGGCCTGATAGACCATGTTCAGGAACCCAGGTCAACTGAGCTGACGGCGGTAATTTAATTGGGGTCCTTGTTCTAGTTACACTTCTGATTTGGAATATTTTTTAATTAATGATAAAAAGAGCTAGGTGGGTGCGTGATTACGTCGTCAAAGCCGGGTATCAACACCGATAGCACTTAATATATTTTGAGGGATTTGTATGTCCGATGATCATGATGGCAGTGGAGACGGCAAGCTTCTACACTGTAATTTCTGTGGCAAGAGCCAGCATGAAGTCCGCAAGTTAATTGCGGGTCCATCAGTTTATGTCTGCGATGAGTGCGTGGAGTTGTGCAACGATATTATTCGTGAAGAGCTCCAGGAAAGTACAGAAGAGGCGGAAAACAAAAAGTTACCGACGCCGCAGGAAATTAACCATATTCTCGACGAATACGTCATCGGCCAGGGCTGGGCGAAAAAGGTACTGTCCGTTGCGGTGTATAACCACTACAAGCGCCTGAACTATTCCGGCAAGAAAGATGACGTCGAGTTGCAGAAGAGCAACATCCTGCTTATTGGACCAACCGGTGTTGGTAAAACCCTGCTGGCTGAAACACTAGCCAGACTGTTAGATGTACCTTTCACTATCGCCGACGCCACCACCCTGACCGAAGCCGGATATGTTGGTGAGGACGTTGAGAACATTATTCAAAAATTGTTGCAGCGATGTGACTATGATGTTGAAAAGGCCCAGGTTGGTATCGTCTACATCGATGAAATTGACAAGATCTCCAGAAAGAGTGAAAACCCTTCTATTACCCGGGATGTTTCGGGAGAGGGTGTTCAGCAGGCCTTGCTGAAGTTAATAGAAGGTACGATTGCATCGGTTCCGCCCCAGGGAGGTCGCAAGCACCCGCAGCAGGAATTCCTGCAGGTTGACACCACCAATATCCTGTTTATCTGCGGCGGTGCATTTGCTGGACTCGACAAGGTGATACTCGATCGCTCTGTAAAAAGCAGTATTGGCTTTGGCGCCAGCATTGAAACCGAGGCGACTAAACAGAATCTCGGCGAGACTCTGCGGGAAGTTGCACCGGAAGATCTTGTTCGATATGGCCTGATTCCCGAGTTCGTTGGACGCTTGCCTGTTCTGGCTACACTGGACGAACTGGATGCGGATGCACTGGTTAAGATACTGACCGAGCCAAAGAATGCCTATACCAAGCAGTACGCGAAACTGTTTGAGATGGAAGACGTAGAGATTGATTTTCGGGAAGACGCCCTGGTCAGCATTGCCAAGCGAGCCATGGATCGAAAAACCGGAGCCCGCGGACTCAGGTCCATACTTGAAGCCGTATTGCTCGAAGTCATGTACCGGATTCCATCTGAAAGTGACGTATCTAAGGTTGTGGTTGATGAGAACGTGATCAACGGTACCTCTGAGCCCATGCTCATTTACGAGAACCAGGACCAGAAGAAGGTTTTGCCCGAATAGCCGGTAACGCTGCGACTCGCGCAAATATAACGATAAAACGATAAAAGGGAGCCTTTTGGCTCCTTTTTGATTGAAAACCACCCTAAATCACTTGATCCAGCTGGCATTCACTGGAACATAGACTTCGACTGAGTGCCAGGAGCCCGTATGACATCATTGAAAGATGTGCCGATAGTTACCTTGCGAGACATGGTGGTGTACCCACACGGGGTCCAGCCCCTTTTTATCGGCACCGAAAAATCAATCCGTGCACTTGAGTATGCGCAACAGCAGGACAAGTCGAAGCAGGTACTGCTGGTCGCTAAAAGGGACCCGGAGAATGAAGAACCCGGCATAGGCGACCTGTTCCGTTTTGGGACAATCGCAACCATATTGCAACTGATTCGCCTCCCGGACAAAACAGTGAAAATCCTGGTAGAGGGCGGGCACCGCGCAGAAATAACCGAAATACGTGATACAGACAGCTTTTTCGCAGGTGATGTCAACCTTGTTGAGGAGGATGAACTGGGTACCAGTGAGTCTGAAGCCCTGGTGCATTCCCTGATGTCCGTATTTGATCAATATGTCCAACTGAGTAAAAAAGTACCGCCTGAAGTCATGACGTCCCTGTCAAATGTCGATAAACCCAGTCGGCTGGTGGATACCATTGCCGCCCAGTTGAACCTACAGTTGGATGAGAAACAGCAGATCCTGGAAATGGTCGCTCTGACAGAGCGGGCCAACCATATGCTCAAGATACTGGAGGCTGAGATAGATCTCTTCGGCGTTGAGAAACGGATCCGCGGCCGGGTGAAGAAGCAGATGGAGAAAAGCCAGCGAGAGTACTACCTGAACGAGCAGATGAAGGCGATTCAAAAAGAACTCGGTGACCTGGATGATGTGCCCAATGAGATGGAAGACATCCAGAAGCGGCTGCAGGAGTCCGGCATGCCCAAGGAGGCCAAGGACAAGACATCGGCAGAAATCAGCAAGCTGAAGATGATGTCGCCCATGTCCGCCGAGGCAACGGTTGTCAGGAGTTACATAGACTGGATGTTGAATACGCCCTGGAAAAAGCGCTCCAGGGTACGAACCGATATTGCGGCGGCGGAAGATGTGCTCGAAGCCGATCACTATGGCCTCGAAGAGGTTAAGGATCGCATCCTGGAGTACCTGGCAGTGCAGAAGCGGGTCAGGAAGATAAAGGGGCCTGTGCTGTGCCTGGTTGGCCCCCCCGGAGTCGGTAAGACATCCCTTGGCGAGTCCATCGCCCGGGCGACTAATCGTAAATTTGTGCGAATGGCACTCGGCGGTGTCCGGGATGAGGCCGAGATTCGAGGTCACCGGCGAACCTACATCGGTTCAATGCCTGGAAAAATCATCCAGAAACTGTCCAAGAGCGGTGTCAGGAATCCCTTATTCCTGCTCGATGAAATTGACAAGATGGGACAGGACCATCGAGGTGACCCGGCTTCCGCGCTCCTGGAAGTCCTGGACCCGGAACAGAACAATACCTTCAACGATCATTACATGGAGGTGGACTACGATCTATCCGAGGTTATGTTTATCTGTACCTCCAACTCAATGAATATTCCTGCACCCCTGATGGACAGAATGGAGATCATCCGAATCCCAGGGTACACGGAGGACGAAAAGGTCAATATCGCTCACCGCTACCTGATTCCCAAGCAGATCAAGAACAACGGACTGAAGAAAGGTGAACTGGATATTACTGAAGCAGCGGTGACGGATCTCATACGCTACTACAGTCGGGAAGCGGGCGTCAGGGGGCTGGAGCGGGAGATTGCCAAGATCTGTCGAAAGGTCGTCAAGGAATGTGCCTTGAGTGATGAGGATGCCGAAGGCACCCTGGTCGTAGAGGGAGAGCAACTGGAGGAATATTCAGGCGTCCGCAAGTTCAGTTTTGGACGTGCAGAGGAAGAGGATCAGGTGGGTCAGGTGACGGGTCTTGCGGTGACCAGCGTTGGCGGAGAACTGCTTACCATTGAAGCGGCTGCCGTTAAAGGGAAGGGGACACACACCAGGACAGGCTCCCTCGGAGATGTCATGCAGGAGTCCATTCAGGCAGCCCTGACCGTTGTTAGGAGCAGATCTGAGGTCCTTGGTATCAGCGCCGATTTTCACGAGAAATATGATTTGCATATTCACATGCCGGAAGGTGCTACGCCCAAAGACGGGCCCAGTGCCGGGATAGCCCTGTGTACGGCCATGGTATCCGTACTGACGGGGATACCGGCGCGGTCGGCGGTCGCCATGACCGGGGAAATTACCCTTCGCGGCCAGGTACTTCCGATTGGTGGACTGAAGGAAAAACTGCTTGCGGCTCATCGTGGCGGGATTAAGGAAGTCCTGATTCCTGATGAGAATCAGCGGGATTTGAAGGAGATACCGG
>PVBE010215342.1_pt1 | contig 23955 bp, 24 predicted proteins | sample 1631181 | NCBI WGS metagenome assembly PVBE01 (sample SAMN08397723, study PRJNA350692) | Marine metagenome, whole genome shotgun sequencing project. | isolation source: water | place: Pacific Ocean | collected 2012-04 | reverse complement strand
GTTTTGCTACTGCGACTTTGTTTCAGAAACCAGCTGAAAGATGGGTTCATAGGCATGTACCCCTGATGCTTCATTTCTTTGCGCCACCCTCATCATGACGATCTGGTCTGCAACACCCTCATAATCGTTGATGCGCTGGGCGCATTCTGATGGAGTTCCGCTAATCGTCATTGTGTCGATGATCTCTTCGGGCATCAACTTCATCGCTTCGGAGGTATTTCCTTTGGGCATGAGATCCGCGAGCATGTCAGCTGCTTCGATGAATCCTTGTTGCCGTATTTGGGAGTCGTAGTAGGGGTGAGGAACAGGGTGAAATAAACCACAGACCGCAGCTTTGGCGGCGTCGCGTGCTGCTTCGGAGTCATCGTTCACACTGACAAGAGCTCCCATTGGAAAGCTGAGCTCTGAGCCAGCTCTCCCCACCGATTCCGCAGCGGCGACCGCGTTAGGTCGGACTGTGTCGCGCATGAAGTCTGCCGACGCCATGATGCCCACCCCGATCCCATCACTTACTTCTGCTGCTAGTTGCATCATGTTCGGTCCCGAGGCTGAGAGATAGATCGGTACAGAATCGCGCAGCGGAGGGAAGCTTGCCCTCCACTTGGCGACCTGGTGCACGGGGCCGTCATATGTCACGCGGGTCCCTGCGGGAGCCGCGGCTACTTGACGCACTATTTGAACAAAGTCACGCATCGCAGCTAGCGGTTTGGATGAATCGATACCCATATACCAGTCATTGAAGTGGGGGTTTCCGGTACCTACTCCCATCACGAAACGGCCACCGCTCATTTCGTCTAAGTCTCTTGCCGTGAGTCCCGTCAACCAAGGGGATCTTGCAAAAGCGTTCATGACGTAGGTTCCTACTTCGATTGACTCAGTCGCAGCAATCACCGCTGAAGCTTGGGTGACAGCACTTCGGCCTGCTTCTGCCAGCATCACCGATCCGGCACCTACTGCTTCCATTTCTCGGGCGACGGTTACGACAGTTTCAAAACTCTGTTCAAATCCAAGTAGGGGCCCTAGACGCATCTTTAGTCCGATCGGAGGTTGGAGTCATGACCGTAGCGGCCATCTTCTAGCCAAGGTCGGGTTGCAGAGCCTAACGTCATACCGACAAAGGAATGAGATGACTGCTCTCAAAGAATTACGCGTCCTTGACATGACCCAATACGAGGCCGGGCCTTCTTGCACTCAAGCGCTTGCTTGGTTTGGCGCCGATGTAGTCAAGGTAGAACCGCCCGGACGAGGTGATCCGGGCCGCGGCGGAGACATCGTTCCTCAAAACTATTTCTTGCAATGGAACAGCAACAAACGATCCGTCGCAATAGACCTCACTCAGGAGCAAGGGAGGCAACTTCTGCTCGAAATGGTTCCTCACTACGATGTCTTCGTCGAAAATTACGGCCCTGGAGTCGTTGATCGCCTCAACCTCGGGTATGACGTGGTCCGAGAGGTGAACCCATCAATTATTTATGCGTCCGTTAAAGGTTTCGGCTCCACGGGTCCATACGCGGATCGCAAATGCTTCGACGGGGTCGCTCAAGCAATGGCTGGAGCCATATCGATAACTGGAAGACCTGACGATGAGCCTCTCCTGCCAGGACCCACGACCGGGGATTCGGGGACTGGCGTTCAACTCGGGATGGCAATTCTCGCTGCCTACATTCAGAGGCTTCAAACCGGTGACGGCCAACATGTAGAGATCGCAATGCAGGAGGCGATGACGTACTACATGCGCACGCGAATGGCTATGGCTCCTGGCTGGAATGACGAGCCCGTATCTCGAATAGGCAACGGTTCTCGAGCGGTAAACAACTTGTACCCATGCAAGGGTGGTGGGGCCAACGATTACGTGATGATCATGGCGATTACGCCAAAGATGTGGGTCAATCTCTGTTCCGCAATGGGGAAACCAGAACTCGCAAATGATCCCCGATTCGTCCGAAGCCGAGACCGACTCAAAAATGATGACGCGCTCCGAAGTGAAATATCGACTTGGACGCAATCGCTAACGAAACAAGAAGTCACGAAGATACTCGCAGCCCAAGATGTTCCCGGTGGACCCGTTCTCGACACCAACGAACTTTTGGACGATCCCCATTTAAAAGAACGCGGGTTCATAACCACCATCGAGCATCCTGATCGCGGTGAGGTACCAATAATGGGGTGGGCGCCACGACTATCGGCCAGTTCCGTAGATCTAGTAAGGGCTCCAGACTTAGGAGAACACACCGCAGAAATTCTGAGACAAGATCTGCAGCTATCTGCAGAGGCGATCCATGACCTGGTTGACAAGTCAATTATTGGAGGACCCTGATGGCAAGACCTACCGGTCCCGGTGTTCATTTAGTTGTTGGAGGGTTTCCACCAGGCTCCACCGCCGCGCATGACATGCACTATGCCCGAATGGAGCTGCTCCGTTTTCTCGACGAGGTGGATCATGTGCAACCCACTATTTCATCAAACTTTGCTGACCTAGAGACCTGGCTTCCAACTAGTCAGCTACTCATCACTTACACATCTGGTCCATTTCCTTCCGGCACCGAGCTCACCCATTTGAATGCATGGTTGGAAGGGGGCGGTCGCTGGTTAGCCCTTCACGGCACCAGCGGAGGAAAAGCCGAATCAATCGACGGTGACCGACGAAGGCGTCGCATGGTCAAAATGCCTCATCACGAGACACTCGGCGCTTTCTTCCTTAATCACCCTCCTATTCGAAAGTTCGAAGTCAACGTCCATGGCGACCATCCCATAGTGCGCGATATGCCACAGTCGTTCGAGACCATGGACGAGTTGTACTTCATCGAAGTTCTCGACCCAAACGCACAGATCTTGCTGAGCACTGAACTCCTCAGCAATCCTGACCCAACGTTCGGTTTCGAGGTCGATTCAGATACCTCATTATTGGAAGGTGGCCGCAGACGAGCCCTGGGTCTTGTATGTGAAAGGGGAAGCGGCGCTGTTGCCTACATCGCCCTCGGTCACACACATTCCCCCGCGACTAACGGACAACCATACGTTGATAGTTCAGTGTCTTCGGACCAGACCACCCCGCTGACCTTTCGGGGTTCTTGGGAAACTAAAGGGTTTAGCAGCCTGCTCCGGAACGGAATCCAGTGGGGAGTGTCAACTCAAGCATGAACACAGCGTCGCGTGCGATGCTGTGTTGGACGGAGGTCCCGACCTATAGGGTCCATCAAGTTAACGTCACCATTCTCTGACCGAGCCGGAAGGCTGGTTACTTGCACAAATAAGGAGACTCAGGATGCTCGGACACGACGCAGTCGCTCAAGCCCTTGTTGATCATGGAGTCGATACTGTCTTCGGCGTTCTCGGCGACGGCAATCTATTCATCGGCGAAAACCTGCAACGACAACATCGAGTCAACCTAGTTGGCGCTACCCACGAAGCTAATGCTGTTTGTATGGCTGAAGGCTGGGCCAAAGCTACGGGTCGGCTAGGGGTAGCAACCGTCACCCATGGGCCCGGCCTGACCAACACGATTACTGCCCTAGTTGAGGGGGTAAAGAACGAAACGCCCATGCTGTTAGTAGCTGGGGACACTCCAATCGAAAATGAACAACACCTTCAAAATCTTGACCAACACGCATTAGTCGTAGCAACGGGCGCAGGGTTTCAACCAGTTAGAAATGTCGAGACAATCGCTGAAGACGTATCAACCGCTGTGCGGCGAGCCCACGCCGAACGGCGACCAATTGTGGTGAACGTTCCGTTGAACATTGAGTGGGACGAAGTTGACTATGAACCACGCCCAGCCCTCAACTCCCCACCAGTCCGTTTAGCTCCTGACCCCGACCAACTCGAATCAGCCCTCGGCATCATCGCCTCATCTACGCGCCCCGTCATATTGGCCGGCCGTGGCGCTGTGTTGTCTGGAGCACGAGAAGTTCTCATCGAGCTCGGCGATGCGCTCGGTGCTCCATTGGCAACTTCGCTATTAGGTACCGGTTTCTTTAGCGATCAGCCGTTCAACCTTGGTATCCACGGAACCCTCAGCCACGAAATCGCAGGCGAAGCACTCGCAATGGCTGACTGTCTGATCGTCTTCGGAGCTTCACTCAACTTTTTCACAACCGATTATCAGAGCTTGCTGGCAGGCAAGCGAGTTGTGCATGTGAATCTTGATCCAAGTCACATCGATCGACACGCGACTGTTGATGCGGGGGTAGTTGGCGACGCAACGGTCGTTGCTGAAGCAATGATCGCACTCTTAAGAGAAGCTGAGCATCAGCCGTCCTCTTTTCGGACGGCGGACCTCGAAAAGAAGCTTCAGGAATTCGACCTCTCTAATTCATACGAAGACAAGAGTTACGACGGAGCAGTCGATCCGCGGACATTGACCAGACAACTTGATGCTGGCCTGCCTCAAGATCGACAGGTCGTCGTCGACGCGGGAAGGTTCATGCTTGATGCTCTAACAATGTCCGTACCGAATCCACGAGATCTGGTCACCAGCCACGGATTCGGAGCCATTGGGTTGGGTATGTCCACTGCGATCGGAGCAGCAGTAGCGCACCCAACTCGCCCGACAGTGCTCTGCATCGGCGACGGCGGCTACATGATGGGTGGCCTCACCGAACTTTCTACCGCAGTGCACCTCGGCCTTGACCTCATAGTGATCGTCTACAACGACGGGAGTTATGGGGCCGAACATATTCAGCTCGTAACCAAAGGCATGGATCCGGCAGCATCACTTCATGAATGGCCAGACTTCTGTGCTGTAGCTGAGAGCATGGGTTGTGATACGGCAAAAATTACGTGCCTCGACGATATAGATGCTGCGCTTGAGGTCGTGAAGAACCGCCAACCGGGCAGGCCTGTACTGATCGAAGCTTCCACCGATCCCGATGTGGTCTCCGCCATCTACGGGCACCACAGATGAGTGATACGACCATTGACTTATTGGATACTTACGTTGGGATGCCTGACACCATGCAGGGCGGCTATGTCGCTGGCCTAGCTGCCGGCGACTCCAATGGCCCCATCAGGGTGCATATCCGCAAAGCTATGCATCCTGGAGAGTCACTCGTTCGTAGTGTTGAAAACGACGACGCGTTGATACACCGAGACGGCGAACTGGTGATGTCGGCTTCTCTAGGCCCACTCCACGTTGCTGCGCGTTCACCGATAGCGAAAGACGCCATCAACGCAGCTATGGAACGTCCAATGGCGTGGGATCCGCCCTACCCGAATTGCATTGGCTGTGGGCATGAAGTTGATGGTCTGGGGGTCCGAATTCGACCACTGGGCGATGGCAGTCACGTTGCTGCCGTCTGGTCACCTGCTCCTCAATGGGCCGACCAGAACGGAATCATTCCGCGAGAGTTTGTTTGGACCGCATTTGATTGCGTCACGGCATATGTACTGTTCGTGGACCCGCCAGAAAAGTCTGGTGGCGGCGCCGTCACTGGCAACATCGCAGCGGAGTTCCTTGACGAAGTACGTGTCGGTGAAACATACGCATTTCAGTCGTGGCGAGAACGTGACGACGACCGAAGCATTATCTGCGGCGGCGCTTTGTACGGACCCGGCGGATTGATTGCTGTAGCCGATCAGGAGATGGTTCGAACTAAAGACTGGGGATTTCAGGTACCGTCCGAACCTCTGGCCACATAAGTCATTGGTAGACCCTGAAAGGATTGAGTGATGGTTGCATCAGTCGAACAACATTACGGAAACGATGGAATTGTTGAACGGATCGTTGGAGCATTGACGCAATCGGGTTTCGACATGGAGAACCTGGACCCCGATATTTTAGCTGGAGCCGACGAGTTTCATATAGGCGGACGCGAGGGCACCATGCATGTTGCATCTGCCATCAACCTTGGTGACGGAGACGACCTACTTGATGTGGGTTGCGGGATCGGGGGGGCTGCTCGGTTCCTAGCCCATACCACTGGCGCATCTGTCACTGGAGTCGACTTAACACCCGAATTTATTGAGGCGGCTATCAAGCTGTCAGATTTGGTCGGCATGGGTGGTCATGTCGACTTCAAAGTGGGCTCAGCGACAGATCTGCCCTTCATGGACAACATGTTTGATGCTGTAACCATGCTTCATGTCGGGATGAACATCGAAGACAAGAACCAGTTGATGCGCGAATTAGCGAGGGTTTGTCGCTCTCAAGGAACAGTCGTGGTCTATGACGTGACTACCACTGGAACAGGCGATCTTCCGTACCCAATGCCTTGGTCCTCTACCCCCGAGTTCAGCTTTCCTGAACCTGTTGAAACCTACGAGGAGGCAGCAGCAGCAGCAGGTCTAGAACATCTCGGAAGTTCAGACCACTATGACCTGGCTTTGGAGTTCTTTAACGAACCTCCTGCTACCCCACCCCCAGTGTCACTGGGCCACCTGATGGGTCCCCGCATGTTGGAGATGAAAGACAACGCTGCTGAGGCTGTAAACCAGAAACTAATTAGCCCAGTTCTTATGACTTTCAGGGTCCCTTGAGTTCAAAGTATCTTCTCAGTATTAACGCCTCTGACATCCATTTCGAAGGTTAGGCCTTCGATGGGAGGGCGGGCGATGTACCAGTGCAAGCCAGCACCAACAGCTGGTCCGATCCGCTTTACCAACGTGTCCCCAGCCTGACTGAACCAGTCTTGGTCGCAGTACACGTCGATCACTGAACAGTCGGACCACTGGACTCCGATTGAGAACATCCGATCTTCCATCTCTCGGCAGACTTGTTCAACTCGTAGTCTCCAAGCGTCTTTCCCATCGAGGTCTCTTGCCACGATGCTGCTGGGTTGAAGGTCGCTTTGATCCATCAGATCCCCAGCTCCGGCAACTACAAACGACGAAGTTTGGTTCTCTGATGCCTCTCTCACGTAACTGAAAGCATGAAGCATGGTTTCTTCTGGTGGATGATCAACGGGAGCAACATTGGTTCTGGCAATGGGGTTGTCATCTCCATTGAGGAGACCCCAATCGTTAAGAAGTGACCTGTACTCGTCGTTGAACTCTATAAAGCCTTCAAAAGAGTGTGGGCGTGGGCATCGAAGCTCGATAGCGCAGAGCGCTGTTCGGTCGACACCATCACTTTCTGTAATTGCCTGAACACGATCGAAACCCTCGCGCCAAGGGACTGCTTCTGCCAGGGTGACGTGAACTATCTCACTCCCCTGAGACGCCACTACTCCGCCTGAGTATGGGTCAATCCCTGGTACGTATGAGAATGGAGCTACCGGGCTAGGTCGCAGATTCATATCTACCTCTCATGGACTTGGATCATTCTTTCACTGTCGCTAACAGTTGATCCTGGATTGTTGGATTGAGATATCGAGTGCAATCAGGCGTCGGTCGCGACTACGGTCCTGCCCATGGGAGACATGGTTTCATTTGCAAGTAACGGACATGACGCCAGAGGACATCTGGCCTTACCTGCTAGCGGCTCTGGGCCGGCAGTCATGGTGATTCAAGAATGGTGGGGCCTGAACCCACAAATGAAGGGAGTCGCTGACTATCTCGCTGACCAAGGGTTTGTCGCATTAGCTCCAGACCTCTATCACGGCGAATTAGCTGGTCACGACGAGATGGATAAAGCCGGACAACTAATGACCGAGTTGCCTCCTGATCGCGCAGCTCGCGACATGAGCGGCGCTGTGGATTTTTTACTTAACCACGACGCATCATCTGGATCAGGCGTCGGAGTCGTCGGGTTCTGTATGGGTGGTTTGCTCAGTTTCATGATCGCAGCTAATCGCGGTGACGCGGTGAAGGCCGCTGTTCCGTTCTACGGTTTCCCCCAAGGGGACCAAGAACCAAGTTGGGAAGGTCTCACTGCAGCGGTTCAAGCACATATGGCATCGCCTGATGATTTTTTCCCACCTGAAGCCGCAGAAAATTTGGGGGAACGACTTAGGGAAATGGGTAAGGACGTTCAAATCACGATTCATGACGCAGGTCACGGATTCATGAACGAAGAAAACCCGATGGGTGCTTTCGATGAAGGTCTGGCAGCTGAGCTTTGGCCGCAGGTTGTCGATTTTCTGCATTCCAAACTCGCCTAATTTCCTATCTGATGGGGTCGGTCCCCGTGACAGTTGCTCGTCGCGTAATACTTCGATAAACAGAAATTTCATATAACTAATATTCGTTTCAGAGATGAACCACCCATTTCAATCCGATCGATCAACGACTTTCGACTTTTCTGTCGGGCATTCAACTTTGAAAGCGAAGTGGGCTCGCAGAGCCAAAACTATTCCGGCTTTATTTGTTGCGTTCTTCCTCACCTGGATTCTTTTACCGGTCTTAGTAAGCCTTGTTTGCATACATGATCTTTTAAGAGACAGGACCTTTGCGAGAACTCGACTCACGTTGTTCGGGGCGTGGTGGCTCGCGATGGAGCTATTCGGAGTCTCGGCTGCATTTGTCTTATGGCTGGTTTTCGCGCCTCCTCGCCGGTTGGCTAGCACAGCTTCGCTGCGATTCCATAGCCGTCTTCAACAACTCTGGGCCAGAAGTCTGGCGTTTGGTGCCAAGTACGCAATCGGTTTTCGGTGGAGCGTTGAAGGGATTGAGTGCTTGCGGCCATCGGGTCCTCTAATTGTGTTGGCACGTCACGGCAGTCAGGGTGATGCGCTTCTTACTGCAGCTCTCCTAACTAAGGCGGGACGCCGGCTTCGGTTCGTTCTAAAAAGGCAACTTTTGACAGACCCTTGCCTTGACGTGGTTGGACACCGATTACCGAACTATTTCGTTGATAGGGACTCATCTGACAACCATCAAGAGTTGTCAAACATCAACGTGCTTGCGGCCGATCTAGATGATGATGAAGCCCTGGTCATATTCCCCGAAGGGACACGGTTCTCTCCTACAAAACTTGTCAACGCGGTAGCTGCGGTGGCCGAAACCGCTCCAGCGAGAACAGCCGCAATTATGAATCTTCGTTCAGTTTTGCCTCTCCGAACGGCAGGTACCTTGGCGGCACTTGAGGCAACTGAGGCAGACATAGTCATTTGTAACCATGTTGGAATTGATGACATTTCTTCGTTCAGTCAACTTCGTGAAGCTGTGCCTCTTAGGCGCCCTCTGAAGTTCAAGCTATGGCGAACCCGTCGTTCAGATGTTCCCCCAAGACAGCGCGAAGACGAATTGATCAAATGGTTGGATCACCAATGGTCTGAGGTTGACGAATGGGTTACAAGAAATCAGTAACCGAGTTCACCAGAGTCGGGGTAGTAGCAGCGGCGTCGTCTTTTTGTATTGGTTGTAGGCAGGTTCGTGTCCCCATCGATGGTTAGCTCTGGCTTCCAACATTGGTGCTCCTGAAATTTTCATCAAGAGAAGCCACACAAAAACAGGTGACAACAGTGTTATGTGTTGCCATCCACGCAGCGATGGCACCGCAGCTACGGCGATCCCGCTCCACAAAAGAATTTCGCCGAAATAGTTTGGGTGTCTCGATCTGGACCACAGGCCGCTCGATATGAACGAACTGTTGCCGGCAAGCCGGAATTCCTTCTTTTGTTGATCTGCTATTACTTCGATGATCAGCCCTGTCGCCCATATGAGGAGGCCAGAGATTTCGACTAAACCAAGAGGTTGGGCATTCTGGTCGCCGATGACTGTCACGGCAGCAGACGCGGTGACAACCACCCAGGTGCCTTGCAAGGTCCATGTCATGAGGAACCAGAAAAAATCTTTCTTCATGGCTTTAAAACGGTTGTCGGTTCCAACTGTTCGGACCCGAGATGAGAGAAAGGTCCCTAACCGGGCAGCCCACACAATCACAGCGCATGCGAGAGCGACATCGAGCGCTCCGATGGAATGCTTTGATATCACCACTGATATGAGCGCGACCGAAACAAAGGTCGTCGATCCCATTAGGTCAAAGAACCGTTCAGATTGTCGTCGCCAGGCAAACGCGAAGGCGATCCATTGCAAGACAAACGCGATTCCGGCAGCTACTAGCAAGGTGGGTAATTGCCCGTCGCTCCAAGTGCGGCCAACGCCACCAAAGACAAACACGGCCGCCAAGCCGAGTCCTAATACGATTCCTAGAAGTGACGTCTTCCTACTCACAGGATCGATCTGATTTCTCGTCGCTGTTCGGGGTCCGACCGGGACATGAATGGTTAGGAAGCACTGAGTTGTTCCAACTGTTCCAACATTGCTGGAAAGCCGTCGATTGACAAAACGTTGTCAGGCAAGCCAGACCAAACGCCGCCTACCATGATCGGCAACTTGGGTAGTGCTTCATTTATCCCGTTGACTGTTTCGAAGACCGCTGCCTGTGGCGTAGAACTGACGGTACTCAGCACAAGTGCTGCAAGTTCATCGGTTGAGATTGCTGCTTGAACAATCGTGTCTACTGGTGTGTCAGCTCCCAGATTTGTAGGACTGAAGCCGCGGCTACGAATGAGTTCTGCGCAAATGGCCGCTGGCAAGCCGTGAGTCTCCAATGGTGGGCAAGCGATGAGGACACTCCCCCGTTTGCGACCGCGACGCTGAGGAAGACTTTGGAGGCGTCCGAGTATCGACAAAACGATGCTTGAGGCTCGATGTTCTTCGTATACCTGAAGCTGGCCACGAGCCCATTCATCTCCAACCGAACGAAGCGCTGGCACAACGACTTCACAAATTACGTCCTCAACACCGACGCCGACATCTAACGCTCCGTGAATTACTGACCAGGAACCTGATTGATCTCCCGCGACAAGTGCTTGAAGGAACAGGTCTGATTTCTTTCCGAGTGCCCTGTGTCCTCTGCCCGCCGGGGCGGGTTCGACTGAAGAGAGCTTGTCTAGATCTATTTTTGATATTTGCCAACTGCCATCATTTTTCTGTGCCGCAAGTTTGCCTGAACGAACATATTTATAGACAGTCATGTAGTGAAGGCCGAGGTGTTCAGCGGCTTCACTGAGGCTGAGCATTTTGGTGCTGTTACTCATTCTTGGCTTCCCTGTGGAGTTGCTAAGCGGGGACCAGGCTCGCCGCTCATCAATCTGTCTTTCATCTCTTCTCTGCGGTTCGATAAATCTCGCCAGGTCAATACTTCGACGTCGTCTCTTATTCCAGCGGCCCTACGAAAAGAGGATTCGGAAACTTCTAGGTCTTGCACAGCGAGCCCTAGTTCTGCGGAGACTCGGAAACCGTGTTTGGTAAGAAACCCGGCACTAATAGCGGAAAATTCGCCGAGGAGGTCCATTTCTGGATCCATCTTTTGAATGAAAGAAGCTAGGTACGCGAAGTTCTTTACGAAGAGCATGAGTTCTTTGGGGATCCGCGCTCCACTAGCAAGTAGCTCTTTCAAGAGTGTTTGAAATTCGGAGACGAACTGCTCCTCTGTCAACTGCAGAGGGTCGAAGTCGACGCGATCGAGTTGCAGTTTTTGAATCAGGTCCTCTATATCCGCATCGGGAGGAAAGGCGCCCAGGTCCCGCACCGCTAGGACCTGTGTGCGAACGTCACCTGACATCAGTCCAGTTACATACCGGAGAAATGAGATTCGGCGCTCATGATCGAGGCGTCCAACCATCCCGTAGTCGACAAGCCCAATTACTCCTTGTTCGCCAATGAAGAGATTTCCTGCATGGAAATCTCCGTGGAAGATGCCATGCAGGGCAGCGCCTTCCAAGAGCCCATCCACCATGTTTCTGAAAAGGTTACGGGCAACTTCCTCATTGAGTTCCTCAGAATCAAGACGGGTTAGAGGGGTACCCGGAACACGCGACATGACAATGACTCGTGTAGTTGTCATATCCAAGTTTGGATCTGGAGCAAGCCAACGCCCTCGTTCACCTGCTCCTAATGCCCTGCGGATCTCGAACAGATTGGCAACCTCGAGTCGGAAGTCCAATTCCTCGGAAATAGTCTCAGCGAACAGTTGCACTAATGCCGGTGGGTTCGCCAATGCAGACACCGGTATCCGTCCGACCAGTCGGGGAGCTATCCATGCCAACACCCGTAAATCACGGACGACTTTCTTATGAATCGCCGGTCTTTGAACTTTGACAACGACCTCAGATCCGTCTTTTAGCACTGCACGGTGCACCTGAGCTATCGATGCAGCGGCGAAGGGTTGCTTTTCAAATAATTCGAAAGAGTCAGGCAGAGAACCAAGGTCTTTACTCAAGATTCGTTTGATCCTCAGCCATTTCGAAGGCTTGGCTTGGTCCCGGCAACGTGAACATTCGTCAACAAGGGCTTGTGGGAAAACGCCTTCCGCTGCAGATATGAGTTGCGCGAGCTTCACATAGGTGGGCCCTAGCCGTTCGGCCGCGATCCGGAGTCGACGATAAAGCGATTTCGTTTTTTCTTCTCCAGACAGGCGACGGTCTAGGAGCTTCCAACTTAGAAACGCCCACCCGAATCGAAGTGTGGTGTGGGTAAGACGAATGGCCGGGGGGAAGGACGGGGCATTTACCAAACGTGGTACTCCTGCGACAATCACTCTGCGAACGGCGTGAGCATCTCTAATCCACTGGTTTTCCGAGTCAGGGGCCGGTAAACCTGCTTCCAGCGTTGTCGTTTCTCTTTCAACACCAGCCAGGGTTTCGATTTCATTGCCGTCGGTCGACTCAGCGAGAATCCGGAATTGAAGTTCATCCGGTCCCCAAATACCCATGGAGAGGGGCTTCCAAGAAACCGGGGCTGCTAATTGGTAGGCCGGAATTACATCCAAGAATGAGTTCAGTGCTTCTTGCAGTTCGGCTCGAGCCAACGCGGCACCTAAACAATGGTGGGCTCCGAGGCCGAAAGCTAAGTGCGGTGCTCGGTCACTTCGGTCAAGGTCGAATCGGAAACCGTCCTCTGGCTGGCCAAGTCCCGCAGCATGAAGCCCTAGCAGCACCGTGGTTCCCGATGGGAAAAACAAGCCGTCAACTATTAAGTCCTCGCTAGCGACTCGTGCAGTAGTACGAACTGCCCCTATATATCTCAACGATTCTTCGATAGCTGCTGGGACCAGAGATCTGTCATTTCTAAGACGTTGGTATTGCTCCGGCTGAGTGGCTAATACAGCGAGCAACGACCCCAGCTGATTTCTCGTGGTGTCGGTCCCTGCGAGGAGTATCGCTTCGATCATTGCGACCAGCTCGTCGGGGCTTAAGCGGTCCTCTTCATAGCTTGCTTGTACTAGATCGCTGACTAGGTCAGCATGCGGGCAGCCCTTCCGTTCAGCTACCAAACCGGTGGCGTATTGGTCGAGTTCGCGTTGCGCAGAAGTTATTTGCTCGAGACGCCCTATTACTGCCTCAGTATCGGCATCTAACCCGGAAAAAATTATGTCGGCCCACCGGCCAAATCGTTCATGGTCATCATCATCTATACCTAAAAGCCGACAGATCACAGGTATCGGATATGGTCTGCAGAATTCGGCGACGAGATCTCCCTCTCCTCGCTGCACTATTGGTTTGAGTAACTGATCGGCATGTTCGCGCATGAAGGGTCGCAGCGATTCGCTGCTAGCAGGCGTGAACGATGAACTGACCAGACGCCGTAACCGCCGGTGGTCCTCACCTTCAACCGACAACAAATTGGGTCGCATTTCTACTTGGTCGCCGGCGCCTGGCAGCATGTCACGGGCTCTATTAACGAGTGTCTCGAAGTCAATTTCATTTTGACCTTCGGCTTGAAGAGCGCCGACACCTGACAGCACAGTTATCCACGCCGGGTCGCGGAGAATTTCGCGAGTTTGTTCGTATCCAACAACTAATGGTCCAGCTGGTGTTCTGACTACCCAGTGGTTCGAAGCTTGGAGTTGTTGTGTTGCGGCGACGAGTTCAGAGAAATCTGATATCGCAAAATCGACAAACGGCAGAGATCCCGGGGCTGTGACGTCAATAAGAGCTGCAGTTTCTTTTGTGCTGCTCACCTAATAGCCCTTCAATCGACAACGAGAGTTTAGCGCTAAATAGATTGAAACGGCCGGCGAGAAATTGGGTGTTTACTCCGCCATAGCAGCGTGTGCGGCGACTCGCCCCGACACCAAAGCTCCCTGTATGGAGGGCGTGGCTTGGTGATCGCCAGCTATCAGGAAATTCCCTAGTTGTTGTTGTCTGACTAGGGGGGTTCCTGGCACAAATGTTGGCTGAGCTTCAGCCACTACCCCAGCCTTAAGCAACTGCCATGATTCGGTTTGGCTACCAAAGACGCTTTGCAACTGTTGTCGAACTTGGGTCAAGGGCGGCTCTGCATCTGTTGTGGGGCCTGCAACAACTATCAGCGCTTTACCGTGCGGCGCGTACTCTGGGGCAACGTTGCTCATAATCGCCAGGTTTCTACAAGGTCCTTGACCTGCCGCCATGAGGTGGATTGCGCGGCTGTCGTTCGGAGCCTCGTCGGCACCAAAATATGCGTGCCATTGCGATCTTGTTGAGCGGGGCTCTTCTCTCAATAGACGTGCTGCTGTCCTTTGTTCCGTAGCGATCACAACCCTCCGAGCGGACAGCTTTTCTCCACCGGTGAGCAACAATTTTGATCCATGGATAGCTTCAACTTCGGTTCGGAGTCGGATCACGTTCGCAGGTAAGTTCGAAGCCATCTGACGCGGAATCGCTTGCATACCTTCAGCAGGCACTGCTGCTGGGCCGCGGGCAAGGCAACGCAAGATGAGTGACGCCAGTCTCGCTGAACCTTCAAGAGAAGAAGTCAGTTGAATTCCCGAAAGCAACGGCTCCCAAAACGTCATCATCGAGTGGCTAGAAAATCCCAATCTTTCCAATAATTCACCTGTTGGGCAGTCGTCGGCTGGTGTCATCAGGAGATGTTTCGATCGTCCAAGCCGAACACCGAATTTCAACAGCCGAAACCTGTCTCCTGGCGTAAACGCCCCTGTGCGTAGAGCGTTTAGGGCTCCACGAAAAGAACTACGAGGATGCGCCAGCTCAACGAACCGGCCGGCGTCCCATACGTTCGCACCACGGATAAACGGGCGAAGATTCAGTGAGGCCAAGTCTAAATGGCGACCTAGCTCAGGGTAAGTCGTCAACAAAACTTGAAAACCCCGGTCGAGAACAAATCCAGATTCAATATCGGTTCGAACTCTTCCCCCCACGGAGTCGTCACGCTCAAGAAGAGCGACTTCTCGACCGGCGCGATGCAGCGTCACAGCAGCAGCAAGACCCGCAAGCCCTGCTCCAACGACTATGTACTCCGGGTCACTTTGACTTGGACCTGCCTCGCTTGATGTGTACGACAAATTCATGTCTCCATGCGATCCGGGTGGGTACACATATCGTCCCGTAGACCAGTCATTCGACCGCTAATCCAATCTGAAGAAACCTAGGACGTCAACCTATGCGGCGCCGGCTAATGGTTCTATGTTGTTCTCATTCAGTTCGGGTCAGTCGAAACGCGACTGAGAAAACAAGGAGGAGACAACTGGTAGTCCAGAGTCTGAACTCTCTGTTGCTTACTTACAGGACATCGCTGTTGTGCAGGACTTAGAGCAAGCGAACGCTTCCTTCTACACACTTTTCGAAAGTGCCGATATCGAGGGAATGACCAAACTCTGGGTTAACTCAGACGAGGCTTGGTGCACACACCCTGGGTGGCCAACAATCTTTGGGTGGGAGCAAATTCGTGTGTCATTTGAGCAAATTTTTTCAGGTCCAGAACCGCCACAATTTCTAACTTCGAACGTCAGATGTCATGGCGACAGCCAAACTGCTTGGGTTTTCGTTGAAGAGAACCTTCTGGGGTCTTCCTTGTCCGCGGTTGCGGCTGTAAATGTGTTCAAGAAGAACCAAGGGCTCTGGAAGATGGTCGGCCACCAGGCAGCTCCACTTATACCTGACCTGGACTTACGCGCGGGTTGACTTATTCAGGTATCTATAGTCTGAAATCGTCCGCCGCAACCCTCGCATTCGTTGTGGCTAGCGGACCTGACCAACTCAGTGGCGCCACAATATGGACAATATTGGGCGCTTCGTGTCAACGGGGAAGCAGCACCCCTTGTGGCTCGACGAGAACCGATGAAATCAATCACTGCGAGCAAGGAACACGCTGACTGACCCACGGCAAGTAACGCCAGGGCCCTTCCTGGCATGGCACTGATTTCGAACCAGATGAGGACCAACACATAGCAGCTGTGGCCTAAGGCCCCTATCCAACAAATCAGACGTAAACGAGCCCGCTCAGCTATCACTGAGATCACTGCGCAATAAGTGATCGCCACTGCAACTACTGCTACCGACCCAACAGGTCGCCCAAAGGCGTCCGGCGGTTCGAACCCCCAAATGAGAACTATTACGAACACCCCTATGGCGGCCGAACATGCTGATCCGATCGACCACGCATATTTTATTTCAGTCCTGAATTTCCCCTGCTCGATGGCAACCAAACTGGCTGCAGTGATGACCAGCAAAAAACTGGTCCCATGCACCCGGCCGACGAAATCAGAATTTCCACCAATCACAATTCCAACTGCTGCCAAGACGGCATTCACCACGACAATCCATTTAAGGACGCGTTTAAGTTTCGATTTATCAGGCTTCAAGATCTGAGCGATGGGACTCACAGGTCGATCTCCTGTTGTGTGATCTCTTAGATGCACGGTAACGGGTCGCGGCATCTTGCTGGAACCAGCCCCGCTGACTCGCACTTTTTTTAGGAAACACGGCGTTTAAGGTTGCACACTATTTCTATTTAGTACTAAATTGACCTCTAGAGGTCCCCCAACCTCTTCTAAGCCTTCGGGCCAGCCTCTAAGAATCCAATTCTGTAGCTGTCCCGGGGGCTTTCCCCCCTTTCAGAACGCCTAAGTTGATGGCAATCTGATCCATCACTTCAAACGAGAGCCTTGGTAGCGCGTCGTGTCACTCATATCTGCATCGATGACACCCAAAAACACGTGTAGACCTTCACAGCTCCTCCAAGCCGCGTCAGGAGTAATTGTTCTCATCGTATTGAGCAGCTGTGCCGCAGATCCACCCCAAGCGGCACCACAAAACGACCTCATCCCGAAGCCAACGACTTCAGTTACCTCAACTTCTATCGTCAACGACGAACCCAATTGTGGGGACAACACGCGGGACAACCTTCAAAAAAGAATCTCCTCCCAAATCAATGCTCTGAGCCGCGGTGCTTTTGAAGAGGCGCGGGAGTTCGCTTCTCCGTCATTTCGGCAAAATGTCGACCCTTCCGCCTTTCAAGCAATGATTCAGTCCGGCTTTCCGTTTTTGTTGAACGGCGACCCTGGTGCTTTCGGTCGTTGTCGAATAGTTGATGGAACGGCAACCATCGAGGTTCGATTCGGTGAAGGCACTGCGGTGACTCTGGTTTATTTTTTGATTTGGTGGGAGGACCAGTGGTGGATTGACGCCGCTTCGCCAGCTGTTGACTCTCTCACGGACAAAGTCGAAGCATCATGACCTTGCAAGAACGACTGACAGCAAGCGTTGTTCAATTGTTCTCAGAAGGAGAACAACCTTTATCGCAGACCCATCTCTATCCAGGTGACCCTGGCCTCTTCGGCCCTGACAGTGTGAGTTGGAAAGTGATGGGGGATGTTTCAAGTTTCGTTGGAGGGGTAAGAGCATTATTGCTTCAAGCGCTGCATCCAGAAGTAGCTGCAGGGGTTGCCGACCATTCCGAATATGAAACAGATCCACTCGGCCGTCTCAACCGCACGTCGCTATTTGTAACCACCGTCAATTACGGGTCTATGCCAGAAGTCCATGCCGCAGTTCAAGTGGTCCGCGAAGCACACGCGCCTGTATCGGGAACCTCTGAACGAGGCATTCGTTATGCCGCGAACCAACCGCGACTAGGTGCATGGGTGCACAACACCTTGACTGATTCTTTTTTGGAGGCGTACCAAACTTTTTGCCAAGTTCTCGATCCCGCTGAAGCTGACCAATTTGTTCAAGAGCAGTCCAAGATCGGCGAGCTCTTGGGTGTCGCCGAGCTACCGTTAACCGCTGCTGATCTCCGAACATGGATAACCGAACACCCCGATTTGGGTGAGTCGGAAGCTCTTCGTCAAGCGTGGAGCTTCCTTCGCAACCCACCTCTTCAACCCGGACAACTGCTGGGATACCGAGTGGTGAGGGCCGCTGCTGTCGCGACATTGCCACACAGCCTGGCGCAACTCGGGGGCACATCATCGACAAAAGTTGCAGTTTTCGGCGGACGGCGTCTCATTTCGTCGTTGCGGTGGGCGATGAAACACAGTCCAGCGTGGAAGGCAGCCCTCGATCGTTGCGGTAGCAGTTATGACGCAACCAAATTTCGATCATTCACAGATCCTTCTTGAACCAGGGACATCAACAAATAGTCGAATTTCTGGTCTTCAGATGGTTGCGCCTATCAAGTTTCGGAGACCCCTGGAAAGGTCACGTCCAACTCACCGACTATCCAGTCGCTGACTGCGCAGACTTGGTCGAAGAAAGGTAGATGGGTGCTCATCATTTCGGTGAAACGAAGGCCGCGGACTAACAGTTCAGCGTCGAGGCGTGACATAGGAATTCCTCGCTCAGTAGCGGTCATCGTTTCCCACTCCTCACCGTTCCAAGCCAGGGACAACCGTTGATCAAGGGCATTGAGACGACCATCGGAATCGTCTATTTCGTGGTCTGACAGGATTCCTAGAATTTGGCGAAGAGCTGCGGCACCTTCGATAGGTAGCGTCATTGTCTCCCCCGGAAACTCACCTGACATGTGGCTCTTTTCTGAAGGTGACCTACGCAAGCTAGAGCTTCGAAGGACCTCAGCTCAACCTCGTATTTCAGTGGTAGTGGGTGCGGACCGGATGTTTGTTCGGGTCAACCTTGGTCATTACTCCCCCTCTTTTCAATGTGAGCCTCATCAGCGTGCTACTACGGTGCTATGACTGAAGCACATCAAGGTGAGTCCGGGCGATATATCCGCTATGAGGTAGTAGATCGTGTAGCGCACGTCACCGTCGACCGCCCCGAATATCGCAACGCACAGAGTCGGCTCCTACTTGAAGAACTTGACGAGGCGTTTATGAGCGCTGCCCACGACCCCGAAGTCAATGTCATATGTCTTTTTGGAGCCGGCGACCACTTCTCAGCAGGTCACGACTTAGGCACACCTGATGAGCTTGCTGACCGTGCAGAGAGGCCTTGGGACCCGGGTGTCAGAGGCTGGTACGACCGCACGTGGGAACAGTTTTACGCCAATACCAAACGGTGGCGAGAGATTTCGAAACCAACGGTGGCTGCTGTGCAGGGCTACTGCATATTTGGTGGTTGGATGATCGCATCCGCAATGGATGTCATTTTTGCGTCGACTAACGCCATGTTTCTAGGAAGCCACTTCCAATACTTCTGCATGCCATGGGATCTTCATCCGAGGAAAGTGAAAGAACTGTTGTTTGAAAGTCGCTTCATCGACGCGGACGAGGCATGTGAGCTTGGCCTAGTAAACCGAGTACTTCCAGTCACCGATCTCGTTGCGTACACCACTGACTGGGCTCAAGGAGTCGCCAAAAATGACCCATTCCAGTTGCGGATGATGAAGATGGCGGTCAACCACGCTGAGGAAACGCAGGGCTTCACCGCGCACACCCAGGCCGCTCATTCGATGTACGTGCTTGCTCGCATGGGCGAGAAAGACCCCGGAAGTTACATCGAACAAACTGATGAGAAGCGGCGACCGATGGTCGAAGTGGCACTGCAGAACTATCAGCGACGGAACTCAAACTAAAGAACCGGAGGTGAGTCAGACCTCCAGGTTTCAATACAATTCAACAATCCGAATTGGTGAAGCGTAGGTAGCCTGCGAAGACACAAAAACTTCCTTGAATCATTAAGACCTCGAGGTCGTGATCCATTTGCCCCCGTAGCTCAGGGGATAGAGCGTCGGTTTCCTAAACCGTGCGTCGCAGGTTCGAGTCCTGCCGGGGGCGCTGCAACTAGATGTTCAGTTAACTTCGGACACCGTCACCCCAAAGGATGTACATAGCTACCAGCGGAGTATCTCCAGCTTCGACAGTATGAAAATCAGATGGGTTGTTATAGAGAGTCATATTTGGCTGCATCTCGACTAACTCCTCTGCACCGCCGAACCGCCAACGCGCTGTCCCCGACACAGTGAGATACAGCTCCTGAGGCGGGTGATTGTGTAATGGGTAAGTACACCCTTGGTCCACATACATGATGCCCGCCTCAATTCCAGGCAATTCGAATGCCTCAGACAACACACACAACGCTCGTTCCTTACCTTGATCGTCCCACCGATGCGACGGGACCCACCGCAGAGAAGGCGCTAGTTCCACAAATTGCCGCGCCCGTTCTGAGTTTCTAATCCGATTCAAATTCCCCAATACCGGCAGCATTTGGCTTTCATAAGTGACCGCTGTCGCCGTTTCGATCGCCTCACGAAATTTGCGTGCACCTTCGTCAATTTCATCTCGAACCGCATACTCGACCGCAGCGTCCGCAGCATCAATAAGCCAGCTACGAAGGACGTCGTGAATACTCATCCGATGCGACTTTCTGTCGAGCGGAACCCCGTCAGCAATATGACTGTCAGCAAGAAAACCGATCCCGCCATCCATGGGATGGATATGAAACCAAACTTTTCGATATAAGTGACAGAGCAAGGTGTCACCAAACTGCACGACTCCGCATCAGACAAGAAAGCAACCTGCTGCAGTAGGTAATGCCATGTCGAAGCCGCTAACCCGAGTACCGCCATCGGCACGGCATACCGCCGTACGAGACGGTCACCGGTGAGCCAGCCGATAAGGAGCACAAACGCCAATGGGTACATCGCTATACGTTGGATCCAACACCACCTGCACGGAGTCAAATCACCTACTTCTGACAAGTACAGCGATCCCAGACTCGCAGCGACAGTTATGACGACAGCTAGTCGACTGGCTGCCACCCTAAAAGTGCTGGGCAGCGCAGATCTAGTCCCGTTCCTCCGAAGGAGACAAATGATCAGCAGCAGCGTTACCGCGTTGACTAACAACGTCAGCCAAGCAAACATCGAGAGCATTGTCGCTACTGTCATTACTCCAATGTGCTTCACCCGAGTTCAGATTGCGAATAAATACGTTAACTCGACATCTCGCTCAGCTTGGGTGCCTTTCCTATCTTGATCCACATAGCTAAAGCTCCCGACGCGGAAGCCACCAAGAAGAATCCCAAAATCTGGTCATAGTACGGCAACGCTTCCACGCCCGCATTGACGGTCAGCAACGCGAACACCGCAGCTGTACCAATGGCGGCAGAGACGTAGCGCACAGTGCTGAAAAGTCCGTTGGTTTCGCCGTAATACTGTTCTTCGACCCATTCGAGGGCAATTCCGTTGAGCAACGGAATGCTCATTCCCCATCCAAGCCCGTAGAGCATGATTCCCGGTGCGAAATCGGACCAAAAGTTGATGTCGGCGCTGAGTTGAGTGAAATGCCAAGACACCGCGAACACCTGCAACGCCGTTCCGAGACGACACAAACCAATAGAGCCGATTCGGTCCGCAAGACGGCTGAACGTCAGCGTTGAGAATCCCGCCGCGATCGGTCCCAGAGTCACTCCCATGCCTACTTGTAGGGTCGAAAAATTCCAGACGTTCTTCATGAATAATGGCCAAACAATCCAGATTGATTGCGAAGTAATACCCACTAGGAAGTTGACCGTATTGGCGACCATCACCCCGCGTCGCCTCAATAGGTGCAAATTCAACAGAGGTTCTGGGTGACGGAAGGAGTTTGCTAGGAACAGCACAAAAGAGACGACACCAACTGCCGCCACCACAGAGGTAAGCGCAGATGTGTACCCCCATATCCGGCCTTGCATAATGGCCGTCACGACCGCGCCAATGGCCACGGTCCCCGCTGCCGCTCCGACAAGGTCAAGTTTCTGTTGACTCGGCGGGGTCGGTAATTCTTTCAATAACGACTGCCCGGCCCAAAACATCAATAACGCGAGCGGCGCACTGACTAGATAAACGATCCGCCAGCCAGAACTAGCGAGAATGAGCGCAGCAACTCCAGGGGCTATCCCGGCGCCAAGGGGTCCAGCAGCGGACCAAAGTCCTACCGCTGTGGTCCGTCTCGACTCAGGGAACAGCGGTAGTACCAACGCCAAAGATGACGGCAAGATGGCCGCTCCGGCGAACGCTTGCAGAACTCGGCTCAGGTTGAGGGTGATGACTGTGCCCGCAGTCGCCGAAAACACCGCAGATAAAGCAAATACCAGCAACCCCAACTGGAAGATCCGTTTGCGACCTATCCGGTCTGCCAGACGTCCGGCCAAAGGCAAAAATGCCGCCGTTCCGATGAAGAAACCGACGACACCCCAACCCACATCAGCGGCGGTCGCGCCAACAAAGCCAGATTGGATGTCATCAAGGGCAATATTTGTTGCAGTGCTATTAAACCCGACAAGCACCGTTGCCAACGACGCAACCCACAATGCGCGCCATGCGCGCGGCGAGATCGCCTCGAGTGGGGCTCGAGCAGAAATCGGCTCGGCAACAACCGGGGCGCTGAGACTCCCTTCGACTGGGAGGATCTTGCGCACTGTGGACAGTACGACAGGTATCTGTCGACGCACCAAGAAAAGCCTACGTCTTTGAAGATGTGAATGTCCGACAAAATCAAAAATCGTTTAGAAGAATTTCAGTTGCCCGTTTCGTTCGTTGTCCCACCCCCCTGCCAACGTGAGATATGGCTTCTCCTCGACCTCAAGCTTTAACTTGTGCAACGCACGAACAACTATCTCAACTCAACCGTGACTTAAGTCGCTTCTGGATTTTGGTGTGTCGGCAAGCACTCACAGAAACCAACGACCAATGGGCTATCGAAATATGAGCATCTTTTTTCTTTCACTAGCAGTGTCTTTGACCTTCGGGTTATGGGAGCTATGCACCGGCAAACACTCCCACCACCCAGCAATGGACCATCCATCTAAAGGACGCCGTCGCCGAACAACAGACTCATCGAAAAACTCTGCCTCCAACTCGAGCCCTTTGGCATCAACGGACGCTTGACCCAAAAACTTGCTGCGTTGTTTACCCCGAGGCCCCGACAGGCAATGCTGTAGAAACAAACATTAGGAAGGATGAGTTCTTCATGAATTCAGAAACATTTGTAGGCATGAGCGAATCAAACGCTGCATCAGTCAGGATGAACGGCTTCACTTACATGCTGGCCAGCACAGCTTTGCTCGCAATAATTGCGTTCGCCGATGCCAGCGCAATCCAGTTCCCATTAACCATGAGCGTTATCGGTGTCGGCCTGTACGGGCTCCTGACCTTCGACTTTGGGATGCAAACAGCAATGGGTCTGCGCGATTCGATGCCTGATGAGATTGCGTCAAGCAAAGCAGGGCAAGACGCCCAAAAAGCACCGTTTGGCGTGTACCGGGTGCTTAACGCTGTAGTTCTGATACTCATTGCAGTCGCTCAAATCTCGGTCATCTACTAAACAAAACCTAAACGGCGGCCGCGAGTGTCAAACTTGCGGCCGCCGTTTAGGTTTTGACTTGAAGTCCTTCCGATTTTCGCTGGTATCACGTCATCTCTGGGGGAAGTCTCTACGAGCGTCGGCGCTATCTCACAAGTGCGTCAATGAGGACCAGAGTTCTCTAACCGCAGATATGCGGTCAGCCATATCCGCTCGCAATGAAACATATTCTTCGGGGAGCTGTATTTCCTCAATGCCAGTCAACGCTTCCCCGAAAGCATCCATAAGCGCGTTGACGTCGTGATGCGTTGCTGCCGTGAGATCTGGTTCGGTTAGTACCGTTCGAAGCTCTCCAGCACTAGCGGACAATCGAACCAGAAGTTCTCCGGGGAGTTCGATCTTTTCTAGCAAGCTGATGAACATCAGCATCGCCGAAAGTTGATTTCGGACGTCGTGCACCAGAGTTGACCGGGGGTCCGCCACAATCTCAACCTACCCGTCTGTTGTTAGCGGTCTTCGTTCTTAGTAGTGCATTTGCGTTAGATGACTACCCGCGAATGCCCCATATCCCTTGAAATAGGGTTTTCTTACAGTTGGCTGCATGT
>PVBE011487984.1_pt1 | contig 23966 bp, 19 predicted proteins | sample 1631181 | NCBI WGS metagenome assembly PVBE01 (sample SAMN08397723, study PRJNA350692) | Marine metagenome, whole genome shotgun sequencing project. | isolation source: water | place: Pacific Ocean | collected 2012-04 | reverse complement strand
TCCATAATGGGGCAATGATAATATCCTGACCATAGAGGCCATTGTATGAGAGCATGCCTGAGGAGGCCATCAATGTGTCAACCAAAGTCCCCACGAAGGCAAAGATAATCACAAGCTTTATCTCTGCATTATTTGAAGAATTAATATAAAAATGAAGTATAAGAAATAGCAACATTGAAAGGGGGCCAATATACTCTAGGCCACTTGTTGCACCCAATACACAGGCCCACCAACTCAATTTAAATCCTAGAATGTTAAATATTTTTTTCATTTGAATATATTATTTTATATAGTTTAGATACGAATCATGTATAACAAAAATTGAGCGCTATGAGTATTATTTATTTTTGTTTCTTACAATGATCGTAACTACCATCATTATGGTGTAAAACACAATGCCTATCAATAGCATTATCAAGAAGTAATACGGCCATTCAGGCATCAAGAGGGTGAAATTTATGCCCTCAGGCTTCTCAAAAGTAAACATGTAATTACTTCCGAGTAAAAAATTGACAATGATTATTGCTACAACAAGCATTGATGTCCATTTAATTGCATTAAAATAATCTTTCCATTGTGGGAGATAACCATCCAACACAATACTTATCATCACAAAAATAACAAGCCCATGCGCAAAGAAATAGTGTATGGAAACATAGATATGCTCCATCTCAGACAGATTGGTATTAACGAATGCAAATAATGACCCACCAAACCCTGCAAAAAAGAACCAATTCTTCAATTCTCTATTTTCTCGATAACGGGCATAGACCGGAATCAACAAGGCAGATATATAGCACATCTCCATTGGCAAGGATGTGGCAAGAGACCAGATATCATAATACACCATATAGATCTGAAAAACGACCTCATTAAAGATAACCAAATAACCGATTGTCTGTATGATGATCAGCTTGACCCTATCTGTGCAATAACCATAGACCCAGGCCACTGCAATGCAGAGCACCGTACTTATCATTCCGTAGATCACATGTTGACTAGGTAATGAGATGACTATGTTTATTATGTCATTTATCATTTATCTGAATATGATCTATAAAGAGAATAATTTCTGAACCTTGAGATAGACTTGGCCATATGCCTCTTGCCACTTGGAGCCTTCTCTATCATAGGATCTGCTGGTACCAATATAAAATATCGTAAATGGACCTGGTTGATAACTGATCAGGGGCTGTATGTCAAAGGAGTCATAATAGTCATGGTATTGAGCGACCAGTCTCATATTTAATGCTGCTGTTGCCTGATATTCAAATCTTGTTCGGGCAATAAGATCAGAATAAACCTCTTTACCAGTATCAAAATTGGTTGACCTTGACTGATCTAACTTGAAATTGAATTTGAATTCATTGCTCGGTCTAAGGTTCAATTCAAATCCAAAACTGATGTTTCTTGCCTGATAGGGATCATCTTCTCTAATGATCTCCGTGCCAAACTGAGGCTCAAACTCTATGGATATTTTTTTTGAAAAAGACTTTTCAAACTCAAACATAAGCCTGTAATTATTTGGAAAAAATTCACCTTTATAGTATTCCCACTCTGCAAGCAGCGTTATATCATACCCAAACTGTCCTTTCATTTGACCATTATGGCTCAAGAATAGCCAATCTTGGAATTTGGCCCAATCGTAAAAAAATATGCGCCCAGTTGCAAACCAGAAATACATCACCTCGAATGATCCCTTATCAGGATAAAGGATCTTGCCTCTTGTGAATGTCAGGTGCCTTTTATCATTGAGGTCTATGTAGCCATTATCTGTTCTAAAAGTTGGTGAACGCTCAACATACATCAGAGTCATTCCATCATTTCGTTTTCGATTCTCAAGGCTAAAATAAAAACTATGGCCTGCGTATGACTCCCCATCAAAATCAGATGTGAGGGAGTCTTTTCCAAATAGATGCCCATTGATGGATGAGGAAATTGCAGTGTCAACTGGCTCAGAGGTATTTGATAAAAAGAGCTGCCAGTCCATTTGCAGGCTATTACTAAAACGATAGACACCATCCACCCCTCCCATGGTTCCAGATCCATCTTTATATCTTCTGTCAGACAACACGCCTCCTATGTATGACCCCTCATTGATCGAATGCTTCGCTCGAAATATATGTGTATTGCTCTTACCTAGATTTTCAGTGGTTCCACCAAAATCACTGAACGGAACAATGAAAGTACTGTTCTGGTCCAAAGATCCCAAGTAACCATACTGGGTATTCCCATATTGGCCCAGCACCTTCGCGGCCATAAGTGGCTGATTGATCGAGCGAGTATACACAGCACGTACCTTGGGCTTCCATCCAAAGGACCCCGTATTAAAGAGATCGACACCTTCATTAAAGAAGGGCCTTGTCTCAGGATAGGATATAGCGGTCTGGCTATTGATGTCTATCTCTGTCTCATTTGATTCAACTTGACTAAAGTCAGGATTAAAGGTCACCTCTGCGGTTGCGGTCTTGCCTATGGGCAAGGAGATACCAAGACCAATATTATTTGAAAATTAATCCTCATATGACCCTACTAGACTTGGTAATACCTCAATGGGTGGCTTGACATCAATGCCCTTTATCCCCTTGAGATGACCTATCTGGCAAATATCACATCTATTATTTCTATCAATGGGGACCCATGAATCAATTCGTTTACTGTCCTGCCTAGGTACGACCCTAAAGAAATTTATCCTCCAATGAAATTCACCTACATTTGCAGTTCTAAAGGTAGAAAATGGGATCGCCATCTCAACCTCATAGCCGTCATCCTTGATCCGGCCGGAAGAATTCCATATCGCATCCCAATCATTACGCTCGCTCTCACCAAATTTTTGTCCATCGGACTGATTGCCATAGGGATTACAGGAAAAAAAATACGCAGCAACACCATCATTCCTGGGGTCGATAAGCACACCAATGTTATCATCGTCTGATATGTCATCTCGCTTTGACTGGTTTGCCCTTATCGATCCTTGATCATCAAATGCATTGAAGGCAATATATAAATACTTGCTGTCATAGGTTACATGCACCTTTGTTTGTGCTGCTGCTGGAAGATTTTCACCAGGCATTATCTCAACAAAGTCACCTATGGTCTTTGCACCTGCCCATTCAGACCCATCTATTACTCCGTCAATGATGATGGAGTTAGATACGGTCTTGAGATCGATCGTCTTTTCTGACCTTAGAGTTGAAAAGAAGGCGATGACGATCATGATCGAAGTCTTATTTAGCATATGATCTCTATTGAATTGTCATGGCAGACAATCGCATTCCTATTTTGCATCAATTTCAAAATCAATCGTGAATATGTCATTTATCATCCGGTCACCTATGTCAGGATAATACTGGACTGATCTATATGTTATGTCATAGAGCGTCCTATCAACCTTCATCTCTCCAGTGGCAGATGCCGAAACATCATCATGGTTGATATTACAAGCAAACTCTATTGGGTGCGTCTTGCCTTTGATGGTCAGATCTCCATTAATGATCATTTCATTATTTTTTAATAGGGCATTGCCTAGATGGAAATAAGATTCAGGATGGTTTTCCGTATCAAAAAAATCTTCTGAATGGAGATGGCCTTCTAATTTTTCTCCCCAAGGGCTATCCTTTATGTCCATGACCTTGATCGTCCTCATATCCACAATGAACTCACCAGACACCGGTCGATCATTCTTTAACACTACAACACCTTTCTTCAGGTTGACATATCCCCAATGTGAACCCGTTAGTTTCTCTGCTACCCAACGCAAACGAGAATTTTCTAGGTCTATCGTCAATGTTCTTCCTTCGCTACAGAACAGTAATGATGTAAGAATCAAGAAAATAAGATATTTTTTCATAGCTAGAATCTAAGTGATCCATAAAAAAATAGCCCCAATAATGGAGCTATTTTTAAATCATATGAACGATCGTTCTATTCTGAAAGCGCCTGGTCAACGATCATAAGTATGTCAAGGACGTCAATGGTGCCATCCAGATTCATATCCGCATTCTCGATCTGTTGATCATCCAGTTCAATATGACCAACAACATAATTGACCGTTACTATGACGTCCAAAATGTTCACGATGTTATCAAAGTTTAAATCTCCAAAATCAATATTAAGTGGTGTGACCGCTCCAGGTGGAAATTGAATTCTATCTATCCATGCGCAATCCTCTCCAGAGCTCTGTCCATCATCTTTCTCATATACCCATCGAAGCATATGCTCACCAACAGGTAGATCCACACTATATTCATTCCAGTCAGTGTCTCCACCTATGACAAGTTCCTGAGACTGGTCATTAATATAAAATTCAAGATAATCATATATGGTCCCTGTGGTCCCCTGCTCAGAAGAAGATTTAGACCAAAATTGAATATCTCCCTCATACAATACATTGATCATCATGGAAAGTTCAGATGTTTGACCATCATCTATATCACCAGAACGTGCAGAATAATTTCCTGAATATGCATCCATGTCAATTGTCCAGTCCGCATTGCCTTCATGGTTCCAATCAAAGGATGTAAAATTAGCTGTCTCAAAATCCTCAAGCATGATTCCAAGAGTAATGGGGACAGGGAAGACATTCTCATAGGGTGTATTGAGGGAGCCAATGGTCAGTGCTAGGAGTGAAGAAGATCCGATCGGTGCGTCATTGGCAGCAGTTATCTCAATGGATACATTGATCTCATCACCGATATCCCACCAGTAATCATTGTCACTAACTACGTTACCTATGGTCAAATACGCATCACTGGTCGTAGCATCAAAAGTAGGATAGCCAACAGGAGAGTTGCCCACATTTAATAGGGTGACCTGCATAGTGATCGACTCACCAGGATCAAGCGTGCCATTGCCATTGTCAATTAGGTTCGATGATACCAGCAAATAAGAAGGGGCCTCTACTGAGACTTCAGTATCATATTCCCATTCCTCCGTTTCACCCATTGCTGTTACCAATAACGGAATGCTCGATCCATCTTCCACATTCCAACTGACCTCCAACTCAAATGGCCCGACAGAAACCTGACCTCCAGCCTCGACTGATTCATGCGCGATTGCATCTGTGAGGATATTGATCATCGATCCTTGATGCGAAATGGTAAATGATAGGTCACCAGAAGGATCTTGACCTACATTTTCAAATACGGTATAGAAACTACCTGACTCACCATAATCCAAGACCCCATCATCCCCTCCACTGACAATGAAATCCTCTAGGAGCATGTATGCTCCATCTGGAGCGATAATATTCAGAGTGGTCTCATAGGGTATCTTATTGTAGGCTGTCACAACAAGGTCAAGCTCGCCTGGAACATCCAATGCAGATTCAAATACAAGATCTATGGACCCTGATTCATCCGTATGGCCGTAGGCCAAAAGTTGCCCCTCTACTGATACCGCAGCAAGCGCCCCGCTCACACCTGTATCAATGCTTAATTCTGTTGTACCTATAATGATGACCCCAGTGTGACTGACCTCCATCTCAGTTGGAGTATCAGATCGAACTACAACTGAAGGGTCTCCGAACAAGGTCCAGTAGTAGGTCTCGTCATAGCCTTGCGATCCATAGCTATCGTTCATTTGGTTCATGCCATTGAATGATAGACCACCAAAAGTTCTCTTCGCATTATCAGAGTATGATTCAACAAAAATGGCATTCATCTCATCCTGGCCTTCCATGGGAGGATTCCAGGCCTGATTGACCGTTGACATAAGAGTTGCTATTGCACCAGTAGGCGTTCCATCAGACTCACTGGTCGCACGGAGCCAGGTCTCAGCGTAACAGGTCCCTTGGTGAAACTCTCCATTTACACAGGCAACAGACCAGATGAAGGGCCACATGCCCCCATTCTCCAAATTATTGACATCAGTATTATTCATAGGACAACCATTGCCCCAGGATCCATTGGAACCATGGCCTGTATAATTAATGATCGATCTCCCTTCATTTATTGCGGCTTCTCCATCAGCAACTGTACCGTCTGGGTCATACACTTGATCAACCTCATTGTATGTGTAGCCTAATAGGAGATCTCGAATATTATCCATGTGCTCATCATCATCTTCACCATCATCACCCGGGCCCTGGTTTGATGCAAAGCCTGAGCCTTTCTTGTACCACTCACCTGTTGGATCTGGGGCCATCTCATATGAAATGGTCCTGTTGACCATCGTTTCCACGTGCTCACCGGTCTCAGCCGAGAAACGGCCAATGATCAGGTCTGGATAGTAGTCATCACCTGCAACGAATGTGAGTGAGTTATCAGATGGGCTGTTTGACCCTGCTCCATTTGAACGACGGATGGTCTCTATTTGTGCGATGTCTCCTACCAGTAGGACAAATGCGATTCCATTCTCATAGTACTGGTCCTCGATAAATTGGGCCATGTCATCCTCATTGCCTATATCTGCAATATCCACCATATCAGTCGGGATGCCCTTGTAGTTCTTCCAATCAACAAAGGTCTGCATCTCATCCATGAAATCGCCATAGCTGATCACCAGCATCGGGCCCTGTTCACCTAAGACCTCATACCGATCGTCCTCTGGATAATTGAGAAAATGATCTCTATACATATGCTCGAATTCTCTAGAATCTACATTTGGTGGGCGCTGGGTCAAGGCATTGACCTGACTGATCCCATTTTGTTGAATCGAAATATCGATCTGTGTAAATATCCTAAGTGTACGTTGAACAGGATTATATTGAATGGGCTGCAATACGATCGTCTGACCTCTGAGTGACCTAAGGATATATGGCTCCCGTAAAAAAGCGATCTCAGCCGGGTAGAACTCATCTAGCTCATAGGGCTTTCCAAATGTGTATGGGACGGTTGATGGGTCGACATCACGGGTCAGATTACCTTTCGATGGTTCAATATCTGATACTTGGATATCTATGAATTGAGTCTCCAAGATCGATAATTCCATATGCCCAAGATCTGGTATGATAATGGAACGAGCCATTCGGGGTAAATTTGGAGCACCCTGCTCTAGGATAGGTACACCACCAGGGAAGCTGATCCTATTTTTTCCATTCTGGAGTAGTTCATTGGAATAGCCTTGAAATTGAAAGGATATCTCAATATTATTCTCTGATATCACATTCACATCCCAATCAGGTTCAGTTGGTCGAGTGGCTCCTAGGTCCACCCACTCTGAGGCAAATAGATTCGCCGTAAGGATGAATACCGCAACCAATAATGTATTATATGATCTCATAACGCTAATTTTTGAATTATTATGTTCTCTCTATAAAAACGTTCTACACGAAGGCATAACTCAATCAACAACCATAAATATAGCCTATTATCACACCCAACTTCAAGCCTTCCATTTCAGCCAGTGTTCTATCTTCTCATTCACAATGTCCAACTCCTCTGTTCTCTGCCGTTTTGCTAATCCATTGGCATAAATATTTAGCTTATGAACAAGCACCTCTTTGGCGGATCTTGATTGAGACCCTGTGAGTGAAGCTGATCCCAGTAGCTTTTCAATTGACTTGATACGATACTGCTCTATCCCACCTCTGACCCTTGAGAGTTGGTCAGAGTGGCCACCGTATTTTTTGATCAGTGGTCGATCTAGAAAAAATACAGAAAATTTTGATGTGATACGTAACCACAGGTCATAATCTTCACAGACTCTTAGTGACTCATCAAAAAGGCCCACACTATCAAAGACCTCTTTTTTGATCAACACAGATGAGGGTGATACCCTACAGATATCAAGACACTTCTCAAATATCTCGCCGCCATACTTTTGATGCTTTTTCATTTGATTGACACGGACTCCATTTCTGATCCAGATCTCATTTGTATGACAAAACCTTGTCCCTGGACCTTCTACGATAGATCTTTCCTGCTCCTCTAGTTTTTTCGGCATCCATTCATCGTCTGAATCCAAAAACGCGACCCAAGAACCAGCCGAGGCCTTGATCCCTTTATTTCTTGCTCTACTGACCCCAGAGTTGGATTGGCGAATATATTTTATTGATGGATGGGAGCCCAGTAGCCACTCTCTAGTACCATCGGATGACCCATCATCAACGACAATGATCTCAAGAGGTTTACGGGTCTGACCCTCTACAGATTCAATTGCTCTTTTTAGGAGATGTTTTCTATTGAAAGTAGGAATGACAACAGAGATATTCAAAAAAAGGATACCCCCTATTTATTGAAAGAGGTGATGTCCATATATCTCTGAGGGGTCATCATTGGGGTCAAGGGGATATATCATGAATTGATATATATAGTTTTTTGGTTCTATCTGATATTTGGCCAAAGGCTGAGCTCCCCAACTATCCTCACCACCAACGCCCATTTGCAAGTGGTCTATGTCAAGATGAATAATATCATTCTCTTTAAGGTCTGTGGTATGCATTCCTTTTTTTTGTCTTCTTGCATTCATTATACCATCTGGTCGATCTCTCATAAATCCATCATCATAGTCCTCTGGAACAAAGTGACTGGCGTTGAATGAAAGTAACCCTGTGATCATGATTCCATGACCCATGTCATTCCTTAGTGTTGCCCACCTCACATCGGTCTTGTTACCGTTCTCTTGTGGACGAACATATGGGTGATATTGTTCTGATACCTTCCCAGAGAAAATATCAACTCTGGAACTTGCCTTACGATCCCAATAACTCTCATGCGGCCCGTTACCAAACCAAGTGAGATCGTCATACTCATTTGGTATGGTCATTCTCATTCCAAATTTTGGTAGGTTGGGCAGATTTTTCTGAGCTGGTTCAATTCTGTGAGTGACAATGATCCTCCCATCTCCATAGATATTGTAACTTATTTCTCCTGAAGAGGCGATGTCTGGATACTGAACTGAAACACGTACTCCAACAAAGGTATTACCCTCAATGACCTTGATCTGAGATAGGGTCTGGTTCTCTGATGCCCTCTTCCAAATGCTAGACCGCTTGGCCATATTGTTTCCATAGTCATTGTCAGTGGGAATTCTCCAAAAATTGGGTGTTGGACCCTCAACGATGTGGTCATTACCATTGGCAACCAATGACACAATGGTCCCCGTCTTCTTTGAGATCACAACTCTGAGGTCTTTTGCCTTTATCTCAACTCTCTCATCAGAGTCGATCACACTATCAATTGGAGGTGTATTATCATCAATTGAGGGGCGGGAGTCTCTTGACGATCTGAGTATGGTCTGGTAATTCACCAGTGGCAGCTGCTCCCAGGCCACAAGATGTCCTGCGTCCAACAATCCTGTTTTATTCTTCAGTCTGAACTCGATCTCCAAAAAGTATTCTTTTAGTGGCTCCATGACAAGATCTCTCACAGGAACTTTTACATGACGACTTTCTTGAGGCATCATACCTAGGTTGCCAAGTATACCAGATCGAATCGTGCTCCCGTCTGATCTCAATTTCCATTTTATGATATACTCGTCTGAATTTGTGAAAAAATTCTCATTCTTTATCTTGATAAGAAATTCATTTAGGCCAACAGGTTCAACCAGAAAATTCTGATAGACCTTTCGAACCTCATGTAAATGTGGATTCGGTCTCCGATCTGGTTGTACAAGACCATTGATCAAAAAATTACCATCGCTCGGTGTATCTGGTGGACCAAAGTCCCCACCATATCCAAAATAGGTCTCTCCATTCTCTGATGTTTTTTCCAAGCCTTGATCTACCCAGTCCCAGATACAACCTCCCTGTAGTTGAGGCTCTTTTCGTATCAGGCTCCAATAATCTTCCATACCACCAAGGCTATTGCCCATTGCATGCATGTACTCACACATTATGAGAGGCCTCGTATGCCTATCCTTTGCCCATCTGCTCAACCATTTCACACCAGGATACATTGGTGAATAGACATCCACATGGTCCTGATCTCCTGCCCTCTCATAGTGAACGGGCCTTGACGGGTCTCGCTGACGAATCCAATCAGAGCAAGATACAAAATTGACACCATCACCACCTTCATTGCCCATGGACCACATGATTATGGATGGATGGTTCTTGTCACGCTCTACCATTCTCTGAATTCTGGTTAGATGTGCGATCTCCCACTGTGGATCATTTCCAAGGGTCCTATCAGGGTGGTAGCCCATTCCATGGCTCTCGATGTTCGCCTCATCGATCACATAGAGGCCGTATCGATCACATAGATCATACCAATAGGGGTCCGTAGGATAGTGACTGGTACGTACTGTATTAATATTGTACTCTTTCATCAATTTGATGTCTCTCTCCATCAGTTCCTTGCTTATGACATGACCGGTCAACGGATCATGCTCGTGCCTATTCACGCCCTTGATCAGAACAGGCTGACCATTAACAAGGAATTGTCCATTTTTTACCTCAATGGTACGAAAACCGATCTGCTCGCTTGTGCTTGCGATCGTACGCATCCCCTTCTTCAGTGTCACCACAAGCTGATATAGATGCGGCTTCTCAGCCGTCCAATGGTCCACATCCGATATGTATTTATACACCTCATGCTTGATCCGAGATCTTGGTTGCATATTCACATCATCTTTCTTTCTGAGTATGCGTTTACCCTTTGGGCCAAACAATTCAACAAGCACGGATACGAGCTCCCTTTTATTGGTCCCATTAACAATATCCATGTCCACTTGTAACTTTCCATCTTGAAAAGACTCGTCCAGCGGTGTCTTGGCCCAGAGATCAGCGACCCTTATCCTAGGCTCAGCAAATAGGCTTACGTCCCTCTCAATACCACTGATACGCCAAAAATCCTGGCACTCCAAATAGGTTCCATCAGACCATCGGTAGACCTCTAGAGCGACCAGGTTATTTCCCGTTTTGACATACTCAGTAATATCAAACTCCGCAGGAAGTTTGCTTCCTTGGCTATAACCAACCTGATGACCATTGACCCAAATAAAGAACGCAGACTTGACCGCTCCGAAATGAATGACGATATCGCGACCTTCCCAGCCTGAGGGAATCGTGAATTCTTTTCGATAGGAACCTACGGGGTTATATCCTTCTGGTATTCTTGGTGGATCGGGATCATAGGAGAACTCGTATGGATGATTTAAATAGATAGGGACACCGTAGCCATTCAACTCCCAATTGGATGGTACATCTATGTCACTCCAATCAACATCATCAAAATCCGTTCTGAAAAAATCAATTGGCCTATCAGATGGGTCCCTGACCCAATTGAATTTCCAATGCCCATTCAGTGATCTGAAATACCTGGAACGGGACGGATCATCAGATATCGAAAGTTGTCTGGATTCAAAGTTGAACAATGTAGCCCTTGCAGGCATCTTACCGATCTCTACAATGGATGGGTCTTGTATCTCAGAGGGAATATTTGATGATAGGGCCATATCTAGAGCGAGGGTCAATATCAGGGCCTTGATACAAAGGGATCTCATCTTATCATCAGAATAATCTATCAGGATATGCTCCCTCATCTATTAGGTCTTGCACCTGCTCAATGACATATGGCTTGTCCTCCTTGTATGTCACACCAAACCAACTCGAGCCCGTTCTCAGAACTTTTACATTTTTTGTTTCAGTCTGTATCAGTGCATTTATCACCGACGGGATCAAGAACTCACTCTTCATTTCCTCGCCCTCGTTTTCAAGAAAATCCTCAAACATGGATCTCAAATGACCAAAGAGATCTGGTGTGAACCCCCATACATTCATGGACACAGGCTCGGTACCATCAAGTTCAATGTCACGATCTGACGACACGCCCCCACCAATCCTTTTTAGTTCCCCGGTCTCAATGACGGTAGCCAAAAGGTCATTATCTACAGTACAGAGTCCTCGGGTCACTCCTCCAAAATCAGATAGGGTATTACCCAACTCAAAGGCCACCATTGAAAATGAGTCTCCACCATTGTGGTAGTAGTCTGCAACGATCTCGTATGACTCAAGACCATAAAAATCGTCACCATTTATGGCAACAAATGGCTCATTGATAAGTCCCGCTGCGGTAAGAATGGCGTGACCCGTACCCCAAGGCTTTAGTCGACCCTCGGGACATTTGAAATCATTCGGAAGGTCGTTTAGCTCTTGAAAGGCGAATTCAACTTTGATACTCCCTTCATATTTATCAGTGATCTGGGACCGAAACTCTACCTCAAATTCTCTTCTGATTATAAATACGACCTTACTAAACCCAGCCCGGATGGCATCGTATACAGAATAATCAATGATCGTCTCACCATTTGGTCCTACCGGATCTAATTGTTTAAGGCCTCCATAACGAGACCCCATCCCTGCCGCCATGATAAGGAGTGTAATATCTTTCATCTCAATCTTTCCTGTAATTATCCTATGAAGTTAATACTTTGGTCCCTTCATCTGCATTTATCAAAGATGCCTTACCGCCAACTGATTCTATTGCATCTGCAACCGACTGCGGATCATCTGGTGCATAGGCGAACATGCAGCCTCCTCCTCCAGATCCATTTATCTTGCAACCGATCGCGCCTGCATTGGCAGCGGCGGAGATCATTGTTTCGATCTTGTCTGTGCTGACGCTCAAGTGGTCTCTAAGTATCGAATGATGTTGATCCAACAATGAACCAATAAGCTCATGGTCTAGCTCACTTCTATCTAACTCTGACCTTGCCTGTCTAAGTAGGTCCCTATTCTCGATCGTGCAATGGAACAAGCTTCTCTCATGATCATTCAATGAGGATAGGTCCAGGTCACGGCCACAGGAGTTCAGATCAAATCCTGTATTGAGGGGTCTTATCTTATTCATTATATCAAGTCTCATGTCTCTGCAATGTGATAGGATGGTGAGCGTGTCCTTTTGATCGCCAGAGTCACCAAGGACAAAATGTCCAAGTGATGCGTCCAATACCTCAACAGATATCTCTGGATCAGACTCAAGATACACCACGCTCCCTATGGCAGTTGAATACTGGTCCATCATGCCTCCAGGCTCTTCAAATTCTTCTACTTCGGCCTTGTAGGCAAGCTCTCCGATCTTCTCATTTGACCATTTCGATGGGGAGTCTGCCACTTGGGATAAGAAATTTATCCAACTTACAACGATCGCCGAAGAACTACTCGTTCCGGCCTTTATTGGTATGTCGCTCCTGATCTCACATTCAAACCCATTGGAAAACTTGAGGCCTTCTTTCTTGCAGACATTGATGCCACTCCTGAAATAGTCTCTCTGCCTTTGATAGCCCGTATCATTTATCAAGAATCTTTCCGTCTCCGAAATGTCAGGCTTATGAATAATGACCTCCTTATCCATTCTTCTTTCACCAACTATTTTTGCTCTTAGAGAGATCGCCATGGCGATCACAGGCAGTCCAAGGTAGTCCTGATGCTCGCCAAAGAGGCATATTCTGCCTGGGGTACTTACTTCCAAATCTTGACCAATCCCACCGAACTTGCGATACTAAGTGAGCAGACGAATAGGCCCGGATAGATATTCCCATAGATCAATTGCCCTACACCTAGTAACAAGGAATAGACTGAAAAAGAGCCCAGTAACATCATCAATATCCCCTTCGGAACTGGCCACGGCTCAATCGATGGACCGACAGAGAATCTCCTCCATCCTGGGCCTCCAGGATTCACCTTCTCCACAAAATCTCTTAGCGTCTTTTCATCCTCAGGAGGACTGAAATATGCGGCCAGTATCCAGGCGACAGTGGTGATGAGAGTACCGATTACGATCTTTGACCAACTCTCCATCTCCAGACCAGAGAAATTCAAAAATCCTGCGACGCACAGGGAGCTTACCATCGCAACGATCTCAGTGAAGGCATTTATCCGCCACCAAAACCAGCGAAGGACATAGATCAGACCCGTTCCAGCACCGATCATCAACAATAATTCAAATGCCTGCCCTGCGTTGGTAAGGACAAGACCAAGACCAGCACCAAGGATGATAGAAAATGCAGTAAAGATCCGTCCTGCCATGACCAATTCGGTCTCCGATGCATTTGGCTTCAAAAAACGATGATACAGGTCGTTCACAAGGTAGCTTGCACCGAGGTTCAACTGGGTTGACATGGTGCTCATGAATGCAGCGATCAATGAGGCCGAGACGAGTCCAAGCAGTCCTGAGGGAAGCAAGGTTAGCATGGCCGGATATGCAACATCATGTCCCAGCTTATCTGGTGGCAGATCAGGGAAGGCCTTTTGGATGTCTGATAGTTCAGGAAAGATGACCAATGATGCAAGAGCTATGAGTATCCAGGGCCATGGCCTCAGGGCATAGTGTGCAATATTAAACAGCAGGGTAGCGCCTATGGCATTTGATTCATCCTTTGCTGAGAACATTCGCTGGGCGATGTATCCTCCACCCCCTGGCTCGGCACCAGGGTAGTAACTTGCCCACCACTGTACAGCAAGAGGTACCAGGAGCACTGGCACCCAGATATTTGGGTCCGATAGATCTGGAAAGAGAGAGAGCTTGTCGATCACATTGGAGTGGACGATCAGACTCGAGAGCCCACCTATCTCAGGGAGACCCAATATGTAGATCGTCGCCCATAATGAGCCGATCATTGCAAAGGTAAATTGCAAGAAATCCGTTATGATCACCGCCTTTAATCCTCCTAACATGGAATAGGCTAGCGTGATGGAGCATGCAACGGTAAGCGTAAGCCAGCCAGGAAGACCTAGAACTATCTCACCAAATTTGATCGCGGCCAGGCTCACTGCCCCCATGACAAGGACATTAAAGACCAGACCAAGATATAGTGCACGAAAACCTCTAAGAAAGGCAGCCGTCTTACCTCCATATCGCAGTTCATAAAACTCAATGTCCGTCAGCACGCCCGAGCGGTGCCAGAGCCTCGCGTAGACAAAAACAGTAAGCATGCCAGTCAAGAGGAAGGCCCACCATGCCCAATTCCCAGAGACACCATCTCTCCGCACAAGGTCAGTGACAAGGTTTGGGGTGTCCGTTGAGAAGGTCGTCGCCACCATGCTGATGCCCAACAACCACCAGGGCATATTCCTCCCAGCAAGAAAGAATGATCTCCTATCACTCCCCGCATTTTTGGATGCCCAGACCCCGATGAACAGGGTGAGGAGGAAATATGTCGCAACTATGTACCAGTCCAATGAAGATAATATCATTGTCCTACGCTCGCTCGTTCAAGCCAAATATGGGTTTATTATTCTTCCACTTTCCACGGGTGAAATCAGGGACCTTGACAGCGGCGCTTCCCAAACGTATCGATCTCTCGCTCAGTGGCGATACCACACTCATACTGGCAGCGTCATAGACATCGATCACCGGGTCCGCTCCCTTCAGGGCCTCAATGAATGCTCTGAGAATGAAAAAGTCCATCCCCCCATGTCCTGAGCCTGCGGCCTGGTCTTGGAAACGCTTCCACAGAGGATGGTCATGGTCCTTGAGATATTGATCTTCATCATCCCAACGATGTTCATCCTTGCTGACTCCCTCTATGTATATAGAGCGAGCATCCTTCTGCCAGATGCCTCGTGTCCCCTGGACCCTGAAATTAAGAGAATAGGGTCGCGGGTTATTGGTATCATGGCTGAGCATGATCGTCTGACCCTGTTGACATTTGATCACAGTGGAAACGATGTCTCCACATTTAAAATCCACTGACGCGTTAGGATGGTCATCACCTCCCTTGTCCACGATATATTTATGTAGGCCCCGTGTCTGTGTCGCTGTTGATGTTAGATGGATCATTCGGTTGCCACGGTTAATGTCCAGCATTGGACTGACTGGTCCTAGACCATGGGTCGGATACAGATCTCCGTTACGATCGACCGAGTGCTGTGTCCTCCACCTCGCCTCAGAATATCCCTTCTCGCCAAACTCAACGCCACCTCCATATGGACCAACCCCATCATTGAACTTCACATGTCTCAGATCATGCTGGTAGCCTCCCTGGCAGTGGAGTAACTCACCAAACATGCTCTTCCTGACCATGTTAAGTACCGCCATGACATCGCGACGGTAACATACATTCTCCATGATCATGCACAACTTTCCCGTCCGCTCTGAGATATTTACAAGATCCCAACACTCATCCACGGTCAGCGCGGCGGGCACCTCTGTCCCAACATGAATACCGGCCTTCATCGCCGCGATGGCCATGGGATGGTGCCACTCCCATGGCGTTGCAATATAGACACCGTCGAGGTCCTCATTCTTGACCATATTTCGAAAATCCTCATCATTCTTCTTGTAGACCCTAGGCTCTGGCCTGCCAGCGTCCCTTATTATCTTTAATGCTGAATCGATCATTCCATCATCTATGTCACATATCGATGGGATCTCAACCTCAGGGTATTTTGCGGCTAGCCATAGCATCCACTGTCCCCTCATTCCCGTGCCAATGATGCCTAGCCTTACCCTATTCTTCATTCGAGATGAGAAGAGGGCCTGGGGCATGACAGCTGCAGCTCCCCCAGCTACGGCTGTTGTCTTCATGAACTCTCTTCGACTTATCTTCTTTGCCATTAGATACTCCTATTTTTTTCCATGGTCATTTGTCCTGAATAACTTGAAAGATGGGATGCTCCTCCACCCAAACCCTGGTCCCTTCCATTTTACATCAAGAGATTGTTGTCCACCTCTTTCAAAATAATCGACCTTTATCCTATGGAGTCCGGTCTCTAGAGGGATCTCACCCTTGACCATCTCCCGGCCATGGAGACCATCGTTGTCAACAATGGGAAATCCATCTATGGATAGACGTGACCCATCATCTGAGATCGTTTGGAATTCATAGGTCCCCTTTTCATCGATCTGCAGGTATCCAAAAAAGGAATGACCAAAATCATTCTCCCGACCCTCATCGATCGAAAGATCAATTGATATTGACTCGTCTACTGGTGACCCTTTGACCATTTGATCACAATTCTCCCACTGGCCCAAGTAGGTCTTTTTACTTAGCCCATTTCCATCGCTCAATAGCTCTATCGGGACTGTAACTATGCGGCTAGACTGCCTACCTTCCATGGTGGCCTTCACGTTCAACATTTCAGGACCATCAACTCTGAATGGACCTTCATAATCAATAAAATTGATGATCTGTTCCGTATTATTTCCAAAGGCGTAATGCAATTGAGAGAATCTAGCATCTGGTGTGATGGTCACATTTGCATGGCCATCATTTATCATAATGCCCACCATGGGGTCGTCAAGGTAAGGCAGTACGGGTATCTTGAACACGTGTACCGGTGCATTACCCAGCACCGCATGGATCTCGTTTGGAATCTCGATGACAAGATCACCGCGAACGTTTCTCCAATTCAATTTTCTTTTCTTTCCAAGATGAGTGATCTGTTCATTTCCAGTGCCACTGATTCCTCTGATGACCAGTCTCCCCTGCGGAATTTTCTCAATGAAGGCAAAAAGATATCTTCTATTCTTAGAAAGAGTAAACCTTACATTTCCTGACCTGACCTTACGGTCGATGGTCGTTCCATATATTGACTCTCCATTCTTTTCTAGCCATGAGCCTATGTCTTCCAAACGATTGACCATGATATCTGGGATCGTGCCATCGGCCCTAGGGCCAATATTCAGAAGGAGATTACCACCCCTACTTACAATGTCAACAAGCATACGTATCAATTCATCGGACGTGCTGTAGTCCTCCGGTCCTTCATTCCTATTATATCCAAAGGATCTTCCTATTCCGCGACACTCCTCCCATCCACGATCTATGAATTCCTCATCAATTTGACCGGAGGATGGATCATATTCAGTAGAGTAGTATCCTCCATGTTTGAATCTTGTCTCTCCCCCCATCGATCATTGACAACGACATCATCCGGAGCATTGGACTCATTATACAGCCAGGCCAAGAACTCCTCACTCTTCCACTCCTTGCTGTCTCTGTCCCATTCACCATCAGAGAATATGATGTCTGGCCGGTAACGCTGTACCACATCCTTGAACTGGGGTAGCATGTATTCATCCACATAGTTTTTCACATTATCTGGATAGTCAGGATGGTCCCACTCATAGAGCGAGTAGTAGAGACCCGATCTAAGGCCTACTTTTTTTACAGACCGATCTAGATCTCCCAACAGATCCCTGCCTGCTGCACCACTTACAGAGTTGTATCCCTTGCTTTGCTCACTAGGCCACAGACAAAAACCGTCATGGTGTTTTGAGGTAAGGACCACATATCTTGCGCCTGATCGTTTGAAAAGTTCGGCCCATTGATCCGGGTCATAATCAGTTGCCTTGAAGAGATCCATGAATTGCCAGTAAGAAAGGTCCTTGCCGTAATTTTCCTCGTGATATCTCAACCGGGCAGTGTCACCATTGTTCAGACCATTCAAATACCACTCTGCATAGGAATCTTTAGGACCCCATGCCGGTACCGAGTAGAGACCCCAATGAATGAAGATCCCAAATTTTGCATCCTTGAACCACTCTGGGGTCTGGCGAGAGTCCAGGGAGTTCCAGTTGGGTTCAAACTCCTGCGCATTCAACATCAGCATGGACATGAATATAAAGACAGAGGCATGAACCAGTGTTCGTTTGAAGGGGGATATGGTGTAAGTGTGCTTTATGACCTTTTAGATAGGATAATTATCCTAGTATTCTAAAAAAGATCCGGGAAGAACAAAAGGATCTAAACCTATGTCTGATCCTGCAAATTCAGGGATGTTTCCCCTGGTGATGGATGCGCTGTTGCCCTGTAGGTCAACTGAATATTTTGATACGACAGATCCGTTTATGTCGCTATCACCTGCGAGGTAGAACGAGGATCCATAGTTCAATATCGCCCCCTGGACATCCGTGCCATTCAGACCAAGTGCACTGCCCTTTGATACCACCAGACCATAGACCGTGGAATTATCGTAGCTTGCATTTCCCTTTGAATAGACAATGACCGCGTTACTCAATCCAGTACCAAGCTGGGAACCTGAGACCGTGATGTTCCCACTGCATATGATAAATATGTTGCCATTGACAGTTGTATTGGAACTGATGGTGATATTTCCGTCTGCGACAATATACCCTGGACCATTTATCGTCGAGTTCGAGATAGTGATATTGCCACCAGCAAGGAGCTGATCATTGGCATAGCCACCCAGGCTTATCGTAGTATTTGCAAAAGAAGAGTTGTTCATATCTGACAGTATCGGTCCTGATGTCCAGGATGGATTATTTTTTATTGAGCCATCGTTATTTGATTGAGTCTGCCCATCATTGGCCACAGATCCAGTGCCCTCTTGAAAATCATAGTACGCGGTCAGACCGGATTCATCGCCCTCTAGGATAGCATCCTTATGTTCAGAGATCTGTGCCTGTGTCCTCGTGGTATTCCACAATCTGACCTCGTCTATCAGACCACCAAAATATTTTTCACTGTTATAGTCTCCAGTATGGAATTTGGTGTCCCTGTTTCGAGCTATGGAAACATCTCCGCCGTGGTTCCAGAGTTTTGAACCTTGACCTGATCCAAATTGCGTTCCATCCAAATAACCTTTGAAGGCATTGTTCGTTACATCATTCCCACCATTTAGAGTCAGTGCCACATGGTGCCAGGTATTACTCTGGATATTGCTTGTTGACAACCACGTACCTGGATCCCAGTCACTCTCACCATTTGGCTCGTTCCAGCCTCCAACATATAGTGAACCTCCATAGACATAGATGTTCAAACCCCTGACCGTGCCCCCTTGTTCGTAGATGGTCTGTTTCCGTGTGGTTATGTCCTTGTTGTCTACCCTGAACCAGGCCTCAATCGTCTTCTGGGTGTGATTGTGACTACCCGTATTGATGTCACTAGAATTATTGATCTTTATATATTGGTTGCTTCCATTGAAATCAAGGGCATGGTTGGTGTAGTCTCCTGCGGCAGAGCTTGCACTTGTCAAAAGGGCCTCATACTGGCTGATGTCGATCTCTGGAAATGTGGGAGGAGAGGATAGAAGCGTCCCGCCCGTCCCTGTGCTGGTATAGGTGACACCACTATTGGCGCCACTGTTTGACTGGACATTTCCATTGTAGAACATATCACCCGATATGCTTCCATTTGTCTCTGTGAATGTTTGACCACTGCTGTTGCTCCCATAGAATGAGAAGCAGAAAGCCTCTGGGAGAGAGGATATGAGGAACCTGATATTTCTCTCAACATCATCGATCTTCCCTCTGCTTTTCAGTGTGAGGTAATGTGTCTTGGACAAGGAACTGCCGCTCTCATCGTTTTGGCTATCAAATTTGACAGTGTAGGTACCATTATTGAAATTGCCGGTTATGTTGGATGTATTTCTCGATGCCTTGTACGTCTGTAGACCACGCTCGATCCCCGTCATGGCGAGGTTCCGTACCTTTATGTCTTGAGTGTGATACCCGCCGGTCCTTGTCTCGATCACAGAGAAGCGTGCGAGATAGAATGCAAAGAGACTGAGCAAGATGAAGACACCCATGGTCGATGCCATGAGTATGACACCTGACTCATCATTGATCTTGTGCTTGATGCCCATCAGTTGTGGTAGCTCATCTTTTTACCAAACCTAAAGCTGTGTGGGTACACAAATGAGCTTAAGGAAAGGGTCTCTGAATCATTGGTGAAGGTCAGATCCAATTTTGATATTCTGATATTTTGTGCCTGTTCGACCGATAGGCCTCCTGAGGATGGTGAGATCACGCTAAAATTATTGTCATAGAATGAAAAACCATTCGAATTGGAATATGCAACAGAGTTTGACAAGGGGTTATAGTTTCCACTTCCCAGCCTGAGATTCAAATATCCTTCTGATCCTGTCTGGAAATCCTTTTGATCGCCACTCCCATCTCTTAGATACAGACTGTTCTGATCGGACTGAACAAAATCTGAGGGAGATGCCTGTCCCTGTGTGTCCCTCATTATCCTCCAGAATGCAGACCTGGACTCACTGACGAATCCCTGGCGATCTGTCTCACCAACGAAGATCTTCGCTCCCTGAAAGAGCATGCTCGCTGCCATGGAACCAATGATCCCTATGATAACGATCACAATGATCATCTCGATCAGAGTGAATCCCCTGCGTGAATTGCGTACCATGCCTATAGCCCTGGACTAATGATCATGGTATCGGTTATGGCAGAGAGAGTAGGGTGAGATACCTTGACCATGACGCTCTTATAGTCGGTCTGCCCTGATTGTGATGAGTGAAAGCCCGATGTTGGAGATACATAGTTGACGGTCACATCACAGCTAAATGCGGGGTGCTCGCTAACGGAAGAAATGGAATATCCATTGAAATCATCGATGTCATCAAAATCGGTCAACGATGATTCTCCATTGCTGGTCTCCTTGCCTAGCGTGGAAGACCAAGGCGCAGAGAGATTTTCATCAAATCGCCTCGCACGGATCTGGTTCTCAAGACTGCTGAGGATGACACTCTGAATGGTACGTAACTCAGACCTGGCCCTGACACTCTTCCCTGTGTTCAGTGCATTCAAGAAGACCATGAAGGACAGGGTCATCAAAATGAGGACGACCATCACCTCCACAAGGGTAAATCCTCTTTGATCTATCTTGCCTTCCCTGATCAATTCACACTCCATCTTCCTGTGACAGGTTGGATGGTGATCGTGTTATCATTAAGAGCCAATGATCCTCCTGCCTTTACATCACCAAGAGGAAGAAACTGTAACTCTGAGGAGCCATTGAAATTGACTGACTGGAGATCCACATCTCTCATGGTTGAATTGTCCAATGAGATCGTTCCGTTGTCGCTATTTGGAAAATCCTCAATGGACAAGCGTGATCCATCAGGCCCATTGAAGATGGCGTAACTCTCCTGCGAGGTGGAGAATACAATGGTTATGGTATCGTGCCTTCCAAATGCCATTGACCTTACAAGGTCAATGTCACTTGTGACCTGATCGATGGCTATCTGTTCTCTGATGGTCGAAAGCCCCGTTCTGGTGCGGGTCATGGCTATGGATGCGAATATGCCAATGAGCACGATGACGACAATAAGTTCCACCAGGGAGAATCCTGAGGAGGTCAATACTGTTGAGTTTCTTTTTATTTTATCCATGGTCAAAATAGGATTTCGACCAGAAGAATACGATTTTATATAGAGTAAGTAAAGGACTTTCCGAATGAGGGGCTATCCTCATCGATATCCTCGATCTTGATATAGAACATCACCTCACCCGTTACCTGATTCGTATCATTCCAGGTCACGTACATGAATGGGCTATTATTCGCATTCTTTGGTAATTCTCCGGTCGAGAACAGGTTCTGTGGTGCCTGATCCGACAAGGTAGAGTCCATGGGCGTGCTCGACCACTGATCATCCATGACCTTTTTCTCGTTATCTGGTGCAGGTGGGAAATGAGCGACCCTGCCCCTTTGCTGATGCATGCGATAAAAGTAATGAAAGAATGTCTCTCGAATGGTCTGCATGTTCGCCACGTTCCGCTTGCCCTGCATCTCCTCAGAGACACCATTGTATGCTGGGATCGCAAAGCTGAACAATATCCCCATGAGCGCCAGTGTCACCACCAGCTCCATCATGGTAAATCCTGCCGTGCTCTTGTCGTCTGTCTTTTTCGGGTGTGTCACTTTCATTGTTTCCTTATGTATCAATTTGATCCTGAATTTAAAAAGGCCCCAGTGGAAACCGGAGCCTTTTTAAGATAATTGTGGTCTTTAATCTAATTAGATCAGATCAATTCCTTAGTTACCAACGCCTGGTTCTCTATCACCAAGTGAACCTACTACATCATTGTTTCCGCCAGCGTTTGTACCTACAGTATAATCCCAGTGTACTACAGTACCATTCCCACGCATGTGAGTGATGTTGTTGACACCACCCGCATCATTGTAGCGCCACTCTCCATCATCACCTGCATTCTCATTATCATTCGTCCAACCAGCGGGCTTTGTTTCCAATGCCTGCCATGGATTGGTTGGCCAGCTGCGACGTCCGTTATCCATTAGCTTTTCGGTTGCATGTGACTCAAGGCCTGCTCTGATCGCACTGATCACTGCATCCTCAGCAGCTTCCTCAGCCTTCTGAACTGATGCACTATATCTTGGGATCGCGACTGCTGCTAGGATACCTAGTATGATCGTGACCATGATTAATTCTATTAGTGTGAAACCTTTGTTTGTATTCTTCATTTTTGACTCCTTTAGTTCTATTACTTTGGTTGTGGTTTTTATGGTGTGCTCGTTTGTTTGGTTTTTATGGTTGTAATTTTTTCCAGAAAGATGATGGACTTTCAAGGTCCGCCACGAACATGATCGGTGCGATTGACTGGGTACCAGATCCTGACCCTGCGACCACCGTATATATATAGTGACCATCCTGGAAAGGACTTTTGATCGCCTCGCCACCGAAACCATCTAAAAATTCTTCAGCACCTAATCCTTCGGTCATCGTACCTAGACTGAAGTAATTGGTCGTTGGGTTTTCAGCTACATTGATAAGCGCATTAACACCCGATGCGGTCTCAGGAACAAGTGCGTCTGGATTGTTCGTTCCAAAACAGGATGCCCATTTGGGTGCATCAGTGGAATTGTCAAAACTTGTGAAGGTTGGTTGTGTCGTTAGATCTCCATCAGCTCCGATGATTCCCTGTACAGCGAGCTTTACATTATACTCTGCATGGGATTGACCTTGTGTCTCGGTGTAAGTGTATCCACCACCAGTTGGGACCGGGTCATTGTATTTCCACTGTCCTGGAAAACGACCACGACCTGAGCTGGTTACCTGACTGTTGTAAAAGTTGTTAGCAGATTTCAGGATCTTATCAATGTCCGCCAGAGTCTTCTTTTCCTTAGCGCCCTCACCAACACCAGAGAATTTTGGTGCGGCTGTAGTTGCCAGTGTCGCCATCATCGCCGTTGTAACAGCAAATTCAGCAAGTGACTGACCTCTTACGCTTTTAAAGTATTTCATTAGTGATTTCATAGTTTTCCTCAATATGTGTTGAAATTTGATTTATATAAGCAAATCTTGTGCCATTCCCCTCTAATTCGTTCATCTTTTCTTCTCTGTGTCTCATTTTTTTTTATTT
>PVBE011756295.1_pt1 | contig 23971 bp, 8 predicted proteins | sample 1631181 | NCBI WGS metagenome assembly PVBE01 (sample SAMN08397723, study PRJNA350692) | Marine metagenome, whole genome shotgun sequencing project. | isolation source: water | place: Pacific Ocean | collected 2012-04 | reverse complement strand
CATACTTCATTAATTTTCATAAAACTATCCTAAACTGTTTAAATTATTTATCTTAAAATTGAAGAATCTGTTACTGCCAAAACGTGCCACCATAGTCGTTTTTGTCTTTCACATATAGTGCTCTTATAAGCCAAAAAATACAAGACAATGCTACAAAACTTATAACACCATCTTCTACGCCTTGTTCCCAGGCTATATGGCAACAGAATAAAAATATTAAAATATATTTAACCATACTATTATTTATTGAGTAAATCCTTCCTTGATAATATTAATTTTTTCATGAAGGGTTAATGCTTCTCCTTTTTCTACACACTCAAAAGCCGCATTGTTTTCTAGCAAACGAATCTTATTAACTAGTTCCCATTTTTTCTTACGAGCATTTTCAAGATCGTGTTCTAAAACTGCAATCCTTGATGCCGTATCAACTAAATCATCGTTAGCCATTTCTAACATAATATCTCGTTTACCGCGGTTGTAATCATTCATAGTATGTTTCTACACCAAAAGTTGTCTACTTCGTCACGATCGATTGCTTCTTTAATTTCTTCCTGTAAACGATCCCAATGCTTTTGTTTTTCTACAGGAGTTTTTGCCATCCACTGATCCCATAAAATACCATGTGGCCTAAAACCGTGTGCATCTTTAAAAAAATCGGAGTAAGTATCGTCATCGTATGTGAATTGTACTTCACTCTCTTTGCGGACTATTTCTGCTTGTAATTGCTTCCAGTATTTGGCAATTTTCATATTACCAAATTTATCTTGTTTACGAGCAATTTCCATTTGCTTAACGGAAAGTGAACGCCCTTTAAGGATGTGTTTTGCAAAGGAAGAAAAAATGTCTGCATCAAATGCAGTAAAACCAACTCCATTGGCCTTGCTAGTCATATCGCAAGCCTGTTCGTCGGCTTCTTGGTTATTAAAAATGACAATTAAGGCACGTTCAACTGCCTTATCGTTTGTGGCAAGTAGGTTTGCTATTTTAGTTCGGTTCCACTTTGTTTGTACTTTAGCCATATCAGCTCCTAAGTAAGTGTTTAACTAATTTAACCTATACAACTATTATACACTCTTTAGATCTTATGTCAACCGAAAAAAATTAAATACTTGGTTTATTTTTTAATAAATATATTATAATTAGAGTATAATCATGGCCACTAAAACACTTTTTAACGGATTTACAACTACCCAAGGACCTAAAATTCGCAAACTTCATGATATTGATCTTGCAATTCAGGATTTAAGGAATCATTTTTATACAAAAAAAGGTGAGCGAATTATGGATCCTGAATTTGGGTCTATCATATGGGGATTAATGTTCGAACCATGGGATGATACAGTAGAGGCAGCAGTAAAAGACGATTGCTCAGATATTGTGTCCAAAGATCCTAGATGGGCGTTAGAAGAAATTTCGACATATTCAAATCAAAATGCTCTTAGTGTCCAAATAAAAGTAAAATATCAACCTACAGACAAAGTAGAAGTATTAGCTCTGGAATTTGACAGAGAATTAAGCGAGGATTTATAATCGTATGGCTACACGACAAGACGTTTTATTTGCAGCAGAAGACTACATAGCGAAGTATCAATCATTTGACCAATCTAACTTTCAAGCATATGATTTTGATACATTAAAATCGGCCATGGTCGATTTTATAAGATTAAATTACCCTGAAGATTATAATGATTGGATCCAATCTTCAGAATTTGTAAGTCTTATGGACTTAATTGCATTTGTAGGTCATAATACTGCATTTCGAACTGACTTTGCAACTCGCGAAAATTTTATGGAAACAGCCCAAAGCAGAGATTCTATTTTGCGTTTGGCTAGATTTTTAGGTTATAACCCAACAAGAAGCAAAAACTCGTCGGGTATATTAAAAATAAAAACTATACGAACTACTGAATCACTAATAGATTCAGATGGAGAAAATTTATCAAATACAGATGTTATTTGGAACGATTCAACAAATGCAAATGCATATGAACAATTTATTATGATAATGAATTCAGCATTTGGAGGCACAACACAATTTGGTACGCCATATAAATCTTTAACATTAAATGGTATAAAAAATGAAATTTATAAATTAAATTCATTAACACAACAACAAGTGGTATACCCGTTTAGTGCTACTATACAAGGTAGTGCAATATCGTTTGAAGTATGTAATGTTGATATTGCTTCGACAGGGCATTTTGAACCTATACCTGACCCTGCTTCTAGTTTAAATTGTGTATATCTTAATGATGGAAAAGGTAATTCGAGTGCAAAAACAGGTTTCTTCTTTTATTTTAAACAAGGTACATTAGAATTATCAGACACTTTAATAACAAATCCTATAGAAAATCAAGTTATTGATATTGATACTGAAAATATTACTAACGATGATGTATGGGTACAGACAATTGACCAAGATGGTACAGTTATAGCAAATTGGACTGCGGTAGAAAGTGTAGTTGGTTCAAATGTTATTTTCAATGCAGTAAACAATAATGTTAGAGATATATATCAAGTCGTTACTAGATCTAGTGATGCAATAAGTATTAAATTTGCTGATGGTAGATTTGGAAATGCTCCTAAAGGTATTATAAGAACATGGTTTAGAAGCGGAAACGGCGAAGAATATACAATAAGAACAGATGATATTCAAGGGCAACAAATAACAATACCTTATTATAGTAAACATGATCAGCAATTATATGACTTGGTGTTAACATTTGATTTAGAAGAACCAATAAAAAATAGTACAGTTACCGAATCAAATACCAGTATTAAAACAAAAGCCCCACTTGTTTATTCGACACAAAATAGAATGGTATCTGCAACTGATTATGCAGTTTATCCATTACAAGCATCAACTAATATTACAAAAATTAAAAGTACAAATAGAGTACATAGTGGGCATACACGTTATGTTGATATTAATGATCCGACAGGAACATATAAAGATTTAACAATATTTGGTGATGATGGATATGTGTTTGAAGAAGAAACATTTTTACGAAAAACATTAGCAACCACAACAGGATTAAATTCAACAGATATTATAGATCAATTTTTACAAACATTGTTAGACGAAACTCAAGTAGAAAATTTTTATTACCAAAAATATAAAACAGATTTTGTTTGGGCCGAGGGCGATTCTACAGATAGTTTGTATTATAAAACATCAGACGAAACTGCCCAAGATGCGAATATGTGGACTTGGAAAAAAGTTACAGGTACCACAAAACAATCAACAGGATATTTTACTCATGGTGTTACTAATCCGTTAATGACACCTATAGGGCCTGATGCATCTAATACAGTAAGTAAATTTTTAATTGAAGGTGCAAATATAGAATTTGCTCAAGTAGATGCAAATAACCAATTTGTTGAAAATTCAGAAACTATTTGGGCTAGTATAACTGGATTATACGGAGATGGTAGAGGTATTACTAATGCTGGTCTTTCTTATACTGGTAAAACAAAAGAAGGATACGGTACTGTAACATTATCAAGAAATATACCAGACGGACTTAGAATAAAACGTATAGCACCTGCGTTTAATAGAAAATTTAGTGCTGCCGAAATCACTGCAATTAAAACACAATTAGATGCAAACAATTCATTTGGTATACGATGGGACCATCGCAATAATCAATATGATGTTATACTAGGTGTTGATTTGGGTGCATCACAAAGTACCGCATTTAGCCTAATAGAAAGTACTGCCGGCACACAATCTGATAATAGTTATCTTATAAGAGTTGAATATCATTCTGATCAATGGATATTTTTAGCTCGATGTATAAAATATAATTTTGGTTCTGTTAATAATGTTCGATTTTATGATCAACGATTAACAAATAAAATTAGTAAAGTAACTAAAAAATCTACCAAAGATAATATAAGAATATTAAATATTAATTTAGGACCTTTGCCTACTTGGTCGTCTTCGACATCTTATGCAACAGGGGATAAAGTTGTGTATAACGGAACACAATATTCGGCAGTAAGTGCCCAAAGTAATCAAACACCATCTGCAACATCAACCTTTTGGTCTATAGATACCGCAGGAACAGGTCTTAGTACTACTTTATTACCAGCCGATTATGATTTTGATATAGAAGGATTTTATACATACGATGATGGTTATACAGATCCACGCAGAGTATTATTAAAATTTGCTGATACTAATAAAGATTATGTGATAGATGACCCGTTTGCATTTGATAGTGTAGTAGGTGCAAATAGAATTTTTATTACAGATACACAAGACGGTAATTATACATATAAAACATTAATGACAGATACTCCGCCTCAAAAGACTGACGGAACTATAAAATATTGGGAATCTGCTACTTCATATGCTTTAACTGAAAAAGTAGAATATAATGGTTCTGAATATGAATCTAAAATTGCAGGTAATTTAGGTATACTACCTTCAGACACAACTAATTGGAAATACATACGAGATTTATCATACCAACAATTTGTTGGAAGATCGGGTATACGGTTTAAGTGGGCTCATGCTGCAAGTGAAGATACTAGAATTGACCCAGCAGTAACAAATATTATAGACACATTTGTATTAACAACAACATATAATACAGAATTTAGAAATTGGTTAAAAAATGATAGGCGAGCTCAATATAAACCTTTGCCCCACACTACAGAAGATTTAAATATAATGTTCCTATCATTAGAAGATGCAAAAACGTCATCCGATACAATAATTTATAAATCGTGCGATTATAAAATTTTGTTTGGTACAGAAGCAGATTATGCTTTACAAGCAAAATTTAAAGTGGTTAAAAATCCAATAACAAGTTTAACCGACAATGAAATTAAAGCAACAATAGTAGATTACATAGATGAATATTTTGAACCAACAAATTGGGATTTTGGCGAAACATTTTATTTTACAGAACTTGCATCATATGTGCATAGAAATATGATAGGAATTATTTCTTCATTTGTTATTGTACCTATTAATTCTGATTCGAGATTTGGTAATATGTTTCAAGTTACACCGGATGCAAATGAACTTTTTATTAGTGCCGCAAAGGTATCTGATATAGATATAGTAGATTCATATACAGAAACTAATATTAGAATTGCATCTGGTTTAATCGAAACTCCTACAGCAACAACAAGTATTGTAGGTACTGCTACGTCTACATCTAGTTCTAGTAGTAGTTCTAGTGGAAGTTCAGGCGGGACATATTAATTATGGCTGATTACACAAGTAACGCAACAACAACTCAACAAAATAATTCTAAACCTGGTTCTATAAAAGAATCTAAAAAAGATAAAAGAACTACCCTTAATTTACTGCCCGAATATATACAAACTGATACTAACAAAAAGTTTTTAAATGCTACGTTAGATCAAATGATTCTAAGCGGTACTCCTATTATAAAATCGGGGCATATAGGCAAGAAAATTGGTTCTATTAGAAATTCTATTGATGATGTTTACTTAACTTCTAAAACAGTTAACAATAATCGTTACCAATTAGATCCTACAGTAATAAGTCAAAATGTATCAACCCTTGAATATGATGCTGCAATACCATACGAAGATATTATTAATAAATTAAAATACCAAGGAAGCCAAACAACTAATTTAGATAAACTATTTTCTGATTATAATTATTCATGGAAACCACCATTAGATTATGATATGTTTGTTAATTGGAATAGTTATGTTTGGTTACCGGTTGGGTTACCTTTAATAGGTTTACATGGTGAGACAAGAGCAAATATACAAAATAAACAAACACATACAACATCTTTTCAAATTATACACGGAAACAGACAGTTAACTTTAGAAAACGGAATGCGATTAGCATTTTCGGATGATAATAAAACATATCTAGTTACTGGCGTAGGCTCAAATATTGATTTGGTGGATGAGAGTACTTTATGTTCTGTATCACCTGATACTATGGGCATTGCTACTCCTACATTAGCAACAGGTACAGTTGACACTTCGTCAGGTGCAGTAGCATCGCCAACAATAACAGATGCAGGGACAAATTATACATATAAACCATTTACTAATGTTTATGATAGCACAGGCGGACCTAATACTCATGCTATATTACAATGCGAGGTGTCTGCAACAGGTACGTTAGAAAATTTATCTGCAACAGGTATTGGGATAGGTTATGCTACTTCGGGAGTAGATTTAATTTTTATGGGCGGTCAACTAGCTCGTCCTCCGTATATAAATGCAAACAAAGATATCACGTACAAGCATCAATATATTTGTATGGAACGTGTAGCAAGAGATAACAATCAATGGTCTAGATCTAATAACTGGTATCATATAGAAACTGTAAAATCAGTTAATAAGATGCTAGGTCTTACACAATCATTTAAAATAGATGGCCTTATTACAGATGCTGATTATGCCCAGCGACCTATTATTTGTTGGGAAAGAGATTTGCAAGTTCATAATTATGGAACCCATTATATAGCACCAGTTGATATTATAATTACAGAAGCAATAGATCCGGCAGATTCTGCAAATGGTTGGCGATTGGTAGATAGTTCAGGACCTCAAGCAGAAACACATGATGATTATGTAGTACAAGCAAATGACAGAGTTCTGTTTACAAATTCGACCAATGCAACATATAAAAATAAAATATTTACAGTTAATAGTAACGTAACAGGAGCAGGCGGATTAACTCCTGCTACAGACGGAAGAGGCAGTGGTGCTCCGACTAATGGTGATGTTATAACATGTTTAAATGGTACTACATTAATAGGTAAAGATTATTGGTTTAATGGTAAGACACAGACATGGATAGAATGCCAATCAAAATCTACTGCAAATTCTTCAATAAAATTTGAATTATACGATACAACATTTCAACTTTTATCAGAATATAATGAAACAGATTTTTTAGGTAATACTGTTTTTGAATACTTAGAGGATAAAACATCTTCATCTAGAGATGAAGATACCTATTTAGGATTTCCGTTAACTTATGCATCTACAAATTATTTGTCATCTACTAATACATCTAATTTAATGTTTAATAATTCTTTACAAGAAACAATTTATCAATATGATAGAAGTTCTTCTCCTAAAGATATTTTAGGATTTTATTATTTAAAAAAATATGATAGAGAACTTCAAAAACATAATTTTGATAATTGTTGGAAACAAAGTTATAAACAGATTAGAACACCTATTACTGTAACCCAAGACGTTACAAATGCCAAAGATGATTTTGTTATTGATTTAGGCACAACTAATTTTGAACCAGAACGTGATTATTGGTTAGAAGCAAACAGATATGGCTGGAATTTTTGTCTTAAGTCAGCATATGATAATGAGGAACTTGCAGGATTAAATCCTACATTATATCTTGCTAAAAATAAATCATATACATTTGAAGTAACAAATGGCCAAACAAATTTTCAAATACAAGATAGTGGTGGTACTATATATTCAGGAAATTCGTCTATAACCAATAACAATACTAATGATGCAACTATAACATTTAACATCACATCTGATGAAACAAATACTACTTTATATTATTCGGCACCTGATAGTACTACAGGTAAAATTGTGATTCTCGAAGAATCACAAGAACAAGGTTGGCCTGAAGTATTTCATAATGGAAATAAATTAAAAAGAAACATACATTATATTTTTAATGGTAAAAATGTAGTTATACCTTATGAAAGTGCAGGAACAGACGAAACAGTTTCGTCTGGGGGTGTACCAGTATTTTCACCAGCAGAACAAACTCAAAGTACAGATAATTTATTAGTAGTTGGTGATATAGTAGATGTAAAATTTTATACAACAGATACAAGTATTACAGATGAATGGGCGTATGATGTCCCTGGTCAACTTAAAAATAATCCCGGTAATGAAATACTGGGACAAACCCAGTATGCAGAAATATTTAATCATTTTACTGATGTAATTGATAAACAACCTGGTTTAATAGGTAATGCATTTGGTAATAACAATTTTAGAAATAGTTATAAATCTAAAAAATTCGGAGGTTTAATAAATCAACAATTATCTTCTTTACTAAAATTAGGATTAACTTTAAGTAATGAAGATTATGATGTACTATTAGCACTTGATTATAATGCCGATAATTATGATGTATTTAAAAGAAAATTTACACAAAAAATAGAACAATTATATGCTTCAATGGCGCCTGGTACAAAAATTAGTGCATTGGTTGACCAAGCATTATATGATTTAAATTTAGGTAAAAATAATACATTTCCGTTTGCTAATAGTGATATGGCATACTATTTTAATATGGTTGAAAAAACATATACAGTTACAGGATCTACTGATACATTTACTTTACCTAAAACAGTCACAAAAACAAAACAATATCAAAATCATGTTTATGTATATGTTATTGATAGCAATGGTATAGAAACATTTTTAACTAGTGACCTTTATACATTAAACATAACTGCCGGAACAGTAACTTTAGATACGGCAGTTAGTTCAGGAAAAGTTACTATAAAAGTTAGTATTGACGAAGCCTTAAGTTTTATACCACCAACATTAGCAAAATTAGGTATCACTCCTGCAATTAAACCGACACATTATGTTGACACAACAGGACAAAGATCTGTTATTGTGTTAGAAGGCCATGACGGTTCAAAAATTATTGCTAATAAATCTACTATAACAGGTGCAGGTAGTACATTAACAGGAACAATTACAGATTATAGAGACAAAGCATTATTAGAATTAGAAAATAGAATTTATAATAATATAATGCCACAATTTAAATCTAATCGCAAAGATTTAAGTAAATTACCTGGCAAATATCGAACAACATCTTATACAAGAAAAAATTATAATGACTTTTATGATAATTATTTTAATTCTTTTAGAATGTCAAAAGGAATACAAGATTTAACAAATACATCTTATGATGAATCTAAACCTTTCACACATAATTATGCATCTACCCAAACCGAAGGTATTGGATTTTGGAGAGGTATTTATAATTATTATTTTGATACAGATAGACCACATACTCATCCTTGGGAAATGCTAGGATTTGTTGAAAAACCCAATTGGTGGGATGCTAATTATGAATGGTTTAATGTTACTATGCGAAATAAATTGATTTCTGCATTACAACGAGGCGTTATATCTGATCCTACAATAACTTCATTGCCTGATGTCCAAGATATTAATGTAGCAAGACCCGGAGCGACATTTCCTGTCGCCGCAGACGGTACATTACAAGACCCGGCTACTTGGGGAGTTACTGCACCATCGGGTAAGTCAGGATCAGATAATTTTAAATTTGGAGATAGTAGTCCCATAGAAACTGTATGGAGACGAAGTTCACTTTTTCCTTTTAGAGAAAATCAATTTTTATTTTCTACAAATCCGTCTAACTATTTAGAAAAACATTATGACACATTAGATAGAATTACAGACGGTGCAACTGATGTAATGATTAAAGTTACATCTGCATTAAAATCGGGTAGCACAACCGATAACGTATATTATTTTGATGGAATACAACAAAAGAAATTAGTATTTGAAAAAGGAAAAAAATATACATTTGATTTAACTGATGTATCTGTATCTAGTAGTACACATGATTTTGAGTTATCGATTACATATGACGGAAGTCGAAACGGGGGTTCAATTTATATAACAGGTTGGGACGAAACTACACCAACTTATCCTACGTTTACACCTGCGCCATCTGCCCCAGATGTAGTATATTATTATAATGCTCAACAAGACGATTATGGCGGAACTATTGAAATAATAGATGTTGCCCAAGAAAATCAAATTATATCTAATAAAACAAAAAAACGACATAATTCAAGCGACTTGTATATTCATAATGAAGTAGATACAACTAATTTATCAAGACGAGTAATAGGGCTTCAACAACTTATTGTAGACAGATTAATGTTTTTAGGTAATGATTTGTATATTAATTTTGCAAAACAACTTCGACAGTTAAGTACAAAATTAAGTTATAAAATGCAAGGATTTTCTAAAAAGTCGTCTATATCATTGTTAGCAGATAGTTTACAATCCGAAAAATCAAATAATTTTGTACCACCAGATGATATAACTATTAAATTTCATATTTCGTCTCCTTATAAAGAATATATTTACAGTGGTATAGAAATTGTTAGTACTGATAACGGATATAAAGTATATGGTTTTAATAATGCAAAACCTTATTTTACGGTGTTAAAACAATTAAAAGAAACTATTTCTCAAATTATTATCAGTAATACAAACATTCAAAAATTTACAGAATATAGTACAGACACAGAAAGAATAGAATATGGTACAGAATATAAATCTATTAATGATGTATATAATTTTTTAGATAGTTATTCTAAGTATTTAGAATTAATAGGTTTTCAATTTACAAACACAAATGAAGATGATTCGTATGAAGATTTTGAAATGGCCTCTCAACAATTTGTCATCTGGGGAGAATCTAATTGGGGGACAAATACTTCTATAAAAATAAGTCCTGCAGGTAATATGTTACATTTTAATCATACACATGGGCATATAAAAAGTAATGACTATGAATACGGAAGTTTCTTTTTAGATGAGAATAAATCTTTGTTTAATTCTACTACTATAGATGTAGATAGGCAGTTAAATTATGTCACGGTAAAGCCAAAAAATAATGATCAAGCAATTTATTGTGCATCACTTGTTGTGTGTGATTATGAACATTTATTAATAATCAATAACAAAACTATATTTGACGATATAATTTATTACCCAATTTTAGGTGATGCTAAACAACGATTTAAGATAGAATATTTACAAACACCTGACTGGAATGGTACATTACATGCACCTGGTTATTTGGTAGTAGGAGATAATATTTACGAGAATTTTGATAAAACTACTTCTAATATTACAGACAGTTATTTTAATGTAGAAGAGTCTATATTGAATAAAAATATTATAAATGTTGCTAGAAAAAATATAGGATACGAGAAGAAACAATTTTTAAGAAATATGCGTCTTTCAGATGATTCACAATTTCAATTTATGAAAGGAGTAAACCATTTAAAAGGCACACCTGAAGTTTTTAATAGATTGACTAGAAGTACATTTTTACTTGAAGCAAGCGTTGATATTAACTTAGAAGAAGAATGGATATTTAGACTGGGTGAATTTGGTCCTGAAACTAAACAAACAACTCAAGAATTTATTTTAAATAAACCTGAGATTAAAACAAATCCTCAATTAATTGACTTTGGCCAATCATATGTAGGTCAAGCAACGGACATGGATTATGATGATATTATTAACATGTTGCCAGGTGATTCGAGGTGGTTAGAGCAACCAACCACAACTCCTGCTATTACATTTACTACAAGAGCAAAATTTGATCAATCGGTAGATACTATTGTCGAAATAGAAACATATGAAAAAGATTTACCTAATGCAGGATATCCTAAATTAGAAGAAACTACGTATCAAATGTTTCATTTAGATAACTTACCTACTTTATACGATACATATAAGGACGACGATACATCAGTTTTAAGCAAACTTATTGCTGCTCCTAACTGGAAAGATACGTATACATATGCAGAAAATTATTATGTTAGATATAACGGAAAACGGTGGCGATCAAATCGAATAATTAATGCAGCCGCAAAAAGTATTCAAGGAGTTGTAAATGCAAATTATTCAGTGTTTCATTCTGATGGTTCTTTAAAAGAAGTTGTATTAGAAAAATGTGTTTTTACAGCAGATGGTGTTACAAAAGTTAGTAATGACTCAACTTCTTCGGCATACGATCCTTTTATAGGAGGGCAAACAGGGGTAAATGCACGACTTGGTTCGTATAATCATACATATTATCCAATTCAAGCAAGATTACCCCAAGGTTCTTCTTCAACCGGAATAGTAAGTACCGGAGCTGATGCTAATAAAGATTATAGTTATGTTTTACAATTTGCTGAAGGTACTATACCTGCCGCTAATGCTCCTGCAGACGATTCAATAATTTATATAAATGCATTTAATTATAAAACAGATGCAGAAGCTGGAAATACTACTATTCTAGATAGATGGACTGAGGTAGGCGAAGAAGGTATTTTTAATGTATGGATTGCTGACACAGGATCAGGTGATTGGTCTGTATTAAATTTACAAGATAACGACTATGGTTGTGAGTTAATATGTAAAGGATACGAAACAGGTGATGAAGCGTTAATAAAATTAAATAAAGAACATAATTTAGTAGTAGGTGATTACGTATTAATAACAGGATGCGAATACAATCCTGATTTAAATGGTATACATAAAGTTACAGGATTTCCGACTGGCTCTGATTGTGATACTTGTGGATTACGAAGTACAAAACAATTTTATATAGACGAATATGTAGGTGATAATGAATTATATGGAAAAGTATTTCCGTTACGAAATGTTAGGTTCGACAATACATCAGACTTATATAGTGCAGTAACTGATACAAAATATAAGTTTAATACATTAGAATATGCATATGTAGATAATGCATTTACTACACAAGAAATGATTATAGGTCAAGTAGATACTAGCGGATCTTATAATCCTTATGCAACATCCGAACAAACATTCGCTGCGATAACTGATTATACATTAGCATATTCAACTACTACTGATAATGTAGATGTGTTTGTCGGGTCGTTTAGAACTAAGATACCGCAACAGGCAAATAACATATCAAATTATACTGTCATAGGAAATTCAATTAGTTTTAATTCTGTCAATATAGGTAGTGCATGGGGAGCAGGCCAACCATTATTGATTATATATAAAGATAGGAATAACGGATATGGTACATATCAATATAATGCAACCTCTAAAACTTGGGCCATAGGCAGGTCACAGAAAGAAAAAGCAGATACTGCCCAATTGGCTAATATTATTGTCTATGATCACAAACAAAATAGAGAATTAGCAAGAGCAGAAACATGGGATCCTTATAAAGGTATTATACCTGGTCTAGCAGAAAAAGAAATAGAAATTATTTCAGGTTATGATCAAGCATTATATAATGCAACTACGCAAGATAAGGAAACATTAACTACTACACGAAGTTGGGGGGGCAATCAAATTGGTACTACTTGGTGGAATTTAAATACTGTTCGATATATAGACTACGAACAATCCGATGATCAAGATTATACATTTAAAAATTGGGGTAAACAATTTCCAGGGTCTAGTATTGATATATATGAATGGACAAAAAGTCCAGTAACACCAGATGAATGGATTACTGTAGTTCAAGGCGAATTTTCTTTAGACGGTGAAATAGCATCGGGTGAAGCATATACAAAAACTTTAAGTGGTGTAACTCATTACTATTGGTGCGAAGAAGAGGCAATAGATCCATATACAGGTTCGGGAATTACATTTTATTATTTTTGGGTTAAGAATAAAACTAGTATTCCTAAATCTCGTCCATACCGAGAATTATCATGTAATGCAGTAGCAGAATATTTAGATAATCCAACAAATTCGGGACTATTTTGGGCAAGCCCGAGCGGAACATCTAGTATTATAACAGGTAATATAGCAGATCATCTAACATCTAATTCAGTATTTCAAATTAATTTTTCTAGTGAAATTGCAGATAAACATAAAGAATGGATTAAAATAAAAGAAACTAACACAGATACCGAAATACAAGAAAGATTTGCTCTTAGAATGCACGAAAGTTTGTTAGGCATAGACGAACATAAAGATACCCTTACTTTGGCAGGAGTTGAACAAACAAATAGTAATGCAATTAATACATTTAATTATGAATGGAATAATAAATTAAATTATAATGCAGAAGATGTTGTTAAAGTAACATCTGGTGGTATAAAATATTATAAAGCATTAACAGATATTAAACTTATATCTACTAATTTAAAACTTGCAATAGACAATCAAACATCAACTATTAATTTAAAAATAGGATTAAACGAAGCACAAAATTTTAATTTTCCTGCTAAAGTAATAATAGATTCACCGCCACCTGCTTCAAATATCTTTGGCTTACCTTATGAAAATGTAACTGCATATGCATATCCTAATATTGTAAGTGGTACAATAGATAGTTTAACTATTGTTAGAGGTGGGCAAGGGTATAGCACAAATACAAAACCAAAGGTATGGATAGAAGAACCGTACGGAGATGGAACTCGGGCAACAGTAACAGATGCAGATTTAACTATTGTAAATGGTGTTATAACAGGTATAACAATGGATGCCTCAAGAAAAGGATCAGGTTATGCAGATTCATATGCAGTTATAGATCAAGACGAATTAGATGAAGAAATAGTTAAATTAAAATATTTTGATGATTGGGCAACACGACAATATACATCAGATTTCGACGCACTAGTTAATGGTTCGTTTGAACTTAAAACTGCTGATACTTGGTCTGTATCAGCAGGATCAATTAATCCTAGTGGTAAAGTGTTAACTACTGCCTTAACCTCTGCGTTAGGTTCTACTTATGCTGCTGGAGTTACATATGATACTACTGGAGGGACAGGTACTGGATTTACATGTAGTGTTACTGTTGATGGCTCAGGTGCAATTCAAACAGTAACAATAGTAAATGGTGGCGGCGGTTATACAGTTAACGACACTTTGTATCTGGTTGGTGGCGATAGCCTTGCTGCTATAACTGTTTCAACAGTTAATACCTCAGACATAATTTACGGAAATGCATCAGGTTTATACACAGGTACAGGTAATAATACAATACATTATGTAGGTATTAAAGGGTTAACCGATACCGATGGTATAGGTGATACTATTAATTATTTAGGTAAAGCCCTTATTAAAGCCGATACTCAATTAGATTCTGTTAAATTAAAATATGGTTCTATAAATACTGATGGTGCATTTAATACATACACAGCAGTAGATTTAACACCAACCACTTCGTCACAAAACAGTTCATTAACTGCAAGTAAGGTATATGCTTTTACAGGAGAATTTACATCAACAAGTAACACATATCATGCATTATGGTTAGAAATTATACCCGGACATACAAATGGATTTACAGTATTAATAGATAATTTACAATTTATAAATCCATCAACTGGCGATCGAATTATAGTAGAAAGAGGCCAACAAAGTAAAAGTGCAGTAGCACATGATCAATTTTCGACATTTAAAGAACTTGGTACATTTTCAAGGCAACCTTGGTTTCAATTGTTAAACTATACATTTATAGATGACAAAACATTAACAGTTGATGCACCGAATATGGTACCAAGTTTAAGATTAAATGAAATTTTTAGGTACGGAGGCCAAATTCGTCCTTATAAACAAAGTTGGATTAAGGATAAATTAAAAGCAATTCGTGTATTATTACAAAAAGCAAACAAATTATTATTAACTATAAATTTAGTTGACTCTCAATTAAATTGGAAGAAAAATTTAGGCGATACATTTACTAAAGGAGAAGCAACATTTAGTCCTCAGGATTATTGGGATTACACAGATTGGTTCCATCCCGACTATACAGTTAGCTCGTCATCCGTTGCTCAAATAACTGCAACTACAAGAAATGAGTTGTATGATGTAGATAATGATTTATATTCTGTTGTTAGGGTCGATACAGACGATATAGAAGGTAACTGGGCGTTTTACCAATGGGTAAATGAATCATGGTTGAAAATAGGTAAACAAAATGGTACTATACAATTAAAAGATACACTATTTAATGTACAAACAGTAGATTCTGGATGGGATGCCGCAGAATGGGATGTAGCAGGCTGGGATAAAAATTATACTAATGAACTTGCTGCAATATTAAAAGGATTGCATGAGGATATTTTTATAGGTCCTTATAAACTTTATTATAAACAATTATTTTTTGCATTAATTAGATACATTTACTCAGAACAAACTAACTTAGATTGGGTTGCAAAAACTACATTTTTAGAGTTAAACAGAAAAACACCAGGCGAACTTAAACCTAGAAGTTTTGATGTAGGTGCAGAACAAGATATTTTAGATTACCTTAATGAAGTAAAACCATATCATTCTAAAGTCGAAACAATTTTTGATACAAGAACATTTGAAGAAGAAACAAATATAAATGCAGATGAAGTAGTTGATATAAGAGTACAAACTAATACATCAGCTGGCACAGAAACTGTCGATTCTAGAGCGTTTAGAATGTTTATAGATAACACAGGTACTAGAATATATGAAGCAATAATTAATAATAATAAAACTACTGCCGGAGAAGATATTGATGCTACAGAAACTGCTATTACTGTTACTGATGCTACTAAATTACCTGGCTCTACAACTGAACCTGGCGAAATAATGATTGAAGCAGAAAGAATTAGATACACAGGTAAAAGCGGAAACACTTTAACAGGATGTGTTAGAGGAATTGGCGGAACTGCTGCAACAACCCATGCAAATGGTACTTCTATTGTGTCAGCAGGACCTACTATGGGACTACCTGTAACTCCGGACCCAGAATCATATCCTGCGTTTAATGCTACTCCTAGTGCTACTATTGCTGGTGCTAGTACATTGCAAGGAATAACAGTGGGCGAAGGAACTATATAAATATTAATAGGGTAATATAAATGAAAAGTAATCTTAATATAGACATGCAAGGACACGTTAAAATATTTGATGTAGATACAGGTGAGATCCTTGTCGATAAAGCAAATAAAATACATGCAGAAAATATGAGCAGATGTATTGCAACTACATTAAGTAATAAGGATAATTTTTCATTATATGAAATGCATTTTGGGAATGACGGAACAATTATAGATGCTCAAGGTAATGTTACATATAGAGAACCGAAAGTAACATTTGCAAATGACGATTTATATAATGATAGATTTTTTAAAAATTTTGATATACTAGATGCGGATAATACAAATACATCCGCAAACAAAATGGATGTTGTTTATACTGACGGAAATGCATTTACTGATATTATTATCACTTGTACTTTAAATTACGACGAACCTCTTTCAAGTGATACAAATTTTAATTTAGCAACGGACAATCAAACCTCAACCGATGGAGCAGGGAGCGGGCAGTTTATTTTTGATGAATTAGGATTAAAATCAAAATCATCTACAGGACGAAACACAGGATTATTATTAAGTCATGTAGTATTCCATCCAGTTGAAAAATCTGCTAATAGAAAAATACAAGTTTTATATACCATAAAGGTAAGAACTAATTATACAGCGAGCTAAAAGGTGAAATTATGCCATACAATGTAAAAAACTATAAAGGAACTGCTATTGCTAGTGTTCTAGAAGGAACAGTAAATACCCAAACTAGTCTAAATTTAGTAGGACAAAACTATAAAGGATATGGAGAATTAATTGCAGAAAATTTTGTTCACATATTAGAAAATTTTGCAAGAGATACTGCCCCAACAAATCCTACAATAGGTCAACTTTGGTATAAGCCAGCCGATGGGCGTTTATATATTTTAGACCAAGATGCTAATGCCAAGACAAAATGGAAGTCAATGGCAACTATTGACATATCATCTACTAATCCTGTTCAATCAGGGGCATATACACCTAGAGAAGGTGATTTTTGGTTTAATAGTGCATCTGATAAAGGTATATTAAACATACGATATAAAGACGACGAAACAGGCGAATTAACATGGGGCCAATTAAGTGTACCTGTATCTGCTGATGCTACATTGTTATTTCAAACAATATTTGATGATACAGGAAATACTTCAACTCCGCCTTCAGGCCATCATGCCATTAAATTTGTAGTAGATAATAGAGTGCTTGCAATTTATTCTGCAGCAAACGAATCATGGTCACCTTTAGGAAAAGCAACAGGTAATCCTTTAACGGTTACTTCAGGTGGATCTAGCATATCATATAGTGTTGAAGCACATCCCGATGGTACTCCATTACATTTAACTTTTCCTGTTATTAGTGCAGGATTAACATTATCAGGTCCATATGATCCTAATGTACTTGCTGGTTCCCAAACAGTGGAGGCAAAAGAATATACACTAGAATTTTCAGAACCTACAGAAACAGATGGTACTACTGCTGAAGGGTATCCTTTGGTTAGTGCTACTTCTGGAGCAGTAACAGACATTGTTATTACAAATCAAGGTAGTGGTTATTCAGGATCACCGACTGCAATTATACCTCCAGGCCAAAATAGTGGTACTGCACCTACATTAGTTGCGGTAATCGGAGATGGTGAATATGAAGATAAAATTGTTAGTGTTACTGTCCAAACTGATGAGCAATATAGAATAACCAATAATCTTACCGGATCAGCAGTACAAGGTGGTACAGGATATTATACACCTGCAACAAAACCTGCTTTGACAGGTAGTGTTAGGGTAGGTTCAAGGGCAGATGATTTTATAGATTTGCGAAATATACAAGCAGGTTTTGGTCGAAGAATAACAAAAGTAAACATAGTAGTACCTGGAGCAAATTATGTTAATGGTACTGCTTTAACTTTTTCTGAACCTACAGGTGAAGGTTCGGCAGTTCGAGCTACAGGAACTATAATATGTTTAACTTCACCAGGACCAATTACAGGAATTAATATTACTAATTATGGTGACGGCTATGTAGCTGAACCTACTGTAACTACTACGACCGGCGATGGGACTGCCTCCCTTCAAGCAGTATTAGGTGATAATAGATTATTATTAGATGCAAATGCAATTAGTGGAGATAAAATACATGCAGGAAATATATCTCAATTTGCATCTAGTACAATAGCAGATAATACTAATTGGCAAAGAAATGATCCTAGTATAGAAGGATTTACATTAGAAGACGGATACGACGGATCTGGAGAAACAACTGTTCATAATGACGACCAAGTATTATGGAATAGTGTAGAAACTATTACTGGAGATTCTAGTAATGGTTACGAAATGACAATTACAGACGAATCAAATCCACTTACAAGACGACGTGCTGGTTATGCAGAGGTGGCGTTTGAGCGTGAACAAACAATAGGAACATCGGGCAATTCAAATGCAGCTGTTAATGCTGATGGAGCATTTAGAGTCTTAGGTGGTGCTCATGTTCAAAAAAATTTACAAGTTAACGGTGACGTAACTGTAAGAGGAAATATTTTAACTGGTGGTTCAGTAAGTTTAATAGAAAACCAAAACTTAGCAATACAAGATAACTTAATACAACTTAACTATAGACAAAAAGAACTAGGCGACAATAGTCTTTTTACTGGAGTGTCAGGATTATATGTTGATAGAGGAAAAAGTGGTGGTGCCGAGCAAGCAAAAGCAGTTCTTCTATGGGACGATACTAACGATCCTTTTAGTCAAGCTGATTTTTGGAAATTAGGAAAAGCAGCATCAATTACCGAAAGCACAACAGATACTGAAATAAAAAGTCCTGATAGTATTCCAGTTAATGGGTTCGCATTAGGTAATTTAGATGTTAAACAAATTTTAGCTTCTGAAGGTGGTAAATTAGATATTGTTAGTGATCATAGAACACATGCATCTGCAAGTGATCGAGGTGTAGGAGGTCATTTAACAAGTTATAATGGTTTTACCCAAGATGTAACATCTAATAGTTACCCATATAATAACGAGCAAGGATCAGGTAACCAAAACGATTTTATTTTAATAGATCAAGATGAACGTATTATAAGAGGTGAATTTAGATTTTATAGAGATGCATTTCCTACAGATGGTAGTGATTCTTTAATTAATGGTACAACCGCTGCTTCAACAGGAGGCACATCATCTAGTAAAGTTAGTAACTTAATGAAAGACGGAACATTTTCTTCAGGTACTGCAACTTACATGAGAGGTTCAGGCGGTCCGCATAGATACGGTAATCCTGGAGGTAATGCAGTTAATGTTACGAACAATAGCGTGACATGGGACGGATCGACTAGTTTAACTGGATTTTTAGAAGACCCAATTTGGAAAATAGATACAGGCAAATATTCTGTAGCATTACGAGAAGGTAGAAGTATAGGCTGGAATGGTCCTCGAGTATATATACATGATACTTCTGCGGTGCCAGGCACAGGTGCTTTTATTATGCCTACAGTAACTACCGGTGGTGCTATTGCTAGTGGTGGACAACCAGTTTTAACTAGTGGTAGACATTATGGTGGAAATGAACATATCGCAGTAGTAGGCGAATCAAGAGATATATCAGCGGCTTCCAGTCCAGGTATAGCAACAGGAGGTATGTTTGCCGTTACTTATACATCAGGCGGAACTAATTATGGTTCAGGAGTAGTTTCATCTGCTCAATCTGCTGCAGGTGCTGATTATAGAATGCGTAAGCCTTTTAAAGAAATAAATGCAACAAAACACAATGGTGTATTTTGTGCAGATCCGTCACAGATTAGTGCTACAGAAATACCACAACAAATAGCAAATAATCCTCATGTAACTGATAACACACAAAAGTATGTAGGTATGTATCCTGTAATGGACGGTCACAATGATGGTACATTTAATTCAATAGAACCTTTTGATGGTTCAGGTATGACAATAGGATATGCACAAGGACATTTTGTTGATGCATATATTAAAAATATTAGAGTAGAAAATCCATGGAATGCTGAAGAATCTTTTTCAATTTTAAATAGAGCAACGCATTCATCGGGCTCAAATGCTAAAGCAAAAATTAATATTAATGCAGTAGCAACTCATGTTGGTGCAGCTGACATTTTTATAGGAGCATACGGTGGACCAACAAATGCTAGTGGCGGATCTGGTACCATACAAATCCATTCTTCATCACAAGGCGATAATGTTGCAAATGTTTATATGCATACTATGGCTGAAGGCGATACGTTGAGTTCGATTGATATTATAGCAAAAACAGATGGTGCTCATGAAAAAGGCACACAGATGAGCCAAGTATATGTTAAGGCTTATAATTCTAAGTCAACCGACGGTAATAGTACATTTCCATATGGGCAACGAACTTGTTGGGACGGAGTATTAACTATTGGAGGTAATCCATTAGCAAAAGATGGCAATGCAGTCCATATTCAAGCAACTAACATGGTAGTTATTGAAGGTACGGCAAATTCAACTGGCAGAACTGAAAACAGCCAAGCTGCAAAAGTAGAAAGATTTGTTGTTGATGCTACTGATACATTTATACATGGCGATGTACATTTAGGTGGAACTAGTGCGGCAGAAACAGAATGGAGTGCAAATGTTTATTTTAATGCAGACATAGGCTCGCACATGATGCCGTCAGATGATGCCGATGACCTAAATCCAACTTTTTCAGGAAAAGGTTGGGATTTAGGTGCAACTGATTACGAAGCAAGTTTAGGATCTCATCATGCTGGTTTAACTGACAATGGTTCTAATAGTAAACGACGGTTTCGTGCAATTTATACAAGAGGAATTAGTGCAGGCGATGCCAGCACAAAAGGACATATAGCAGGTGACTGGTCCTTAACAAGCGGATCAACATTTCAGTCAACATATACTGCTGACTTAGCAGAACGATATGAAGCCGATGATGTTATAACACCAGGAACAGTGGTAGCAATGGGCGGTGATAAAGAAATAACCGCAACAACAACAGAAAATGATACAGAAGTATTTGGAGTAATATCAACTGACCCTGCTTTTATTTTAAACGGCGGTGCAGGAACAGACGAAACTCATCCTATGGTAGCAATGACCGGACGTTGTCCTTGCAAGGTTGTAGGAAAAATAAATAAAGGTGATAGGCTAGTTTCTTCATCAACACCGGGCAGAGCAAGAAAAGCAGACTTGACAAATGATTCAGTATTTGCTATAATAGGTAGAGCGATCGAGGCACACGACTCTGACGGTGAAGGCACAATAGAAATCGCCGTTACTAGAAACTGATATAGGAAACTAGATGGCAGAACATGTCGATGTAACTGGTGCCGCCAATAGCGGAGATCCGGCACCGGATAATATACAATCACAACATATACGAAGATTGGAAAAAGATCTTTGGACTGGATTTTGGGGTCCTGGAGTTGCCTTAGCGGATATAGATGCAGGTAACGCTCAACAACGAGGCGAAGGGTGGAATCAAACTTCTACAGGTTCTCCGTCTATGGGAGTGGTATCTGGTAATCCTGCTTCTTATAGTAATCCTGCAGGCGTTACTGCAAGTGACCCTGCCGATGTAAACCCTGCAAGTCCTATAGATTTTGCTAGAGGAGACAATCATGATCCTACAGCATCTTCTGTAAATAGAGATCATTTAAATGCAATTATACGTAGAACAAATGAAGCAATATGCAGAACAGGGTATTCTACACAAGGTACGTTATCAAATATAATTAGAAAAGACGAAGTTACAGATTGGGGTGCATTACGTGGTTCTAACTTACCTAGTCCACCCGGAGGCGAAAGTTCTACATTAGAAGTAGCTGCGGCAGACGATCAAAGTAGAGTTAGAGATGATCATTTTAATACAATTTCAGATGAAATAGAATATATAAGAGCTAATGCAGGTGCTCCTGCAAGATGGAATTATGCTAATTATAGCGATGCAACTGTAGGAGCTTGGTCATGGATTCTGAGAAAAGAAGCATCAGAAACTATAAATTGGGGCAACAATTACTGGTTCCAACAACAGCAGCCAGGAGGCTGGCCATGGAATGCTTCAGATGGAGATGATTATAAAAAAAATTTACCTTTTAGTGAAACACGATTTGTCTTTGAATCCTGGGATAATATACGATATTGGTTTAATCAAGGAGGAAAGATAAGTGTTACTCCTTATCATTCAGGCGGAAGTGCAGGATGGGGAACATGGAATTTGATTGCAAGTGGTAGACATTTAATAGGTATTACTAAACCTTCAGAAGATGATGGGAATAAATCAGGTACAAATGTTACTTTGATGGAAAGTGGCAGTCTTCATAATTTAGGTTATGGCGGAACTGGTAATTTAAGAGTTTCAGGTACTGTTAATAGAATATGGGAAATACCCGAACAAGCAAATTATTGTGCTCCGGGTACTGGTGCATATTATCATTTTGGTAATTGCCCTACGGGACAACATACTGGCGAAACAGCATGTAATGCAGATTCGACAAGTAGAGGACATATTAGCGGAACTAATTGGAGGAGTACCGCAGTTCCTATGGTAACAATACAAGGTTCATCATTTAATACCGCCTTTGGTAATAACGATGTGTTATCTATCGGCTCTTTTTATGACGCCGAAATAGAAGATGTATCGTCCGCCGATCTTTGTATTTTAAAACGAAAACCTAGGAATATGTTTGCCCAAGAACCAGGAAATTTAAGTGATCAAAATTGGGCAATGTCTAAATGGTATAGAGCAATGGCCTTAAAAGGAGATGCGGCGTTATATGGTGGTAGCAGATCTGAAGGCGATCCTGAAGGATATGTTTTTGTAGATTGGAGAATAGTTCATGGTGTAGTAGGCACAGATCATAATGTTATTGTACGATGTAGTTATGACAATAGTATGAGTTTAATGGCTATGCCAAGTTCTACGATAACTATGACATACGGAGTACGAAGACCAGTAGGTATGGCAATATTTGTTGCTCAGGAAGATCCTTATGCAACAGTATCACATTCAACAGATGAGGATGATTCAGATCAACGTGAAAGAATATCAATGTCTTAATATTAAAAGGAGAAAATGGATAGCAAATTAGAAAAAGCATTAGACTTTTCAAACTTTAGACAAACACTTTATAACCAACAACAAACATTATTTTCAAAAGTAGAAGACCTAAAACTTCTAACATACAGAGATAGACTTATTAAAACATCAGAACAACTTATTGCATTAACTAAAACCATGATCGATTTAGAATATGCAGAATTTGTTGTAGATGATGTTAATGGAAATCCTGTTAAAATAGACGATCCTAAAGATTTTTTAGAAAATATTGTTAATACATATGCAAATGCAAAAAACGAACATTTCCAAGGATATGAAAAAAT
>PVBE011056063.1_pt1 | contig 23971 bp, 35 predicted proteins | sample 1631181 | NCBI WGS metagenome assembly PVBE01 (sample SAMN08397723, study PRJNA350692) | Marine metagenome, whole genome shotgun sequencing project. | isolation source: water | place: Pacific Ocean | collected 2012-04 | reverse complement strand
TCATTGGTGAAATTTTAGTTGCATCTCTTGTGATAACATAATCAGTAAAAGCTTCTGCGTCTGGACCCTTCACCTGAATTTGTCTTTCAACCTTTTTAGTTTTTATTGGCTTCTTTAAGATTTTTTATTTTTAATGCTAACTGATATACAGCCATTGCATATAATTTACTATGATTATAACGAGTTATCACATAGAAATTATTTTGTGCTAACCAGTACTCTGATCTATCTTCTAATTTAAACTCAAACAACTTTAACTTCTCAGCATCATCAAAATTAGAATTAACTATAATTCCATAATCTTTTAAATCAGATCCATAAATATTTAATTGTAGTTTCTCGTCTAAAATATTCTTATATTCTTCCCCCTTAATAGAAACTTCTGTAATTACATTTCCCTCATTCACCCAACCATGTTGGAAAAAATAATTGGCGACGCTTCCAATCACATCATCTGGATTACTCCAAATATCAACAACATTATCGCCATCAAAATCAATCGCATAATTACGATAACTACTAGAGATAAATTGAGGTATTCCCATGGCGCCTGCATATGAACCTTTTAGTGTCTCTGGAATGAAATTCTGCTCACGTACTAGAAGTAAAAATTGTTCAAGCTCTGAAAGAAAAAAGGGTGCACGTTTCGGATAATGAAAAGCGAGTGTGTTTAGTGAATCAATAACGCGATAACTTCCAGAATTTCTACCATAATTTGTCTCAACACCAATAATTGCTGTTATTATTTCTGGTGGAACACCGAACTTCTTTTCTGCTTCTCTCAATTTTAACTCATTTTTTAACCAAAATTCTGCGCCTTGCTTAATCCTTTTCTCCTTTAAAAAAATTTTCCGATATTGATACCATAATAATTTCTTTTCTGCTGGTCTTTGTATCGCTTCTAAAATTGAGTTAGAAACAATAGTTTTGCTAAATAATAAACTTAGTTCTTTTGAATCAAATCCATGCTCACTTTCCATATAGGATATAAATTTATCCCTAGAATCAATTCCCTCTGCGCAAATAAAGGATAAACCGAATAAGAAATATAGTAATAGAATGTGTACGGAATATTTTTTTTTTCATTTTCATATTAGCGTTTTAGAAATTTTCTATGTGTTTGTATTGACATTAAAATGCCAAAACCAGCCATCAATGTTACAATCGACGATCCTCCATAGCTAATTAATGGAAGTGGAACACCAACAACTGGTAGCTGGCCTACTACCATTCCCATATTAACAATAATATAGACGAAAAAAGTCAAAGTTATACCGCTTGCTAATAACTGACGAAAAGCATCTTGTGCGTAATACGAAATGTATAAACCACGCAAAATTATCAATAAATAAATTGTTATTATCGCTAATACACCCATCATTCCAAATTCTTCACAAAGTACAGCGAAAATAAAATCTGTAGATCTTTCAGGTAAAAATTCAAGATGTGATTGAGTGCCATTAAACCACCCTTTCCCATACAAACCTCCTGAGCCAATAGCAATCTTTGATTGTATTATATGGTAACCAGCGCCTAGCGGATCATTTTCTGGATTAAAAAAAGTTAATACTCTTTGTTGTTGGTACTCTCGCATAAAATGCCATAACATTGGTACACTCAAAGCAGACAAGATAAACATAGAAAGTAAAAAACGCCAAGAAATGCCCGCGATAAAAATAACCGAAAAACCAGCTACTGCAACTAGTAAAGCGGTCCCCAGATCAGGTTGTTGGGCAATTAAAAAAACAGGGGTTGCTATAATAACACAAGCAATAAAAATTCTTTGAAATTTTGGCGGTAAAAATCTACTTGAAAGATATGATGAGACTAACATTGGAACTGCAATTTTCATTAGCTCAGAAGGTTGAAAACGTACGAACTTTAAGTCCAACCAACGTTGGGCACCTTTACCAATATCGCCAAAGATAATAACTAACAATAGCAGAATAATTCCAGAAATATATAAAGCTAAAGATAGGCGATTAAAATTTGCTGGGGGAACTTGCGCTATTAAAATCATGCATAACAAAGCAATAAATAGCTTTATCATCTGATTGTACACCAAATCTATATTTTGACCGCTAGCGCTATATAGAAGAACTAAGCCACATGAACATAAAATAAAGACGAGAAATAAAAGAATAAAATCTATATGAATTCGATAGCCCAATGAATATTCATTCATAAAATACTACTCATTAGAAATTAAATCCCTATTCATAAAATAGTTATCAAACATTTTTCTAGCTATAGGTGCAGCGACTTTAGAACCTCCACCGCCATTTTCAACTACTATTGCTACGGCAATTTCTGGCTCTTCAACAGGAGCAAATGCAATAAAAAGCGCGTGATCTTGTAATTCCTCTGGAATTTCCTCTTCTTTATACTCTTCCTCTTGAGCAATTCCTATTATTTGCGCAGTACCTGTTTTACCAGCAAAATTATATTTTGCATTTAAACCACTCCGCCATGCGGTACCGCCAACTTCGTGTACAACACTTTTCATGGAATCAATAATTTGTTTCCAAAAGAAATCATTTTTTAAACTAACCTGACTTTCTATATTATCTGATAACAAAGTCAATCCCTTTTCTCCTGGGCTACTAATACCCAAAACTAACCTAGGCTTAACTACCAGACCGTTTGTTGCTATTGCAGAAGTTGCTTTAACCAATTGCATTGGTGTTATCAGAAAATATCCTTGCCCTATCCCCAATATTATAGTTTCTCCAGGAAACCATGCCTCGTTTTTACTCCTGCGCTTCCATTCTTTTGAAGGTAATAGTCCAATTCTCTCACCATTGATATCTAAACCACTTATTTGCCCGAAGCTAAATCTTGATAATCCTTTGTATATTTGATCAATTCCTAATTCATTTGCGAGCTTATAAAAATAGACATCGCATGACTGAATTATTGCCTTATCCAGATTAGTATATCCATGCCCTTGTTTTTTCCAGTCACGATAACGATGCTCATGCCCTTCTAGCGAGAACCATCCTGGACACCAAACTTCCTCTTCGATATTTTTGATTCCACTTTCTAGTGCTATCAATCCCAGAAAAGGCTTGATTGTCGAGCCAGGAGGGTACTTTCCCTGAGTAACTCTATTGATTAACGGTTTATCTTTTGATGATAATAACGACTTATACAATTTATGATCAATACCGCTAGAAAATGCATTTGGATCGTAGCTTGGAGAACTTACGAAAGTCAAAATTTCTCCATTTCTCGGGTCCATTGCAACAATTGCGCCTTTTTTATTATTTAAGGACTCAATAGCAACTTCTTGTAGGGATAAATCAATAGTTAAATAAATATTTTTACCTGGCTTTGCGTCAGTTCTCTCTATTACACGGATCACTCTGCCTTCGGCATTAACCTCAACCTTTTGAAAACCAACCTCTCCATGTAAATATGATTCATATGATTCTTCAACACCAAGCTTACCTATATGATTTGTTGCGCTATAATTTGAATCAAGACCTAATTTTGAAATATTTTTAAGATCACTTTCATCAATACGAGAAACATATCCAACGCTATGAACAAATTCCCTCCCTAATGGGTAATGCCTCTTGAAACCCTCAACTACATCAACACTCGAGAATAAATGACGATTTATAGAAAATAACGCAACCTCATTTTCATTTAAATTAATTCTTAGCGGAACTCTCTCAAATCGCCTCTTTTTATTAGCCAATTTCTTAAATCGTTCAACATCTTTTTCGCCGATATGAATTATTTCTCTAAGTTTACTAATTAATTGATCAATATCAGGTATCTTTTCTGGAATAACTTCAAGACTATATGTGGGTTTATTTTCCGCAAGAATAACGCCATCACTACTATAAATCAGCCCCCTAATTGGTGCTATCGGTAATATTTTTTGGCGATTGGTTTTTGATAAGGTTGTGTAATGTGTGTTTTGTATTACGGTCAGAAAAAATATTCTGGCAAGAAGTATAATTACAAGAACTAATATTATTAGCCCAACCAAATACACGCGCTTTTTTATAAGTGCTGATTCGCCATCCCGATCCTTTAGGATAAACTCTACTCGATCTTTGATAAATAAATCCATTAATTGCTTAATATTAGTAGTTTATTATCAAGCTACATTATTTCTACGACGAAAATCTCTCATAAAAATGAATAGCCATGGCCATATCAACATACTGGTAAATGGAGGGATCCAATAAAACCAAGTGTACGTGATCGTTCCCGACGAAAGCATGACTAATAACATAATTGACTGATATATTAAGAGATAGAGGCAAACTACAAGAGCTTGCTGTAACAGTGGGTATACTCGCAAACGTCTATGGTTCCTAATAATAATGTAGGCCAAAAAAATAAATCCTAATGCATGCTGCCCAAGAATAAAACTTTGCTGTACATCAAAAAATAAACCAAGAAACCAAGCAGCTGATATTCCAACCCTTTCAGGTAAAGCCATACACCAATAAATTAGAAGCATTGCTAACCAACATGGGCGCCAATCAATTATAGTATCCGGCAAAGGTAGCGCTGATAGAACGAAACCTATAACAAACGTTATTGCAATAATCAGGTTGCTTTTAGTCGTCGATTGAATGGTAATTACCTCTTTATATTAATCATTATTTTTATATCCATTAGGCCAAACCATTAAAACTTCTCTCATTTGATCAAAATCCGCAAACGGTTTAATGATAATTCTCGCTGATGCGTCTTCTGGTTTTTTAATTATTTCCTGAATCTCTCCTACTGGATAATCTCGTGGAAAACGTCGTCCAAGGCCTGAAGTCACTACTAAATCACCTTCTAATATATGGGCATTATTCGGAAGATTTGGATCCGTAATTAATGGTCTGGGTAAATGCTGAAGTAAGATTGCATTATTTTCACCCGAACCAATAGCAATTGCCCGTAATCCATTTCTATTTATTTGTACAGGTAATGCATGATTTGGATCGGTTATTAATAAAACAGTACTCGAAAAAGGATTAATCTGGGTAATTTGACCAATGATTCCGGTTGCATCAAGTACTGGTTGTCCCAGATAGCCCCCGTCATTTTCACCTTTATTTATTACAATTTTTTTACGAAATGTATCAAGTTGTACCGCGACTAGTTCTGCTATAAGTACTTTATTTTTAAGACGAAAAGATGATTCGAGCAAACTGCGTAAACGATGATTTTCAGCTTCTATAATTTCGTATTGCTGTAACCTTGTTTTTATTAATAAAAGCTTTTCTTTTAATTTATCATTCTCATTAGATAAAGCTTCTTTCGAAATAAATAATTTTGATACCCGATCTTTAATTTGAAATGGCAGGTTGACTATAAATTCTACCGGATAAACGAACGTTGCTAAAACTGTACGGTAATTTTTTAAAGCGCCTTCTCTATTATCAATCAAAATTAGGATAATTGATAACAGCAGATAAATAAAAAAAGTGGTCTTTAATGAGCCTCTCTTTCCAAACAGGTTATTAATTTGGCGCTCCTCTCTATACTAATCAATAGTAAGAATATCAATTCCAAATTCATCGATCATTTCAAGATATTTACCGCCTCCTCTTGCAACACAAGTTAATGGATCTTCAGCAATTATTACAGGAACTCCACATTCCTCCATTAATAACCTATCCACATCTTTTAGCATCGCGCCCCCACCAGTCAGCACTAAACCTAGCTCTGCAACGTCAGAACCCAATTCAGGTGGAGTTTTTTCTAAAGCGTTCTTAACGGCATCGACTATCCCTATGAGCGGCTCCTGTAATGCCTCAAGAATCTCATTGCTGTTTAAAGTAAAACTCCTTGGAATTCCTTCAGCAAGATTACGCCCCCTTACCACCAGTTCCTGTACTTCATCTCCAGGGTATGCGCAGCCTATATCTTTTTTTATACGCTCGGCCGTTGAATCGCCTATTAAGCTACCATAATTTCGTCGTACATAATTAATTATTGCATCATCAAATCGATCGCCACCAATACGTATCGAATTTGAGTAAACAATCCCATTTAATGAAATGACTGCCACTTCAGTTGTACCGCCGCCAATATCAACTACCATAGAGCCTCGTGGATCACTTACAGGCATCCCCGCGCCAATTGCAGCAGCCATTGGCTCTTCGATTAAATGTACTGTTCGTGCGCCGGCACCACTTGCTGATTCTCTAATAGCGCGCCGCTCTACTTGCGTGGAACCACAAGGGACACAAACAAGTACTCTCGGGCTTGGCTTAAAAAACGTTGAGCCATGTGCGTTATGAATAAAATACTGAAGCATTTTTTCAGTCACAGTAAAATCTGCTATAACACCATCTTTTAAAGGGCGAATAGCAGTAATATGGCCGGGCGTACGACCTAACATTTTTTTAGCTGACTCTCCTACAGCAACAATAGATTTTGGACTAATCTTGTTCCCGTCTTTACGAATCGCTACAACTGAAGGTTCGTCAAGTACAATGCCTTTATCCCGCACATAGATAAGAGTATTTGCAGTACCCAAATCGATGGATAAATCATTAGAAAAAAGACCTCTTATTTGCTTAAACATAAATATAACCTATAGTTTCATTTTAGCTCTTTTATAATATATACCCCGACAAAAGACTGAATATTATAAGGTTATATAGCAACTACCTTCTTATTCATCTAAAATCGAACTACGCGCTGTGGATCAGGTGCTGAGCCACTGAATTCAATACTAATACAGGCGTCACTGTATCAATGGGCGGGGCTTTGAGCAAGCAAAGGAACATAATAAATTCCAATTTTTTCAATAAATAAGGATGACTACTTATATGTCTATCGATAAATCTGAAGTAGAAAAAATTGCTTGGTTAACAAGATTAGCAATCGATAAAGAAGATATTGCTAACTACTGCAATGAATTAACTGATATTGTTAATTTGATGGAGCAAATGAATTCGGTAGACACAACCGATATTGCACCACTTGCACACCCAATAAACCTATTCTCTCGTTTACGAATTGATAAAGTAACAGAAACTGATCAACGTGAAAATTTTCAAGAAAATACAGTAGAAACTAAAGATGGTTATTATCTTGTTCCGAAAGTGATTGACTAGTTGTGTAACGGCTCAAATGAATTACTAATTTTAATAAATCTATTAACTAACATAATATGTATAAGTCTACATTAGTACAATTATCAACAGCTCTTGAATCGAAGAAAATAAGCAGTGAAGAATTAATTCGGCTATATATCGAACGCTGTAATAAACATAATAATTCGTTAAATTGTTTTATTACAATAACTGAAGAAGAAGCATTAAAAAAAGCAAGACAAGCAGATAAAAAACGTGCTTCCGGAGATTATAACCTACTAACAGGAATTCCAATTGCTCAAAAAGATATTTTTTGTACCAGCGGAACAAAAACAACTTGTGGCTCGAAAATGCTAGATAATTTCATAGCACCATATGACGCAACATTGATTAAAAAGATGAATAATGCTGGTCTTATAATGTTAGGGAAAACCAATATGGACGAATTCGCAATGGGCTCGTCAAATGAAACGAGTTTTTATGGGCCTGTTAAAAATCCTTGGGATGAGAGCCGAGTTCCCGGTGGCTCATCAGGAGGATCCGCAAGTGCTGTTGCAGCACGACTAAGCCCAGCAGCTACCGGTACTGATACTGGTGGTTCAATACGACAACCTTCCTCATTCTGTGGTATTACAGGTCTAAAACCAACCTACGGAAGAGTTTCTCGTTATGGAATGGTAGCCTTTGCATCAAGTCTTGATCAGGGAGGCCCAATGACGCAGACGGCTGAAGACGCAGCATTAATTATGAATATTATTGCGGGTTTTGATGAGCATGATTCGACATCAACTGAAAAACCAACAGATAACTATACAGAAAAATTAAATAATTCAATTAAAGGATTAAAAATTGGATTACCCAAGCAATATTTTGATGAAAACCTAGATAATAATGTTGCTGAGGTAATTGAAAATGGCCTCAAAGAATTAGAAAAACTTGGGGCTAAATGCGTTGATGTTGAACTACCACATACAGAATTATCAATTCCCGCATATTATGTCGTCGCTCCAGCCGAATGTTCATCTAATCTATCTCGTTACGATGGCGTTCGTTTTGGTCATCGTTGTAAAGAACCAAAAGATCTTTCAGACTTATATTGTCGCAGCCGCCAAGAAGGATTCGGAAAAGAAGTAAAAAGACGAATAATGACGGGTACTTATGTTCTTTCAGCAGGCTACTATGACGCCTATTACATAAAAGCACAAAAAATAAGACAAATAATAAGTAATGACTTCAAAAATGTATTTAAGAACGTAGATATTATAGCTGGACCAACAACAACTGGTGTCGCTTTTAAATTAAATGAAAAATTAAATGATCCAATTAGTATGTACCTTTCAGATCTTTATACTGTATCAGTAAATCTTGCTGGACTACCCGCTATTTCTGTCCCTTCTGGCTTTATTAATAAATTGCCTGTTGGAATGCAATTAATTGGTAATTATTTTCAAGAATCCCTTCTAATGAATGTTGCGCATCAATATCAAAAAGTAACAGATTGGCATCAAAAAATACCTCAAGCATATGAATAAACCGACGGAATGGGAAACTGTAATAGGGCTTGAAATACATGCCCAACTAGCAACAAAAAGTAAAATTTTTTCTGGCGCATCAACAATCTATGGGGCTAAACCTAATACACAGGCTTGTGCAGTGGATTTAGGATTACCTGGTGTTCTACCAGTTATTAATGAGCAAGCAATATTAATGGCAATTAAGTTTGGCTTGGCTATTGGTGCTGAAATTCCAGAAAGATCTGTATTTGCAAGAAAGAATTATTTTTATCCTGATCTCCCAAAAGGTTATCAGATTAGTCAGTTTGAATTACCAATCGTTAGTAATGGGCTTATTGAGATAGTGATCGAAAATAAGAAGAAAAAAATAATTAAGATCACAAGGGCTCATTTGGAGGAAGATGCGGGTAAATCAAACCATGATCAATTCAATGGTTGTACGGGAATCGATCTTAATCGAGCTGGAAATCCTTTATTGGAAATTGTTTCAGAACCCGATATGAATAATGCAAAAGAAGCAATTAGCTATTTAAAAAAGATTCATTCTCTTGTTCGTTATTTAGAAATCTGTGATGGAAATATGCAGGAGGGCTCATTTCGTTGTGATGCAAATGTTTCCGTGAAACCGACACAACAAAAAGAATTGGGTACTCGTACTGAGATAAAAAATCTTAACTCTTTTAAATTTATTGAAGCGGCAATTAATCATGAAGTCGAACGTCAAATTAATTTGATCGAATCAGGGAAAATTGTTACGCAGGAAACACGTCTTTATGACGCTAATAAAAATGAAACGCGTTCAATGCGAAGTAAAGAAGAAGCTAATGATTACAGATACTTTCCTGACCCAGATTTACTTCCGGTCTTAATTACAGAAGAAATAAAAAAAATAGTTAGAGAATTAATACCTGAATTGCCTGATGCAAAACGCATGCGCTATCAAAATGAACTAGGATTATCAGAATATGATAGTGATAATTTAACAGCCAATCCAGATATTGCTAATTATTTTGAAACAACAATGGTCGCAAATGGTGATGCAAAAATGTGTGCAAACTGGATTATGGGAGATTTATCAGCTTCTTTAAATAAAGAAAATATAAATATAAAAAATAGCCCAGTAACAGCAAAAATGCTAGGTGACATGATCAATCTCATAAAAGATAAAACAATTTCAGGAAAAATAGCAAAAATAGTCTTTGAGGCAATGTGGAACAAGGAGGGTGAGGCTATTTCAATAATAGAAAACAAAGATCTTAAACAAGTTACTGATTTGAGTGAAATTGAAAACCTTATTGATGTAATTATCGCAGAAAATACAATACAAGTTAAACAATATAAAAATTGCCCTGCCGATAAAAAACAAAAATTTATTAGTTTTTTTATCGGTCAAATTATGAAAAAATCAAAAGGAAAAGCTAATCCAATACAGGCCAATGAATTGCTTAAAGAAAAACTAAATGGCTAATTGCTAAATTTTATTACTATTATTTAGTTGTCTCATTATCTTGTATTCGCGGTCTATCCACCAATTCAACAATTGCCATTGCTGCTTTATCGCCGGCTCGAAAACCACATTTTAATATACGCAAATAACCTCCGGGACGTTCTTTATAACGCGGGCCTAACTCATTAAATAATTTTGTAACAATATTTCTGTCGCGAAGACGTGAAAATGCGAGACGTCTTTTTGCGACATTGTCAATTTTTGCCATTGTAATTAATGGTTCAGCAATCCGGCGTAGTTCTTTTGCTTTTGGTAAGGTAGTTTTAATCATCTCATGTTCTATTAGAGATATAGCCATATTCCTAAACATAGCTTTACGATGAGAACTGTTACGATTTAATTTCCTACCACTTTCACGATGACGCATTACTTTTTTCTCTCTTCAAATTATATGGATACACTTTCTTGATTATTAAATCCAGCTGGCGGCCAATTATCTAAATGCATTCCTAAAGATAAGCCACGTGAGGCCAGTATATCTTTTATTTCAGTTAATGACTTTCTGCCTAAATTAGGAGTTTTTAGAAGTTCAACTTCAGTGCGCTGAATTAAATCACCAATATAATAAATGCTTTCTGCTTTCAAGCAGTTTGCAGAACGTACAGTTAACTCTAAATCATCAACTGGTCGTAATAAAATTGGGTCTACTTCGGGCTCACTATTTTTGCTTGCTTCAATTGCTTCTTCCGCTTCAAGATCAACAAAAATAACTAACTGGGAACGTAATATTGTTGCTGCCTCACGAATAGCATCATTTGGATCAATTGTCCCGTCTGTTTCTAATTCTATAATTAATTTATCTAAGTCAGTGCGTTGCTCAACTCGTGAATTACCTACATCATATGAAACACGACTAACCGGACTAAACGAAGCATCTAATTTTATTTTTCCAATAGTTTGTTCAGCTTCGTCTTTCCCGCCAACAATAACAGGCTTGTAACCGCGGCCACGAACGACCTTCATGACCATGCTTAATTGTCCTGCTTTCGTTAAATTAGCAATTGGGTGATCAGGATTTGCAATTTCCACATCATGATCAACAGTAATATCTCTTGCGCATACTTCTCCTGGGCCGCTTTTCTTCAGAGTTAGTGTTGCCTCATCCTTTGAATGCATAATAATAGCAAGACCCTTAAGATTGAGAATAATATCCGTAACATCTTCCTGAACACCTTCCATTGTTGTGTATTCATGCAATACTTCAGGCTCAATAATCTCAAGCTCAGTGACAGCACAACCTGGCATTGATGATAATAAAACTCGACGTAATGCATTACCAAGTGTGTGCCCAAAACCTCTTTCTAATGGTTCAATAATAATTTTTGCAGAAGTACTATTTATTTCCTCTACTTGGCATTTACGCGGTTTTAACAATTCTTTAATTATCGTTGACATACGTGATAATCCTCCACACGTTAATTACTTAGAATACAGCTCAACAACTAACTGTTCATTAATTTCAGAAGGAAGTTCACTTCTGTCTGGAATAGATTTAAAAACGCCTTCCATACTCTTGGCGGTAACTTCAACCCAATCGGGGAATCCATATTGTTCTGCAACACTTAAGGCATCCTGAATCCTTAATTGCTTCTTACTTTTTTCTCTAACAGTAACTTTGTCGCTTGGCCTTACTTGAAAAGAAGCTATATTCACGCTTTTATCATTAACTAAAATCGTTTTGTGACTTATTAATTGACGCGCTTCATTGCGAGTAGAGCCAAAGCCCATGCGATATACAACATTATCCAATCGACATTCTAAAATCTGAAGTAAATTCTCGCCAGTTGATCCTTTCTGACGAGCTGCTTCTTTATAATATCTGCGAAATTGTTTTTCTAGAACACCATAAATACGGCGTAATTTTTGTTTTTCTCTTAATTGTAAAGCATAGTCCGACATCCTCCCTGGACGTTTACTTCCCATTCCAGGCGTCTTATCAATCTGACATTTAGATTCGATTGGTCTAGAACGACTTTTTAAGAATAAATCTGTTCCTTCACGCCGACTAAGTTTACATTTTGGTCCCAGATAACGTGCCATAATTAAACTCCTGAGTTAAACTCGACGCCTTTTAGGCGGACGACATCCATTATGCGGAATCGGAGTTACATCAGTGATGTTGGTGATTTTAAATCCGACTGTGTTAAGTGCTCGAACTGCTGATTCACGACCGGGCCCAGGACCTTTTATAAAAACTTCTAAGTTCTCCAGACCAAATTCTTTTGCAGCTTCCCCTGCTTTTTGGGAAGCAATTTGAGCGGCGAATGGAGTGCTTTTACGTGAACCGCGGAATCCGCTTCCACCTGAAGTAGCCCATGAAAGTGTATTGCCTTCGCGATCAGTAATTGTGATAATAGTATTATTAAATGAAGCGTGTATATGAGCAATACCATCGAGAACATTTCTCTTTATACGTTTACGACTCTTTGTTGCTGTTTTTGCCATAATTATATTAAAACCTATTTATTTTTTGATCATTTTCTTTGGGCCTTTACGAGTACGCGCGTTTGTACTAGTACGTTGCCCTCGAACTGGTAATCCCCGACGATGGCGAATTCCACGATTTGTGCCAAGGTCCATTAAACGTTTGATATTCATCGACACTTCTCTACGCAAATCACCTTCAAGATTAAATTTGCCCACCTCGGCACGTATGTTATCTAAATCAGGTTCTGACAACTGATTTACTTTGATTGAATACTTCAAGCCTAGCGTGTTACAAATACTCTGAGCTCGATTAAGCCCAATGCCATATATATATGTCAAAGCAATATTTAGATGCTTGTTATCTGGAATGTTAACTCCTGCAATACGTGCCATTATTCTACAATCTCCATTGATTTTTTTTAATTTAGCCTTGACGTTGTTTATGGCGAGGATCAGAACAAATTACACGTACAACCCGGTTACGTCGAATTATCTTGCAGTTACGACAAATCCTTTTCACTGATGCTCTAACTTTCATATATTTCTCCATACAGATCGTTAAATTAACGTCTGCCATGCCCCTTTAGATTAGCCTTTTTCATAAGTCCCTCATATTGATGAGACATCAAATGCGCTTGTATTTGTGACATAAAATCCATTACGACCACGACAATAATTAATAGTGATGTCCCGCCAAAATAAAATGGCACATTGAATTTCACTATGAGAAATTCAGGTAATAAACAAACAGAAGTTATATAAACAGCGCCCGCGAGAGTTAATTTTGTTAACACTTTATCAAGATAATTTGCTGTTTGTTCCCCAGGTCGCATGCCGGGAATAAAAGCTCCTGATTTTTTTAAATTGTCTGCAGTCTCACTTGGATCAAATACCATGGCCGTATAAAAGAAACAGAAGAAAATAATTCCTGCTGCATAACACAAAACATAAATTGGTTGGCCTGGTGATAATGTAGTTGCAAAATCCTGCAACCAGCCCATGCCCTCACTTTGACTAAACCAACCGGCAATTGTAGCAGGAAATAATATCAAACTTGAGGCAAATATCGGCGGGATTACTCCGGCCATATTTAACTTTAATGGTAAATGACTTGCCTGCCCACCATACATTTTTCTACCAACTTGCCGTTTTGCATAGTTAACAGTTATTCTTCTTTGTCCTCGCTCTACAAAAACAACAAACCCGGTCACTGCGATTGCTAATGCAAATAATCCAAACACTGCTAACAAATGCATTTCACCTGTTCTCGATAGCTCCAATGTTCCACCAATAGCAGAGGGCAAACCTGCCACAATACCAGCAAAGATTATCATTGAAATACCGTTTCCAATCCCCCGCTCTGTTATTTGCTCGCCCAACCACATTAAAAACATCGTACCTGTTACTAGTGTGGTAATTGCAACTACTCTAAATCCAATACCTGGGTCCATAACAACTGCTTGCCCTGTTGCCTGTTGCCCCTCCAATGCAATTGCAACACCAAAAGCTTGAAACGTCGCTAATATGACTGTGCCGTACCGAGTATATTGCGTAATTTTTTTACGCCCCGTTTCGCCTTCTTTTTTAAGCTGCTTTAATTTTGGATCAACAACTGACAATAATTGCATAATAATTGATGCGGATATGTAAGGCATAATACCAAGCGCTACCACCGAAAAACGACTCAGTGCTCCACCCGAAAACATATTAAACATATCCAATATCGTTCCTCGCTGCTGATTAAATAATTCAGCCAATGCAACAGGATTAATCCCTGGAACTGGGATATGTGTTGCAACCCTATAAACAAATAAAGCAACCAAAACAAAGAAAAGTCGTTGTCGTAGTTCTTTTAATTGCCCAAGACCGGCAAGTCCTCCGGGAATTGCTGAATTAGATTTTGCCATTTATTCTTCTACCTTCCCGCCAGCAGCTTCAATTGCGTTTTTTGCGCCTTTCGTAACCATAAGACCTTTTACTGTTATAGGTTTCTCTAATTTTCCTGACAAGATAATCTTCACACGCAATATATTTTTATTAATCAAATGTGCTGATTTAAGCAATTGAAGATCGATAACATCAGCATCTAAGTTAGCTAATTCGTGTAAACGTATTTCAGTCGTAACACGACTTATACGAGAACTAAATCCAACTTTTGGTAAACGTCTTTGTAACGGCATTTGTCCGCCTTCAAAGCCAACCTTATGATACCCTCCAGCGCGAGACTTTTGACCTTTATGCCCGCGACCGCTAGTCTTACCAATAGTTGAGCCAATTCCGCGACCGGCACGTTTTGCGTTTGAAGTTGATCCGGGGTGAGGTTTAAGTGTATTTAAACGCATCAGTTTATGCTTCCTCCTCAACAGCTAGCAAATAATATGCTTTGTCAATCATGCCTCGTATCTCTGGTGTGTCGTCAACAATGACGCTATGTCCTATGCGGCGCAGACCAAGCCCACTAACACAAGATCTATGTTGTTTCGTTCGTCGATTAACGCTTTTAACTAGCGTGATCTTTATCTTGCTAACAGATTCTTTCTTTTTCTTGCTAACAGATTCTTTCTTTTTCTTGCTAACAGATTTTTTCTTTTTCTTGGCCATAATTAACTAATTACTTCTTTTATAGATTTTCCGCGTTTTGCCGCTATATACTCAGGTGAAGACATTAATTCAAGTCCTTTAATAGTCGCTCGAATTACATTAATTGGATTTGTTGAGCCAATCGACTTTGCTAAAACATTATTTATACCTACTACCTCAAAAACTGCTCGCATTGGACCACCCGCAATAATTCCGGTACCTTCTGAAGCTGGCTGCATATAGACTTTGGCCGCACCATATTCTGAGGTAATTGCGTATTGGAGTGTTCCTTCATTAACTGATACAGAGACCATGCTACGGCGTGCATCTTCCATTGCCTTTTGTATGGCAAGAGGTACTTCGCGAGATTTACCTCGCCCTATACCGACTCGTCCATTACCATCGCCAACGACAGTTAATGCTGCAAAACCAAATTGACGACCTCCTTTAACTACTTTGGCAACCCTATTAACTGCCACAAGCTTCTCTTGAAGATCTTCGTTACCCGTTATTGAATTTTCTAATTTCATAAATTCATCTCTTAAAATTGCATACCATTTTCACGCGCAGCTTTTGCAAGTGCTTGAATGCGGCCGTGAAACTTAAAACCTGAACGATCAAAAGCAACTTTTGTTACACCAGCTTTTTTAGCACGTTTAGCCAAAATTCCCCCCACAATTGTCGCAGCTTCAACATTTCCACTATATTTAATTTGGCTCTTAATTTCTTTATCTAAACTTGAGGCACTAACAATCACCTGCGAACTATTTGACGAGATGACTTGTGCATAAACATGTCGTGCTGTTTTATGAACACACAAACGGTCTGTGCCGAGTCTTTTAATTCTAGCTCGTGTCTTTTTTGCGCGTCGTAATCTATCTATTTTTTTACTCATATTAACTAACTCTTCTTTGCCTCTTTACGAATAATCCGCTCATCAGAATAACGAACTCCTTTACCTTTATATGGTTCGGGTGGCCGGTATGAACGAATATTTGCAGCGACTTGGCCTACTTGTTGTTTATCGCTGCCCTTAATTAAAATTTCAGTTTGACTAGGTGTTTCAATTGTAATTCCTTCGGGTATTTTAAAAACAACCGGATGTGAAAATCCCAAAGTTAAATTTAATGTTTTACCCGACACTGCAGCACGATAACCAACGCCAATAATTTCAAGTTTACGCTCAAAACCTTCGCTTACACCTGTTACTATATTTTGAATAAGCGAGCGTGTTGTTCCTGAAAGTGCTTTAGCAAACTTACTATCGTTCTTGGTAGATGTTTTCAATGCATTGTCCATTTGCTCAAGCTTAATCAAAGGATGGATAGTATGCGATAATTCTCCTTTATTTCCTTTAATCGTTACTAAATTTCCGACTATATTAACATCGACACCAGTAGGTATATTTATTGGGTTATTTGCTATTCTCGACATAAATTCAGTCCTTTTTTATGATACATAGCACAACACTTCGCCACCAATACCGTGCTCTCGTGCTGATTTATCTGTCATTACACCCTTTGCTGTAGAAATAATTGCTATACCAAGACCGCCCATCACTTTTGGTAATGCATTAGTCGACTTATAGGACCGAAGACTAGGACGACTAATTCGTTTTAACGATTCTATAACCGGCTTGCCTTCAAAGTATTTCAACTCAATAATTAATATTACTCTATTATCGTGTTCTTCAACTCTGTAATCTTTGATATAGCCTTCTTGTTTAAGTATATTTGCGATCGCAACTTTCAATTTTGATGAAGGTATATTTACATCGCGTTTATAACGCTGCAATGAATTACGAATTCGCGTTAACATATCGGAAATTGGGTCTGACATACTCATTATTTATAATTCTCTCTCAATTTTTCACCAACTTGCTTTAACTAATCCAGGTATATCGCCGCGCATTGCGGCTTCACGTAATTTATTTCGCCCTAATCCAAATTTTCTATAATATCCATGAGCCCGGCCTGTTATATTACAACGGTTACGTATACGTATTGGGCTAGCATCTCTGGGCATTTTATTTAATTTCTCACGAGCCTCTCTACGCTCGTCTTCACTTAATGATGTATTCTTAATTACTGCTTTTAGTTCGGCTCTTTTTGCAGAAAATTTACTAACTAAACGAATTCTTTTTATTTCGCGATTAACCATACAAGACTTTGCCATATCAAATAAACCTCAAGACTTTATTGGTAATTTAAACGATGTTAATAATGCCCGTGCTTCTTCATTTGTACGCGCAGAAGTTGTAATTGTTATATCCATTCCCCGAAGAGAGTCTATCTTATCAAAATCAATTTCAGGAAAAATGATTTGCTCTTTAATTCCCATACTATAATTACCACGCCCATCAAATGATTTTGCATTTAAACCGCGGAAATCTCTAATACGAGGTATGGCTATAGAAATTAAGCGTTCAAGAAACTCGTACATGCGCTGACGTCTTAATGTAACCTTGCATCCAATCGGCCATCCTTCACGAACTTTAAAATTTGCAACAGATTTCCTAGCTTTAGTGACAATAGGTTTTTGTCCCGCGATCTTAGTCATATCATCTAGCGCATTTTCGATAATTTTTTTGTCAGCAACAGCCTCTCCTAAACCCATATTTAGAGTGACTTTAGTTATTTTTGGTACTTGCATGCACGATTTATAACCAAATTGATCAGTTAATTCTTTAATCACGTTATTCTTATAATGTTCATGTAGCGTAGTCATAAGTAGAATTCCTACACATCCACAACTTCATTATTTGACTTGAAGTAACGAACTTTTTGACCATCTTCTAAATGTCTATATCCTATTCTGTCATTTTTATTCGTCACTGGATTCCATATCGCCACATTAGATTGGTGAATTGGTGATTCTTTCTCGACTATACCACCAGGAGCCCCTTGAGCTGGATTGCCCTTAGTGTGCCGTTTTATCATATTAACATTCTCAATAATTACCTTGTTAACCTCATCCATAACCGACAAAACAACGCCTCGTTTACCTTTATCCCGGCCTGCTATCACAATAACTTCATCGCCTTTTTTGACTCGACTCATTTTTAGAGCACCTCCGGCGCCAAAGAAACAATTTTCATAAACTTAAGTCCGCGTAATTCTCGTGTAACAGGACCAAAAATACGGGTTCCGACCGGTTGCAACTGCGTATTTAATAATACCGCCGCATTACCATCAAAACGTATCAAAGAACCATCTCCTCTACGAACACCTTTACGAGTACGCACTACGACTGCGTTATACACTTCTCCTTTTTTTACTTTTCCACGAGGAATCGCTTCCTTAATGCTCACCTTAATAACATCGCCTACATTTGCATATCGACGTTTTGAACCACCTAAAACCTTTACACACATCAAACGACGAGCCCCGCTATTATCTGCTGCATCAAGCATTGTTTGCATCTGTATCATTAGCGCTCTATCTCCCGATCTCTATACGGTTTGTGCCTTACTAACAACTTTCTGTAAGCGCCATGATTTGTTCTTAGATAACGGACGTGATGATTCTATAATCACAACATCACCTTCATTGCATTCATTAATTTCGTCATGAGCCATTACTTTTGTTGAGCGTCGTATATATTTTCCATAAAGAGGATGCTTTACAGTTCTTTCAATACGTACAGAAATAGTTTTATCCATTTTTGAACCAATAACTGTGCCTGTTACTGTCTTGCTTTTTAATACTTCTGTACTCATGATTTTTCCTTATCCGAGAAAATCTTTTTTTCATTAAGGACTGTGTTAATTCTCGCAATATTTCGTCGAGTTTTTTTTATTTCACTAGGTTTATCTAATTGTCCGGTTCCCTTTCTCATGCGTAAATTAAATTGAGAACGCAACTCTTCTAGCAATAAAGTTTGTAATTCTTCATTTGTTTTATCTCTTAGTTCTAATGTTTTCATTACAATAATGTCCTTGCAACAAAAGTCGTCTTAATCGGCAATTTTGCTGCTGCTAACTGAAAAGCTTCGCGTGCTAATTCCTCTGGGACTCCTTCCATTTCATAAAGCATTTTGCCAGGCTGAATTTGAGCAACCCAATACTCAACACTTCCTTTCCCTTTGCCTTGACGAACTTCTAAAGGTTTTTTTGTAATCGGCTTATCAGGAAAAATTCTAATCCAAACTTTTGCACCACGTTTTACTTTTCGTGTGAGCGCTCGTCGAGCAGCCTCAATTTGGCGAGCTGTAATACGCCCTCTTCCAACCGCCTTTAGGCCATACTCTCCAAAACTCACTTTATTACCAATCGTTGCTAAACCGCGATTGCGTGATTTATTTTGTTTCCTGAATTTTGTTCTTTTTGGTTGTAACACATCTAATTCCTGTTATTTACTTGTCGTAACCTCGTTTTCATTTTGTTCTTCTGTATTTTTTTCATGACCAAAGATTTCACCTTTAAAGAGCCATACTTTTACCCCAATGATGCCATATGTTGTGCTTGCTTCAGTTGTTGCATAATCAATATCAGCGCGTAATGTATGCAGAGGTACTCGGCCTTCTCTATACCATTCAGTACGTGCTATTTCTGCTCCATTTAATCTGCCGCTTACGGTAATCTTGATACCTTCCGCTCCTAATCGCATTGTATTTGTAACGGCGCGCTTCATAGCTCTTCGGAACATTATGCGTCTCTCAATTTGTTGGGCCACACTCTCCGCCACAAGAAACGCATCTAATTCAGGTTTACGAATTTCTTCGACGCTAACATGTGTAGGCACACCCATCATATTCGAAATTTCTAAACGAAGTCGCTCAATATCCTCACCCTTTTTACCTATTACAATTCCAGGTCGGGCTGTGTAAATAATAACTCGGGCATTACCTGCTGGTCTTTCAATTTGAATACGGCTAACAGACGCATTAGCTAACTTCTTACGCAGATACTCACGAACCTTTATATCCGCATTAAGATAATTAGCATAGTTTTTACTGTCTGCATACCAAGTTGATGTCCAATCTTTAACAATACCAAGACGCATTCCTATTGGATGTACTTTTTGACCCATAAGACTTATTGTTCCCCGTTTTCAGAAACTTTCACAATTAAATGACTAGTTCTTTTTATAATTCTATCGGCTCTTCCTCTAGCACGTGGACGTAACCGCTTCATTGTTGGGCCTTGATTTACTTCCACTGACGTTATTTTAAGCTCATCAATATCAGCGCCATCATTATTTTCAGCATTTGCTATTGCTGATTCGAGTACTTTTTTAACAATCTTTGCTCCTTTTTTATCACTAAATGAAAGCAAAGTAACTGCGCGATCTGCTGACATACCGCGTATTTGATCTGCTATCAAACGCATTTTTTGCGGTGCCAAATGTGTAAACTTTAATGTTGCTGATGTTGTCATTTTTTATATTTCTAATATTTATGTTTTTTTATCTGCAAAATGGCCGCGAAATGTACGAGTAAGTACAAATTCGCCTAATTTATGCCCCACCATATTTTCAGAAACATAAATAGGTATATGATCACGGCCATTGTGTACAGCAATTGTGAGGCCAATCATTTCGGGCATCACCATTGAACGACGCGACCAAGTTTTAATTGGGCGTTTATCGTTTGTTTCTTTTGCGACTTCTATTTTTTTTAGAAGATGATAATCAACGAACGGTCCTTTTTTAATTGAACGTGCCACTATTCCTCTCTCTGTAATTTTCTTTTACGAACAATTAGGTTATCAGTTCGTTTATTCTTTCTTGTTTTATAACCTTTCGTTGGTGTCCCCCACGGGCTCACTGGATGACGTCCTCCAGAAGTACGTCCTTCTCCTCCTCCGTGTGGATGATCAACTGGATTCATCGCAACACCACGAACAGTTGGGCGTATACCGCGCCAACGTTTTGCTCCTGCTTTACCTAATGAACGTAATTGATGTTCAGCATTACTAACTTCACCAATTGTGGCTCGACATTCAGATAGTATTTTACGCATTTCACCAGAACGTAATCTGACTGTTGCATGATGGCCTTCTTTAGCAACTAACTGAGCTGATGAACCTGCACTTCGCGCAATCTGGGCACCTTTGCCCGGTTTCAATTCAATACAATGAATAGTTGTACCTAAAGGCATATCTTTCATTTGCATGCAATTACCAACCTGAACCGCAGCCTCTGCCCCGGACATTACCTCGTCGCCGGGCTTGATACCACTTGGCGCAATTATGTAACGTCTTTCACCATCGACATATAATAATAATGCTATATGTGCCGTTCTATTTGGGTCATATTCAATGTGTTCAATTTTAGCTAGTAACCCATCTTTATCGCGCTTGAAATCTATTAGACGATAACGTTGTTTAGACCCTCCTCCACGATGTCGTACTGTTATCCGACCGTTATTATTTCGCCCTGCATATTTATTCTGTTTTTCCAATAAAGGTTCGTAAGGCTTGCCTTTATAAAGCTCCGGACTGACCACTTTAATCATTGAACGACGGCCAGCAGATTTCGGTTTTGGATTAATTAATACCATTCTTTCAAGCCTCGCCCTTACCCGGTACCCATAAAATCAATATCAAAACCAGGCTTTAACTTAACATACGCTTTCTTCCAATTAGCGCGTTGTCCTGGTAATCGTTTAAAAATCTTTCTTTTACCTTTTACATTTGCAACCTGAACTGATTCTACTTCAGCCCCTTCAAACATTAATTCGACCGCCTTTTTTATTTCAGGTTTTGTCGCATTTTTTGAAACTTTAAATACATATTGATTATTTAATTCACCAATCATGCTAGATTTTTCAGTAACTTTTGGCTCTAATAATACAGACATTATTGATTGTTGACTCATGACAACCATTCCTCTACTTTTTCAACTGCAGCCTGTGTTATTAAAACTTTTTCAAAACCAATCAATGAATACGGATCGATCTCGTTACTATCCATAACATCGACCTTTGGAATATTTCTAACGCCTAAATAAAGATTTTCACTTAACCCTTCTGTGATAATTAATACTTCTTTAAGGCCAAGTTTCTCTAATTTCTCTTTAACTAATTTTGTTTTTGACTCAGATACATCGAATTCATCGACACAAACAAATCTTTCTTGGCGAACAAGTTCAGAAAAAATTGAACGCATCGCGCCACGAAACATTTTCTTATTAATTTTTTTACTAAAATCTCGTGATTTAGCAGCAAAAGTAACTCCACCGCCACGCCATATCGGGCTTCGAATAGTGCCGGCTCTTGCGCGACCAGTTCCTTTCTGACGCCATGGCTTTTTCCCGCCACCTCTAACCTCTGAACGTGATTTTTGAGCTTTTGTCCCTGAGCGAGAACCTGCCATATACGAAACTAAAACTTGATGAATCAGCGGTTCATTAAATTTAGCGGCAAAAACGTTATCGGCAACACTCATAGTGCTTGCTTGTTTCTTACCTGATTTTTCAATTTTAAGCTTCATAATTAAATTGCTCAGTCGTTTGATTCTTGCTTAGGCGCTGTTTTTTGTTCGTTTGATTCTTGCTTAGTATTTTTAGTTATTTTTATTGATGGCTTAATAATAACGCTGCCACCTTTACTTGCAGGAATTGCTCCCTTTATTAGTAGGAGATTGCGCTCACTATCAATCCGAACAATCTCAAGATTTTGAGTGGTGCGTTTTACATCCCCAAGATGACCAGCCATTTTTTTTCCTTTAAAAACTCTTCCAGGAGTTTGGCACTGACCTATAGATCCTGGAGCACGATGTGACAATGAGTTGCCATGGGTATTTCGTTGGTGGCTAAAATTATGACGCTTGATGACGCCAGAAAAACCTTTACCTTTAGATGTCCCGGTAACGTCAACTTTCTGCCCTGCTTCAAAAATATCAACTTTTATTTCTGCCCCAGGCGAGTATTGCTCAAGTTCTTCTGTAGTAACTCTGTACTCCAAAAGCCCTTCTCCTGTCTCAACATTTGCTTTTGCATAATTCCCAGCTTCTGATTTTGTTAACGAAGTAGACTTTTTTACTCCCCATGAAACCTGAACTGCGCTATAACCCTTATCTTGTTGGGTTAGTAAACTGGTGACATGATTTGGCGACGCCTCTACCACTGTGACAGGAATAGAAACACCATCATCCATAAAAAGACGTGTCATCCCGCATTTTCTCCCTACAATTCCAATTGTCATTTCCACAGTTCCAGTTTATTTTTACTAATTAAGTTTAATTTGAACATCAACACCCGCAGCCAGATCAAGCTTCATCAACGCGTCCACTGTTTTGTCTGTTGGGTTTATAATATCCATTAAACGTTTATGTGTTCGAATCTCGTATTGATCACGAGCATCCTTATTAACATGAGGTGAAATTAAAACAGTAAAACGCTCTTTTTTGGTTGGTAACGGTATGGGGCCTTTAATTTGGGCGCCAGTACGCTGAGCCGTTTCAACAATCTCTTTTGTAGATTGATCAATCAACCGATGGTCAAATGCTTTAAGACGTATTCTGATTCTTTGTTGTTCGGCCATTTTTATTCTCAAATAATTATAGTTATTGATAATTCAATTTCTGTTAGTAATACTTTCAGTAATATTTGCCGGAACTTCATTATATTTTTCAAATTCCATTGTATAAACTGCACGTCCTTGAGTTGCGGAACGAAGATCGGTTGCATATCCAAACATTTCGCTAAGCGGTACTTCAGCACGTATCACTTTTCCAGCGGGAGTCTCATCTGTGCCTTGTAGGATTCCGCGACGCCTATTCAGGTCGCCATTTACTGTGCCCATATATTCTTCTGGCGTTACAATTTCGACTTTCATGATCGGTTCAAGTAAGACAGGTTTTGCTTTAAGTGCGCCTTCCTTAAATCCCATTGAACCAGCAATCTTAAATGCCATTTCACTAGAATCAACATCATGATAAG
>PVBE012896985.1_pt1 | contig 23985 bp, 12 predicted proteins | sample 1631181 | NCBI WGS metagenome assembly PVBE01 (sample SAMN08397723, study PRJNA350692) | Marine metagenome, whole genome shotgun sequencing project. | isolation source: water | place: Pacific Ocean | collected 2012-04 | reverse complement strand
TTCGTGCGCCCCCTCTCGCAGTCACTGCACTTCTTCGTCAGCTTCACCGTTCTGGGTCTGGCCTATTTCCTCAGCCTCGACGTGGGCATGAGCATCTGGCTCTTCCACCTGCTGACGAAGGTGCAGATGGGCGCGGAGAATATCGTCGGCTACTCCCTGCCGGGCCGGCACGAACTGTTCACCGAGGGTTCGCTGACCGTCGCCCACCAGGGCATGGGGGCGATGATCGCTCTCGTCGTCATCGGCCTCTGGACGTCCCGCCGCCATCTGCGGGATGTGGCCAACCGTGTCCTGCGACGCGGCCAGCAGATCGATGACAGGCAGGAGATCCTCTCCTATCGGCAGGCCGCCATCATCCTGTGCTGCGCCTCCCTGTTCGCCCTGATCTGGCTGGTGGCCACTGGGGTCTCCCTCCCCGTCGCCCTCCTCTTCCTCCTCGTCGCCTTCGCCATCTTCTATGGTCTGTCGCGGATCGTCGCCGAGGGCGGCCTCGGATTCGCCCGGGCGCAGATGACCGCCCAGCCCTTTCTCATCAACTCTCTCGGCACTGGGGCAGTCGGCGGGGCCGGGATCGTCAGTCTCGCCATGAGCTACGGTTGGGCAGGCGATCTGCGCACCATGGTGATGGCCTCCTCGATCAACGGTCAGAAGATCGCCGATGCCGGTGGTGTCCGGCGGCGCCCCCTGTTCTGGGCGATGATGCTGGCCATCGTCGTCAGCCTCGCCGGATCGATGTGGGTGATGATCTGGATGGGATACGAGTACGGCGGCATCAACCTGCACTGGTGGTTCTACAACCGCCTCGGGCAGTTGATCTTCGATGACGCTGCCCACAAGATCGCCAACCCCGTCGGCCCCGGCGTCGACTTGAGTGTCGTCGGCCCCCGTTATCTGTTCACGGGGATCGGCGGCGGCGTGATGGCGGTACTCATGTATCTGCGCCACCGGTTCCTGTGGTGGCCCGTCCACTACCTCGGCTTCCCTATCGGTGCAACCTACATGATCAGCTCGACGTGGTTCAGCATCCTCATCGGCTGGACCCTGAAGGCGCTGATCCTGAAGTACGGCGGAGTCCCGCTGTATCGCCGGCTACGCCCCTTCTTCCTCGGGTTGATCCTGGGCCAGATCTCCTGTTCGGGGTTCTGGACCCTCGTCGACTACTTCACCGGTGAGACGGGCAATATCATCTACGTCGGCATGCAGATCGGCTAACAATCGATTGCGTGTGTTTGGTGGTTATCTCTGTCTGTCCTACATTTCGAGCACCGGGTAAACCAACGCGGTGATTGCCATGAACGGAGGTTCTCGCCTGATGGCGTACCGACAACGACTCTCCTGCCTCCTGCTCGCCCTCGTCACTTTATGGGGCTGCTCCTACCATTATGTCGCCGGCCCGCTGGGACCGAGCGAAACCCAGGGAGAGGGGATGACTATCGCCGACGATGGCAGTCTCACCTTCGGGCAGGGCCGCCTGGAGGTGACACTGCGCCCCATGACGGACGGCGAACTCGACCGCAGGACTCAGGCTGTCGGTGGCGTCAGCCCGTACACCTACGAAGACGTCGTCTTCGAAGACGGTCTGGCGCGCTCACGGTTCACCGTGTTCCTGCTGAGCGTCAAGAACTACGAATTCCCCAAGGTGGTCATCGATCCGGCCCAGGTTGAGTTGATCGCTGCCAATGGTCGGCATTACTGGACTCTCAACCGTCAGCAGCTGGAGACCTATTTCCGTTCCTACGCCACCGGATACAGGGGCAACGAATACTCCGACTTTCAGGAACGCATGGATGTTCTGAATGGTACGATGTACACCGATGACGCTGTGTTCTCTGGACAGGAAAACGAGGGGTATGTCGTGTTTCCCGTGCTCCATGAGGACGTCGGGGCCGTGGAGGTCGTCGTCCACGACGCTGCCCTGCGCTTCGACTTCCGCGACGTGCCGGCGGAGGTGGTGGACATCGGCTACCGGTTCGAACGGAAGGTGGGCAAGAAATCCTGGCGCGAATCCCCGACACGGACCGCCAGCGTCGTCCACTGACTCTCCCCACTACGCTCCGGACTTGGTGGTCCCGGGCGGCCCTGTTGAACCACGCACGATCACCTGCGTCGGTATGCGACGCTCGATCCGGCCTGAGGACAAAGGATCGTGGGCCAGCAGGATGTCGATGGCGGTGTCGGCCAGGACCGACTGATCGATGCGAACAGTTGTCAGATTCAGACCGTTGAACAGGGTCGGCGCTACGTCATCGAAGCCCGTGAGGGACAGATCCCGTGGGATCTCAAGCCCCATCTCCTGGGCCGCCTCCGCCACATCTGCTGCGCGCGTATCGGTGGCGGCGACGATCGCCGTGGGCGGGTTGGGCGACGACTTGAGCAGTCGGCGGACGTACGTCTTGGTCTCCCCCACCTTTGCGCCGGCAGTCACTTCCGACAATCCCGCCCCATTCAGTGCCTGCAGAAAACCAGCGTAGCGCTCGCTGAAGGGGCTCAGTCGCTCCATCCGGGTCACGCCGCTATCACCGAGGAAGGGTCGGTAGTCGCCAACGAAACAGAGGCGGCGATGACCCAGGCCGATGAGATGGCGGGTAATCTCGTGGCTGCCCTGCTCGTTGTCGGAGACGACGAAGTCCACTGTGGCAAAGCGCTCGTCATAGTTGTCCAGCTGAACGCAGGGCATGCGACTCAGGCTCATCGACTCGAGCACGTCATCGGGTTGCCATCCGAGCAACACACACCCCACGCCGCCCCGCCGCACGAGAGCGTCGGCGATACTACGCTCGGGGTGACCCTGACAGTTGAGAATCAGCAGATCGTGGCCACGCTCTGCTGCCGCCCGGTAGATCTCCATCGCATAGGGACCGACATAGAAGCTTGGCGGGAATGAATTGACATTGGCTCCCATGACGAGAGCCAGGGTCGTGCTCTTCCAACCTCGCAGCTGCTGACCATGGATGTTGGGGGTGTACCCCATCTCCCGTGCCATCCGGACAATCTTGTCCCGCGTCTTCGGTGCCACGCCCGGACGGTTGTTCAGTGCCCTTGAGACCGTGGCCTTGTCCATCTTGAGGCGAGCGGCAAGGTCGACAATCTTAACGGGTTTCAAGCGATGATCCTCTTCACTCGTGCAGAAATCAGTAGGCCACCGCGAGTATCCGCAGGATCTCGCGGTTCCGCAGACTCGCGCCATCGGTGTCAGTGCGCAGGCGAATCCGCGCCACGTAGACGCCAGGAGGCACGAGATCACCTCCGTCATCGCGCCCGTCCCAGCCAAGTTCGTACCGTCCAGAACCGCGACTGCGCTGCTCCAGAATGCGGCGCACCAGGCGACCGGTGACATCGAACAGCTGCATCTCCACCGGACTGTCATCGGCAAGGCGCAGCACGGTGAAACCGACCAGGGCCTCGTCGTTGATGCCGTCGCCATTCGGTGTGACAACCGGCTGCGGCACCGTCACATCCGTGAACAGGATCCGTCGTTCCTCCTGCCCCACCAGCGTCGTCGTATTGCTCTCGATCGATTCCAGGGCATCCCCCGCATCCACCCGCTGCCAGCCTCCACCGGAGGACCGATTCTGCAGGGAGGCACTCAGTAGAGAACCTCCGGCGAACAGGGCGGTTGAAAAGTCGAGGCGCACTACCTCGATGCCGGAGTCAGGCGTGATCGCAGCGAAGGACAGGCGCAGACTGTCATCTGCCGTGGAGATCACCTCGACATCATCGACGCGCAGGGCCTCGAGATCCAACTCTTGTTCGTCGAAATCGGCAGCACCACCTGCATATAGCTGAACGAAATCGAAGGCCATGTCCGAGGGGCCGGCCAGCAGCAGTTCGTCGAAGCCTGGGTCCGACGTCTGAAACTCGGGACGCACGTAGAGAGACAGCGTTCTTGGCACTCCGAGGGAGTCGACGGTGAAGGGAACGATCTCCCCCAGCAGACGCTGAGCGACAGGGCTGATGAAGTTGAGTCGTACCGAGTTCAGGGTCGCATACTTCTCAGGATCATCGGACAGCAGCGTTGCGCGGATCTTGACGAACTGACGCGGAGACGGAGACGTGATCGTGCTCCCGGCGGCGAGGCGATACGGCTCGCTCCAGGCGCTCCAGTCGCTGCCGAGACGCTCCTCCTCCTCGATCCCTGCCTTCCACGATTCGCGCAGCGCCTCGTACGCCGTCTCGGTCACCTCCGTGCGCGGCAGGGCCGGATTCAGCTGCTTGTAGTACCGACGAATCACGTCAAGCTCGTTACCCGTGCGCGTCTGCAGCACGACCTCGGTACCCGGCGGCGTGTCGGCGTCCCACTCGATGGACAGCAGGTTTCGGCTGCTGCCCAGGCGAATCAGGTCCGACTCGAGGCTCACCTCCGGAAGGCGACCGCGACCGAACAGCTGCATCTCGGCCATGGTGACGGGAGATCCACCACTTCTCAGCCCCTGGCTGACGATGCGTTCGAAGAGAAACCGGAAGAATCGGGCCTTCACCGGCTCGAACTCGTTGTATTCATGGCCGGCCCGAAACTCGGGATTCTGTGTCCGCGTGACGGCCGTCACCCACTTGAGATTGCCATCGGCCGCCAGGGAGCCGTCGGAATGCTCGAGTCGGTAGTTGTCCCACTTGTTCAGTGAACTGGCCGTGGAAGGATACAGGATCCAGAACCTGTCGATCCAGAAGAACACACCGAGATCAAAGCGGACGAAACCTTCGGGGTCGAACTTGTTCACCGGAGCGGTTTCGGTCGCTGTTGCCGACGCCACGCCATCTCCATCGGCCAGAACGCCGGTGACGATGTTTCCGTCTGACTCATCGATACTCCCCCCTCGGGCTTCGGTACCCATGAGAAGCTCATCACCCAGGGACCAGACTTCGAGCTCAGCCACACGGGGCACCTCGCGACGGAAGTAGAGGACCTGTCCTCTACTGCCCTCGTCCAACTGGTCGTAGATCTCCCGACCCACGAGGATCTCGCGGCCGTCAGCTTGCCGTCGGTAGTATTCCGTGGTACCAACGCGGTCGGGTTCCTCCGCCTGCAGGCGCTCGTATTCGATCTGAAGTACCTCTTCCGCCCGGCTGCTGTCCGTGCCGGTGGCGATGACCTGGACGAAGCGGATACCCCGACCGGGCGCCTCGTCTTCGCTGGGCAGCTCGATCTCGAACTCCCGTTGACTCTTGTTGGGGGTAAAGAGACGCAGGACCGGTTCGAAGGCTGGATCTATCGCATTCGGAATCCCTGCCGGCTTGCGACCGTCAGAGACGAGCACGTTGAACAGCAGGAAGGGGTCGGCATCCTCAGCGAACTTCAGCACGATCCGATCAGCGATCATGTAGCGGCCCAGGTCGACGGTGAACCACCACTGATCGCTCACCGGCAGGTCCTGGGTCAGGGCCTCCGGCTCCCAGTACGTCTCGGGGTCGCCATCGAGGATATTCGGCACCTGCGAGGCGTTCGATCCCGCCTTGACCGCGTCGAGGATCGTGAACTCCTCGGGCGCCTTGTCGCTGTCCTCCGGCGGGTGCAAGTGCAGAAAGTCGACGATGTCGAGGGCGGCGTTGATGTTGTTGTCGAGGCGAATCGGCTCGACGTCACCAAAAGGTGAAATCTCGAGCATTCCCGCAGGAAAGTCCCAGTTCTGCCAGTGGCCCGCCTGGTCGACGACGACCTGAGTCGTAGTGATACGATGCCCGGCGCCCTGGCCGAAGACGGGGGACAGGCCCAGAACCAGCAGCGTCAGAACAGTCCGGTGGATAGGTCTTTTCACTCAGAAGGCTACCGAGAGTGTGCGCAGGATCTCGCTGCTCCGCAGACTCGTGCCGTCGGTGTCGGTGCGCAGGCGAATCCGTGCCACGTAGATGCCGGGAGGCACGAGGTCCCCGCCGTCGTTGCGCCCGTCCCAGCCCATCTCGTAGCGGCCGGAGCCGCGACTTCGCTGCTCCAGGATGCGCCGCACCGGGCGACCCGTGACGTCGTACAGCCGCATTTCCACGGGGCTGTCGTCGATGACTCGCAGGACGGTAAAGCCGACCAGAGCCTCGTCGTTGATGCCGTCCCCGTTTGGTGTCACCACCGGCTGCGGCACCGTCACATCGGTGAACAGGATCCGTCGCTCCTCCTGCCCGACCAGCGTCGTCGTGTTGCTTTCGATGGCCTCCAGGGCGTCCCCGGCATCCACGCGCTGCCAGCCCCCGCCGGAGGACTGATTCTGCAGCGAGGCACTCAGCAAGGCCCCTCCGGTAAACAGTGTGGTGTTGAAGTCGAGGCGCAGCACCTCGACGCCGGTACCCGGCACGATGGCGTCGAAGGACAGCCGCAGACTGTCGGCAGCCGTGGCGATCACCTCCACACCATCAGCTCGTAGCGCCACCAGGTCGGGTTCGGCCTCCTCGAAGTCACCGGTGGATCCCTGGTACAGCTGAACGAAGTCGAATCTCATGTCGGAAGGCCCGGTCAGCAGCAGTTCGTCGAACCCGGGATCTGACCTCTGGAACTCGGGACGAACGTAGAGAGACAGGGTTCGTGGAACGCCCAGGGAGTCGACCGCGAAGGGTGCGACCTCTCCCAACAGACGCTCGGCCACGGGGCTGATGAAGTTGAGCCGCACCGAATTCAGCGTTGCGTGCTTCTCGGGATCATCAGACAACAGGGTCGCCTGGATCTTGACGAACTGACGCGGTGACGGAGACGTGATCGCGCTGCCAGCGGACAGACGATACGGCTCGCTCCAAGCGCTCCAGTCGCTGCCGAGACGCTCTTCCTCGTCGATTCCCGCCTTCCACGATTCGCGCAGCGCCTCGTACGCCGTCTCGGTCACCTCCGTACGCGGCAGCGCCGGATTCAGCTGCTTATAGTAGCGGCGAATGATGTCCAGCTCATTGCCCGTTCGCGTCTGCAGCACGACCTCGGTACCCGGCGGCGTGTCGGCGTCCCACTCGATGGACAGCAGATTTCGGCTGCTGCCCAGCCGAATCAGATCCGATTCGAGGCTCACCTCCGGAAGATGGCCTCGGCCGAACAGCTGCATCTCGGCGATATTGACCGGTGGCGCGCCACCACTGTTGAATGTGAGGCGCTCGAAGATGAAGCGGAAGTGTCGGGCTTTGATTGCCTCGAACTCGTTGTAATCGTGACCCGGTTGGAACTGGAACTCCGGATTCAGCCCCCGGGTGACGGCCGCCTCCCATCTGATGCTCCCATCGGCAGCCAACTCGCCGTCGGAGAACTCGAGGCGGTAGTTGTCGAACCTGTTGAAGTTCCCGGTTCTGGCATACAGAGTCCATTGGCGGTCGACCCAGAAGAACGCGCCCAGATCAAAGGCCATGAATCCCTCCGCCGAGAACGGGGGCACCGCCGCATTCTCGAGGACTGGAGCCAAGGCCACCACATCGCCATTTGCCAGCGCGCTCTTGACGATGTTGCCGTCCGAGTCGTCGATGGTGCCACCCCGTTCGGCGGTGCCCATCAGGATCTCGTCACCCAACGTCCACACCTCTAGCTCGGCAACGCGGGGCCTCTCGCGGCGAAAGTAGAGGACCTGTCCGCGACTGCTCTCATCGAGTTGATCGTAGACCACCTGACCTACCAGAATCTGCCGTCCGTCTGCCTGCTTCTTGTAGTACTCGACCATCCCGGCCAGATCGGGCTCTTCGATGAGGAGTCGGTCGTATTCGACCTGGCTCACATGTTCGGCGCGGCTGCTGTCCGTACCGGTGGCGATGACCTGAACGAAGCGCAGCCCTCGTCCGGGGGCCTCGTCTTCGCTGGGCAGCTCGATGACGAATTCCCGCTGGTTCTTGTTGGGCGTGAAGCGACGCAGGACCGGCACGTAGGTGGGGTCCGTGGCATTCGTGATGCCTTGCGGCTTGAGGCCATTCGAAACGAGCACGTCGAAGAGCAGGAAGGGATCGGCACCCTCGGCGAACTTGAGCACGATCTGGTCGGCGATCATGTAGCGGCCCAGATCGACGCTGAACCACCACTGATCGGTTACCGGCAGGTCCTGTGTCAGGGGCTCCGGCTCCCAGTAGGTCTCGGGATCGCCGTCGAGAATGTTGGCTACCTGTGCGGTATTCGACCCTGCTTTGATCGCGTCGAGGATCGTGAATTCCTCAGGCTCCTTGTCGCTGTCCGGAGGCGGATGCAACCGGAAGTAGTCCAGGATGTCGAGGGAGGCGTTGATATTGTTGTTGAGACGCCCTGGCGCAACAGCACCGGAGGCGGAGAACTCGAGAGTGCCGGCTGGGAACGCCCAGTTGTTCCAGTGATTCGCCTGGTCGATGACGACCTGCGTCGAGGCGATGCGGTGCCCGACGTCTTGACCGTGAACGGTGACCACCCCGAATGCTGTGAAGGCGGGGATGATGAGCCTCCTGAATGTCCTGCTCACAGTCAGGCCATCCCTCAATAGACGACCGAAACAATGCGGCTGATCGTCTCGAGACCACCGTCCGTGTCGAGCTCGACGCGCACGACGTAGATCCCGGGTGGTACCAGTGCACCTTTCCTGCCCCGCCCGTTCCAGTTGCGCGCGTAAGGGCCGCTGGCGGCGACATCGTCCAGAACCCTGTGGACCCGGCGACCGCCCAGATCATACAGGTCGACCCGGATCGGCACATCACCAACGACGTTGAGCAGTTCCGCCTGGATGCGCAATACGTCATTGACGCCGTCACCATTGGGACTGAAGGCCGGCGGGTCGAGGCTCAGCTTGCTCAGGGCTTCATTGCCTACACGGGCCAGGGCCACCGACAGCGTGTTGCTGTCGTCGAAGGCGTCAGCGTCGCCTGCTGACACGGCCTGACGCACCTCCAGCGGCCGGTCTCCATCGTAGACTCGACCGGCGAATTCCGTTCCGAAGCTGTAGATGCTGGACCGGAAATCGATCTCCACCAGCTCGTGGGTGCGACTGGCATCTACCCGGGGCAGCCGCAGTTCGAACCCGGTGCTGTCGAGCCGGACCACGTCAAAAGCGACATCCACTCCGCCATGGCGGACCGCATCGATTCCTTCGGCCTGCACAGGAGTGCTGATCTCGATATGGTCGAACCCGAGATCACCCGGTTGCAGGATCGGCAGCAGTTTGTAGGTGAAGGGTGAGACGATTCCGGCAGGCACCACAGTCGGAGAAATCTCGGCGATGGCGTTGGTAGCGATCGGCGGATCCGAGACCTCGAACTGGACGTAGTCGAGGCGCCCTGTGGCCTCCAGGGTCGATTCGATCCCCACCTGGAACTGGATGAACTGTCGAGGCCTGCTGACACCGACCGTTCCCGAGCCGGCGGAAAAATCGTAGGAAGTGGACCAGAAGTCCCACGCCTCCGTGTCGTGCGTGATCCCCCCCTTCTCGGTGCTGCGCAGATCGTCGTAGTCGGCGAAGGTCAGTTTGCCGCCATCGGCGTCGAACCGGGAGATCTCATCACCGCGGAACGTATTACGCCAGTAGACATTGGGGTCGATGTCGTCACCGGTCCGCAGGGCGACATCGATGCTGGCCCCCTCGCCGTGCTCACCACCCCATGTCAGATCTCCGAGGGTTACGGATCGACCCAGATCGATGACCTGCGACTCGTAGGTTGAGCTGGGGGCCCGACCTCGGCCGTAGATTTCCAGCTCGGCGATCTCCCAGATGCCTCGTTTGTTTTCCCGGAACTCGAAGAGCAGCAGTTTCACCGGCGTCGGCGGCAACTGGACTTCGACGACGCCGTCGGTGTTCTCCGTCTCGAAAGCCACGAGGTCGAAGTCGAGACCGGAACCACGCTGCGTGATATTGATGTCTCGCGTGCCATCTTTGAAGGAATCACCGTCGTTGATGCCGATCCGGAAGGACTCCATGAACCGGTCTTCAAGATGACGCTCGCGCGGCGACCACCGCACGCGATCGAGGATGAAGATACCGTTGAACTCGAAGGCGATCTCGCGCCAGAGTGTGCCGTGAGCGGTCCAGTGCCCGTCCCCGAGGAACACGGTGGTCGTGTCGCCATCCCACATCACATCGTCCGTCGCCGGGCTGACCGTCCAGCCGATCCAGTCCAGGGCACGAATGCGGCCGCGCTCCTCACGGAAGTTGCGCGCCAGGTTGATGTTCTGCTCAAGCAAGGTGGGCTCGACGAAGGACGGGTCCACGTCCATCTGTGCGGCGTCGACCAGATCCGCGTCGCCGACGTCGGACCAGTCCAGCTGCACAAAATCCACGCCGGCCTGATCAGCCTTCGCGGGGCGGACCTGATCGGCGCCACCGATTCGATAGATCGTCAGGGATTCGGCCGCTGGCACGGTCAGCACCGTAAGGCCGGCAGCCGCAAGGGCAGCGAGACGCAGGATCTTCATGTGGCGACTCTCCTGAGGGGACTGCCGCACCGATACGCTACTCTATATATGAATGTAGGGAAGGCGGGCAAGAAACCCGCCTTCCCTACACGACGAAACACCCAACCCGACTGCGGTTGGTATCAACCCACTGCTTCTTCTACTTGGCGAACGACGCCTTGATGTGACCCCAGCTGTCGCTCTCGACGTTCGTGGCATTCGCCAGCGATTCGTCGACGGGCATCAGCAGGAAGTCCGTGAAGGAGCTGGCGTTGTTCCAGACGTCACGCGGCGAACCCATCGACCACTTGGTCCCCGGGTCGTCTTCACCCTCGATGTCCATGTCGACAGGAGAGATCTGGATACCGATGATGTCGCCTTCCTGCAGGTCGTGTTCGACACTCTCGCCGACGCCATCCTGGTCGAACTCGTCCCAGGCCGTGATGTACCATTCGGCCTTGGTGGTTCCCTCGGTGCCGTGAGCGCCGTCCATCACGAAAGAATCGCCGCAGCAGGAGAACGGAGGATCGTTGTCCCAGTTCACCTCGTGCTGCCAGTTCCACTTCCACGGCTTGCCGTCGGTGGCGCCAAAACGCATATGCGCTGTCTGGGCCTGACGACCTTTTGCCTGCTGTGCCGCTTCCTCGTCGCCGCCGAATACTTCCTCGACGTCATGACCGGAATAGATCCCGCCCGAGTTGTCACCGTCGACGCCGAACTCGATCGTGTCGATCTGACCACAGCAGCCCTCGCCGCCAGCCACGTCGAGATCGATGATGTTGTCGAAGCGATCCCACATCATGAAGAGGCGGTTGCGGTCCTCATTCCAGGAGACGATCAGACGGAAAGCCAGGTCGGAGACGTCGACCTCACGCTCGATGTTTCCTTCGGCCGGTCCGATTCCGGGCGAGCCGTCGGGACCGGGCGTGAACTGGTCGATGACGAAATCGTTCGGCACGACCTGCCACTCGGACAAATCACCGTCGAGGGTCGGCAGAGCGGATGTCGGCCACTGCCAGGCAAGCCAGACAGCCCCTTCAGGGATGTGAGCGCTGGCCGCACTGGCGGACAGAAGTCCGGCGGCCACGAATGTTGCTAGAGCCTTTCTCATGAGAACTCCCTCATCGAGGATGGGCTGGCAAGCCCGCAGCCAATGGATACCGGGGTGCGGACTCAGGAAAATGGGTGCAGTACGGGGTGGACCCCGGGTCACAAGGGAATAAATCAGCAAACGATTGTCAAGCTCTTTCTTGGAATTGCGAAGCCAGCATGATGGACCTTGTTTGGCTCGCCGACGAGCCGTGATCCGACGCAGTCCATCACCGGGATTCCCATGGATATTCACGAAGCGCTGCAACCCCTCGATTTCGCCGTCATCATCATCTATATCATCGCCCTGCTCGGGCTTGGCACATGGGTCAGCCTGCGCCACAAGGGCGCCCAACAAGACCTGTTCCTCGGTGGACGCACCCTGCCCTGGTACAACGTGGGTCTGTCGATCTTCGGCACCAACATCGGACCGTCTTTCCTGATCGCCTCGTGTTCGATCGCCTACATGTCCGGCGTCGTGGGCGCCAACTTCGAGTGGCTGGCCTGGTGGTTCCTGATGCTGTTGGGCATGCTCTTCGTCCCCCATTACATGCGCACGAAGATCGACACCATGCCGCAGTTCATGCTGCGACGCTTCGGCACGCGGGTCTACGGATTCCTGTCGTGGTACGCGTTGTTCACCACCGTAGTCTTGTGGCTCGGGGGCACGCTCTATGCCGGCGGCGTGCTGTTCAGCCAGATCATGGCCTGGCCGCTGTGGCTGTCCGTCATCTTTCTGGCCGCTATCTCTCTGCTGCTGACGGCCGTCGGCGGCCTCGTGGCTGTCGTCGTCACCGATTCCTTCCAGTCGATCCTCATGATCATCGGGTCCGCCACCCTGACGTTGATCGCCTTCTCACACGTGGGTGGTGTCTCAGAACTGGTCGCTGCCACACCGGACGACTACTGGCAGCTGTTCCGCGGTGCCGACGACGACGTCTATCCGTGGCACGCGGTGGTGCTCGGCTATCCTGTGCTGGCCATCTGGTTCTGGTGCACCGATCAGACGATCGTGCAGCGCGCCCTGGGTGCCCGCGACCTGCGCCAGAGCCAGCTCGGTGTAGTCTTTGCCGGATTCCTCAAGATCATCCCGCCTTTCATCTTCATGCTACCCGGCATTCTCTGCTTCGTCCTCCATCCGGATCTGGCCGACCCGGACGAAGCTTTCATGACCATGGTGACCAACTACCTGCCCGTGGGCATGACAGGACTCATCGTCGCCGTGCTCATCGCCGCCCTCGTCAGCACCGTCGATTCGGGACTCAACTCATTCAGCACCGTCTTCACCCTCGACATCTACGTGAGTCGGTACCGACCGGACGCGACACCGGCGGAGATCAAGTGGGTCGGCCGCGTGTCCATGGTGGGCGTCGCGATCCTTGCCATCCTGTCGGCCCTCTCGATGGAGGGTGTGGGCAAGAACATGTTCGAATTGCTGCAGGGCATTATCTCCTTCATCGCCCCACCGATGGGCGCCGTGTTCCTCATCGGCGTTCTGTGGCGGCGGGCAACCTCAGCTGCGGCATATTCGACCCTCGTCCTGGGATCGATCGTGTCGTTGTCGGTAGGGCTGATGCACTTCAAGCACTGGCCCGCCGAGGACTTCTGGCCGAATCATCTGCTGTTGGCCTTCTATCTGTTTGCCGGCATCTGCAGCTTCATGGTCATCCTGTCGCTGCTGACGAGGAACTCGCCGGAGGAGGAACAGATGCCGACACTCAGTCAGACCTATGCGGAGCTGGACGCGTCGCCTCGCCGCATCTGGGTGTTGTGGGGAATTCTGGCGGTGATCATGATCGCCATTTACCTGACACTGAACTGATGCCGCGGTGCGGCTGGCTGCCAGCAGGCCTGTGCTGCCTCCTCGCCAGCGCCGCCAGCGGCGGGACCGAACTCAAAGCAGATGACGGCATCGGCGAGCGTGTCCACGACGATCTGACATTCCTCTCCTCCCTGGGTTCACGGGTCGTCGGTTATCCTGGCCACGTCGCGGCGGCGGACTTCATCGAGCAGCGCTTCGGCGACCTCGGGTTGAGCGACGTCCGGCGAGACACGTTCGAAATCGCCGTGCCCATCGACCGTGGCGGACAACTGCGGATCATCGAGTCGGACACCCGCATCCCGCTGTTGAGCCTGTGGCCGAACCTGGTGCGGACCGCCACGCTGCCCCCCGAGGGCCTGGCCGGCTCGATGTTCTATGCTGGCCACGGATCATATGAAGAGCTGACCGGGCACATACTGGAGGGCCGGGTCGCGCTGATGGAGTTCAACAGTCAGCTGCGGTGGCTGAACCTGGCCGCTCTCGGCGTGCGGGCCATCATCTTCATCGAACCCGAAGAGACGACGACGTACGAGGCGCACCGGAAGTTCAGCTACATCCCGGTGGACATACCGCGCTTCTGGATCGACCGCGATGCCGGCACGGCCTTGCGCCGGCGACTGCATGGCGGCGGGCAGATTCCTGTAGAGCTGAGCGGCCGGATGGACTGGGAGTCGAGGCCGACGTGGAACATCAGCGCCACCGTGCCCGGGACAGCGGCTTCGACCACCGCCTCGTCCGTGTTCTTGCACGCGTATTATGACGGTTCGTCGGTGGTGCCCGCCCTGGATCCAGGCGCCGAGACGGCCTCCGGCATCGCCTGTCTGCTGGAGACGGCCCGCCATCTGGCCCGTCGTCCAGGCCCCCGGGAGACGCGCATCGTCGCGTTGTCCGCACACTTCCAGGCCAACCAGGGGATGGCCCGCCTCCTCGACCGGCGGCAGAGGCAGCGACTGGACGGTGACCCGCCGGACCTGTTCATCGGCCTGGAGCTGTCGGCCGGTGCTGACGAGGTGGGGTACTGGAACAACACCGACGAATTCGCTCTCAAGCGGCTGTTTCTGCCCTACTCACGCGTCCTGAGCCGCCACGGTGCCGACGTGGCCATCGAGCAGGGCCGCGACCCGGGTCGAGCCTTCGTCAACGGCATCACGCCTCTGCGCGGACGGGACTGGCTGACCTACGTGCCGCAGAAACTGGTGACAGACGGTGAAGTCGCGCTGGAATCTGGCGTTCCGTCCCTGACCCTGGCAACCGTCAACGACCTCCGACAGAAGCCGTTCACCCCGCTGGACCGTCCGCAGATCGCCGGCTTCACCAATGTGGCCGGGCAGGCCGGACTGGTGCGTGAAGTGCTGCGCCGAGCGCTGGCGGACTCATCCTTCTACAGTGGTACCCAGCCCCTCGCCAGGGCAATTACCGATCAGCTGACGGAAGTCCGGGTTCGGGCCCGGACCTTCCCGCGTCGAAGCCAGATCCCCGATGGCGCGGTGCCGGGCGCCGTCGTCATGCTGTCCGGGTTTGACAAGCAGGTCAGCGGTGTCATGGGGCAGCGTTACGCCATCGCCGATGAGCACGGCAATGTCACGTTCCGTGGCGTCAATCGCGACTTCTGGTACGGGGCGGCCTACAGCCTTGAACCGGTGTCCGGACGGGTGGCGATGGCACCCGACCTGAGCAAGCGTTCGGAGCCCCATCACGGCAAGGCCGACCGGGATGGACAGCTTCCCATGCGTGTGGAGTTCAGTTCGCAGGAAAGAACTCTCGTCATGTTCCGCACGGTGCCCCGGCCACTCTACTCCCTGATCAGCCCTCGCGGCCTGAGGTCACTGGCATCGCTGCGCCTGTTCGACGCGGGCGGCGCCCCGCCCCGTGAGCACGGCCGAGCCCTGAGCTTCTACGAGGAGGAGCCGGTTGGCCTCGTGTTCGGGGGCCGGGGTGCCGAGTGGCGTGACCGTGTCCGGCTCGTGCTCGGCGAGTCCGAGCCGATCCTGCTGCTGAACGCAGACGGCCACGAGTCCGAGGCCGAGGCCCGTGGCAGGGGTTTCCTGCTGCGCGACGACGACATCGGCGAGACCACGCTCGCGGCGGCAAAGGACATGTGGCAGCTTGACGAGTACCGCCTCAACAGGCTGAGCGCCCACGGCATCCGCTCGCCCTGGCTCGAGCGCCTGCACGCCGCGACCGCACAGCTGACCGAAGACGCCGGGCAGGCCCGAAAGGACCTGCGCTGGGATCGCTACATCGCCCTCAGCCGCAAGGCCCTCGGGCTGGAATCCCGGGTCTACCCGGAGCTGCTGGCCTCGCTGAACGACATCATCAGCGGCATGGTTTTCGTCCTGTCCCTGTTGATCCCGGCGGTGTTCTTCGCTGAGAGACTGCTAATTGCCGCCGTCGACATTCGTCGTCAGCTGACCGGAATTGCGGCGATCATGCTGGCCCTGTGGCTGGTCCTGTCACAGATCCATCCGGCTTTCCAGCTGGCCCAGCCAGTCGTCATCTTTCTCGGCTTCGCCATCATGGCCATCGCTTTGTTCGTGCTGGTCATGATCGGCTCGCGCTTCTCCCGGGTCACCCGCGATATCGGGGCGCGCATCGGCGCCGTGCACCAGGCCGACATCTCCCGTTTCGGTGCCGCCTACTCGGCCTTCATGCTGGGCATATCGAACATGCGGCGGCGGCCCCTGCGCTCCGCCCTGACGCTGACGACGTTGACCTTGCTCACATTCTCCGTCATGTCCTTCACCTCCTTCCCACGCCAGACCCGGTTCGTCACCCTCGCCGTCGATGCAGACGCCACCCGCTCGGGGGCGCTGGCCCGCAGCCACAACTGGGAGTCTCTCGACATCACGGAGTTCGAGTCGCTGCAGACCCACTTCGAGCCAGTGGCGACGCTGGCAGCCCGCTCCTGGTCGGTGCAGGACCACGAGGGTGCCCGATCGCTGGAGGTCCGTCACGCCGACTCTGTCGCCGAGGTTTTGGGCATCATCGGCATGATGCCCACAGAGGCCGCCATCTCCGGGATCGACAGCACGATCCTGGCAGGCAGCTTCTTCGAGTCCAACGCTGAGCGCAGCTGTCTTCTGCCAGGGACAGTTGCCCGCGACCTGGGACTGGAGTTTGCCGACGTCGGCCGTGTATCGGTCCGGGTCTGGGGCGTCGACATGCAGCTGCGCGGCATCTTCGACGAAGCGCTGCTCGACAGCCTGCTCGATATCGACGGCGGCAGTCTGACGCCCATCGACCGGCGTCTGTCCACTCTGCCCCCCGGCGCCGAGATGATGGACGAGCTCGAGCTGATGGAGATGGACGTGGGCAGAAACTTCGTGCATCTGCCCGCCGACCGGGTCGTGATCCTGCCTTTCGGCACGCACGTTTCTACCTATGGCTCGCTGCGCTCTGTCGCCATCGACTTCGACACCGGAATCGATGAAACGCTCCACATCGAAGACTACCTGGAGCGTATCTCCACGACCTTGTTCGCCTCGGTTCTCGATGGTTCCGGTGGACGGCACGTCGTGCGCTACTCCTCCGTCGGTCTCACGTCCGTGGAAGGATTGCCGCGCCTGGTCGTGCCGGCACTGATCGCCGCTCTCATCGTCCTGAATGCCATGCTCGGCGCCGTGTACGAGCGCTGGCGGGAAATCGGCATCTATTCCTCTGTCGGACTGTCGCCGCTGCATATCGCCGTTCTGTTTTTCGCCGAAGCCTGCGTCTTCGCCATCCTCGGCGTGACCCTGGGCTACCTGGCGGGCCAGGGGCTGGGACGTCTGCTGCAGGCCCTCGGCCTGATGGCAGGGATTTCCCTCAACTACTCGTCCGTGGCCGCCATGGTCTCTTCGTCAGGAGTGATCGCCGTGGTCCTGGTGTCCACCATCTACCCGGCGCGTCTGGCCGCTGCCATGGCGACACCGGAAGCCTCCCCCCGTTGGCGCCCGCCCCCACCGGAGGGAGACCACTGGTACCTGCCGTTCCCGTTTAATGTGAGCGAGGCCGACGTGGTCGGCATGGGCGGCTTTCTGTACTCCTACTTCGAATCGCACGCCGGTGCCATCTCAGGCAACACCTACACCGAGGATCTGAGTCTGCGGCGGGACATCGATACGGATGGAGCTCGCTACCACCTCACATTCCGGCTCTGGCTCTCGCCGTATGACCTGGGCGTCAGTGAAGCTGTCCGCATCGAGCTGAGACCCGCCGAGGGCGCCCGCGGCATGTACGCCGTGTTCATCGATATCCGGCGCCACAGCGGTGAGCGGTTTCACTGGCAGCGATTGAACCGGCCCTTCTTTCAGCGGCTGCGCAAGCAGCTGCTGATCTGGAACGCCCTGCCCGCTGGAGAGCGCGCGCGACACCGGATCGAGGGCGCACGACAACTCGAGTCGGAGACAGTACCCGAGACCCCCGTCACTGACGTGGCGTCCATACCGACGGATGCAACCGAATCGCAGCCCACAGGATCTCCCTTCTCGGTGAAGGGACTCGCCGTTGGCGCCGCCATGTGCCTGGCGGTAGGCGTGGGCGCAACCTACGGTGAGTTCTTCCTGAAGGGCTCCCGGATGACGCTCAACAGTACCGCTCCGATGGCGATCTTCTACTTCTTCGTCATCGTCGCCGTGGCCAACCTTGGTGTCTTTCTCGCCCGCCGCCGGCTGCGGCTGCCCGTGCCCGACCTCATCCTGATCTACATCATGATGACCCTCGCGGCGACGGTTCCCAACCAGTCTTTCGTCGGCTACCTGATCCCGGTCCTGGCCGGCTACCTGTACTACGCGACATCGGCAAACCACTGGGTCGAGCTCTATGGTGAACACCTGCCCGCCTGGTCGTTGCCCGACGCCGAGGCGGCGATCGTACTGCACGAAGGTCTGGCCCCCGGGCAGTCGATACCCTGGGTGAGTTGGCTGGCGCCGCTGGGATCGTGGTACCTGTTCTTCATGGCCCTGACCCTGATGATGATCTGCCTCAACGTGATCCTGCACCGACAGTGGTCGATCCACGAGCGGCTCGAATACCCGATGGTGCAGCTGCCGCTGGCCATTGTCGGCCGTGACGAGGGCTCCCGGAGCGGCATGCCGACGCTGCTGCACCGGCCGCTCATGTGGGTTGGTTTCGGGGTCCCCTTCGTCCTGCTCGGCTTGAAAGGTCTGCACCACTACATCCCCGCCGTCCCGGTGCTGTTCACTCCCTCCTTCGGTTCGCTGGAGATCCTCGAAGGTCTGAGTCTGTCCCTGTTCACCAACTACGCCTGGGTCGGGATCTCCTATCTCGTCAGCCTCGATATCAGTCTGAGCATCTGGGTCTTCTTCGTGTTGGGTCGGCTGCAGGACACGCTGTTCACCAAGTTCGGCGTGGCCCCCACGGAGCAGCTGAGCTTCTACTCCCTCGGCTCGACAGCGGATCTCGCACACCAGGCCACCGGCGCCTGCTTCGTCTTCGTCCTGGTTGGCCTGTGGATGGCTCGCCGCCACCTGCGCGACGTCTGGAACAACACGGTCCACGGAGACGCGGTGGATGATGCCGAAGAGCTCATGCCGTACCGACTCGCCGTCATCGGCCTCGCTGTCAGCTTTGCCGTGGTCTCCATCTGGCTCTGGGCCTCCGGTATCCCCCTGATCGTGCTGCCCGCCTTCCTGCTGTCCTGCATCGTGTTCTACATCCTCGTCACCCGGGTGATCGCCACCGCCGGTGTCGCCACGGCACGAGCGCCGATGATCTCCGCCTTCGTCGTAATCTCGGGAGTCGGCAGTACGCTGATCGGCGCCAAGGGCCTGGCCGCTCTGGCCCTGACATACGTGTGGCAGGGCGAGATGCGGCTGTTCCCGATGATCATGACCGCGAACGGTCTGAAACTGGCCGAGGCCGTCCGGGGACCGAAGGGACGCCTGTTCTGGGGGATGCTGATCGCCGTCACCGTCAGCCTGGCGGGAGCCACCTGGATGACGCTGGACCTGGCGCATACGCACGGGGGCGTCAACCTCGACAAGTTCCTCATGAACGACCAGGCCAACCGCCTCTTCAACGACATGGCCCGACACGTACGGCAACCCGTGGGACCGGATTGGCGAGGCTGGGGGTTCACCGGGCTGGGCGCCGCCATCGAGGCGATGCTCATCGGCGCCCAGTACCGTTTCGCCTGGTGGCCGCTGCACCCCATCGGCTTCATCATCAGCAACGGTTGGCTCACCGGTCAGATCTGGTTCGCCGTGTTCATCGGCTGGGGCGCCAAGAGCCAGATCATGAAGTACGGCGGCACCCGCACGTACCTGCGGCTCAAACCGCTCTTCCTTGGCCTGATTCTTGGTGAGGCCGTGTCGGCGGGTACCTGGCTCGTGCTGGACTACCTGCTGGGAGGCACAGGCAACCGGATCACGATGATGTGAATTCGCGATGCTTGAGAGCACCAGGCTCATACACCGTGGAGCTCGAGCTCCTCTGCATGGTGGCACGCGACCCGGTGCGGTGCGGCATCGGTCGTCTCGTCGAGGATCCCCATGTCTGCAAGGAGCGGCGCCTCCTGTCGGCAGACGGCAGACGCGTGAGCACACCGTGAAGCGAAGGCGCACCCGGCCGGGGTTGCAGTCCCGTCCATCGCCACCGGCGCTGCTGTGTCCTCACCCTCGGTCTCGACCTCGTCGATCTCTTCCATCCACGGTGCGTGGGGGTCTGGTGCCGGTGCGGCGTGCAGCAGCGTCGCGGTATAGGGATGCTTCGGCGCAGTAAACAGCGATTCCGTCTCCCCCTGCTCGACGATACGGCCCATGTACATCACCGCCACGTGATCGCACAGGTAGCGCACGACGCTCAGGTCATGGGCGATGAACACCAGCGTCAATCCCAGGTCAGCCTGCAACTCCTGCAGCAGGTTGAGAATCTGCGCCTGCACGCTGACGTCGAGAGCGGACACCGGTTCGTCGGCAACGATGAGAGAGGGTTCCAGCGCCAGGGCGCGGGCGATACCGATCCGCTGCCTCTGGCCTCCGGAGAAGGCGTGTGGATACCTGCGGATCATGCGTGGATCGAGACCTACCTGCTGCATCAGCTCGGTGACGCGTGACTCGCAGTCGGCAGCACCCCAGCGTCGCGCCCGAAGCGGCTCAGAGATCAGATCCATCACCGGCATGCGCGGATTCAGCGACGAATACGGATCCTGGAAGATCATCTGCATGTCACGGCGTGCTTCCTTGACCTGATCTCCCGGTAGCGACGCCATGTCGACCACCTGGCCGTCGGCTTTGCGGAACCAGACGTTCCCAGCGGTCGGCTCCAGTGCCCGCAGAATCATCCGGCCCGTCGTCGTCTTGCCGCAGCCGCTCTCACCCACCAGCCCGAGGGTCCGGCCCTGTTGCACACTGAAGCTGACGTCGTCAACGGCCTTTACCGAGCCGACGACACGCTGCAGCAGGCCGCGCCGTACCGGGAAGTGCTTCTTCAGCCCCTCCACCCGAAGGATCGTGTCGGCCGCCAGCTCAGCCATTGTCGGGACTCTCGAGACTGTTGTCCGTGTGCTGGAAACAGCTGACGGCGTGGCCCGCTCCCATGTCGGCGCGCGCCGGCATCCTCTGGTGGCAGACGTCGCCCACCTTCTCGGTGCATCGCGTGTGGAAGGGGCAGCCCGTCGGCAGCCGATCGGCGCTGGGAACATTGCCTTCGATCGGCTCGAGTCGCTGTGACCTGGAGGCCAGATTGGGGATCGACCGCAGGAGCGCCGCCGTGTACGGATGTTTCGGCTCGTCGAAGATCGCCTCCACGGGCCCTTCTTCCACCACACGCCCGAGATACATCACGTAGACGAACCCCACCATGTGCGCCACGACACCCAGATCATGGGTGATCAGCATCAGCCCGAGGTTCAGCTCCCGCTGCATCCTCTCGATCAACTTCAACACCTTTGCCTGCACGGTCACGTCGAGGGCCGTCGTCGGTTCGTCCGCGATCAACAGACGGGGACTGCTGGCCAGCGCCATGGCGATCATTGCCCGTTGCCGCATACCGCCTGACAGCTGGAAGGAGTAGTCGTCGGCGCGGACCTCCGGGTTGGGGATGCCCACCAGGTCGAGTAACTCCACGACCCGCTGCCGTTGTTGCTCCTCGTCCGCATCCGCGTCGTGCTGCCGGATCATCTCCGCGATCTGATCGTGGACCGTGTGCACCGGAGAGAAGGCCGTCATCGGCTCCTGGAAGATCATCGAGATCTCGCCGCCACGGATCTGTCGCATACGCGAGCTCATCGGGTCGATGGCAGCCAGATCGATGCGGTCACCGGACTTCGTGCTGAACTCCATCGAGCCTCCCGTGATCTCGGCGCGCCGCGGCAGGATACGCAGCAGTGCATTGGAGGCCATCGTCTTGCCGCAGCCGCTCTCGCCGACGATACCCACCGACTGGCCTTCATGGATGCGGAAGCTGACGCCGTTCAGCGGTCGGACGACGCCGGTATCGCGCTCGATCCGGACGCGAAGGTCACGGACTTCCAGCAGCGGTACGGCGCCGGAACTGTGAGGCATCGACTCGCTCATCAGTTGGCGTAGGGGTCGGCGGCGTCGCGCATGCCGTCGCCGACGACGTTGAAGGCGAGCACGGCGAACACGACGAAGGTCCCGGGCAACAGCAGCCAGGGCGCCATCACGACTGCCTGGAAGTTCTGCGCCTTCTGCAGCAGCACGCCCCAGCTGACCACCGGGTCCTGGAGGCCGATGCCGAGGAAGCTCAACGCCGTCTCTCCCAGAATCATGCCCGGAACTGCCAGCGTCGCCGAGGTGATGACGTGGCTGAGGAAGGAGGGCAGCAGATGGGTGAAGATGATCCTGATCTCGTGGGTCCCCGCCAGACGGGCGGCGACGACGAAGTCTTCATCGCGCATCGTCAGGAACTTGCCGCGCACGACGCGGGCCAGACCCGTCCAACCCATGAAGGACAGGATGATGGTGATACCGAAGTAGACGTGCAGCGGTGGCCAATGCGCCGGCAGCGCCGCGCTGAGAGCCATCCACAGAGGCAGCTGCGGTACGGCCATGATGATCTCGATGCCGCGCTGCACGATGATGTCGATCCAGCCGCCGAAATACCCCGCCACCCCCCCGAGGAGGATGCCGATGAAGAACGTCAGCGCCACGCCGACGAGGCCGATGGTCAACGAGATCCTCGACCCGTAGAGAATCCGTGTGAACAGATCCCTACCCAACTCGTCGGTGCCAAACAGGAACAGGGGCGCCTCGGGCGCGGCACCGAACAGATGGAAGCTGGCCGAGAACAGGCCCCACTGTTCGTACTCCGGACCCCGCGTGAAGAAATGGATCGGATACATCATCGACTCGTCAGGTATGTACTCACGCTGCCAATCCCCGGCGTCGCCGCGCAGTTTGACCCCGTAGACGAAGGGACGGAGATGGAAAGAACCCCCGGCGTCGACGAACCGGATCTCCTGAGGAGGACAAAGCACGTAGCTGCGGTGGCGCTGTCCCGGTGACTGCGGCGTGAGAAACTCGCAGAACACAGCACCGAAGTAGAGCACGAGCAGTACACCGCTCCCCGCCATCGCCAGGCGGTGGCGCCGGAACCGGATCCACATCAACCGCCATTGCGAGGCGAAGGCGAGATCCTGACCGTCGGTGGGAGCCTCGACGGACACGGTGTCTGCGTGATGAGGAACGCCGCTACTCATAGCGAATTCTTGGGTCGATCATGGCCAGCAGGATGTCGGACAGCAATGTGCCCACCACGGTCAGTGTGCTGAGCATCATGAGGAAAGATCCCGCCAGGTACATATCCTGGTTCCGCAACGACTCCAGCAGCAGCGGCCCCGTCGTCGGCAGACTGAGCACGATGCTCGTGATGGCGGCTCCGGAGATCAGGTGCGGCAGCAGCCAGCCCACGGTGCTGATGAAGGGGTTGATGGCGATCCGCATGGGGTACTTGATGACCAGGCGAGTCGGATGCAGGCCCTTGGCCAGGGCGGTCTGCACGTAGGGTTTGCCCAGTTCGTCGAGCAGGTTGGCCCGCATCACACGCATCAGACCCGCCATGCCGGCGGTACCCAGCACAACAGCTGGAATCCACAAGTGCTTGAGCAGGTCGATGGTCTTGTCGAAGCCCCAGGAGGCGGCGGCGAACTCAGGCGAGAACAGGCCGCCGATGGGAATACCGAACCAGGAGTAACCCAGGTACATCAGCACCAGGGCCAGCAGGAAATTCGGCGTCGCCAGACCAAGGAAGGCCAGTACCGTCGCCACGTAGTCGAACACCGAGTATTGACGCAACGCTGACAATACGCCCACAGGGAAGGCGACGAGCCAGGCGAACAGCGTGGCCGTCGACGTCAGCAGCAGCGTGTAGCCCAGCCGCTCCCAGATCAGGTTGTTCACTGACTGGCCGTGCTGCACGGAGTAGCCCAGGTTCCCCTGCAGGAAACCACCGATCCAGCGGAAGTACTGTATGTACAGGGGGTCATCCAGGTTGTACCGTGCGCGCATCGCGTCGATGGCCTCCGCCGACACATCCACCCCCTGCTGCTGCAGCAGCATCAGTCGCGAGGTGATGATATCTCCCGGCGGCAGTTGGATGATCGTGAACACCAGGACGGAGATCAGCGCCAGCGTCGGGATCATGATCAACAGACGTCGAATGATGTAGTTGAGCATCTCTAGTGTCGTGTCTCAGAGATTCGCTCACAAAGTCTCTTAACCTTGGCGAGGATCGAATCTGCAGTGGCGGTCCAGGTGAATGGCACCGCGTGGGCGTTCCAATGTTCGGTGTAGCGCTCAATCCGTCGGACGAGCTCTCT